>Ga0306923_10004687_pt1 | contig 13136 bp, 23 predicted proteins | sample sta12Can44000108_FD_203841 | JGI IMG/M metagenome (GOLD analysis project Ga0306923, IMG submission 203841) | Lab enrichment of tropical soil microbial communities from Luquillo Experimental Forest, Puerto Rico - statanox.12C.anox.44.000.108 (v2)... | ecosystem: Environmental > Terrestrial >... | reverse complement strand
TGTGCCGCCTTACGGGCCCGACGGCCAGCCGCACGGGATAAGCGCGGCGATAGAATTTGCAGTTCGCGCGCTGAAGGTCCCGCACATCATCATTCAGAGCCACTAGCATTTCCGCAACACCTATCGAGTTTGAGGAAATCACGAAGTTGTGTCGAGTTCATGGGCATAACTTCACTGCCAACTTCCGTCTCTGCCCGACAGCGCCCGTCAGGACTTCGCTTGCTAATGCTTGCTAGTTGCTTGCTAATCGGGTACCTCTGTCGGCTAGCAAGTATTAGCAAGCAGAGGGATCGGGCATGATCGGCAGGATAACCATTGCGTCGTTAAACGGGCTGGAGGGCTGGCGTTGGGATGATCGGGTGATCGGATTTGGGGCGCGCAAGCAGCGCAAGAGCATCTATTTCTACGTCAGGGCGCGCCATAACGGCCGACAGATCATGCACTCCATCGGCCGCTTTGGCTCGCCTTGGACAGTCGAGACTGCGAGAGCGAAGGCACTGGAGTTACTCGGCACACTTGCATCAGGAACGGACCCTTTCACTCAGCCGTTGGCAGGCGAAACATTTGGTGCCGAGATCGAGCGTTACTTGGCTCGTAAGAAAACAACGCTCAAGCCTCGCAGCTTCACTGAGGAACAACGCTACTTGCGCAAGCATGCTGCGCCTTTGCACAAGCTTTCCCTTTCGGACATTGATCGCAGAGCTATCGCGGTTCTGTTGGGCCAGAGGGAAGAGGCATGCGGTCCTATAGCCCGTAATCGCCTGCGTTCCTCGCTCTCTGCCTTCTTTACTTGGGCTATCGCAGAAGGACTGTGCGAGCAATCGCCTGTGACCGGCACTGCTAAGGCAGACGCAGGCAAGAGCCGTGACCGTGTGCTTACGCAGGAAGAATTGAGGAAGGTGTGGCGTGGCCTTGGCGATGGGCGCTATGCTGATGTCGTGCGTCTGCTCCTCCTCACAGGACAGAGGCGCACAGAGATAGGCGGGCTGACTTGGTCAGAAGTGGACTTTGATCGCAAGCTAATTGTGCTTGGCCCTGAGCGAACCAAAAACTCACGCCCCCATGAAGTGCCACTATCCTCGCAAGCCCTAGCAATCTTGCAGCGTCAACCTAAGCGGACAGAGTTCGTGTTCAGCAAGCATATGGGTTGGGCGGCTGCGAAGGCGAGGCTTGATGCGAGATTGGGCATTGCACCTTGGCGCTTGCACGATTGCCGAAGGAGTGCCGCAACTGGAATGGCCGAGCTTGGGGTTCAGCCTCATATTATCGAGGCAGTTCTCAATCACGTCTCAGGTCATAAGGGTGGCGTTGCTGGTATCTATAATCGTGCCAAATACGCCGACGCGATGCGCGAGGCATTGCAGAGTTGGGCTGATCACGTTGAGGCGTTGATAGTTGGGCCTCGCAAACGGCCGGTCCCTACAGGTCTCATGGAGCGAGCCTTCGCTGTAGCGCGTGGTGGCAAGATCGTTCCGGAAGAGGACTTAGCGAACCTAGCGCGCCAGATCGCGCCGCTGAAGCAAGTGTGATGCCGCTCCGGGGATTTAGCAATGAAGCCAAAGACGAAAACGAAACCAAAGACGAAAAAGCAAATTCGGCGCAATCTTACGCTTATCCGTCGCATTGCTATCTCGCTGCACGCCGAAGCGGGAACTTTACAGGAAAAGATTGTATCGCTAATCGCGGAACTTGATCGCAAAAAACCAAAGCGGCCTGTCCGAACAAAAAAGCACCAACGGTAATCCCCGCGCGCCCGACGCACGAACTTTTGATCATCTTCGTCGGCGCATGTCGCTTCTGCGCCGACTTCTCTTTGACGCAATCGTCGTTTAACGTCGGCATATTGGCGTCCGACGCGGGGTTAAAACGGCCGTCTATGTAACGGTACCCCGACGAGCAAGGGCAGGGTTGCTCCCTGCTAGTCCTCACTGCGTTGGCAACAGAGCGTGGCAACGTCCACGGGGTTGTCAACGACCTCAGTCGGCATTCGGACTGAGTAGGGCTCGCCGCTTCCTCAAAACATGGAGACTACCATGACGCTGTTAACGCAGCGTGAAGCGGCTTTGGCTTTACGCTTATCTGAAAGAACCCTGGAGCGATGGCGGGTACAAGGTATCGGCCCGCGCTTCGTTCGCCTCCCTAACCGCACAATTCGCTATCGCCAACAAGACATCGACGCGGACGTCGCAGCTCGCGTCGTTGGCTCAACATCTGAGCGGGAGGTGGTGCGATGACAACCCCTCCCAAGAGTAGCGCTGCTGCATTCGTCGATCTAATCAACGACGAGTACCGCGAAGTAATAAAAGCGGAAAGCGCTGTACTGCCTCATGCTCTCAAGTGCGGCGACTATCTCAACCGCGCTAAGGAGAGTGTGAAGTCGGAGAAAAGGCAGAAGTGGAGTGAGTGGCTAAAGCTGAACTGCCCCGACATCTCTCAAGAGACGGCTAGCGTCTACATGCGACTGGATGAGTTCAAAGACTTAATCCAGAAGAAGAAAGCAAAGACCATTGCCGAAGCGAGAGAGATAATTAGAGAGCATCGTCAGCGTAACCGCCAGCCAAAGCAACCCGACGCTGACAAGCCTGCTGGTGGTTTCGATCCTGCCGCTCCCAAAGTATCGACCACGGCAGTTGAGAACCACCAACTCGCAGACCTTGGTGCAGACGAACTCTACACAATGCTCATCGGCTCTTGGGAAGATGATGATCTTCGCGAATTGGCGAAGCGTATCACCGACCATCTAACAAAGAAGTCGGCTTTATTTCCAAGGCCGGAAATTAGTAGCGGCGCTACTAATGCGCCGAGCGTTGCACTGAGGCGATGACTGCTTAAGGGGCAGGGCTCAGATCGGGCTCTGCCCTTCTTTTTCTTTGCGCACATCACCTGAAAAATATGTTTCTGCCCTCAAGTCCATTTCGGGCGCGTGCCGAGGCCTAGGTCTCAGACCAAGTCATTGATTTTGCTTGATATTATGGCAATTCGCCTTAATTTTGACACAATATTATGTTACTATTTGGAGGACAATGGGTCACAGGATCAGTGACGACGTTTGGAGGAGCAAATTGACAGCAGAAGTTGAACGCAAACCAACTCTAGAACCTGGGGTTAGTGAGACCGACACTGACCCGTGAGGAGCGCATTGCGGCGTACTTGCGCGAGGACGCCGAGCTGAAATCACAGATCGAAAGGCTCAACGCAAAGCGCGCCGACTTAAAGACGCTGCTGAAAGAGATCGGCGAGGACGCATTCGAGGCTTGGTACTTCCAAGAACATGGGGAGGACATGGCAGAGCTTCGTCAGAAGGAGGCGAAGCGCCAAGAACGTAGAGCAGCGATTGAGGACCAGAAGCGCAGTGTTGAAGAACGTCGCGCGAGGATGACGCCAGAGGCGTTGGCCAAGCTAAAGGCCAGTATCGCTGGGTTGAAAGAATACACGAAGGAAGAGCTTCGCCAGGAAGTCGTTCGTGCACAGATCAAGGCGAGGCAAGACAGAGCAGCATCGCGGCGATGGAAGAATGGGAATGGTCACGCTTCTGAGGAGGCGAGCTAATGGCAAAAAGGACCAAGCGCCCACCAACTCCACCACTGCCTAATCCTCGCACAGCACAACAACCGCCAGCTCTCTCGGGCACTGACCTCGTCCGAATGTTGATGAACCCACTTCAGGGCCTTCAGACTGTTGGTCGATCTATTCAGCGCAACAGACGAGGGCGGGGCAGGATAAGGGAGGAAAGCTAATGCTATCCAGACAAGAGGAAGATCGAGAGCGCAGGGAAACCTTGCGCAATGATCTATCAGTGCGCCAACAACAAGAAGAAAGTCGCCGAGTATTCGCACAAGACCAGTCACTCCCCAACCAAGCCACCACTTTTCATCAGTTCGCACAGGCCGACGCAGAAACTCCCCGAGGTCGGTTTACTCAGGTCGATGCTGCGACCGTAGTCGGCGCTAATCCGTTCCCGAACTATCCCGCCGCAGCCGCGCATCAACGTGATCCTGTGCCCGATGAGCCTGCGCTGGGCTACGCCATCGACGATCTTAATCCGTCCGACCCTGTTGAGGTTTTTTCTTCATTTACTCAGCAGGCAACTGACCCGACATCAGCAGACGCTCCATCAACCCCATCTCCAGGTTCGATGTCTGAGGGCACTGATGTCGGGTCTCCTTCACGCCGACGAACATTCCGACGTTATTAGGAGCCCGAGATGATCCGCGACGCAGATAGCTTTGAAGAATGGCAAGAGATACGCGAGGAACTTATTTGGAAATACATCAACCGTGTCTTGCCTCGTGACCTGTTGCTCGTCGAACAGCCAAAGGCTCCCCTGCACACTTGCGTCGAGGTGATGTTTCGCACTGTTAACACAGCGCTGCTGATCTACACCGGCGCTGATGCTGCGACGCAGAGAGAGATGTTGCTGATGATTAAACGTATGTACACGGCGATGCAGCGGGAGTTACCCGCGCGCGAGTTCGAGCTGATCAGCTCACCGCTGTTTGGCCCGTGGCATCGTGCGTTGGTAGGGGAAGAAATGGAGGAGTGCCATGGCTCAGCGTGAACCGACAGCAGCACAAGCACTGTTCGGGCACTTGCCCAGCGCAGTACCCGAGCCTGTCAAGCAGCGCCAACCCAACATTGCCGACGCAATGTTCCCGTCATTGAGCAGAGAGGCAAAGAGGAAGGAAGCAGCACAAGCGTGGGAGCGGGAGTGGGCGCGTAAAGAGCAAAGGGCGAGCAATGCACGAACGGTCGAGCATCTTCGGCAGATCAATGAGCGCTTGGCGAGGGAGAGAGGGTGATGACCCGCAGTCAGTGGTTGGCGGAACGTCGTCGAGCAATTGCGCTAGCCAGCGGGCCGAGCTTGATGGCAGCGACCGACTTTGATCAATCAGGAGTGTTCCGAGAGTACGGCAACATCTATCTCGGACCTTCGATTGGCGGGATCACTGTGCCGATCTTTAGCAACCTGACGATCACCGCAGGCGGGAGCTATGTGCTGACGAAAGGGACAACTCGGGTTTCAGTCAACGTCGCCGCACCAGTAACAATCACTCTCCCGCCCTCCGAGCCAGTTGCCAATGGACCGCCAGCCATCGCCAACCCAGGCGCGCATATCAATTGGCCCCTTACCATCGCCGATGTTGGGGGTAATGCGCAGGCATGGCCAATCACGATCCAAGCTGTCCCTGGCGACACGATCCAGGGCCTCGCGTCGATGCAAATAACTGTGAACTACGGAGGGTATGTGTTCAGCACGCCGATAGAGGGTGGCCCGAGAGTTTGGACACCAGTGTCATGAAAGGAATGAGGGATGAGTTTTGAGGAACACGAAGATTGCTTCATCTGGCGCTGCGACGAGTGCGGCCATGTCGCTGCATTTAGGCCCAATGACTTTTGGGCCTGCGTCGATGAATTGAAAAGTCGTGGTTGGGGCTTTAGCCGCGAAGAAGGTGACTGGACCCATAGCTGTGGACGCTGCCGCCACAAGAAAAAGATGGAGCAAGGCGATCTGATGAGCAGGAAAATTCACAGTGTGAAGTGAGTGTGATGAGCAGCATATCGACGTTTCTAGGGGCCCTGACTTCCGCCCACTTAAGCGAAGTCGCAACACAGGAGACTAGCAATGTCTAAAGGAAGTGGAGGAGGCGGCTATGGTAGCCGTCCTCACGTCGAGAAGTCCGTCAAGACCGGCACAGGTTCACGCTCTGCACGCCCAGCAGGGGTAGCGAACATCGGTCTGATGTACGGCACGCACGTGACGGATCGTCGCGAAAGTGATTTCCGTGGCGAGCGTTTGCACAATGACCGCAACTTTCAGCCAGTGAAGTTTGGGAATGAAGTTGCTCTGAACGTTGGCAAGGGCGGTCCTGGCGCAGGCAGAGAAGTGATGCCCTGTGGGGGACAAGGGCAACATAGCGACGTTGCAGGCACACGACGTCCTGCTGGGCGTGGAATTTTGAACAACGAGTAACAGGAGACCATCATGGTTGAGACGAAATACAAATCAGCAAGTGGACCTGACGAAATCATCGCCAAGCGTATGCGGAATAGTGGTGGCGAGGAAGCTGACCGCACGATCAAGAGTGGTGAAGGCGTTCGGCGCGTTTACCACAATATCCACTTGTCAGGTCATCAAGCGCAGCACGGCGAGGACAACAAAGGTGAAGGCGACATCTACAATCGCCCACGCGGTCCAGCTAACACTCGTGGGGAGATTTAGCGATGACCGACGAACCAAAGAAAGATGAGATCGCCGAGCTTCGTGCAGAGATCGAGAGGCTCAAAGCCAAGGTTGATCCGCCTAAGAGCAACTTTGTGCCGATGACAGACGCACAACACAGCGATTGGGTGCACCAGATGCGTGAACGTCGAATGGCGATGGCGATGCCACCCTCCGTCCATCAGTACTTTGCCGATGGCGTCACCGCCGCCGACTGCGCCGACCTTCGCCAGCAAGCTCGCCGGCCAACTGGCAGACCGGGGATGATCCCCGACCAACCCACTAGTGGCGGGAGTGGCGATGCTCCTGGCAACAAGAGTGGCTGGCGCGATGCAACGCCAATTGGTCCACCCCCAGGAATTGATTTGATCGACCGTGCTGTGAACGCCGCACTGCCGCATGGTCCGGAATGGGGGAAGAAGCCAAAGGAATGAGCAAGTCGAAAGGACTTTCACCAGCTGAGCATCTTGAACTCGGCCGCTTACTCAAACGCAACATTCGCGGCCTACAGGACGCAGCCAAACTCGCTCGCTGCTACGGCCGTTTTTCCGATGAGCTGTACGACGCCGCTGACTTGCTAATGCGCCAACGGAGCTGGCTTGAGAAAAGGCTGATCGAGGATGTCGGCACAGATGCGACGATCTCGGGGACACATGTGAAAGAGGTCTACTTCGGAAACGTCAGCGCAATGGAGGCCGAAGATGCCTGACAAGAGGGGAAGATGACCGATTGGCGAAAGTACGACGAACTGCTCACTCTGCCTACGCGAAGTTGGATCAACGAACCTATCGACTACGAGGTTGATTTCGAGGTGAAGGAGACTGCGCTAGAGCGGGCAGAGCGGATTTGGGGAATGACGGAGAAGGAAGGAAGGTAACCCATGTTTACTAAGGAAGAAAAAGACAGAATGCGCCAGGAACTCTTGGAGAGTTTTAGGCCCCAACCGCCACCACCAAAACCAACGCCAACCGCCAAATGGCAAGAGCGTTGTGCTGCACCAAAGCCTCCCGAAGCAATCGCACAGCAAGCAGCAGTGAGCGCAGAAGCGTTGGCTAAAGTTGTGCAGGGAGACACCTACGAAGCTCGACGTCGGAGACAAGAAGCAAAGGAACTCGCAGAGTGGAACGATCCTCGCGCACGCTATCAGCGAGAGCTAGACCGTTTCATGGAAGCCAGTCGCGTTATCGAGAGTGAGTACGTCATGATCGGCGGCTTTCGTGAACCTCGCTACAAAACCACTTGTCATCGCGGCAAAGGTGATCCGGATTGGGGGCTTTAATGTCTAAACAACCGGCAGCGCAACTAACCGAGCCCGAACTTGCTGAAATCGTGATCTTGGCGGTCGAGGCATTTCAATACCGCGACGGACCTTACCTCGAAACTGAGCATTGCGCCCTTGCGCGTAAGCTTGGCTACAACGAAGGCAGGATTGCGCGGCTGTGGCGCAATGCAGCGGAGCAAGCGCAACAGAACCTCACAACAATGCAGACTAAACTCGCGGGGATTGGCGCACGGTTCGACGCAGTTCGGCCTAAGATGGAGGAAGCCAAGCTTAAGCTTGCGAAGGCGAAGGTCGAGGAAGAGGCGAAGCCCGCGCTAACCTATCGACGCATTGTGCCCACTAGTGCCTCTTCTTTTTTGCCCGCCACTCAACCTACGGCTGATCCAGCGGAGAAGGACAACGCTGAGGAAGAAATGGGCGCGGTCGCGAAGTTCGTGGAAGAGATCAAAGCTAGCTCTCGCGCCTTGGAAGTAGTGAAGCCCTTCGACCATCTCAGCCCTGAACAGCTACAGACTTACCTCGACGCAATGAACGTCCGCCATGCAGTGATCGGCAACATTGGTGGAAAGTGTCGAGTTCTTGAGTGGGTACCGAGCGAGCTAGACGAAGGTGCACACCAACTATCACTTCAATCCAAAACCGACCTAATCGCCCGCTATGCTCACATTCAAGTCGGGTGGACCAACAGAGGCCAGCCACTCACTCTTGGCCAAAAATGGTTCGAGCATCCCCAACGCGCTAATTACCGTGGAGTGATGTTCAAGCCTGGAATGCCTGCGGTCATCAACAACCGTGACACTGGAAGCTGGCTCAACGTCTGGCGGGGTTGGGGCATCCTTCCAGAAAAAGGGAAGTGGCCATTGCTCCGCAGGCATGTCGAAGAAATCCTTTCTGGCGGCGAACCAAAGATGGCCGACTACAACATCCGCTGGACCGCCTGGGGCTTTCAGAACCCCGGCGAGCTACCAGAAGCAGCGCTAGTCTTCCGAGGAAAGAAAGGAGGAGGAAAAGGAATTTACCTTGGTATCATCCGTCGCATCTATGGCCCTCATGGCCTCCAAATTAGCCACGCTAATCACCTCACTGGAAACTTCAACGCCCATCTCTGGACGTGTGCTTATCTGTTCGCAGATGAAGCGTTCTGGGCTGGCGATAAGCAAGGCGAGGCTGTGCTGAAAAGCCTGATCACAGAGCGCCCGCTCCCAGTGGAGAAGAAAGGCGTAGACATCATCATGGCTGTGAACCGGGTTAAGCTTGCAATGAGCAGCAATGCTTATTGGGTCGTTCCCGCTTCCCATGACGAACGGCGCTATGCTGTCAGTGACATCGACAACCGATACGCCAGGGGCGTTGCACCTGAAGAAGAACGGAAGAAATACTTCGGCGCAATCCAGCGCGAGATTGCCGAAGGTGGCGCTGCCGCAATGCTCTATGATTTGTTGCAGATGAACCTTGACGACTGGCATCCGCGCGAGGTCCCAATTACCGCCGGCCTAATGCGACAGAAGAAAGAGAGCCTTCGAGGCAATCACCAATGGTTCGAACCTCTCTTGCAATCCGGCACCCTGCCAGCGAACTACGGCAGACCCAACCGCATAACAACCGGCGAGCTTCTTCGCTACGTCAAAACCTTTCGTGGACTTGAGTACGCAACCGACGAAAGCGTCGCTAGCTTCCTCTACGACGAAATGCGCTTCATCCCAAAGCTGTCGCCAGAGGGCAACAAATTCCGTGGCTCTAACGGCGGCCCAAGAGGCTGGGAGTTTCCTCTCTTACTCGATCTTCGTGAACGCTGGGAAACTCTCTTTGGTGGTCAATGGGACTGGCACAGTCCAGAAATCAATGAATGGCAGAGGTCTAGTGGCTTGGAATAGAAACATCCAAGAGTACCGGGTGTACCAACAGTGACACCCGGTCGGATACCGGGCTGTAAGCGTTACCCTGACTGACCCCCCGGTACACTTGGTATACTTGGTACACTTGGTACAAATGGAATGAAGAAAGAAAATAGAATGTCGATATTAGATCAGGTTCCGCTTGTGCAGGATGAAGTAGTCCCCGACAACGTTCCGCTGATGGAATTGGCGGACAGAGTGGTAAGGGGAAAGATAAAACTCTCGCCACCACAGCAGAGAATGCTGATTGAGATGTTGCCCTACATTGCGCCGAAGCTCTCCGCGTCCGCCATCGTGACAACGGACGGTAAGAGCTTCGCTGAAGCACTGGATCGCTGTATTGAACGATCTAAAGGACCACCAATGTTGAATGGTACGGTCGAGCAATTACCGGCTGAGGAGCTAAAGAAACCATTTGTCAGATCGAACTATCGCCGGTTCTAATAAGCGAATGCAGCGCACCTTCCTCGACCTTCTAATCCTCCTTGCTGCTAGCGCTGCTATCGAGGCCTTCCTGTCGGGAATGAGAGGGCCGGTTGTCATTGCCGCAGGGTTGGGCCTGCCAGTGGTCCTCAGCTACAAGCTTGAGGCGTTGATCGTGTTTGGGATCATCGCTGCGGCGAAGATTTTCTGAACGCAAGATAGCCGCCCCCATTGCTGAGGGCGGTAACCGCGATCACATTTGGCTTACGAAAAGTTCACTTTTCTAAAGCCGTGTCCCCTATACAATCGGGGCCGCGCTGTCCCCCCAGACAGAGCACGGCCCCGATCTCGCCCCCAACCCCTCAGCCCCCAATGAGATCGGGGCCATATCCACGATCAATTATGGCCCTAGTGGGCAGGAATTGTGATCGCAAATGATCGCAAATTCTTTTCAGTTGAGTGTTGCGCTCAGGCTACATGTCAGGACGCTGGCGGCAACGTTCCCAATGCGCCCAGATCAGTGTGTGATCCTCGTCACAGCGGCAGGCACGGGCGGCAGTACACTTACGCCCAGCCATGACCTAGACCCCCTTGTCATGTCATGGTTAGGGCTGGCGCAAGGTTACCCCCCAATTCCTCCTTGCGCTGGCCCGCCCGCATGATGCTGATACACCACCTACGCACTGAAAAGAGAATGAGCGGAGCCATCAACCTGACCCCGCTCACTCGATTAGTCTGTAATTAGTAAGCACGAGCCACTGAAAATCGCAGAAGTTGTACTAAATTATTGAGTCTTTTCAGTGCCCGACTTCCCGCTATCTGATGGTGATACAGGTGGGCGTGGCTTGCGTTTTCCCCGCCGATAGTCATCGAACAGCACCGCATTCAGCCTGCCCTGTTGATCCTTAGCGGCAATGGCCCAAGCCTGCGCCATTGCCTGTTCGTAGAGCTGGGGATTGTTGGTGAGGTAAGCCCTAGAGCGCTGCTCGATCTCGCCAGCAGGCACTAGCGCTCGATTGCCGCTAGCTTTGATCTCGGCCTTGACTGCCTTGCGAGCTGCGACGCGAGCTAGCACTTTGACTGCCGCGCCGCTGATGTGTTGGAAGTCTGCCATTAGCGCGACCCTCCATTGGTCCGCGCCCGCACATTCGCACCGGGCTCGCAGGCGCCGATAAAACGATTGCGCTGAAAGTGGCAATTGTCGCTGGCAAGCCTGTCGGCAAGCAGCTTGATGACGTGATCGACCATTTCATCTTGGCCGTCGCTGAACGCCTCGTTCTTGGCCGACTGCATCGCCAGCGCAATCGCTTCGTAGTGTCGTTTATAGAAGTGGGGTAAATTATGCGTAGCCTTAGCCATGGCTGATCTCCTGGCTTGGGTTAGAGGCTGTGCACGATCACCACTCGTGTGCAGCCTCGCTTCGTTTGCGAAGCAGGAAATTGTATCACGAGCAAACAAACAAACGAACAGAAATCATAGCGCGTCGATGTTTGTTTGTTGTTTGTTCGTTTGATCGCGTCGCTGCACATTCTATTTGCTCGATGCCTCGAGGTGGGGGTACCCCAAAATCGCTCGCCCGCTCGCGCGCAATACCCCTTCGCACGAAAGTTCTGAATTTCCTCGAACCCAAACTCACGTCTGGAAAAATATTGCGCTATGAAATTTCCTCGACCCAAGACGTGCCTTGTAGCGCGCCGATGTTAGTTCCTTTTGCGTGGACTTGCTCCAATCTGGAGCGTAAAGTGACAGCGTGGTGGGCGTCATGCATAAATTCAAGATTGGTGCGCGTTTGTTTCCTACACGCTTGGATGTGCGGGAGGGAGCGTATGTCGTCATCAAACGATTGCCGATGCACGACGGCGAATTTCAATATCAAATAAAGAGCCTTACTGAGCCAGACGAACGCGTGGTCCGCGAGAGTGAATTGAGACCAAATCCATTGAGCAGAACTGGTCGGCAGGCCGCGCATTAGCACTGTCAATGGCGCTTCGCACCAACTCCGGCAGCTTCGCCACGTTGGCCGCTATCAGCGCGCGCCTGTGACCTAGAAGCCACGCCACTTGAGTATCTCGTTGTAATCGAGATTTCGGCGATCGCGGCCAGACCCCAAGCAGAGTACGCTATAGGTCAGGGGCGCGGGGGCAATTCAATGCGTGTTGACGAATGTCGGCAAAGAGCCGACGAGTGTCGGCGTGATGCCGCTCAATTAGTAGCTGATGACGTACTTCGAGGAGTGTATCTCGATTTGGCCCGCCGTTGGCGCAAGATGGCGCACCAAGCCCAACAGAAGTCAAACACCGACACCGCGCCCTCATCCCGGTGGCGCAGGATGGAAGGCGCAGGCGGTCGCTCAATCTTGCGTTTCGCCAATTACCTGAACATGCTCGGTTGAGAGTTCAGGTTGCTCAGTCTCTAGTTTTTTCAGGATCGCGAGCAGCGGACGCTCTGCGGTAGGCATTGGCGTGGTTTGCCCTTCGCTTCCTGGGAAAATTATTGCGTGTGGGAATTGCTCGCCCTCCGTCAACCAAACTCAGCGTGGCTGGGCCTGGGCGTTGCTCTGGCCAACATGTTGCCCAGTACAGCACAGGGAGGGATGAGGAGTGAGAGTGCTGAGGTACCTCTTAATGCCGGGGCCAAGCCCAACGCAAAAGCCTACGGCCAAGGCAAGGCCAACCCCAACTCCCACCACCCCAACGGTCCTACGTCGTTTGGGTTTGGGAAGGGCATCGGGTCTCGCCCCACGCTCCATAATCATTAGTGTTTGCCCCCGATTGGGTTTGCGCGAACGGTAACGTTGGGGAGGAAAAGACGGCGAGAGGATGATGAGGGAGAGGAATTCTCGGGGCCACTAGTGGCCCCGCCACCACCTCGCTACTATGAGGCAGTGGGAGGGCGACATGCGTTTTCTGTCCATCTCGTTGTTCATCTTGATTGTGCTGAGTTGCGGCAACAGCGCGTATCTCTCTTCTTAAATAAACACGCAATGGCAAAACAAATCCAGGCTGCCGCAATCCTTCGCGCCTCGTCTTTGGTGAGCAACTTGGCCGCCGATCTGCGTCCTGCCGGGGTCGTTGGGCTGTGGTGGGTTTCGATTTTTATTGGGGTAGTAGCGCAAAAATATGGTGAGGCTTTGCGTCGCAAGCGTGGTGCTTTTCCGTTGAGCATAATCGCCGTCTCATCGATCTTGAATTGCGGAATAGCCTTCGCGCAGCAAGATCAGTATTCGGCAAATTTTATTATGATTGGCTGTCGCGAAGCAGCTTCCTTGATTGCGTTTTCCAACCCATCAAATGAACACAGTGAGCTAGCGCAATTC
>Ga0306923_10004683_pt1 | contig 13141 bp, 12 predicted proteins | sample sta12Can44000108_FD_203841 | JGI IMG/M metagenome (GOLD analysis project Ga0306923, IMG submission 203841) | Lab enrichment of tropical soil microbial communities from Luquillo Experimental Forest, Puerto Rico - statanox.12C.anox.44.000.108 (v2)... | ecosystem: Environmental > Terrestrial >... | reverse complement strand
GTTGGATTGTCCCGGGACGGAGCTACGCTCGCGATCCTCCGAGGAACAGAGAACAGCGACGCCGTTCTCTTCAGCAACCTCAAATAGATTTGACATGCCTGATTTGTCTGGAATCGATGGTCGATGGAATCAGTTGATGGAACCGGTAAAGTTCCCGCGTGTCAAAATCAACTCGGCGGTTACCTCGTAACCAGGACTGACTTAAGGTTCTCTGCATACAATTAAGGACTAGGTTACCGCCACTTAGCTGTATCCGCACTGTCCCAGGTGATCTTATCGATTCGGCCCCTCATGTATTTCATGAAGTTTGAAAGAGAGGTAAAAATCATGGAAACTCTACTCCGAAGCAGTGGATGGCTGACTCTTGGCGCCGTTCTACTGGCCTCCCTGGCTTGGGCACAGAGTCGTGGCACATCCGAGGACGAGTCTGCAATTAAGGCGCTGGTCGAGAGCCAAAACCGCGTCCTCGTCCAGGGAGTTGGGAATCTGGCGGACGTGTTCGCGGCTGATGTAGATTGGACGAATGCCTGGGGTAGACGCCTGCACGGCCTAGAAGAGCTTTCGCAGTTCTGGGAGCACACACGTCACGACCAGAATTACCTTGCTGGCAAGGTAACACCTGAATCTGTAAAGACAGATGTGCGCTTTGTGCGTCCGGATGTGGCAGTGATTCATACTTACGCCGAACGGGTAGGGCAGATTGATTCGATAACGGGAAAAGTCATTCCGACGCGAAAGGTTCATTCGCAGATCGTCGTGTCCAAAGAAGATGGCAAATGGCTCATCCAGAGCGAACTAATCATGGATGAAAAACAGCACGAAGGCGCCAGCCGCTAGCTGTGGAAGCCGCGCTACACATTGCCGAGCCGCTGTCGCCTCCTCCACCAGCCAACGTGGCCACTTGGTATAGACGGGATTCGCATCAGTAGGATTGGCATCCTTGGGGTTTGACGATGAAAAACGAGCGTAAGGATTATCGTCCAGCGGAACTGCCGACTCGGGGGTCGTGAGCGCTATCGGGGATGTTTCGCAAAGCATCGACGTTTGCTCTATGGGTATTGCGTTCAGGAAGTAATTTCAAGCGTCCCTTTCGGTCCCACGGTCCTCATGCGTACTTGTGCTATTTGCCCGTGTTCGACAGGTGCTTCGACCTCAATCCGACGAAGTGCCATGGACAATTCCTCAGTATCTGAGTCTGCTAAGGCGAACCGCTCAATATGACAACCGCTTGGCGCATCAGATGAAGGATGAATTGAGTCCTTGCCCCACTCGATAAAGAACGGAAGCAAACCGTGGCGGTCATCGGCGAGGCTAAAGCTTTTCCAACTCACAATGCGCCCGTCAGGTCGCGTCCGTGAGCCTGTCCAAGGTCCCAAGATTTTCAGGCTAGCTTCCTGGAATTTCCTTGCCAAGCTCTCGATGTCGTCACGATGAACGGCCCACCCTATCAGACGCGGATTGACCAGACCCTTCAAGACCTCTAGCTGATGGGCAGCCCATGCTTGAACGCCTTTGGCGTTTGGATCCGGGGCCATGATCTCCAGATAGTGGCGATCTCCGAGCGATAAGAGAGCATTCGCAGTCCCTCGGTCGGGGTGGACTCCACCAGGTGCGGCACCCACTCCGGTGCGCTCTTGCACGAAACGGATACCAGCGTCTAGGTCATTACAACCGAGAATGACATGGTCAAGCAGGGGAGGAAACTCATCAGCAGCCCACGACAAGGAAGGTGAGAGGAATGCAGCTCCAGTGGCGAAAAGAAAATCTCGGCGGGAAATCACTGTGTTCTCCCTCCCTAAAGAAGCTCGCTCATTGTACGCGCCATGTCTATGCCGACGTCCATAAATATCTCATCCAAAATGTCGCCTAAATCCATCGCAATTGGTTCTAACTCCTGACAAGTCGATTATTAGCGGCCAATTCTTTGAATCACACTCCTAAAAACTCCATCCCAGAGGTGTTTTTCTTTTTCAGTTGGATTTTTTCCTCAGCAGGAGGAGTTCTCTTTCCTGCTCAGATCTTCGAAGATCAACGCTGGAGGGGCAGAGCCCCGACGCGCTGGATTCTTTTTATTTTACTTTCTGTCTCCGCGCATCAGATCGAAGAGGATTGGGCCCCGAGCTCTGCCGAATATGCTAGCTTCCCTCTCGAATGACGTTCGCCCGAACACACCTCACCATTGAACCCCTCACACTCGTGACACCCTGAAAATGGGCAGAGATTGGCCGGTAAATGTCCAGAAACCGGTAAAATCCTCGCGCCGAATCCACTTAGGCGGTGATCGTGATACGCAGACGAGTCGCAGTCCAATGCTAGACCTACAGAAAGCGTGGACGAGGGGCTCCAAATGAAATGGATTGGTCTTACTTTCCTGCTAGTAAGTTTCATGTGGAATTCGCAGAAAGAATGTGAGGATTCAAATAGTGGTATCTTTCCGTTGAACACCGAATCATGCTGGTTCTTACTATAGAGCCTGGGCGTCTTCATCCGCTCCCGTTTCGTGGGCTCAGATTGAGTACTCACATTACTAAATTTCGTAGACTTTTTGCTTGACTTTGTTCTGGCTCAGGGAGCAGAGTTGTGCAGAATTAACCGGGTCTCCTTTCGACAATTTATTTCTCATGGCTCTGTGAGCATGTATTTTGTGCCCGAGGCCATTAATCGGGGCGAGCTTACTCTCGTGTGTGCGCTGCCGATTACGCGAAGGAGAGCTGACAATGAATCTCTGCGAGTATTTCCGGCCTAGGTTAAACGAACGCAAGGAGGAAGTGTATATGAAGAGGAACTCGGTTTTTGGCAATGCTTTCGTGGCGATTGCGGCCCTCTTTTTCTTTTTCGGTGCAGTGGCAAATGCCCGTGCGGGAGACTGTACCATCGATCTAAAGGTATCGGTCACCCAGCTGGGGAACTCCGGCGCCACAGGACATGCCAGCATTTGTGCCAACGATGAGGGATTGAAAGTAAACGTCAAAGCAAAGGACCTCGTGCCAGGAAATGCTTACACCGTTTGGTTCATCTATTTTGACAATCCTGCGGCATGTGCGACCCCGGGGTGCGCCCCGTCAGATCTAACCAGCCCGATTCCGGATGCGATGCACCCAAACCTCGCACCGGCAGGCGCGTTCGGACGAATGGATAGTGCTGTTGCGGATGAAGACGGCGAAGCTCGATTCTCAGCTAAGTTGCAGGATTTTAAAGTCTCCAAAGGGTCGCTCATCTGGCTCGCTGTTTTCAATCACGGACCCGCAAGCACTGACAATCAAGAGCGGGCGCGGCAACTTATGACGCCCGAAACACCTGGTCTGGGAGCTCCTGGGCTTGGTCTTCTCGTGCGAAAGGGGTTCGGAGCTGGCATTGCTGTTTTCAACGTCCCAAGCTAGTTCGATTCGACCAGTGCTAACTTGTGCCGTGCGTTTTGGCTCTCGCAAAACGTACGGCATGAGCCCAACCCAAAATCTGGGTAAAATGGAGTCCACTCATGGAGAACACTGTACGTTGGAGTACGCTGTCTCTTGTCGGCCTGTCCCTTCCCTTGTTTGCGATAACGGCTCTGGGACAAAGCACCGAGCCGCAGATCGGGCGAGAAGTGGCGATCACCAGGCATCTTCAAGACGGAGAGGAATTCGACATTTCTTTACGCCATTTAATGGAGTTTGGTTCCCAGCTTTTCAATGCGAAATTCACAATCCAGGAAGGAGCCGGACGTCCCCAATCGAAAGGAACTGGCGCTCCCATCTCAGATTCAAGCTCTCCATTAGTGTTTCCGCGGAATTTCGACAGAATCTCCTCGCCCGAGGCAAATGCGTGCTCCGGTTGTCACAATGCGCCCGTGTCAGGTGCCGGCGGCGATCGCGTGACGGAAGTCTTCGTTTTGGCGCAGCGTTTCGATCGCTTGACGTTCGACCACAACGACGGCTCTGTCCCGACGGCAGGCATAGAAACGCGACCGAGCGTAATTTCGTCTGAAACACTGGCGACACGTAAGAGGCTTGGTTTGGTGCTAGCCGTTGCTGGCTTGCTCGTAGTCCTCGCGGCGGGTTACTGGACTTGGTTCTTCCTGCGCACGAAGTCATCGCCGGGGCCGTTCCAAAGCTTTGCAATCACGCGAGTCACGGACAACGGTAAATCAACTGCGGCAGCCATCTCTCCTGACGGCAAATACATCCTCAGCATAGTCAATGACAACGGAAAGAAAGGTCTATTTTTGAGGCACCTTGCCACGAACAGTAACACGCAAGTCGTTGCGAGCGGCTCAGAAGATTACAACGCCCCTTCGTTTTCGCCGGACGGGAATTATTTCTATTTCTTGGCGGCAAGATATTTCTTGGCGGCAAGAAACGATGCCAGCAGCTACTTCAATCTTATGCGAGCGCCTGTGCTTGGTCGTACGCCTCAGTTGGTCGCGCACAATGTCAATTCTCCGGCGTTGTTTTCGCCCGATCCTAAGCGCATTGCCTATGGACGTTGGAATAGGCGGCGGCGCGGGACGGCAGATTACGACCTTCTCGTCTGAATTGATTGGGGGTTACTAACTCACTCCTGATGGCAAGAACCTTGTACTCAGTCTCCGCCACGCGGATTCCGATGTCGTTCTTTTGCGCGACACTACGTCACAATAATCTGCAAGCCAAGGCGGAGTACGCGAAGTTGAAGTAGCTCGTTCAGACATGCCGCCTGCGCCGAGAGGCGAGACAACCTCATATGGACCGAGCTTTTGACCTGGAGCTAGGGACATAATTGGCGTGATTATAGCGCTGGAACAGAGCTTTGCCACTTCTTCGGTCAACTAGTCCGCGAGGTAGCCGGAAACTTGGAGTTCTACCCGCAAGTTACGGTAACAACTCAGGAGTTACAGACTTTGTTGGTCTCATGCAAGAAGACAGTTTTTCGAAGCAGTGCAACTAAATCCCAGAGATCCGGTTGCAACCCCGATTGTGGCTCAGATGGACGAAGTGTTTGCCGTCGATGCAGAAGCTCGCCGCAAAACACTGACTACTGCGGCGCGTCATATCCGGCGTCAAGAGACAGCGAGACCTCTTCTCGATGATATCCGCAGCAAGATCGAGGTAGCGCAGTCCGTTGCATTGCCGTCCAGCGCACTCAGCAAGGCCTGCCAGTACACGCTCGCACTGTGGAAGAAGCTCACCCGCTTCTTGGAGTATCCCGAATTAGAGCTAAGTACTAACCTGGCGGAGAACTCCATGCGTCCTGTAGCTCTTGGTCGAAAGAATTGGTTGCACATCGGCAGCCCACAAGCGGGACCGAAGGTTGCGGCAATTCTCTCGGTCGTGGAAAGCTGCCGGCGGCTGCAAGTTCCGGTGCGCGATTACTTCTCCACGATTCTCCCCGGGCTTGCCGATCTCCCAATCCGTTGCCTTCCAGACCTTACCCCCGCTGTGTGGGTCGCCCGGCATTCATAAGCTCAAGCGGCCTGGGTATTAGCGTGACGTGAGTTTGCGACCAAAAACATATTTCCTGTTAGCCGACAATCCGCCTAGCACCTCCCTTGCTCTCTTAAGAACCGCGCTTTGTCGGTCTGCCAAAAATGAGGGGAGCCGAGTATCGGCCGATAGAGTTACATTCTCATCCGTAGTAAAGAATCATTGGTAAAGATTTTTTTACACAGGAGTGCTGACGATGGCTGACATAAATGAAGTGGTTGTCCGCGGGAGCGCGGCAGGATTTGCGCAGGAGATTCTCGCGGGCCGACATCCTTTGACGGCAGACGAGCCCGTGGCTGCTGGAGGAGCCGACACGGGCCCAAATCCCTACGACTTACTACTTGCTGCCTTGGGTGCTTGAACTTCGATGACGGTTGCGCTGTATGCGCGACGCAAGAGCTGGCCGCTCGAAGCAGTCACCGTTTGGCTACGCCACAGTAAGATTCACGCAGCCGACTGCGCCGATTGCGAAACCAAAGAAGGAATGCTCGACCACATCGACAGCGACCTCGAATTCGCGGGGCCGCTAACGCAAGAGCAACGCTCGAAGCTGCTTGAGATTGCCGAGAAATGCCCGGTCCACCGCACCCTCGCCTCCGAAATCGACATTCGCTCCCGCGTGCTGTGAGCAATGGCGCACGTCCGTCGGATTACGCAGCAAGGGAGTTGTGGACCGCGACCCCATGTGACTCGCTGGAATGTCGCCGCGTAGTTCCAACTTCCGAGTCGCAGACCATCCACCAAGAAAGCGAGCAAAGTCTTCCCAAGATTCTCCTCGACTGAACTTATGGGACGGGAGGGAGACCTTGAACACATACGCAACGTCAGAGTCAGATTCGGAAACAATGTGGTGTAGACTTCAGCCTCTAGGAGAATGGTTGATTACTGATCAGGGAAAGAGGAGCACGCGGATGATAAGAGTCCGACCGAAGGAACCCGCCGAGATGGCGAAACCGTTCGCGCTCCTCATATGCATGCAGCTTCTCATAACGTGGGCCGCTGCCGAGCCCGCGCTTTCCGCGACGAAGGACTCGCCCGTCAGCGAAACCATTACCTTGCCAAACCTTCATAAGCCCGCCGAGATTCTGATCGACCACTGGGGCGTGCCGCACATCTATGCAAAGGACGAAGCCGACCTGTTTTTTGTGCAAGGTTTCAATGCCGCACGTGACCGGCTTTTTCAGATTGACCTTTGGCGTCGGCGCGGATTGGGCCAGCTTGCGGAAGTATTCGGACCGGCTTTCCTCGAACAGGATAAGGCTACCCGGCTGTTTGTCTACCGCGGCGATATGAACCAAGAGTGGGCCACTTATAGCACGGACGCGCAGCAGATCGCGAAAAATTTTGTCGCCGGAATAAACGCCTATATTGGCTGGCTCGAACAGCATCCAGAGCACATGCCGTGGGAGTTCAAAAAGCTGAATTACAAACCTGCTCCATGGGCAGCTGAAGATGTAGTACGCGTTCGTAGTCACGGCTTGACTGGAAATCTGAGCAATGAAGTAGCCCGCGCTAAGGTGGTGTGCAGGGGGGGACTGAAATCGGACGAAGTTCGCTCTCGTCTCGAACCGCCATGGCAAACGCAGGTTCCTGAAGGGCTGGACCCCTGCTTGCCAAGAGATGTATTGAAAGTATTCGAGCTCGCCACGCAGGAGGTGCGCTTCTCATCCGAATCGGTTTCGGTGGCGACAAGTCAGAACTTTCCCGAAGATGCCGACGCGCCTGACGAAGCTATTGCAGAAAGCAACAATTGGGTCATTTCCGCAGCCAAGTCGGCCACGGGCCGCGCCATCATGGCAAATGATCCGCATCGAGCATACCTGGAGCCCAGCGGGCGCTACATTGCAGACCTCAATTCGCCGGCCTTGCATGTAATCGGAATCGGCGAGGCGGCAGTCCCGGGAGTCTCCAACGGACACAACGACTGGATTGCATTTGGCGGGACTTACTTCTACATCGATCAGCAAGATCTGTACGTGTATGAACTGAACCCCGCCAATAAGAACGAATACAAGTACAAGAATCATTGGGAGCCATTTCACATCGTTCGCGAAGAAATCAAAGTGAAAGGTCAGATGGCAGTTCCCGTGGACCTGAAATTCACTCGCCACGGTCCAGTTCTTTATGTCGAGGAGGGCAAAAGCCGCGCCTTCGCCGCGCGAACGCAGTGGCTTGAACCGGGCACGTCGCCGTACATGGCCTCCCTCGGTTTTGTGCATGCAAAAACATTCGAAGAGTTCAAGCGCGCGCTCGAGGGTTGGGGCTCTCCACCCATCAATCACGTCTACGCCGACGTGAAAGGCAATATCGGATGGGCGCCAATGGGGTTCGCTGCCATCCGGCCGAACTGGGACGGCTTGCTACCTGTACCGGGAGATGGCCGGTATGAGTGGGCAGGCCACTGGAGCGGTGACCAACTGCCTCGAATTTATGATCCCGCCTCCGGATACATCACCACTTCGAACGAAATGGATCTGCCGTCCGACTACCCATACAAACAACGCAAACTGGGGTTTGAATGGCATCAGCCCTATCGGCATCAGCGCATCGATGAACTCCTTTCCGGATCCAAGAAGATCTCGATCGAAGATTCGATGACAATACAGAATGATATAGTGTCGATTCCGGCGCGGCGTCTGGTTGCCCTCCTGCGGCCAATGCACAGTGAAGATGCGACCACCCAGGCTGCTTTGATGTTGCTCAAGAACTGGAATTCCACTCTGGATTCGGATTCTCCTCAGGCGGCACTGGAAGAAATCTGGTTCAGCCGGCATTTGGGGCAGACGTTTAAAGAAGCCGTGCTGAGCAAAGCTGCGTCGGAGGCATTTGATCGCCCCGATCCGCGAACCATGCTTGATGCCCTGGAGCATCCGGAGACACGGTTTCAAGACAACGCAGTGGAGCAGCGTGATCAAATTTTGTTGACCAGCCTGGGAGCCGCTTATCGGGAAATGGAAAAACTTCAGGGTACGGATTCGAGCCAGTGGAAGTGGGGAAAGTTGCACTACAACATCTCCGAACATCCGCTCTCGTCCATCGTCGACGATGAGACTCGAACGAGGATCAACGTCGGCCCCATTCCGAAACACGGCGGACAGTACACCGTGAATGCCTCGGCTTATCGGACCAGCGATTTCCGTCAAACGAATGGGCCTTCGGCACGCCTGGTTATCGACGTCGGAAATTGGGATAACTCGAGAGCCGTGAATCACCCCGGCCAATCCGGAGACCCTGACAGCCCACATTATCGTGATCTGGCGCCGATGTGGCGCGCGGGACAGTATTTTCCTTTGCTCTACAGCCGGGAAGCAGTTGAGAAAGCGACCGAGAAGAAGATCGAACTCGTGCCGCAAACTTCCCAGCGCTGAAAAGCCAAGTCTGAACATAGGGATAAACAGAGGCGCCGCACCGATTCCGGGAGGATCACGAGCTATTCGGAAGTTGACGACCAAGCCTTCCCGTCCGCTGCAAGCGGCAAATGGCGAAAATCAGGGCGGCGTCTCTAAACGCTGGGTGCTGCTACGGGTGCTCTGCGCTCGCCTGATTTCCAATACACTTGTTCCACTCGCCCGACCCCAAAAACCCACGAGAGACCGCCAGCAGCCGATACGACAGCAGCGATCACGAGTGGGACCAGAAAGTTTCCAGTCCGATCCACTAGAAATCCGGTGAGAGCCGGGGCCACGACACCCGAGAGGTTAGCGAACCCGCTTTGCAATCCGGTCCACTTTCCCGTTGCATGTGGGCCGGCAAGCGTTTGGGAAAAGGCAAATGGCCCCGCACCGGCAGCTCCTTCACCCACCCCGATTGCCACCAGGCATAGCAGGTACCTGTGCCTCTCGAAAATCCGGAAAGATCTGAACTGACAGGAATTATACTTCTTGCTAGCTCTTCATTCCCTTTCATTCGATGCCTACTCTGCTCGCACTTCTCATCATCTTGCGTTCGCTGATCCGTTCACGAATTGACCTCCAGCTGGAAAACCTGGCTCTGCGCCATCAAATCGGTGTGCTTCAACGCTCGCTGAAGAAACGCCCCAAATTAACTTCCACGGATCGCCTCCTCTGGGTTTCTCTGTCCCGTATCTGGCGCGATTGGCGCTCCACGCTAGCCATCGTCAAGCCGCAAACGGTTGTGGCTTGGCATCGCATGGGCTTTCGCTTGTTTTGGACTTGGAAGGTTCGGCGGGGACAACGCGGACGGCCACCGATTGCCCGCGAGACTCGAGACCTGATCCGCAGAATGTGTCGGGAGAATCCCACGTGGGGTGCACCGCGCATTCACGGCGAGCTGCTCAAGCTCGGTATCGACATCGGCGAGAGCAGTGTCACCAAGTACATGCTGCGCTGCCACAAGCCACCTTCTCAAACCTGGCACACGTTCCTGGACAACCACCTCTCACAGCTCGTCTCCATTGATTTCTTCACCGTGCCCACAATCCGTTTCCAGGTCCTCTACGTGTTTCTCGTACTGGCGCATGATCGTCGCCGCGTTCTTCACTTCAACGTGACTCCTCACCCGACCGCCCAATGGACCGGCCAGCAACTGCGCAACGCATTTCCGTTCCAGCAGTTCCCTCGTTACCTGCTGCGAGATCGCGACGCGATTTTCGGCCAGGACTTCCGAAACCAGCTGCCCGACATGGGAATAGAAGAGGTGCTATCGACTCCGCGTTCACCCTGGCAACGAGCCTACATAGAGCGGGTGATTGGCTCCATTCGGCGCGAGTGTCTCGACCAGGTGATCGTGTTCAATGAGGGCTCTCTACGTCGGATCCTTGCTTCTTATTTCGACTACTACCACCGATCCAGAACACACTTATCCCTGGGGAAAGACTCACCCGAAACGCGCCCGGTTCAACCACCCGAAATCGGGCCGGTCGTGGCCGTTCGCCAAGCGGGTGGACTGCACCATCGCTACGAACGACGAGCAGCCTGAATATCGGGTGCGTGCTCATGGTTTTTAGTCGACCGTTCCGCCTGCATCCACTGCATCTGTGCTCGCTCGTCCGCAGGTTCTCAGGTTCTGTGCACAAATTTGGTACTCGAGCCGCTCGCCTTGTTCACGGCTCTCACGGAAAATCCACCAACGCGCCACACGGAATTTTCGTTAGGGACAGGCAAAACTTTGGCTCGGCGTAAGTACCAGCAAGGACACGTCTATCAAAAGGGGAGAAAGCGGACGGATGCGTGGTTGCCCAAAGTGCCCGCTATGGTGCGGTTCTGGCGGGACGTTCCTGGGCAGGACAGGCCAATCAAGGGAGCACTCTCTCTTGGGCTTTGCCGAACACGCACGATCGCAGAACGGGCAGCCGGTGAGAAGCTCGAGAAGCTCGGCATCAATTCCACTCAGGCTTTTATCGAATCTACCTCCAACATCACCTTCAAACAACAAGCCGAAATCTGGCTCAAGTCACTCGCTAATCGCAAACGCAATCCACTCGAACAGACGACGATGGACACGCGGCGATACGCTCTGGACAAGTGGATGTATCCCTTTTTCGAGGGGCGCCTCTTGGCCGATGTGAATAATCTTGCGATGAAAGAATTTGTGGAATACATCTCCAAACTTTCACCGGCGACGATTCGGGATTACTCGAACATCGTTAAGGCGGTAGTGGCGTCCGCAGTCAACGAAAAAGGCGACGAGCTCTTTCCGCGGACATGGAAAGAGGAATTCATTGACGCACCGATCATTAAGCAGCAACGGCGACCGAGTACAAACAAGGAAGGCATGGAGGCGATTCTGCGGGAAGCGGAGGACGATTATCGTGTGCTCTATGCTCTTCTCGCCGGATGCGGCCCTATGCGTGCCGGCGAAGCCCTCGGCCTAGAAATCGACAAGCACATCTCTGACGACTTCCGTACACTGTACGTCCGTCAGAAAGCCAAGCGTGGCAAGATCCAACCCTACACCAAAACCCAAAGCGGCACTGAGTTGGAGTGCGAGGACGGAGAGGTTATCGGCAGGGACATTGACCCTCCCAAAGAACTCGTTGTAATGCTGCGAGACTTCGTTGGCAACCGTAGGTCGGGTTATCTGTTCAACAGGGACGGCGACCTACTTCCACAGCGAGACATTCTCAAATACAGTCTGCATCCCATCCTGAAAAAGCTTGGAATGATGCAGGGCGGCCTTAACATCTTTCGGCGTTTCCGAATCACGAAGCTGAAGAAGGCGGTAGATTGCCCTGACGCCTTAAAGCACTTCTGGTCGGGTCACGCACAAACGCACGTCTCGGAACGGTACACAACTCTGCTCCAGGAACGTGCATTTCGGTTGGAATGGGCCGAGAAAATCGGCATGGGGTTCGAGCTTCCAACCAGGTCAGTCGCCCACCTTGCCCACCTAATCAAATTTAGGAGGGTCGGCTAAGATGTTTAGTTTGTCGAGGTTATGGTGGACGAGAGGGGATTCGAACCCCCGGCCTCCTCGTTGCGAACGAGGAAATAAATCTAATAAGGCGCAGTGCTGCAGCCACTTAGCCTTTTTCAGACGACCTTTAAATGGGCAACTTGGGCAACCAATTGAGCGAAATCCCCAGCGGTGCCTCGTCGACTGCTTGATCCGGCGATGGGGGATGTCCCCGTTGTCAAACGTTTGTTTGTTGATTGGGCTTGACGAGCCACTTCGATTCCGAGGCCCGGATCGCACCATGGTCCCACTAGCCCAAGCCTGTTGATTCCGTTCCAAATCGAGGTGGCCGCATGAGGGCCGCCTTTCCATCGGCGCTCAGAATTGAAGCTTAGCGCCAGTTGGATCGAGCGCGGGCCGCCAATCTGGTAGAGAGGGTTGAAACCGCCATTCTCGCCGCCGGAGCCCAGGCTGCTTTGCCCGCGTGCATACAGAGAAGTAAGCACACCTGAATGCGGAGAGGAAAGGATTTCAAAAACAGAAAGGATCAGATCTCGTTGCCAGTTTTGAAAGCATCGATGACGAAGCAAGAATGAAGCTTAACAAAATCATCGAACGGAATTCTTATTGTTCCCAGATTGTTCCTTCGATCTGAACCGTCGGAACCCGAAAGCGAATCATCTTCCGGATTGGCACCGACGTGGCGCAAGTGTTGGGCAAACCGAAGCGCAATTAGTGCTCCAGTCAGCCAGTGCACCATTCCTTCCCGCTCTGGTTCGTGGGTCGAACATCCACGTCGACAACAGAACTCCCATTCCACACGAGTACATGTCCGTGAAGGCGTCGTCCACGGCGAAGGCTTGATAACAGTTTGTTGCACACCCAGGAAGTATCTTGGCCTTTGTGAAAAGGGACGCCGTCGTTTCCCAAGGACGAATTTCACAAAAGCATACCCCCCTCGCTGTTCGCGGCTGTTTATCTGCCCGGGGCCCCGAATCCGTGGTCAGGCAGCGTTGTTTTCGTGTCCAACGACAGAATCAAGCCCCTCTCCATTTCGCTTGCGGACGCACTGCGCAATATTCGTACTCTGGGTAAGGGATCACTCAACCTTGCAGGCTTGCAAGACACGGCCAAAGCCGCACAATAAGCGTTCAATGAAATCCCCGGAGTTGTTGCCCCTACTAAAATCGGTACACATTGAAATCTTTTGCATTTACGGAGTCGCGACCGGTAACCTTCCGAACGATGTTCACTTTGATTTTCTCCTTGCGTGATTGCTTGCGATCGCGCGCCGTTCTGCGGGCAGAATTCTCGCCCTCCGTCATCAGTCATTATCGACGTGGATG
>Ga0306923_10004679_pt1 | contig 13143 bp, 11 predicted proteins | sample sta12Can44000108_FD_203841 | JGI IMG/M metagenome (GOLD analysis project Ga0306923, IMG submission 203841) | Lab enrichment of tropical soil microbial communities from Luquillo Experimental Forest, Puerto Rico - statanox.12C.anox.44.000.108 (v2)... | ecosystem: Environmental > Terrestrial >... | reverse complement strand
TGCCTTGCTCGTCGCCTCGTAGAGCGGGATGACGATCTCGTCGAAAGGAACCCCGGTCTGCTTCAGCACAAGCCAGGGCCGCAGCGACCACGAAGAGTAATTTTTGTTCCCTAGATAGATCGCGAAATCGGCCATAAGGTGCTCGTCACAAGCGAAGGGACGTCAAGTGTGGCGACAATCGGGCCGGCACACAACGCCGCCGCGGTTGGAGCAGCTTCGCAGCCCGACGCACGGTTCCTCTTTGCAAGCCGGCGGGGCGTCGGCATTCTGCGCCGGAACAACCGGACTGCAAGAGTATCGACATGGCCTTCTCGCTGATTGACGAAACTGCCGGCGCGATCCCGGTCGCCGTTCTGAGCAAGGATCGGCTCCCCGCCTGGCTCGCCGAGGCCCCGGAGCGCGAGCGCAACTGGCTGACCGCGATCGGTTTTTCCGCCGAGCAAGGGAAGCCCGCGCTGGTTCCCGCCGACAACGGGCGGCTCGCCCGGGTCGTGGTCGGGCTCGGCGAGGAGAGCGGCCCCGCCGCCGGGATGTGGACGCTGGCCGGGCTGCCGGACGCGCTACCCGAGGGGAGCTACACGATCGAGACGGCGCCCGACGGCGCCGACCCGACGCAACTGGCTCTCGGTTGGGCGCTCGCGACCTATGCCTTTACGCGCTACCGCGTCACGAAAAGGACCGCAACCGCGCTCGTATGGCCCGACGGAGCCGATCGCGGCCGGGTCGAGCGGCTCGCCCGCGGCGTGTTCCTCGCCCGCGACCTCGCCAACACGCCGGCCGGGGACCTCGGACCGGCCGAGCTAGCGGCCGAGGCTGTGTGCGTCGCCAAAGCCGCGGGTGCCAAGCATCGGGTGATTGTCGGCGACGAACTCCTCGCCGAGAATTTTCCGACGATCCACGCCGTCGGCCGGGCCGCCGCTCAGCCGCCGCGTCTCGTCGACATCGTCTGGGGCGAGGCGACCGCACCCAAGGTGACATTGGTCGGCAAAGGGGTGTGCTTTGACACCGGTGGGCTCGATCTCAAGACCGCCTCGGGCATGCGGCTGATGAAGAAGGACATGGCGGGGGCGGCGATCGTCCTCGGCCTTGCCCAGGCGATCATGGACGCGCATCTCCCCGTGCGCTTGCGAGTGCTGCTGCCGCTGGTCGAAAACGCGGTCGCCGGCAACGCGGTGCACCCGATGGACATCGTCCGCACCCGCAAAGGGCTGACCGTCGAGATCGGCAATACCGACGCCGAAGGCCGCCTGATCCTGTGCGACGCGCTGGCCGAGGCAGCGACCGAAAAACCAGCATTGCTGATCGACATGGCGACCTTGACCGGAGCGGCGCGAGTGGCGCTCGGCCCCGAATTGGCAGCACTCTTCTGCAACAACGAGGCGCTGGCCGAGGGACTGCTCGAGGCTGCCGGGACCGAGGAAGACCCGATGTGGCGGATGCCGCTGTGGCGCCCCTACCGCAAAATGATCGACAGCAAGATCGCCGACCTCAACAACGTCTCGGAATCGCCGCATGCTGGTGCGGTCACCGCGGCATTGTATCTCCAGGAATTTGTCGAGCCCGACATCCCCTGGGCGCATCTCGACGTGATGGCGTGGAACCCGCAGAGCCGCCCCGGCCGCCCCGAAGGTGCAGAGGCGACCGCATTGCGCGCCCTTTACGCCCACATCGCCCAGCGGTTCGCTTAGGGTGAAGCCGACCGGTATCGGGGTCCGGTCCCGACCTCGGAGGCAGCAAGGGTTCTTTTCGGGCTAGGGCTTCCCGAATGTAGCAATGCGGTCGATCCGGCAGACGAACAGCACCCGCTTTTCGTCGATCTTGGGATCACGCAGCCCGTAAGGGGTCGAATTGCCGGTATATTTGGTCCAGATCCGGTCGAGCTGCTTGGTGACGAATTCCCCTCCGGGCTCCCCCTCCCGGAGCTCCTTCGCCACCGTGTGCTTGATCTGAACCCAGTGGTAGGCGTTGTCGGGATTGACCAGCAGACTGGTCATCCGCGAGTTCTTGCGGATCCATTCGCATTTGGCGCGATGCGCGGCGGTGTTCACCAGGATCTCGTCGCCCTCATAGTCAAACCACATCGGGGTCAAGCTGGGCCGACCGTCGGGGCCGGTGATACCGAGCGTCTGGGTGATTCGCCGGTCGAGCAGCTGCCGATAGATCGGATCGAGTTCGTCGAGGCTGGCAGCCCGCTTGCGCTCGCCAATCGCGAACTGGCCTTCCTGCAGACCGTCGGCGACGTGCCGGAAATTGGCAATGATGAAGGGCGCGCATTCACCTCGCAGAGCATGTGACGATCGTGCCTCAGCGTACTTCACGTTGCAGGAGGATATCATCATGGCGCGACTCCCTCCCATCACGAGCAAGGATCAGGTCGCGGCCGAGCACCGCGCGGTTTTCGATTCGATCGTCCAGAGCCGCGGCGCGGTTCAGGGGCCGTTCACGATGTTCCTGCACTCCCCGGAGCTGGCCGGCCGCGTCGCGCATCTCGGCGCGTATGTCCGCTTCGAAGGCTCGCTCGACATGCGGGTGCGGGTGCTCGCCGCGATGACGGTCGCGCGCGAGTTTGAGGCGGTCTATGTGTGGGGAGCGCAGGCGGGCGGCGCCCGGCGGCTCGGCGTGCCGGAGGCGACGATCACGGCAATCCGCGAGAACCATTCGCGCGGCATCCCGCCAGAAGACGCCGAGATTGTTGACTTTACCCGGCAGCTCCTGCGCAAGCATCGCATCGACCAGGCGAGCGCGGCATCGCTGCGGCGGCGCTTTGGCGATGACGGCTTCATCCAGCTGAGCGGCGCCATCGGCTACTACAGCATGCTGGCGATGACGGTGAACGCTTGCGAGTTGGAGGCCGCTCCGAACGCCGAGGTGCTGAAAGTCTGAGGACAACGCCGCCCTTCTACTCGGGGACCATCGGGGCGACGGCGTTCGGCCCCGCAAAGAACTCGAAATGCACGGTCCCCGCCGGCCAATGAGCCGACGCCGACGTCGCGGCCGCCATCATGCCGGTTGGACCACAACAATATAGGTGCGTGCCCGGTCGGCATTCGCGCAATGTCGCGATGATGTCGAGCCCCCTCGCCGGGTCGCCGCCGTCGTGGTGGAATTGAATGCGACCCAGCGCGGCGAGCACCGCAAGATCGTCGAGGAACGCGGTCTCATCGGGCGAGCGGGTGCAGTAATGCACCTGGAACTCGGCGCGCCGCCGGCGCAATTCCGCGATCATCGCCATGATCGGGGTAATGCCGATGCCGCCGGCGATCAACAGATAGCGCTCGGCTGCCACGGCGAGCGGGAAGTTGTTGCGCGGCGCCGACCCCGCGACCAGGGCGCCAACCCGGATTTTCTCGTGCAGCCGGGAGGAGGCCCACCCCTCACGCAGCACGGCGATGCAATAGCGCGTGCGCTCGGCCGGGTCGTTCCACAGCGAAAAATCCCGCACGATCTCCTTCGCGAACCGCACCGATATGTGGGCACCGGCGGAGAATGGCGGCAAATCCTGCCCGTGCGGATCGACGAGCTCGTAGCCGTTGATCCTCGTGGCGAGATAGGTGATCGAGCGGACGCGGAGCAGCATGTCGAGGCTTGGGACGTCGAGCGGCCAGCCTGCCGCGATGGCGTTTGCCCCGGCGAGCCCCGCCTGGAACTTCCGGGATCTCTCTGCGATGATAGCCGAATGATCAGGACGCTGTCTGTCGCCGGCACATCCCTCGAGGTGGTCGAACGCGGCCAGGGCCGTCCCTTGCTGTTTCTGCACGCCGGGGAGGGGCTAGCGCCAGAGCGGCCGTGGCTCGACCTCCTGGCTCACCGTTATCGGGTCATTGCACCCTGGCATCCGGGTTGGGGGAACTCGCCGCTGCTCGACGGCATGGGCATGGTCGACGATCTCGCCTATCTCTACCTCGATCTTGCGGCCGAGCTCGGGCTCGAGGATGCGGTCCTGGTCGGCGCCTGTTTTGGTGGCTGGGTCGCGACCGAGATCATGGTGCGTTCGACCGCCCGCTTCTCCCGTTTGGTGCTGGTCGACCCGCTCGGCGTCAAATTCTCCGGCCGCGACCAGCGCGACATCACTGACATGCACGCGCTCCCTCTCGCCGAATACCTGAAGCTCGCCTGGGCCGACCCGGCCAAAGGCGAGGTCGATTTCACGGCACTTTCCGACAGCGAGCTCGCCGCCATCGTGCGCGGTCGCGAGGCTTTCGCCCTCTACGGCTGGAAGCCCTACATGCACAACCCGCGGCTCAAGCGCTGGCTGCATCGGATCGACCGGCCAACCTTGCTGCTGTGGGGTGCGGAAGACCGGATTGGCACCCCGGCCTATGGTGAGAACTGGCGCCGGGCGATCCCCAATGCCCGGCTCGAGTTGATCGCCGGCGCCGGCCACTTCCCGCACTGGGAGCAACCCGGGGCGTTTGTCGACAAGCTCGCCGCCTTTGTCGACGGCAACCGATAGCAGGAGGCCCGCCATGCGCGTCTGGTATTTCTCGGAAATGGCCTACCATCCGGCCTGGGAGGAAGGGCTGCGGCGCGGCTCGTTGCGGGTCGTGTTGCCCAACAGTAATTACGATCCGCAGATCGGCCACCAATTGCTGAACCGCTACCTCGACGAATTCGCGCTGTGCGACGAGGTCGGTCTCGACATCATGGTCAACGAGCACCACAGCACCTCGACCTGCCTGACCATTTCGGTGCCGATGGCGCTGGCGATCATCGCCCGCGAGACCAAGCGCGCGCGGCTGTTGTCGCTCGGCACGCCGATCGCTAACCGGCCCGACCCGGTGCGCGTCGCCGAGGAGATGGCGTGGCTCGACGTGTTGTCGGGCGGCAGGCTCGAGATGGGCCTCGTCAAGGGCGCGCCTTACGAGATCGCGCCGGCCAACAGCAACCCGGGCAATCTGATGCGGCGCTATTGGGAGGCGCACGACCTGATTTTGAAGGCGATGTCGACGACCGACGGCCCATTCAGCTGGGAGGGCGAGTTCTTCCACTACCGCAATGTCAACATCTGGCCGCGGCCGCTGCAGCAGCCGACCCCGCCGGTATGGATGACCGGTTTGAGCGTCGGGACCGGACGGATGGCGGCCGAGCGCGGGCATGTCGTCGGCACGTTGCTGTCGCTGTCGGCCGCCGGGCCGATGTTCGAGGCCTACCGCCAGCGGGCGCGGGAATTGGGCTGGATCGCCGGCGCCGACCGCTTTGCCTATGCCGGCGTGGTCGGCATCGGTACGACGCGCGAGGAGGGCCGGCGGCGCGCCAATCTCGCCGCCGATTATGTTCGCACATCGCCGATCGTCGCCGAGCCGTTCACCAACCCGCCCGGCTACAACTCGCTTGCCGCCAACATCGCGGTGCTCAAAGCGTGCGGCAGGCGCGGCGGCTTTGTCAGGGACCGCCACGGCAACCCGGTCGATCAAACCACCGCGACGCTCGACCAACTGATCGAGAGCGGCACCTGCTTCGCCGGCACCCCGGACGACGTGTACGATCAGATCAAGGCGCTCAGCGACAGCGTCGGCGGCTTTGGCAATCTCCTGATGTTCGGCCAGGGCGGCTTTCTCGACCACGCCGATACCGTCGCCAACATCACCCTCTTTGCCAAGGAGGTCTTGCCGCGGCTGCGCGAGCTCAACCCGGAGCCGAAGACGCCGGCGCTCGCGGCAGAGTAAGTCCCCGGCATGGCGCTCGAAGAGTACCGGCGCAAGCGCGATTTCCGGAAGACACCGGAGCCGGCGGGCAAAGCGCCACCGCGCAGGAAGGCCGCGGCCCCGCTTTCCTTTGTCATACAGGAGCACCAGGCGCGCCGGCTGCATTTCGATTTTCGCCTCGAGCTCGACGGTGTGTTGAAGAGCTGGGCGGTGCCGAGAGGGCCGAGCCTCGACCCCGGCGAGAAGCGGCTCGCCGTCGAGGTGGAGGACCACCCGCTCGACTACGGCGGCTTCGAGGGGGTGATCCCCCAAGGGCAATATGGCGGCGGCACGGTGCTGCTGTGGGACCGCGGCACCTGGGTCCCGGCCGACTCCGACCCGACAGCGGCACATGCCAAGGGCACTCTCAAATTCGAGCTGCGCGGCGAGAAATTGCACGGCAATTGGGCGCTCGTGCGGATGGGCGGCAAGGCCGCCCGCGAAGGGCGCCCGAACTGGCTTTTGGTCAAGGAGCGCGACGACGACGCGGTGCCGCAGAGCGGCGATGCCGTCGTTATGAACAATCCGCTCAGCGTCGAAACTGGCCGCTCGCTCGAGGCGATCGCCGAGGACCGCGACCGGGTGTGGGATTCCGGAAAGGGCGAGACGACCCCCAGGCACCGGCCCGACCGCATCCGCGGTGCGCGAAAGGGCCGGATGCCGGTCGATTTGAAGCCGCAGCTCGCCACCCCGGCAGTTGCGGCACCGGCAGGCCCGGAGTGGGTGCACGAGATCAAATACGACGGCTATCGCCTGTTCGCCCATATCGAGCATGGCGAGGTCCGACTGATCACCCGCAACGGGCTCGATTGGACCGACAAGTTTCCGGAGCTCACGCGTGCCTTTGCGCAGCTGCCGGTCGATACGGCGCTGATCGATGGCGAGCTCGTCCATCTCGCCTCGGACGGAACAACAAATTTCTCCGGCCTGCAGGACGCGATCGCCAGCGGCAAGAACGGGTCGCTCAATTTCTTCGGCTTCGACCTCGTCCATCGCGACGGCTGGGATCTCACCCAAGCCTCGCTCGAAGACCGCAAGGCTGCGCTCGCCGACATCATCCCGCCGGCCGCCCAGGGGATGCTGCGCTACAGCGACCACCACAAGGGCCAAGGCCCGGCGGTGCTTCGCCAGGCGAGCGGCCTCGGTCTCGAAGGCATCGTCTCGAAGCGCCGCGATGCGACCTACCGCCCGGGACGCGGTGGCGCTTGGCTCAAGGTCAAATGCCGCAATCGCGAGGAAATCGTCGTCATCGGCTTCACCGACCCCGAAGGCAAGCGCGAAGGCTTTGGCGCCCTTCTCGCCGGTTACTACGACCCGTCGGGAACATTGCGCTATGCGGGACGCGTCGGCACCGGCTTTAGCGCCGAGCGTCTCGCCGATCTGCGCAAAAAGCTCGACGCTCTGGTCGTCAAGGCCCCTCCCGTCACCCTGCCCAAGGAGGCGCCGCGCAAGGGTGTCCATTGGGTCCGCCCGGCCCTCGTCGCCGAGGTCGAATTCGCCGGCTGGACCACCGACAACATCTTGCGCCACGCCTCTTTCCTAGGGTTGCGCGAGGACAAGAGCCCGCGGGAGGTCGTATATGATCCGAATATGGCACCGGCCGTCGAGCCTTCGACGACACATATGAGCCCGAGCTCAGCCGACGCCGCTCCCCGCGCCCGCGACGGCAGCATGATGTTCGAAGGCGTGCGGCTGACCCACCCTGATCGCGTGCTCTATCCCGGGGAGGCGCTGACCAAGCTCGATCTGGCGCGCTACTACCAGGCGGTGGCGGAACGGGCATTGCCTAACCTCGTGCATCGGCCATTGACCCTGGTGCGCTGCCCCGGCGGCCAGGGCAAGCCGTGCTTCTACCAGAAGCATCTCGGCAAGGGTGCGCCCGAGGCGATCGGCCATGTCGACATCACCGAGGATGGTGAGACCGTCGCCTATCCGGTCATCGAAAACCTGGCGGGGCTCGTCGGGCTGGTGCAGATGAATGTGATCGAGCTCCACCCTTCAGGCGCCGGTGTCGACAAGCTCGACAATCCCGATCGGATCACCTTCGATCTCGACCCGGACGAGGGCCTGGCGTGGCCACGGGTCACCGAAGCGGCGATTGATATACGTGACGCGCTGCGGGCGATCGGTCTCGAGAGCTTTGCCAAGACGACCGGCGGCAAGGGCTTGCACGTCGTCGTGCCGCTCCAGCCCAAGCTCGACTGGGACGAGGCCAAGGCCTTCACCAAATGGGTTGCCGACAGCTTTGTCGCGCAGTCCCCGGACCGGTTTACGGCGAACCAGGCGAAGCGAGCCCGGCATGGCCGCATCTATATCGACTATTTGCGCAACAGCCGCGGCGCCACCGCGATCGGCGCCTATTCGCCACGGGCGCGGCCGGGTGCGGCGGTATCGACGCCGCTGTTCTGGGAAGAGGTCGAGAAAGGGGTGCGGCCGGAGGGCTTCACGGTTGCCACCGTGCCTCAGCGCCTCGCTGCGCTCAAAGCCGATCCGTGGGCCGAGATTGGCAAGCTGCGCCAGTCGATCAGCGCCGCGGTGCGACGCCAGGTGGAGGCTTGATCGCCGCCGTAGCGGCCGGGAACGATCTGCGGTATTGGTTCGTTAAACTTTACCCGGCTTAGGCGACGAAACAGGAGATCGACATGCCGCGAGCGAGCTGGAACGGGTTTCTCCGCCTGTCTCTCGTAACCTGTCCGGTTTATCTCGTCCCGGCGACGACCGAGGCCAAGCGCGTCCGCTTCAACCAGCTGAATGCCGAGACCGGCAACCGGGTGGCGCAGCAGCTTGTCGACTCGAAGACCGGCGATCCTGTCGACCGCGACCAGATCGTCAAAGGATACGAGTACGAGCGCGGGCGCTATGTCACGATCAGCGACGACGAGCTGAAGGATTTGCAGATCGAATCGTCGAAGATCATCGACCTCGACCGCTTTGTCGAGCGCGACGAGGTCGACCCGCTCTATCTCGACACGCCTTATTACGTCCATCCTGACGGCGAGATCGCGGCCGAGACGTTCCGGGTCATCGGCGAGGCGATGGAGAAGACGGGTAAGGTCGGGATCGGGCATGTCACCTTGTCGAGCCGGGAACGGCTGGTGCTGGTCGAGCCGCGCGACGGCGGGCTGGTGATGTCGACCGTGCGTTCGGCCGACGAGGTCCGCCCGCCGGAGTTCGGCGCCAAGCCGAAGGGCGAGGCCGATGCCGACATGGTGGCGATCGCCGAGACGATCATCGAGCGCCGGGCGGCGAAGTTCGACCCGGAGACCTTCCGCGACCGTTACCAGGACGCGCTGCGCGAGCTCGTCGAGGCCAAGACCAAGGGCCTCGAGCGCGCGCCGCGCGAGGTCGCCGAGCCGCCCAAGGTCATCAACCTGATGGAGGCATTGAAGCGCAGCTTGGCACAGGAGGCGGCCGCTGAGCCGAAGCAGGCGGAGCCTAAAGAGACGGCCGCGAGCAAAACCGCGCGCCCCAAACCCGCTGCCGACCGCCGCCAGGCGGCACTGCTGTTGCCGGTGGCGGGCGGCCGCAAGAAAAAGGAACCGTCGGCGGCCGTGCCGATCACGGCATCGGCGCCAAAGGGGCGGAGACGGGCGAGCTAGCGTCGCCTCTCGGTTTCCCTGCCGCACGGGTAAAACGCGGGAAAACGCTCGTCCCGCGTTGCCTCGCCTCGAAAAACCAAGCGCTGTCATAGGCTTGGGCGTGGCCCTCGGCTAAAATTGAACGCGTGGCAGGGAACTGGCAGGGAAACCTGCAAACGGTCCGTGCTCGGCTTGGCATCGGCAGATCATTGCTTGACCATTAATCATTAATTTACTTGTGGTTTGTGGTGTTACAGAATAGTAGGAGGGCTGGTGAAGCGGTAACCCGTGCCCGCTGGGTTGTGAGGCTATGAGCGCCGACGGAAGGGCCACTCGGTCGGTGCCGCCGTGAGGTGCCAGCTGATGACACTTTTTTGACGCCGACAATCGAAACCTTAGCCATCGCGATTGCGTTAACACGGCGCGCACGGGAGGATGGAGGGAGATGCAGGATAGCTGGGTTCTGTTGTGGGGCGCGTTCTCCGCAGATGATTGGCTGCCGGTCCGACGGCTCGGGAATCGGACTCTTCATCCGCGGCTGGTCAGATTAGGGTCTTTCATCGTGGTATCGCTGTTGGCGCTGGCAGCATGGGCAGCGATATGGTGGGCGGTCCGCGGATTTGCCTCGACCGTGCTCTGACAAGTTATTTCGCGACCGGACCACATCTAGGCGCGCGTTTGCCGGACCACGGCAAGGCCGGCTCGCGCGTTCGGCCACCTCCACTTCTCATCCAAGGAACCATTACGCTTGGCGGAGCCGCCGAAGCCGCTCCGCCAGGAGTTGTCACGGTGTCTTTTGGGGTGGGATTGTCCGCAGATACGCCACGATCGAATCCAGATCCGGCTGAGTGATCCCTTTATACCAGTCAAACGCCATAATTCTATTCAATGCGGTGCCATCCGGCCGCTTGCCATCGGTGACCGCCACCTTGATCCGCTCGTCGGTCCATTTGCCGAGGCCATCCTCGGGGTCAGACGTAATGTTGCGGCTGACCGACCCATTCGGCATCTTGCGGCCACCGGCAAAGGCCCCGATCAAGAGGCTGGTCCTTACCCGCAGGAGTATGGCAGACCACACAATGGCCAAAGGTCGCCAGATACCCGCCATAGGCCACTTTGTCTGTCGGCGAGGGGGCGTCGACATGGGTCACTGGGGGCCCATAGTTGTCGGGCAGCGAGATTTTGTAGACGCTCCGCGGAACGGGGTGGTTGACTGGCTTCATTGTCAGCAGGTAGGTCGCAATGGCCGAGGCGTCATTGTCCGACAGATTCTGATACATTGCGATTGGCATTGGCGGGCCGATGATTTTGCCATCCGGCCGTCTGCCATCGCGCAGCGCCGTGACGACCTGTGCATTGGTCCACTGCCCAATTCCGGTGTCCATGTCGGGGGTGATATTGGGCATGCTGAGATGGCCAATATCTTCGTCTAATTCCGCGCCACCCGACAGTTCGGTACCGGGAATTATCGTGCCACCGATTAGCTCACCTTGCCGCGGCGTATGACAGTTGCCGCACGCGCCGATCGTGGTGACTAGATATTGCCCCCGTTCAACGGTCGTCTCAGCAGCCGATACGCTCGCAGTGCTGGCCAAGCCAACCAGAACGACTGTCAAACCTGCAATCTTGCTACGCATCCTCACCTCCCTTGTCGTGCAGCTTGGTTATGTCACGGCAGTCGCCACTCGCCCTCCCACGCCACTGAGATGGCCGTCGTCTTGCCAATACCGGTGACGTGGTAAGTGCTGTTTCCCTGAATGCCAGTGAACTTTCCAGTCCCACCGGTCCACTGAGCGGTGCCGCTAGCGGAGCCGGGTCCAGTGCCCTTTCCCTGATACACAGAGAAAGCCTTGTCGCCATCCTTGTCGGTCACGATGCAGTGGCCGTGACTCCCGCCGTTGACCCCATCGACAATGTCGACCGCTATTGGACAGGTCACCTCGGTTTTGTCGAGAAAACCATCGGCGACGTCATTGAAGAATACGCCGTGGTACATGCCGACAAAGAACACGTGACCTTTCTCGAGCTCGTAAGTCTGCCCGGCCCCTTGAGCGCCGAATTTACCCGAGTATTTGCCGCTTTTTGGAAGCTGTTGTGCCTCCGCCGTTGCTCCGAGAACAGTGGTGCTCACCAGCAACGCCACTGTAAGGATCAGCCGCTTCATGCGCATTCCTCCCTTCGGTCAGTGATGCCCCTTGTCACCTTGGGGTCTACGATCCATTCCTTGGCGGCACCTTGAGCATTGGCGACCGATGTCCCAGCAAGGTGCGTGTCGTGCCGCCGCATCCCGCCACCCTTTTGGCGGGTGCTTGCCGGATCAGAAAAGCGACGCGTATTAGGTCAAATGTCAACAGAAAGTTACAGTTAATAACAATATGTAACGTTGAGCCGATCCGGGCTTGCAGCCTCTCGACGCGCATAACTGATAGCGGTGAGTGCCCCTAGGCATTCATCTATGCGCATCTCTTCCCGACTCGATCGACAAGACCGCCTGGCCCCGCGCGCCGCAGGCCGGGTAGGGAAACGGCAGGGAAAGCGTAAAACCGCCGGATTTGAGTGGGTAACCGTCTATTGCCCTAATGATAATCCATTAATTGACAATTGATCACCACCCTGCTATATGGAGCGCAACCTCGCCGTGGCAAGCAAGAGGGCGGCAGTGTCGCCCGTGCCCTGCAGAGCGAAAACGACAGCGGGAGCCCCATGTCTGACAAAAAGCGCGATTATGAGGTCGGCCGCGGCAAGCCGCCGGTGCATACCCGGTTCACGAGAAAAAGGCCGGTGTGACACAACCGCCCGAGCCCGCCCCCGTTTACCGCGGCGGACGAGGAGGTCATGGCGACCTTCATCGCTCGGCTTCGGCAATCCTGGGAGGAGGAGCTCCAGCAGAAAGGCACGCAGAACGCAGTGTCATCGCCGAGCGATGACGACCGCCTGTAAGTTCACCTGGACAAGATACGACACGTTGCTGCGGCTCGATTTCGTCAGCTTCGCGCAGCGTTGCTTCGGCGAGCTGAGCCCGCGGGCCAGCTTTCTGATCAACTGGCATATCGAGTACATCGGAGCGAAACTGGCGGCCTTGCGCGCCGGTAAGATCCGCCGGCTGATCATCAACCTGCCGCCGCGCCACCTGAAGTCGCATCTGACATCGGTCGTCTTTCCCGCCTGGTGTCTCGGCCACGATCCGGCCGCCCAAATCCTCTGCGTCAGCTACGCCCAGGAACTCGCCGACAAATTGTCGCGCGACTGCCGGCGGATCGTCACCAGCGACTGGTACCGGCGGATCTTCCCGACCCGCCTCTCGCCCGAGCGCCAGGCGGTGGCCGAATTTGAGACGACGGCGCAGGGCTGCCGGCTCGCCACCTCGGTCGGCGGGGTGCTGACCGGCCGCGGCGCCGACATCATCATCATCGACGATCCGCTAAAGCCCGAGGAGGCGTTGTCCGAGACCCAGCGGCGGGCGACCAACGAATGGTTCGACCACACCCTCTACAGCCGCCTCAACGACAAGCAACAAGGTGCGATCGTGCTGATCATGCACCGGCTGCACGAGGACGATCTGGTCGGCCACGTGCTGGCGCAGGAACCCTGGGAGGTCGTGCGCTTTCCGGCGATCGCCGAGGCGGATGAGACGCAGGTGGTGGACACGGTCTGGGGACCGAAACGCTTGACCCGGCGGCAGGGCGAGGCGCTCCATGCGGCGCGCGAGCCGCTCGACATGCTCGAGCACATTCGCCGCACGATCGGCGAATACAATTTCGCCGGCCAATACCAGCAGATGCCCGCGCCATTGGGCGGCGGGCTCGTCAAGGCGGCCTGGTTCCGGCATTACGCGGCGGAGGAGAGGCTGCCCTTCGAGCGCATCGTGCAGAGCTGGGATA
>Ga0306923_10004677_pt1 | contig 13143 bp, 13 predicted proteins | sample sta12Can44000108_FD_203841 | JGI IMG/M metagenome (GOLD analysis project Ga0306923, IMG submission 203841) | Lab enrichment of tropical soil microbial communities from Luquillo Experimental Forest, Puerto Rico - statanox.12C.anox.44.000.108 (v2)... | ecosystem: Environmental > Terrestrial >... | reverse complement strand
GGATGGACTGAGCAGCAATTGGCCGACGGCACCCTGATTTTGACCTCGCCGGCCGGGCACACCCAGGTCACCACCCCCGGCAGCGCGCTGCTGTTCCCGAGTCTGTGTCGCGCGGTGGGCGGGATGCCCGCCCCCGAGGTGGACCCACCTGCGGACTACTGCGGTGAGCGGAGCGCCATGATGCCCCGACGCCAGCGCACCCGCGCCCAAAACCGAGCGCACCGCGTCGCGACCGAACGCCGACAGAATCGCCAAACGCGGTTAGCCGCCCAGTCCACACCAACTGGCCCCGCACCCCCCGACGACGACGACCCCCCACCTTTCTAGGTGCGGCGGCACGGTGATCACCGAGCGCCGAAGCCGCGTTTTGGTGGTTGACCACCACAGTCGGTATCCTGGCTTGGCCCGGTCATCCTGGGCTGTCCCGGCCAGGTGCCGGAGCCTGAAAGATTTGAGGAGTTTGAACCATGGCCGCTGTGTGCGATATCTGCGGGAAAGGCCCCGGCTTCGGCAAGTCGGTGTCGCACTCCCACCGCCGCACCAGCCGCCGGTGGGACCCCAACGTCCAGACTGTGCGCGTCGTGAACCGTCCCGGCGGCAACAAGAAGCGGCTCAACGTCTGCACGTCCTGCATCAAGGCCGGCAAGGTCGTCCGCGGCTAACTACCGCCGTCCCGCGCGATCAGGGCAGCCGCCAATCGATTGGCTCGGCGCCGATTCCCGCCAGCAGCTCGTTGGCGCGGCTGAACGGACGCGAGCCGAAGAATCCCCGCGACGCCGACAGCGGCGAAGGATGCGGCGACTCGATCGCCACGCAGTCGCCTTCGGCCAGAATGGGTTTGAGCGTTGACGCGTCGCGGCCCCACAGGATCGCCACCAGCGGCCGCGACCGCGCCACCAACGCGCGAATCGCGCACTCCGTCACCGGTTCCCAACCCTTTCCCCGATGCGACGCCGGGTTGCTGGGGCGCACCGTGAGCACCCTGTTCAACAGCAGCACGCCGCGCTGCGCCCAGGGCGTCAAATCGCCGCAGGACGGCTGGGGATGGCCGAGGTCGGCGGTGTATTCGTCGAAGATGTTGGCCAAACTGCGCGGCAACGGATTCACGTCGGGTGCCACCGAAAAGCTAAGGCCCACAGCGTGCCCCGGTGTCGGGTAGGGATCCTGCCCCACGATCAGGACCTTGACGTCGTCGAACGGATAAGTGAAGGCACGCAACACGTTCGGGCCGGCGGGTAGGTACCTGCGCCCGGCCGCGATCTCGGCCCGCAGGAACTGCCCCATCTGGGCGACCTCGTCGCCCACCGGCTCGAGCGCGGTCGCCCAGCCCTGCTCGATGAGTTCACTCAGCGGGCGCGCGGTCATTGCAGCCCTTTCACCAGCAGCACCAGCGTGTCGGCGCCCGCTAGCCGGTCGTTCGAGATGTTCTGGTATTCGGATGATTGGGCCCAGTCCCGGAACGCGTCCTTGTCCGGAAACGACATCAGGACCACCTTCTCGCGGTCCCACTGCCCCTCGATGACCTGAGGCGACTCGTCCGCGGCCAGCAGCGTTCCCGGGTGACGACGGAAAACCTCCATGAACCCCGCCTGATAACGGTCGTAGGCCGCCCGGTCGGTGAACCTCAGCTGGGCGATCGCGTAGACGGTCACCGCGTCACCCTAATACGACTGCCAGCCCGCGTATCCCCGCCACTCCCCCCCGTCGACGAGCACTCCGGGCGACCCGTCGAGCACCCGCCCGATCACTCGCCACCCGACCGGCGCCGGGCCCGCGAAACACGCCACCAGGGCGTGGTCTTCCCCGCCACCCAGCACCCAATGCCAGGCGTCGACGCCCGCCGCGGCCGCCGCCGCGGTCAGCGCGTCGTGGTCGGCGGCCAGCGCCGCGGTGGACAAATCGATACGCGCACCCGATGACTCGGCGACGTGCCGCAGGTCGGCGATCAGGCCGTCGGAGACGTCGATCATCGCCTGCGCGCCCGCCGCCGCGGCGGCCGCTCCCTGGCCATAGGGCGGCCGCGGCACCAGGTGACGACGCCGCAACTCGTCGAATCCCTCAATTCCGTTGTGCCACAATGCGTATCCTGCGGCAGAGCGGCCCAGTTCGCCGGCGACGGCGATCACCGAGCCGGCCTTCGCGCCGGACCGCAACACCGGCGCGCGGCCGTCCAGATCACCCAGCACCGTCACCGACAACACCCACTGCGGGCAGCTGACCAGATCCCCGCCGACGATGCCGGCGCCGATCCGTCCCGCCTCGTCCCACATCCCGTCGACCAGCGCGTCCACCCGCGCCGCCGGCGTATCACCGGGTGCTCCGAAGCCGACCACGAAAGCCGTGGCCCGCGCGCCCATCGCTTCGATGTCGGCGGCGTTCTGCGCGATCGCCTTGCGGCCGACGTCGTGGGGCGTCGACCAGTCCAGCCGAAAGTGCCGGTCCTGCACCAGCACATCGGTCGAGACCACGGTCCGACCATCACCGGCAGCCACCAGCGCCGCGTCGTCACCGGGTCCGAGCAGCATCGCAGCGGGCTGTCGGCGCCCCCGCACCAGTCGATCGATTACGGCGAACTCACCGAGCTGCTCCAGCGTCGGACTCTCCCCCTGAGACCCCTGAGCGTCGTCGCGCACTCCACCTCCTCGGCCCGTCAGGACGGCCGAACGCTGCCCGAACTGCAGTAAGTTGAGTCCTGATGCGGACCGCGCCAGTGTATGACTCGGACGCCGATGCCGGCCGACCATCGCGCGCGCTGCTGATCGCCGCGGTCGCGTTGGCCGTCGTGGCGATCGGCGCAATCCTGGCCATCGCGGCAACCCGGCACGCGCCGCCGCAGCCGGTCGTCCTGCCCGCCGTCGCGGCGCCGCAGGCGACCAACGCCGCGTGCCGGGCCCTGGCCGACGCGCTGCCGCAGCGGCTCGGGGACTATCAACGCGCATCCCTCGCGCAGCCGGCGCCCCCGGGCGCAGCGGCCTGGCGGACCGGGCCCGACGGCGAGCCGGTGGTGCTGCGCTGCGGCCTCGACCGCCCCGCCGAGTTTGTCGTCGGATCTCCCATCCAGGTGGTCGACGGGGTGCAGTGGTTCGAGGTCCCGGGCGGACGGCAATCGGCCGGTGAGGCCGGCAGGTCCACGTGGTACACGGTGGACCGGCCGGTGTACGTAGCGCTCACGCTGCCGGCGGGATCGGGGCCGACGCCGATCCAGCAGCTCTCGGAAGTGATCGACCACACCGTCGCCGCGGTGCCCATCGATCCGGGTCAGGCCCGCTAAGGCGAGGTCGACGCGTTTCTCGATTGCCGCCGTCGCCCATCCCTTGAAGCCCGTCACGGGGCTTGCATCTGTAGTGATCGTTACAGTAACGTAGCGATCATTACAGGATGAGTGTCTGAGCGACAGCCTCGAATGGCCGGGTGCTCACTTCGACCCGCATCTGACAGAACATCCCGATCACCTTCGGCGGCGCACTGGAAACCACGAGCGCCGTCCACCAAACAGCCCAGGAGACCCCGTGAATACACCCACGAGAACGCTATCGGCGATCTACCCGGTGCGCCTGCGCACAGATCTCACGCGCGATGCCGCCTACGCCTACTGGGCCGGACCACACGCCGAAATCGCCGGCCGCCTGCCAAACCTGATGGAGTACAACCAATACCACTTCTCCAACACCGACCGGGGATATTGGCCCGCAACCACTACCGTCGGAACCCTCATCCCACCCTGCGCACCGCTCGACGGACTAAGCGAAGTTCGGCTACCCAGCATCGCCGCCGGGCTACGCACAGGACCGCACATGCGCGACATCTACCTCGACGAACAGAACGTGTTCGAGCACTGCCTGGGCCACATCACCACACTCGGCGGAGGCCGCTGGTGGACGAAGGGCCACGACGACACCCTCGGTCACCGCACGGTCCTTCTTCTACGGCGACGTCGCGGCGTGCGCGGACGCATCTTCCGGTCGTTCGTCCACTCCCGGCTCGGCGCCGCCCTGCACTCCGTTGGCGCCCACGACGTTCGGACCTATACCTTCATGCCGCTGGCCCCCGTCGCCCACGCAACCCTTGGTGTCAACCACGAAAATCCATCCGATCGGCGCTATCACGCCGCCGTCATCTTCGGCACGAAGACCCGCGCCGACGTCGAAGGCGTCACCGCCGCCCCTGAGGTCGCCTCGGCCATTGCCGACCAGCATCTCAACTGCACCGCCGTTCACGCTTACACAGTGGATCGCACGGTCCCAGTAATCCGGATGCGCAATCGGGAACCGAACACCGGCCAAAGGCTCGCCGACGGGCGCTAGCGCAGACCCACGCCGCGGGCCAACGCCGTGTCGACCATGGTCGCCAGCAGGGTGGGATAGTCGACGCCGCTGGCCGCCCACATCCTCGGATACATCGAGATCATGGTGAAGCCCGGCATCGTGTTGATTTCGTTGATGATCGGCCCGTCGTCGGTGAGGAAGAAATCAACCCGGGCCAGACCCTGGCAGTCGATGGCCTTGAACGCCCGGATCGCCAACTTGCGCACGGCGGCCGCGATGTCCTCGTCGACCTTTGCGGGCACGTCCAATTCGGCCGCGTCGTCGAGGTATTTGGTGGCGAAGTCATAGAACGAGTCCTCGCGTCCCCGCACCCCGGCCACCCGAATCTCGCCGAGTGTACTGGCTTCCACTGTGCCGTCGGGCATTTCGAGCACGCCGCACTCCAGCTCACGACCGTTCACCGCCGCCTCGATGATGACTTTCGGATCGTGCCGTCGAGCGTCAGCCACCGCGGCGGGAAGCTCGTCCCAGCTCGAGACCCGGCTGACGCCGATCGAAGAGCCGCCCCGTGCGGGCTTGACGAACACCGGCAGGCCCAGCCGCTCGCACTCCTCGGGGCGCAGCGCCGCCCGCGAGGGCCGCAGGACGGCGTGCGGGCCGATCGGAAGCCCTTCGGCGGCAAGCAACTTCTTGGTGAACTCCTTGTCCATCCCCGCGGCGCTGGCAAGCACACCGGCGCCGACGTAGGGGACGCCGGCGAGTTCGAGCAGTCCCTGGATCGTGCCGTCCTCGCCGTACGGACCGTGCAGGACGGGGAACACCACGTCGACGGACGCCAGGACCTCACCGGCACCGGGGGCAAGCGCGACCAACTGGCCGCCGCGCCGCGGATCCGCCGGCAGGGCCAGCTCGGTGCCCGATTCGGCGGTCACCCCGGGCAGCTGCCGGTTGGTGATCGCGAGCGCATCCGGGTCGGCGTCGGTGAGCACCCACGAACCCTCCGGCGTGATGCCGATCGCGATCACCTCGAAACGCTTCGGGTCGAGGTTGCGCAGAATGCTGCCCGCGGACACGCAGGAGATGGCGTGCTCGTTGCTGCGCCCGCCGAAGACGACGGCGACGCGCACGCGGCTACCGCTGGCACTCACAACCTGGAGAGGCTACCGGTTGACTGGCACCCCGGTTGGGTGCCGGGCCGCTAGCTGGGGTTTCGATCGCTGCGGCGGCTCATTCGGGCTTGGTCCTGCGGCCCAGTAGCAGCGCCATCGCCTCGTCCACCGAGAGCCCCTTGTGACAAACCCGGTGCACGGCGTCGGTGAGCGGCATTTCCACGTCGTAGCTGGACGCCAACGCGAGCACCGCCTCGCATGACGTCACCCCCTCGACGACGTGCCCCTCTCTCGCCTCCATCGCCGACTCCATGGTCCCGCCGCGGCCCAGGCGCTCGCCGAATGACCGGTTGCGCGAATGCGACGACGAACACGTCGCCACCAGGTCACCCACGCCTGCCAGCCCGGCCAGCGTCGCGCCCTTGGCGCCGAGCGCCATCCCGAGCCGCATGATCTCCGCCAGGCCGCGGGTGATGATCGCCGCCGCCGTGTTCTCGCCGAGCCCGACGCCGGCCGCCATCCCGCACGCGAGGGCGATGACGTTCTTGCAGGCCCCGCCGATCTCGGTGCCGACCACATCGCTGTTGGTGTACGGGCGGAAGTACCCGCTGTTCAGCATGCGCTGCAGCGCGACCGCCCGACCGGAGTCACTGCACGCGACGACCGTGGCGGCCGGCTGACATTCGGCGATCTCACTGGCCAAGTTCGGACCCGAAATGACCGCGACCTCCGACGGGTCCACGCCGGTCACCGACACGATGACCTGACTCATCCGCATCAGGGTGCCCAGCTCGATGCCCTTGGCCACACTGACCAGAGTCGCTCCGTCGGCCAACAACGGCGCCCACCGCTCGAGGTTGGCCCGCATCGTCTGCGCCGGCACCCCCAGCAGCACCGTCGACGCGCCGGCGAGCGCCTCACTCGCCTCGGTGGTGGCGCGGATGCCGGGCGGCAGCAACGCGCCCGGCAAATAGGCCGGGTTGTATCGGGTGGCGTTGATCTGCTCGGCGACGTCGGGGCGGCGCGCCCACAGTTTGACCTCCGCCTCGGGTCCCCCGGCGTCGGCGAGCACCTTGGCCAGCGCCGTGCCCCAGGCACCGGCGCCCATCACCGCAACGGCGCCCTCTGAACTCGGCTTAGTGCTGGCCATTTACCACCCCCGTCTGTCATCTTCGGCATGTCAAAGCGGCACCCGCAGCCGCTACACCCTAGAACAGCGGCGGGCTGCCGTCACGCCCGCTGCGATGCCCAGGCAGGATGAACTCATGAGCGGCATACGGGCCGACGGCGCGGATGGCAGTTCAGGTGACGTCGCACTGATCATCGCGGTTAAGCGGTTGGCGGCCGCCAAGACCAGGCTGGCCCCGGTGTTCTCAGCGCGGACCCGGGAGAGTGTGGTGCTGGCCATGTTGGTCGACACCCTGACCGCAGCCAGACGCGTCGCATCGCTCGGCTCGATCACCGTGATCACGCCCGACGACGCTGCCGCCGCCGCAGCAGCCGAGCTCGGAGCCGACGTGCTGGCCGACCCGACGCCCGAGGACCACAGCGACCCACTGAACAACGCGATCGCCACGGCGGAAGAAGCCGTGGCCGGGTCCTTCGCCAATATCGTTGCGCTGCAAGGCGATTTACCGGCCCTGCAGAGCCAGGAGCTGGCCGAGGCGATCGCCGCCGCACGCCACCACCGGCGCAGCTTCGTCGCTGACCGGCTGGCCACGGGGACCGCCGCGCTCTGCGCGTTCGGAACCGGGCTCGACCCGCAGTTCGGGTCGGATTCGTCCGCGCGGCACCGCCGTTCGGGCGCGATCGAGCTGACGGGGGCCTGGCCCGGCCTGCGATGCGATGTCGACACCCCCGCCGACCTGGTGGCCGCCCGTCGCCTCGGGGTCGGGGCAGCGACCGCCCGCGTCGTTGCGCAGCATTAGCTGCGACCGGCAAACACCAAACCTGGCTACCGCGTGAACGGCGCACCAACGGCGAATAGATGTGCGCCGGACGGTGGCACCACCAGCGGGTGATGAGCAATGATCTTTTGGTGACTGAAATCGAAGCTGAAGCCCGGCCCGACGAGAACTTATGGCATCCGGGCGAGGGCGCCGTGGCCGCACCGCCCGCGGCCACCCCTGCCACGATCGCGGACGAACTGCCCGAGGACCGCTACCTCAATCGGGAATTGAGCTGGCTGGACTTCAATGCGCGGGTGCTGGCGCTGGCCGCCGACAACTCGCTGCCGTTGCTGGAGCGGGCGAAATTCCTGGCGATCTTTGCTTCCAACCTCGACGAGTTCTACATGGTTCGGGTGGCCGGCCTCAAGCGCCGCGACGAGATGGGCTTGTCGGTTCGCTCGGCCGACGGTCTGACGCCGCGTGAGCAACTGGCCCGCATCGGCGAGCAGACTCAACAGATCGCGACCCGGCACGCCCGGGAGTTTCTGGATTCGGTACGACCGGCGCTGGCCGAGGAAGGCATCCACATCGTCACGTGGGCGGATTTGGATGAGGCCGAGCGCGAGCAACTGTCGACCTACTTCATGGATCAGGTCTTCCCCGTCCTGACACCACTGGCCGTCGACCCCGCTCACCCGTTCCCGTTTGTGAGTGGGTTGAGCCTGAACCTGGCGGTCACGGTCAAGCAGCCGGACGACCCGGGTCAGCACTTTGCCCGAGTCAAGGTGCCCGACAACGTCGATCGCTTCGTCGAACTCGAAAGCCTCGGCGCCGCAGGGGGCGCCGAGGGCGTGGTCCGATACCTGCCGATGGAAGAACTGATCGCGGCCTTCCTTCCGGTGCTTTTTCCGGGCATGGAAATCGTCGAGCATCACGCGTTCCGCATCACCCGCAACGCCGACTACGAGGTCGAAGAGGACCGCGATGAGGACCTGTTGCAGGCGCTGGAACGGGAACTGGCGCGCAGGCGGTTCGGTTCGCCGGTACGGCTGGAGATCGCCGATGACATGACCGAGAGCATGTTGGAACTGCTGCTGCGCGAACTCGACGTGAATCCGGGTGACGTCATCGAAGTCCCCGGACTCTTGGACCTGTCGTCGCTGTGGCAAATCTACGGTGTCGACCGGCCGGCGCTCAAAGACCGCACGTTCGTTCCCGCCACCAATCCCGCGTTCGTCGACCGGGAAACGCCCCGGAGCATCTTCGCGACGCTGCGCGAAGGCGATGTGCTGCTTCATCATCCGTACGACTCGTTCTCCACCAGCGTGCAGCGATTCATCGAGCAGGCCGCCGCCGACCCCAACGTGCTGGCGATCAAACAGACGCTGTACCGCACATCCGGTGATTCGCCGATCGTCCGGGCACTCATCGCCGCCGCCGAGGCCGGAAAGCAAGTCGTGGCAATGGTGGAGATCAAGGCACGCTTCGACGAACAGGCCAACATCCGCTGGGCGCGGACTTTGGAGCAGGCGGGCGTGCACGTGGTGTACGGGTTCGTCGGACTGAAGACACACTGCAAGACCTGCCTGGTGGTGCGCCGCGAGGGCCCGGTGATCCGGCGGTACTGCCATGTCGGGACCGGCAACTACAACGGCAAGACCGCGCGGCTGTACGAAGACCTCGGTCTGCTCACGGCGTCCCCCGACATCGGGGCCGATCTGACCGACTTGTTCAATTCGCTCACCGGCTATTCGCGCAAGGTGTCCTACCGCAACCTGTTGGTCGCCCCGCACAGCATTCGCACGGGCATCATCGAACGCGTCGAGCGGGAGATCGAGGCTCACCGCACAAGTGGTGGCGGGCGGATCCGGATGAAGATGAACTCTCTCGTCGACGAACAGGTCATCGATTCGCTGTATCGCGCATCGCAGGCCGGTGTGCGGGTCGAGGTGGTGGTGCGCGGCATCTGCGCCCTGCGCCCGGGGGTGGAACGCTTCTCGGAGAACATTTCGGTTCGCTCGATTCTCGGCCGATTCCTGGAACACTCGCGGATCATCCATTTCAATCGCGTCAATGAGTTCTGGATCGGCAGCGCCGACATGATGCACCGCAACCTCGACCGGCGGGTCGAGGTACTGGTTCAGGTCAAGGATCCGAGGCTTACTAACTACCTGGACGAATTGTTCGAGTCCGCGCTGGACCCGTCGACGCGATGCTGGGAACTCGGTTCCGATGGCCAGTGGACTGCCTCGCCCCAGGAGGGGCGGACCGTGCACGACCATCAGGTATCGCTAATGGAGCGGCACCGCAGCCCCTGATGCCGTGTGGTAGCTTTCCCGGGTCAAACCCCGACCGCGAGCGGCGTGGCCAGCCGAGGGCCGAATTGACCGGCAGGAGTTAAGGTGTCGATCCAAAACTCGTCCGCGGCTCGACGCCCGGGGAGCCGGATCGTGCATGCCGCAGGCGCGGTGCTCTGGCGACCGACTGATGCGAAGAACCCGGCCCTCGAGATCGCGCTGATCCACCGTCCCCGTTACGACGACTGGTCGCTGCCCAAGGGCAAGGTGGACCCCGGCGAGACGGCGCCGGTAGCCGCGGTGCGGGAAGTGCTCGAGGAGACGGGCCAGCGCGCCACCCTCGGCCGGCGCCTTGACATGGTGAGTTACCCGATCGACCAGGGCGTCAAAAAGGTCTACTACTGGGCGGCGCGCGGCACCGGCGGCGAATTCACGCCGGGTCGCGAGGTCGACGAACTGGTGTGGCTGCCGGTCGCTGAGGCGATGGCTAGACTGAACTACGCACCAGATCGAAAGATGTTGCGGCACTTCGTGAAACAGCCAGCGGATACCCACACGGTGCTGATCGTCCGGCACGGCACCGCGGGCAGGAAATCGCGCTTCTCCGGAGACGACACCAAACGACCGCTGGACAAAAGGGGCCGTGCGCAGGCGGAGGCGCTGGTTCCACAGCTACTGGCTTTCGGGGCCTCCCACGTGTACGCCGCGGACCGGCTCCGTTGCCACCAGACGGTAGAACCGCTCGCCGAGGAACTGGGTGTGAGTGTCCACAACGAGCCCACCCTCACCGAGGAGTCATACGCGAAAAACCCCAAACGCGCCCGCCTGCGGATCCTGCGGATCGCCGAGCGCGAAGGCACACCTGCGATCTGCACGCAGGGCAAGGTGATTCCGGACTTGATCGTTTGGTGGTGCGAACGCGACGGAGTGCGTCCCGACAAATCCCGCAACCACAAGGGCAGCACCTGGGTGCTGTCGCTGTCGCGGGGCCGGCTGGTGGCGGCCGACCACATCGGCGGCGCCCTGGCCGCCAACGTGCGGGCCTAACACAAGCGAATGCCCTTTGGGGTGGCATCGCCGCCGCCCCAAAGGGCATCTGCGTGTGGAACTTTCCTACCTGCGGCCGCGCTTGGCCGGAGCCTTCTTGGCCGGAGCCTTCTTGGCCGGTGCTCTCTTGGCGACAGCTTTCTTGACGGCAGCCGTTCTAACGGCCTTCTTCACCGCGGCCTTCTTGACGGCCTTCTTCGCCACGGCCTGCTTCACAGCCTTCCGCGCCACAGCCTTCTTGACGGCTTTCTTCGCCACGGCCTGCTTCACGGCCTTCTGGGCCACGGCCTTCTTGACGGCTTTCTTCGCCACGGCCTGCTTCACGGCCTTCCGGGCCACAGCCTTCTTGACGGCTTTCTTCGCCACCGCCCTTTTGGCCGCGCCTGCCACAACACCACGCTTCACTGCAGGTCCTTCCGACGGGAGCCGCTGTGCGCCAGACACAACCGCTTTGAATTGGGCACCCGGCCGGAACGCCGGGACGGACGTCGGCTTCACCTTTACCGTCTCGCCAGTACGCGGATTGCGGGCCACCCGCGCCGCGCGCTTCCGCTGTTCGAACACACCGAACCCGGTAATGGTGACGCTGTCTCCCTTGTGCACCGCACGCACAATGGTGTCGACAACATTCTCGACTGCGGCGGTCGCCTGCCGACGATCCGTCTGCAATTTCGTTGTGAGCTCATCTATGAGCTCTGCCTTGTTCATCCAAAACCCTCCGAAGCTAGTGGTCCTCGTTTTGCGAACCGACTAGTGGACACGGTAAACCCTCACCTAGCAAATTTCCAAGAGCCACGCGCAATTTCAGGACCCGACAATCGAAGTTTTCGCAATCCGACTGCCGCCCTTGACCGGTGGCGCCACCGGAAAATCCGCCCGGTTTAGTTAGGCGAGCGAGAAGAAATTCGTCCCGGTCGGCCCTTCAGAAAGCCGGTAGAGTGCGCGGTTTCCAGTCCGGACGCGCCGCCTCGAAAGTCTCGATTTCTTCGAGTTTCCGCAGCGTAAGGGCTATATCGTCGAGACCTTCGAGCATTCGCCAAGCGGTGTAGTCGTCAATCTTGAACGGCAGCACCGCCGTTCCGGCGGTGATATTTCGATCTTGAAGATTGGCAGTGATTTCCAACCCCGGGCTCTCCTCGATGAGCTTCCAAAGGAGTTCCACGCCGTCTTGGGAAACTTCGGCCGCGAGCAGGCCGGCCTTGCCGGCGGCGTTGCCCCGGAAAATGTCACCGAATCGAGATGAGATGACCACCCGGAACCCGTAGTCCACGAGTGCCCACACCGCATGCTCACGCGACGACCCGGTGCCGAAATCGGGTCCGGCAACCAGAACCGAGCCTCGGTCAAAGGGGCTGAGATTGAGCACGAATGAGGGATCCGACCGCCATGTCGCGAACAAGCCGTCGTCATAACCCGTTCGGGTGACGCGTTTCAAAAACACCGCGGGAATGATCTGGTCGGTATCGACATTGGACCGCCGCAGCGGCACGCCGATACCGGTGTGGGTGCGAAAGGCTTCCATCCTCGTCCTCGATTCCTTGTCAGTTGAAGTCAGTTTGAATTCAGATCGGCCGGCGCGGACAGCCTGCCCCGCACGGCGGTTGCGGCAGCGACGCCCGGCGACACCAGATGAGTGCGGCCGCCTTTGCCTTGCCGCCCTTCGAAATTGCGGTTGGACGTCGCGGCGCACCGCTGCCCCGGCGCGAGCTGATCGGGGTTCATACCAAGGCACATCGAGCATCCCGCCTGCCGCCATTCGGCGCCGGCGGCGGTGAAAATCTCGCCCAGCCCTTCGGCTTCGGCCTGCGCGCGTACCCGCATGGAGCCCGGAACGACGAGCATCCGCACCCCTTGAGCGACCTTGCGGCCACGCAACACGTCGGCCACCACCCGCAGGTCTTCGATACGACCGTTGGTACAAGAGCCCACGAACACGGCGTCGACGCCGATGTCGCGCATCGGTGTCCCGGGCCGAAGGTCCATATATGCCAAGGCTTTCTCGGCGGCCTGCCGCTCAGCGTCGTCGGTCATGAGTTCGGGATCCGGGACCGACGCGTCCAGTGGCACCCCCTGGCCGGGGTTTGTTCCCCACGTGACGAACGGACTCAGCGAGGCCGCATCGAGATAGACCTCGGTGTCGAAGACCGCACCGGGATCGGTGCGCAACCGCTGCCAGTACTCGACCGCGGCATCCCACTGCGCACCGGTCGGTGCGTGCGCGCGCCCACGCAGGAACTCGTAGGTGGTCTCGTCCGGCGCGACCATGCCCGCCCGGGCACCCGCTTCGATGCTCATGTTGCAGACCGTCATCCGGCCTTCCATGGATAGCGATTCGATGGCACTGCCCCGGTATTCGATGACATGACCCTGTCCGCCGCCGGTGCCGATCTTGGCGATCAACGCGAGAATGATGTCCTTCGCGGTCACGCCGGCGGGCAGCGGCCCGTCGACATTGACCGCCATTGTCTTGAATGGCCGCAGCGGCAACGTCTGGGTGCCCAGCACGTGCTCGACTTGCGAGGTGCCGATGCCCATT
>Ga0306923_10004674_pt1 | contig 13146 bp, 10 predicted proteins | sample sta12Can44000108_FD_203841 | JGI IMG/M metagenome (GOLD analysis project Ga0306923, IMG submission 203841) | Lab enrichment of tropical soil microbial communities from Luquillo Experimental Forest, Puerto Rico - statanox.12C.anox.44.000.108 (v2)... | ecosystem: Environmental > Terrestrial >... | reverse complement strand
CGCCTCGGTGATCTCCCGCAGCAGTTCGTCCTTGTTGCTCGACGGGGATTCGACCAGAAGTCCCCGGGCGATCCCGCGCAGGAACTCCATGACGTTCAGGCGCGGGTTGATGATGAAGCTGAAATGGTATCCGTCCCCCATGGAATCCATGAGCGCCCGGGAGATGGTGGTCTTGCCGCAACCGATCTCGCCGGTCAGCAGGGCGATTTCGCGCTCCTCGATCACGTACTGCAGGCGGGCGAGCGCCTCCTGATGCCCCTTGCTCAGGTAGAGAAAGCGCGGGTCGGGTGTCTTGCTGAACGGTTTTTCCTGGAGGCCGTAAAAATCCTTGTACATGGCTATACTCGTGCGACGTGCATCGTGCTTCGTTCAACGTATGAACAATGTATCTGGCAAACGATATTAACGTCGCACGCTGAATGTCGCACGTCGCACGGCTTCACCCGTTCCCCCTGGTGGCTTCGCTGATGATTCCGCCGACGTCGAGGACGAGAATGGTCCGCTGGTCACCCAGGTCAGCCGCACCCGAGATTCCCTTGAATCCTTTGAAGGTTTCACCGATCGACTTGATCACGATGTCCTGCTGGCCGAGCAGATCGTCCACCACGATGCCGAGACGCTTTTCTGCAACTCCGACCACCACCACATAGTAGGTGTCGAGGGAGTCCGAAGTGCCGGCGATTTCGAAAAAGCTCCCCAGGCGGAGGAGCGGCAGGGTGGCATTGCGGAGCTGGATGACCTCTTTCCGCTCCACCGTGAGGACGTCCTTCCGTTCCACCATGATGGTCTCCTGCACCGACGTGATGGGAATCGCGTAGGTCCGGCCGACGGAGGTAATGATCAGCGCCTTGATGATGGCAAGGGTGATCGGAAGGGTAATGGTGACACGGCACCCCTCCCCCGGCCTGCTCTCGATGTCGACCATGCCGGAGACCGCGGCGATGTTGTTCTTCACCACGTCCATCCCCACGCCGCGGCCGGAGATGTCGCTCACCTTGTCACTTGTGGAAAAACCGGGCATGAAGAGCAGATCGAGCGCTTCCCGTTCGGAAAGGAAAGTGGCGTCGGAGATCAGCCCCTTCTCAAGGGCCTTTCGCTTCACCTTTTCCAGCTCGACCCCCCTGCCGTCGTCTTCCACGTCGATAACGACGTGGTTCCCCTTCTGGAAGGAGGAAAGCCTGATGGTCCCCTTTTCGTCCTTTCCCTGACGGGCCCGCTCTTCGGGGGTTTCGATGCCGTGGTCTATGGAGTTCCTGATGATGTGCATCAACGGATCTGATATATCCTCGATGATCAGCTTGTCAAGCTCCGTGTCGGCACCGAAGGTCTTCAGCTCAACCTTTTTCCCCTGTTCCTTGGAAATCTTCCGGACAATCCGGGACATCTTCTCGAACAGCTGCCCGACCGGGATCATCCGGATCTCCATCACCCCTTTCTGCAGCTCGTTCAGTTTCCGGTCGAGGCTCTTGGCCGCCTTCGACAGCTCCAGGGCCAGCGTGGAGAAGCCATCCCGCTTCATCCGGAGGGCAAGCTCGGAAATCGTCGAGTGACACAGCACCAGTTCCCCCACGATGTTCATCAGCTCATCAAGCTTGGCGATGTCGACCCGCACCGTCTGGCTGAAGCTCTTGGCGGTTAACGAGGCTTCGTCGGAAGTCGAGGAAGGAAGCTCCGCCGGCTCGGAGACAGCCGCCTCCTGCGCCGCCACATCGAGCCGGGTGACGGTGATGTTCTCCCCTTCCACCATGGTGGTAATTTCGTCGGTGCTCTTCTCGGAACCGTACAGGATCTCGAAATCGATCGAGAGCCCCAGCCCTCCCCCCGAACTCGGGAGAGTACTGATCACCTCGCCCGACCTTTTCAGGACCTCCACCAGCTCCCCCAGGTCCTGATCAAAGGTGGCGAGGTTGAACGAGGCGCGGACCGAGTAAATCTTCCGCCCTTTCTTGGTGTTCTCCAGGAGCCGGTGCTCTTCGTACTCGGTCAGAGTGCTGAGGACCTTTTCAGGAATGCCGAGCTTGTCAAGCGGTGAGGCGGCATCGACCTTCCGTCCGGCAGTGGAGCAGGCATTTATCCGGGCTACCACCTGGGCAACCGCGGACGCGTCGGAAAACTCCGATCCAGCCCCCCTGACCAGGGACCCGAGGAGGTCCATGGAATCGAAAAGCACGCCCATCGTCCCCTGGTCGAGGGAAACCTTCCCGAGACGGAGCGAGTCCAGGAGATTTTCCAGGTTATGGGAAAGCTCCGCAATCTCCGAAAAGCCGAACATGCCGGCAAGCCCCTTAAGGGAGTGGGCTCCGCGAAAAACGGAGTTGACCAGGTCCGGATTGCAATCCCCGCTCTCGGCGCAATCGCTGAGCCCGAGCAGGTCACGGCTCAGCTGATCGATGATCTCCTCGGCCTCCGCCAGAAAATCCTTGACGGCTTTTCCCATCTGTTCGTTGGAATCGGTCATGGCAACTCACAATAACAGTAAATTCAGGCGATCGTGCATCCGCCCCTACCGGAAGTACCTGCGGATCAGTTCCTGGAGCCGCGCCGGGTTGAAAGGCTTTACCAGGTATTCGTTGGCGCCGAGCGCGAGCCCCTTTTCCATGTCCTTCTCGCTCCCTTCGGTGGAAATGATGAACAGAGGGATGGTCTGGTAGTTGGGGTTGTTCCTGACATAGCTGATCAGTTCGAGACCGTTGATGTCGGGCATGTTGATGTCAGTGATGATCAGATCGACCTTTTCGCGGGGAAGGAGCCGCAACGCCTCGAAGCCGCTTCCCGCCTCGACTATCTCGAAGCCATCCATCGACTCGATGGTCGAAACCAAAAGGGACCGCATGGTGGCGGAATCTTCGGTGATCAGTATCTTTTTCACGTTCCCTCCGGATTTTTTTCCTTCAGACGGCGCAACAGCAGCGCCTTCTCCATCGCAAGCCCCGCTTGGGACAGAAATATCTCCAGAGCATCGGTATCGCCGATCGGGGCCTTCTCCGGAAGGTTGTCGCCGTACAGCACGGCAACAACCTTCCCTTCACTGACGACCGGGCCGAGAAAGACCTCGGCAGGCTCTCCCCCCAGCCGGGAAAAGAGATAGCGGTTCCATTCGATGTCATCGGGTAGGATCTTCGCCGGGAGCTGGGACTCGATCACCTGGGAAAAAAGTGAGCTTTCACCCCGGGGAATTCGCAGATTCCTCACCCTCGCTTCGGCACGCCCCTCCTGGTCGAAGATGCCGAACTGTCCCAGACCCGCTATCGCATCACGCTTGACAAAGAAGACCACCGCGCGGTTCATGAACTCGGAGGCAAACCGGAGCACCAGCAGGATGATCCCGCCGCCGAGCGCCGGATCGTTCAGCTCCTCCATCATCCCCCTGAGGAGCGAGATACCCGTGCTCTGGGGAGCGGGAGAGGCGGCCGCCGCAGGCTCCTCCCCCATCTCGAGGCGGATCTCGTCACCGATGTTTACCTTGTCACTCCAGTCAGAGGTACCTTCGCCCGACTCCACCTTTCCCAGCTTGGTCAACAGTCGCTCGGTAAAGGGACCGAGCGCACCGATGTCGGCGATCTCCGCCCTGCGGGGCTTCATGATGAAGGCATAGCCCATGCTGCGCACCTTCCGTTCGGCGTCGCTGTTATGACAGTCCGCCATCGCCAGAACCGGAAGATCCGGGAAATTGTCGTGAATCAGGTGGAGAAGTTCAACCCCCCCGAGAACCCCGGAACCATCCATGCGTGGCATGACCAGATCGACCAGTACGGTCGGCCGCTTCCCGTCACGGTACAGGGTGTCGACCGTGATCAGGGTCTCCTCGGTTTTCTCGAAGTCGGAAACCTCATACCCCCCGCTCTCCAGAAAAGGAACCAGAGCCTTGCGAACGGCAGGGTCGTCGTCGGCCATGACGAGGAAACGTCTTTCCCGGGACGGGGTCACGGGCGCCGGTACGGCATCCGGCGGCGAAGTCTGCACCAGGTCAAAGGCAAAATCATCGACATCCGCAGGTGGAGAAGGCGGCGCAGGAGGGGACGCAGACAGCGCGTCTTCGGGCGATTCGCCACGGTGCCGCATTTCATCGATGATCCGCGACCCTTCCATGGCCAGGAACTGGGGGTTGAGCCCCTGATCCAGCATGAACTGCAACGGGTCCATCCGGATACTGTCGCTCGCCTCCACACTCTCCTGCAGTTCGAAGTCGAAGTTCCCCTCCGACCAGGCGAACAGGGAATAGACGACATTTTCTATCTGCTCGCGGACCACCTCCTCGATGTCCCTGGCCGCGATGCCGAAATTCCTGATGAGGACCGTCCCGAGCAGCTCCGTGAACCCTTCGGCCTCCTGAAAAGCGAGGGCCTGCTTGAGCGTATCGTCGCCGAGGACTCCCTTCTGGATCAGAACCTCGCCAATGCTCTGCTGGTAGCTGCTTGAGACCGCGCGCACCACCATACCCTGGCGGAAGACGATCCTCCCCTCGCGCTCCCCACTCCTGAGCGAAAGCACCCCCGATTTACGGCTGAGACTGACTATCTGCAGGATCTCGCCGAGGCCAAGGTCTTCCAGGTTTCCGACTAGACTCATATTCCAGAACTCTGAGAGGTTCGTTACCGCATCATGAACGGTGAGTAATACTAAACCATCCGAGCTGCCGAGTAAAGCATTTTACGCCCCTTTTACCGCTCCTTCCCCTTAAAAAGTAGACGGATCGGGGTACCGGTAAAACCGAAGGCCTCACGGAGCCTGTTGGCGAGGAAACGTTCATAGGAAAAATGGATCGCCTCGGTCCGGTTGGCGAAGATGACAAAGGTCGGCGGTTTGGTCGCCGCCTGGGTCGCATAGTAGAGCTTGATCCGCTTCCCCTGGAATATCGGGGGGGGATGCGCCGCGACCGCATCGGCGAAGACCTTGTTGAGTTCGGCCGTCTTCACCCTCTTGGCATACTGGGCCATGACCGTGTCCACCTCGGTGATGATCTGCCCGGTCCGCTGCCCCGACAAGGCGGACACGAACAGGATGGGGGCGAACGGGAGGTACTTGAACTCCATCCTGATCTTCTCCACGAATTTGCCGAGTGTGGAGTTGTCCTTGGTGAGGGTGTCCCACTTGTTGACCACGAAGATGCAGCCGCGGCCCGCCTCGTAGGCATACCCCGCGATCTTGGTGTCCTGCTCGGTCACCCCCTCCTCGGCGTTCAGAACGATCAGGACGATGTCCGCCCGCTCGATACTGCGCAGCGCGTCGACCACGCTGTACTTCTCGATCTTCTGGGTGGTCTTCCCCTTGCGCCTGATCCCTGCCGTGTCGATCAGCTTGTAGCGCTTCCGGTTGCAGGTGAAGACGGTGTCGACGGAATCCCGCGTGGTCCCGGGCGTCGGGTTCGCCACCACACGCTCGAAACCGAGCAGCCTGTTGACGAGGGACGATTTCCCGACGTTGGGGCGGCCGACCACGGCTATTTTCGTCAGCTCCTCGTCCTCTTCGGCGGCGCCTCTCTGCGGAAGCGCCCGGACGACCTCGTCCATCAGCTCGCCGATGCCGCGGTTGTGCTCGGCCGAGATGGCGAAGAGGTTCTCAACCCCGAGTCCGTAGAAATCGCCGATCCCGAGCTCCTGCCGGTCGCCGTCGACCTTGTTGATGACGTAAAAGACCGGCTTCTCCACCCGACGGAGCATGTCCGCCACTTCCCGGTCGGCCGGCGTCAGCCCGTCCTTCCCGTCCATGACGAACATGATCAGGTCGGCTTCTTCCATGGCGAGCTGCGACTGTTCCCGCATCTGCTGCCGGAGCCGGTCGCTCGTCTCCGGCTCGAACCCGCCGGTGTCTATCAGGATGAAAGGGACGTCAAAACGGTTGACGTTGCCGTAATTCCGGTCCCGGGTCACCCCGGGTTGGTCGTCGACCATCGCCTTGCGCCGGCCGATGATCCGGTTGAAAAGGGTCGATTTCCCCACGTTCGGGCGCCCCACGATTGCTACGATCGGTTTCATGCATCTCCTTGTAAGGGTGTGCCGGGTACTGCGCTAGGCCGCCAGATCTGACTGATCAGTCGAATCGGTCCGATCCGACTGATCCGACGCGGCCTAGCGCAGTACCCACTTTGATTTTACTCGTACCCGAATTCCTTCAACATCCGGGGGTTCTCGCTCCAGTCCTTGCGCACCCGGACGAACAGCTCGAGGAAGACCCTGGCGTCGAGCAGTTGCTCGATCTCCCGGCGGGCCTGCATCCCGATCTTCTTCAGCATCTCACCTTTCCGGCCGATGACGATCCCCTTCTGGGAGTCCCGTTCCACGTTGATCACGGCGGCGATGGCGATCAGGCCGTCAGGGCGCTCCTTGAAGCTTTCCACCTCGACCGCCACCGAGTAGGGGACCTCGTCGCGCGTGAGCCGGAAGACCTTCTCCCGTACGATCTCCGCCACGATGAAGCGCTCGGGAAGGTCGGTCAGGATTTCGTCCGGGAAATAGAGCGGCCCCTCCGGAAGATACCGGTGCACGAGCTCCACGACCCGCTCCACGCCGTCACCCGTGATGGCGGAGACCGGGACGATCTCCCGGAAGGAGTAGAGCCGCGCATAGCGCTCGATGCTCGCCAGGAGCGTCTCCTTCGGCACGAGGTCGATCTTGTTGATGACCAGGACGACCGGCGTGGTCACCTCGGCCAGAAGCTCCAGGATGAGCGCCTCCTGGCTTCCGGCCGTCGCATCGGCCTCCACGAGGAAAAGGATGACATCCACCTCCTTGATGGATGCCAACGCCTCCTCCACCATATACTTGTTGAGCATCGATTTCGCTCGGTGGATGCCGGGGGTGTCGATGAAGACCATCTGGGCGCCGGGGACGTTGTGGATACCCTTGATACGGTTGCGCGTGGTCTGGGGCTTGTCGGAGGTGATGACGATCTTTTCCCCCAGAATGCTGTTCAAGAGGGTCGACTTCCCCACGTTGGGCCGGCCGATGATCGAGACGAAACCGGAGCGGAACGGCTCAGCAGACATGGGTAGCCACCTCCCCGCCATAGTTCAGGTCGTGCAGCATATGTCCAATCCTTTCGACATGTTTGGATTCCAGCCGCACCTCCAGGGAGGAGAGGCGGGGGTCGGCGATGAGCGCGGCGACCTCGACCCCCCTTTCCCGGTGCAGCCGGAGGAGATTTGCGCGGCGCTGCCCGGCCACGTCCGAAAGCCGCGTCGGGGCGCAGAAAATCGAGACCGGGCGGGGGGTGGGGATATCACCGGAGAGGGCCAGCATCAGGTCGTAAAAGAGTTCCCCTTCCACCAGTTGCCGGAACGCAGGGTGCCAGGGGCCGGCAACGATAGTCCCGCCGTACTGCAACTCATCGGTCGCCTGGAGACCGATCCGGACAACCGGCACACAAGCCCTGAGCGCCCGATGGAGCATCACCTTGCAGAGCGTTACCGCCGCGGAAAGCTCCATGGGGACGTAATCGCCCCGCCGGAACATTGTGTCGAGCTCCGTCCCGGCAATCACCAGGGTTGGATAGATCCGGAGAAAATCGGGTTTGAGCGCCAGGGATTTCTCCAGTGTGGCAAGGGCCGACTCCGCGGTATCGCCCGGAAGGCCGGGCATCAGTTGGACCCCAACCTGCAATCCCGCCTCAAGCAAGATGCGGCAGGCGCTTTCCGCGTCGCGCGCAGTATGCCCCCTGCCGGCACGGGTGAGGACGCCGTCGTCCAGGGACTGGACCCCCAGTTCCACCGTCCCCACCCCCCTCCTCAGCAGGAACTCGGCAGTGGCACAGTCAATAGCGTCGGGGCGGGTGGAAACACGCACCGATGAGAGTTCCCCCGCCTCCAGGAGGGGCTGGAGCGGCAGCAAAAGCTGCTCCTGGAGGGAACGGGAAAGAGCGGTGAAGCTCCCCCCGAAAAAGGCCACCTCCGGAATTCTCCCTCGCGCATGATCCCGGTACACAGCGATTGTGGCGAGTAGTTCATCAGGAGCTGGGACCTTTTCGCTCCCGCCTGATATCCGTAGCTGATTGCAGAAGACGCACCGATGGGTGCACCCCTGGTGGGCTATGAAGAAAGGAACGATGAGCGACTTCATGAAATGCCCGTCGTTTTTTTTCCCCTGAGGCGCTCCAGGCCGGCCCGGGCGGCCGACTGCTCCGCCTCCTTCTTGGTCCTGCCGGAACCGGTGCCGAAACAGTCGTCGCCGATAAATACCTCCACAGTGAAGACCCGCTCGTGATCAGGCCCCGACGGGTTCAGGTGCCGGTAGCGCGGCACGGCCCCGCGAAGCGCCTGTGCCAGCTCCTGAAACTCCGTCTTGTTGTCCCTGGCGATCATGATTGGCACGTCCCCATCCAGAAGAGGCCCGAAATGGCGCTCCACCAGCCGCCGGAGAGGGGCGTCGCCGCCATCGAGGTATACCGCGGCCACCAGTGCCTCGTAAGCATCGGCCAGGATCGACCTCTTTTCCCTGCCGCCGCTTTTTCCCTCGCCGCGCCCGAGTCTCAGGTATCTGCCGAGCCCGACCCCGCGGGCAAGCGCCGCCAGGTTCTCCTCTCCCACCAGCGACGCCCTGATCTTGGTGAGCTCCCCTTCCCTGCTCGCCGGGAGCTTCTCCAGGAGAAGGTGGCTCAGGAAGAAATCGATGACCGCGTCTCCGAAAAACTCGAGACGTTCGTTGTCCGCGACCCCTTTCTCCCCGGATTCGTTGAGAAAGGAGCGGTGGGTCAATGCCTCCTCCAGCAGGCGCCGGTTGCCGAAACGGTGCCCGATGGCGTCCTCCAGCTCGGCCAGTATGTCGTTCGTGTCGTCATTCATAATTCAAGGTTGAGGTGTTGAGTGGTTGAGTGGGGAGTGATGGTGGTGGCTGCCTCGAAAGACTCAACGACTCAACCGGTTACCGCTTTCAAGACCGCAGTATAGCGAAACATCTCGATTTTATCAATAGATATGGAGGCGTGTCGGGATAATTGTCTTGATTAAATACTCCCGCTCCCCTATAATTCTTTTTTTCAGCTCGAAGGAGTACCCGCATGGCCTGTTTCATCACGTTCGAAGGGATCGAGGGGTGCGGCAAGACCACCCAGCTGCGGCTTCTGGCAGATAACCTCAGGGGCCGCGGCCACCGCGTGACCGTGACACGGGAACCCGGCGGGTGTCCGATCGCCGACCGGATCAGAAACATCCTCCTGGATGCTGACAACAAGGCCATGACAGCCACCACGGAACTCCTCCTGTACGCCGCGGCCCGAGCCCAGCACGTCGCCGAGGTCATCGAGCCTGCCCTTGAGGCGGGACGCATCGTCCTCTGCGACCGGTTCACCGACGCCACCATCGCCTACCAGGGGGACGGCCGTGGCCTGGACTCAGCGGTCATTGCCGAGCTAAACCGTCTGGCGACCGGAAGGATCCGCCCCTACCTGACCGTGCTCGTGGATTGCCCGGTGGAGGTGGGTCTTGCCCGGGCCATGGAGCGCATCAATAGCTCCCATGGCGCCAGGGAGGAACGATTCGAGCTGGAGTCGCTCCAGTTCCACCGGCGGGTCCGGGATGGCTACCTGAAGCTGGTGGAGCAGGAACGGGAGCGCTTCATCGTCGTCGATGGCTCAGGAAGCATCGAGGAAACTGAAGCCGCCGTTGCCGCCGCACTGCTCCCCAGGCTGCCGGCGGGGTAACGGCGGATGCCCTACGGAGAGATTCTCGGACAGGATAACTGCCTGGCGGTCCTCAAACGCTCGCTGGCAACCGGACGAACGGCCCATGCCTACCTCTTCGAAGGAACCGAGGGGTGCGGCAAGAAGAAGGCCGCCCTCGCCTTCATCGAAGCGGTCTTCTGCGGCCGGGACGAGGGGTGCGGCAGCTGCCCTTCCTGCCGTAAGATCGCCAAGCTCCAGCATCCCGACCTCCATCTGGTCGAGCCCGACGGCGACTTCATCAAGATCGATCAGGTCAGACAGCTCCAGCGGGAGTTGTCCCTGCGTCCCTTCGAAGCGTCGAAGAAGGCGTGCATCATCGACGGCGCCGACCGGCTCAACCCGGCTTCCGGAAACGCCTTGCTCAAAACTCTGGAAGAGCCGCCGGGGAACGCCCTGATCATTCTCGTCACGGCGAATGCCGATGCGGTGCTTCCCACGATCCGCTCTCGCTGTCAAAGGCTCCATTTTCCGGCTCTGCCACAGGAGACCGTGGAAGAGTTCCTGATGAAAACGGGCTGCGCGCCCGAGACCGCCCGGATTGCTGCTGCTCTGGCTGGGGGAAGCCTGAAGAAGGGGATCGAGATCAGTGCCGACGAGGCGCTTGCCGGCAGGAAAGAGATCCTGGAAAAGATCGGCGCCCTTTCCACACGTGAGATTACCCCGCTCTTCGCTGCTGCCGAAGACCTGGCGGGAAACAAGGAAAAAGCACTGGAGACCCTCGACCTGCTGGCCGCCTACCTGCGCGACATCCTCCTCATCCAGGGGGGGAGCCCGAACGTGGTCAATGGCGACCTTCTCCCCCAGATCGAGCGGGATGCCGGCAGGTATTCACCCGAAGAGGTGATGGAGCGGATCGGACACGTTTTCGAGGCCCGCTATTCGCTCCAGCGCAACGTTAATCCGCGGCTCGCCCTGGAGGTCCTCTTCATGCGCCTGGCGGATCAATAACCGTTCAACGTTAAACGTTCGAGATTCGTGGTTCGAGGTTTTAACTTTGAACTGTTTCTTTTGGAGGAAGTTTTGGCACTTCGCATAGTAAAGGTACAGTTCCATACAGCCGGCAAGTTGTACGACTTCAATGCCGGCAACCTTGAGCTGAAGCCGGGAGACCGTGTCATCGTCGAAACAGAGCGGGGAAGAAGCATCGCCACGGTCGTGGTCGCCCCGGTCGAGTTCCCGCAAGAGCTCGCACCGGAAGGGATGAAATCGATCATCCGAAAGGCGTACCCCGACGACATAGAAGCTGCCGCCCGCAATGCCGCCAAGGAAAAAGAAGCCTTCGACTTCTGCCTCGCCAGGATAGCCGAGCGGGGGATGGCGATGAAGCTCGTCAAGGTTGAATACCTCTATGACGGGAGCAAGGCGATCTTCTACTTCACGGCGGACGGCCGGGTCGATTTCCGGGAACTGGTCAAGGACCTCGCCCATACCTTCCATACCCGGATCGAGATGCGCCAGATCGGTGTCCGGGACGAGGCAAAGATGGTCGGGGGGATCGGCATCTGCGGCAGGGAACTCTGCTGCTCCTCGTTTCTCCGAGAGTTCGAGCCGGTCTCCGTAAAAATGGCCAAGGAACAGAGCCTGGCGCTCAACCCCACCAAGATCTCCGGTCAGTGCGGCAGGCTCCTCTGCTGCCTCGGCTATGAGTTCGAGACATACTGTTCTCTCAGGAAATGTCTCCCCAAATGCGGCAAAGTGGTTCAGTTGGGAAACACCAAGGGGGAAGTGGTAAAGCTCAACCTCTTCGACGGTACGGTCACAGTGAGGACCGAAGATGACCGGGAGGTCGTGCTCAAGGGGGATGAAATCCGGCAGGAAAACATCACCGACCGGGTGAAAAAGCCCCCCAGGGAGAACGAAAAGGCCCCTGAAGGCGAACCCCGGAAGGACGCACGGGAATCCCATCCGCACGGCAGGGGGAAGGGGCGCAGAGAACGACACAAAGAGGGACGGGACAAGGAGAAGAAACCGCGCAATCCCGGCAACACCGGAGAACGCAAATAGCCCGACAAGGTGTGACAGCCCGGAAGCAGGCTATAGTTTAGGGAGAAAAGCACGGGAAAGGACCTACACAAAGGAGAGACGATGAGCCGCACCTTTTACGTCACCACCCCCATCTACTATGTCAACGACGTACCCCACATCGGCCACGCCTACACCACTCTGGCGGCCGATGTCCTGGCCCGCTACAAAAGGCTCAAGGGGTTCGAGGTCTTCTTTCTGACCGGAACCGACGAGCATGGCCAAAAAGTGGAAAAGGCCGCCAACGCCGCGGGAGAGACCCCGCTGGAGCTGGCGGACCGGGTCGTGAAGCGGTTTCAGGCCCTCTGGGACAAGCTCGACATCTCCCCCTCCGATTTCATCCGGACCACCCAGGAGCGGCATAAAAAGGGGGTCGCCCACTTCTTCAGCAAGGTACTGGAAAAGGGGGACATCTACCTCGGCGAGTACGAAGACTGGTACTGCACCCCCTGCGAGACCTTCTGGACCGAAACCCAGCTGATCGACTACAAGTGCCCCGACTGCAACCGCCCCACCGAAAAACTGAAGGAAGAGTCGTACTTCTTCCGGATGAGCAAGTACCAGGAACAGCTCCTGGCGCACATCGAGGCGAATCCCGATTTCATCCAGCCGAAAAGCAAACGGAACGAGATCCTCTCCTTCGTGAAGGAAGGATTGCGCGACCTTTCCGTCTCCCGCACCACCTTCACGTGGGGGATCCCGGTGCCGGGAAACAACACGCACATCATCTACGTCTGGTTCGACGCACTGGTGAACTATATCACGGCGCTCGGCTACCCTGACGAAGGGGGGAACTTCGCAGAATTCTGGCCGGTCAACGTCCACCTGATCGGCAAGGATATCCTCCGCTTTCACACCGTCTACTGGCCCACCTTCCTGATGGCCGCGGGACTGCCGCTCCCGAAGAAGGTCTTCGCCCACGGCTGGTGGACCGTTGAGGGACAGAAGATGTCGAAGAGCCTGCAAAACGTCGTCGAGCCGAACATGCTGATCGACAAATACGGAGTGGACGCGGTCCGCTACTTCCTGCTGCGCGAGGTTCCCTTCGGTCTGGACGGCGACTTCTCCCACACCGCCCTGGTCCACCGGATCAATTCCGACCTGGCGAACGACCTGGGGAACCTCCTCAACCGCTCCACCGCCATGATCAACAAGTATTTCGACGGCATCGTCCAGAAAGCCGGGGAAGGGGACGACATCGACCGGGCCTATCGCGAGAAGACGTGCGGGATGGTCCGCCTGGTGGACCAGTACATGGAGGAACTTGCCTTCAGCAAGGCGCTCCAGGCGATCTGGGAGGTCGTCTCGGCTGGGAACAAGTACATCGATGAAACCGCTCCCTGGACGCTCGCAAAGGACCCGGCGCAGAAGGGACGGCTCGCCACCGTCATGTACCATGTGCTCGAGTCGCAGCGGATCGTTTATTGCCTTCTGTCGTCGTTCATGCCGCGGACCTCGGTAAAGGGACTC
>Ga0306923_10004672_pt1 | contig 13146 bp, 13 predicted proteins | sample sta12Can44000108_FD_203841 | JGI IMG/M metagenome (GOLD analysis project Ga0306923, IMG submission 203841) | Lab enrichment of tropical soil microbial communities from Luquillo Experimental Forest, Puerto Rico - statanox.12C.anox.44.000.108 (v2)... | ecosystem: Environmental > Terrestrial >... | reverse complement strand
CGAAGACCGACAAGAAGGCCGGCGACGAGGTCGGTGTCGCCAATGCCTTCCCGATGCAGAACTTCGAGTCGAAGGAGCTGAACCGGAAGTTCGACGTCGTCTACTTCGGCACGCTGGCCGGCGCCGGCGGCGAGGCCGCTGCCATGCCGCCCGCCATGGGCGGCGGGATGCCGCCGGGCGCCGGAGAGGGCGCGGGCAAGCCTCCCAACCCGGCGCAGCTCGCCGCGCAGCACCAGGCGGTCGTCACCGGGCCGAACGACGTGAAGGTGGAGAAGATCGCCAAGGCGACCGGCGCGGACGCCAAGACGGTCGAGGAGATCTGGTCGCAGCGCGACAAGCTCAAGGGCAAGCCGGTCGCGGTGCGCGGCCAGGTCGTCAAGTTCACCCCGGTCATGGGGAAGAACTTCCTCCACCTGCGGGACGGCTCCGGCTCCGCCGAGAAGAAGACGAACGACCTCACCATCACCACGGCCGACGCGGTCGGGGTGGGCGACGTCGTGACCGCCAAGGGCGTCGTCGTCACCGACAAGGACTTCGGCGCCGGCTACGCCTACCCGGTCATCATCGAGGACGCCAAGGTCGCGAAGTAGCCGAAGCCACCTCGCGCTGGCTGCAAGGCGGCGGGTCCCTCAGGGTCCCGCCGCTTTTCTTTGGCCCGTCTCGTGTAGACTCCGCCCCCCGTGGCGCCCGTCACCTCGAAAACGCTCGAGCTCTTCGCGAGCGACGGGCCGTCGCGCGCTCGCGAGGTCCGCGGCGAGGTCGAGGCGCTCCAGGCGGCCTGGGCCGCGGGCGATCACGGCGACGCCGCCCTGCGCCGCCGCTGCGAGCAGCGCCTCGAGGCGCTGCGCTCCCTCTGGCGGCGGGAGCGGGAGCTCTTTGGTCCCCCGGAGCTGGCGGCGCTCAAGGCGGTGGCCGCGGCGCTCCGCGAAGATGGGCCCCGCCCCTCCGCCCGGCAGGTGCTGCGCGACGTCTTCGGCCACGAGGCGTTCCGGCCCGGCCAGGAGGCCATCATCGAGGCGGTGCTCTCCGGCCGCGACTGCCTCGGCGTCATGCCCACCGGCGCGGGCAAGTCGCTCACCTACCAGATCCCGGCGCGGGTGCTGGGGGGGACGACGCTCGTCGTCTCGCCGCTCATCGCGCTCATGAAGGACCAGGTCGACGCGATGGCGCGGGTGGGCCTGCGCGCCACGTTCCTCAACTCGAGCCTCGACCCGGAGGAGCGGCGCGCGCGCGTGCAGCGGATCCGGCGCGGCGAGCTCGAGCTCGTCTACGCCGCGCCAGAGGGGCTCGAGGCCTCGGTCGGTTCGGCGCTGTCGGGCGTCCGGCTGAGCGCGCTCGCGGTCGACGAGGCGCACTGCATCAGCCAGTGGGGGCACGACTTCCGGCCCGCCTACCGCAACCTGCGCGACCTCAAGGCGCGCTTCGGCGGGCTGCCGGTCCTCGCCCTCACCGCCACCGCCACCGCGCAGGTGACGCGCGACATCGTCGACCAGCTCGGGATGGACGACCCGCTCGTCCTGCGCGGCACGTTCTTCCGCCCGAACCTCCGCCTCCACGCCTACCGGAAGGGGGAGGGTCGCGGCCACGGCGCCGCCATGGCGGGGCGCGGCCTCAAGACGCGCGACGCGCTCCTGCGCCTGGTCCGGTCGCGGCCGGGGGAGAGCGGGATCGTCTACTGCCTGTCGCGCAAGTCGGTGGAGGCGACCGCGGAGCTGCTGCGCGACCACGGCGTGCGCGCGACCGCGTATCACGCCGGCATGGAGCCGGAGGAGCGCACCCGGGCCCAGGACGCCTTCCACTCGGGAGAGGTGGAGGTGGTGTGCGCCACCGTCGCGTTCGGGATGGGGATCGACAAGCCCGACATCCGGTACGTCATCCACCGCGACATGCCGCGCTCGATCGAGGGGTACTACCAGGAGATCGGGCGCGCCGGGCGCGACGGCGCGCGCTCCGAGTGCGTGTTGTTCTACTCCTGGGCCGACGTCGTGAGCTGGGATCGCCTGGTCGAGGGGTCGGAGCCGGAGGTCGCCGAGCTGCAGCGGCGCCAGGCGCGGGAGATGTTCCGCGTCGCCGAGGACGCGGTCTGCCGCCACCAGACGCTGGTCCGCCACTTCGGCGAGCGGATCGACGGCTGCGGCGAGAGCTGCGACCTCTGCGCCGGGACGGATCTCGTCTCCGAGGCGAAGCCCGTGCGAACGACGCGGAGTGGCCCCAGCGCCCACCCAGCCCCCGCGAGTCGGGGAGCGGGCCGGGTGCCGGCCGCCGACCTCGACACGGAAGGCGCCGAGCTCTTCGAGCGCCTCCGTGCCGTGCGCAAGGAGCTCGCCGCCGAGCGGGGGCTCCCCGCCTACTGCGTCTTCTCCGACGCCATCCTGCGCGCGCTCGTGGAGCAGCGGCCCCGCGACGAGGTGGAGCTCGCGGCGGTGAAGGGGGTCGGGCGCAAGAAGGCGCAGACCTATGCGGAGGCGTTCCTGCCGTTGCTGAGGGCCGGTTAGTTCGAAGGCGCCGCTACAAGTAGCTGACCGACCCCTGCACCTCGGCGCAGAACTGCGCCCCGGCGGTGAAGGTCCCGCTCGGCGCCTGGCTCGGGTCGATGGCGCCCGAGAGCTCGAGCACGAGCCGGCCGGACTGCAGGTATGGAAAGACGTCCGTGCCATCGCTCGTCACCTCGATGCTCGTTCCGGCGCCCGCGGCGGGGCGCTGGTAGGTCCCGAGCGTCGCCTTCGACAGCGTGCTCCCGAAGGGAGGGACGGCCTTGACGGTGAGCGTCGTCACGAAGGCGGTGCTCTGGGTGGAGTCGAGGGCGATCGAGCGGAAGAGCACGTGGACGTCGTGCACGCCGCTCCTGGTGAGATCGGGGATGGCGGAGCCCATCGTGAACGCGAGCAGGATGGGCGGCAGCGGAGCCGTCGTCACGCCGGGCACGCGGGTGCTGGCGACCGTGTAGCTCGGAGACGTCACGCAGACTCGGTCGACCTGCAGGTCGGCGCCGCAGCCGGCGAGGGCGATGAGGACGAGGGCACGCGCCGCGCGCACGGGCTGGTCACCAGATCCCGACCGCGAGGCCGATGCTGGCCGCGGGCGCCCAGGCAGCGAGGTGGATCGGCGAGGAGTTCAGGACGCTCCCCGACCCGTTGGCGAAGTGGTCGATCCCGTTCAGCGTGCTCCAGGCGCGCGTGAGCCCCGCCCGGACGAAGAAGGTGGTGCGCTCCGGGTCGCCGAGCTCGAGCCCGAACAGGGCCGAGACGTAGGTGTACCCGGCGCTCGAGAGCGAAGCCCTCATCGCCGCGGGGAAGTTCAGCCCCGACAGCGGCGACCGGAGATCGGCGTCGAAGCTCCTGCCGCCCTCCACGGTCGCGGTCGGCCTCGCCCACGAGCGCCACGGCGCGACGGTGACGCCCCCCTGGACCCCGTAAGCGTAGTAGTTCCAGGTGAGGCCGCCGTGCAGGCGCGCCCAGGGGACGAAGGGGTGCGTGGTGAGGGCGGCGACGGCCCCCGACGGCGCGGTGGCGGCGAGGTGAAGGCCGAGGTCCCACGGTCGCTCCCCGGCGCGCGCCCACCCCGGAACTGCGGTAAGGAGGACCCCGACGAGGAGGACGTGCATGGCGCTCACCGCCACTCTGTATGACTTCGAGGTGGCGCTCAGCCACGTCGACCTGGGGCTCCAGCTCACCCTGCAGGTCCGCGCCGCGCGACACCCATCGGAGACGCTGGAGCGCGTCTGGCTCCGCGTGCTCGCGTTCTGCTGGTTTCACCAGGAGCGAATCACGTTCGGGCCCGGCCTCTGCGACCCGGACGCGCCCGATCTCTACGCGGACGACCTCACCGGCCAGAAGGAGCTCTGGGTGCGGGTGGGGCGGCCCGATCCGGCCCGGGTGCAGCGCGAGGCGGACCGCGCCGGCAGGGCCCGGGTCGGCGTGATGTTCGACGCGCCGGCGCGGATGGAGGCGTTCCTGGCCGAGGCGCGCCAGGCGCAGCTCTCACGACTCGGCCGGGTCGAGCTGGTGGCGGTCGCCCCGGCGCTGCTCGGCGCTCTGGCTGCCCGTGACCAGCGCCGGACGCGCCTCACGCTGACGATCGTCGGCGACCACGTGTACGCGGAGCTGAACGGGCAGGCGGTCGATGGGCCGCTCGCTCGTGGGTCGGTCTGACCCTTTCCCGCCCCCTCGTGCGCGTTTTCGGAACGAATTTCGAATGCAACGGCTCGCTCCGGCGTTAGAACTCGGGCGGTAATCGTACCAGCCCGGTTCTGATTCCCCAGAGTCCCCATGCTGCGGATGAGCAAGCTCACGGATTACGGTCTCGTCCTGCTGACCCATCTGGCGCAGGGCGGGTCGCCTGGCGTGCGAACGGCGCACGAGCTGGCGCGCTGCTCGCGCGTGCCGCTCCCGACCGTCTCGAAGATCTTGAAGGAGCTGTCGAAGGCAGGGATCGTCGTGTCTCACCGCGGTCGCTGCGGCGGGTACAGCCTGGCGCGCCCGCCCGATGCGATCTCCGTGGCCTCCGTCATCGAGGCGCTCGAGGGCCCGGTCTCCCTCACGGAGTGCAGCGTCCATGACGGGGGCTGCTCGCTCGAGCCGATCTGCGTGGCGAAGAGCCACTGGGGACCGATCAGCCGCGCCATCCAGCGGACGCTGCAACGGCTGCCGCTCACGGCGCTCGGGCCTCGCCTGGTGCACCTCGGCGCGCCCGCCGGGGGACGAGCCCCCGCCCTACCGACGCTCGGGGGACAGGCCGCGGCGCTCCGCGTCGCGCCCGCCCCCGACGCGCTCTCAAGCAACACCAGCACGGGAATGACGCCATGACCCAGGACGCCGCGCTCCGCGAGCTCACGGAAGGCAAGTACAAGTACGGCTTCGTCACGGACGTCGAGACCGACCAGGTCCCGAAGGGCCTGTCCGAGGACATCATCCGGATCATCTCCCAGAAGAAGGGCGAGCCGGATTGGATGCTGGCGTGGCGGCTGGAGGCATACCGCCGCTGGCTCGCCATGACCGAGCCGACCTGGCCGAACGTCCACTATCCGAAGATCGACTACCAGGACATCGTCTACTACTCGGCGCCCAAGCCGAAGAAGAAGCTCGGCTCGATGGAGGAGGTCGATCCCGAGCTCACGAAGGCGTTCGAGAAGCTGGGCATCCCGCTCGCGGAGCAGGCGCGGCTCGCCAACGTGGCCGTCGACGCCGTCTTCGACTCCGTCTCGGTCGCGACCACCTTCAAGGAGAAGCTGGCGGAGAAGGGCGTCATCTTCTGCTCCTTCTCCGACGCGGTGAAGAACCACCCCGAGCTCGTGAAGAAGTACCTCGGCTCGGTGGTCCCCTCCACCGACAACTTCTTCGCCTCGCTCAACTCCGCGGTCTTCTCCGACGGCAGCTTCGCCTATATCCCGAAGGGCGTCCGCTGCCCGATGGAGCTGTCGACCTACTTCCGCATCAACGCCTCCGACACCGGCCAGTTCGAGCGCACGCTCATCGTCGCCGACGAGGGGGCCTACGTCTCCTACCTCGAGGGCTGCACGGCGCCGGTGCGCGACGAGAACCAGCTGCACGCGGCGGTGGTGGAGCTCGTCGCGCTGCCGGGCGCCGAGATCAAGTACTCGACGGTGCAGAACTGGTACCCGGGCGACGCCGAGGGGCGGGGCGGCATCTACAACTTCGTCACCAAGCGCGCCAAGGCGATGGAGCGCGCCAAGGTGAGCTGGACTCAGGTCGAGACGGGCTCGGCGATCACCTGGAAGTACCCGAGCTGCATCCTCCAGGGCGACGACAGCGTGGGCGAGTTCTACTCGGTGGCGCTCACGAACCACCGCCAGCAGGCCGACACCGGCACGAAGATGATCCACATCGGCCAGCGGACGCGCTCGACCATCATCTCGAAGGGCATCAGCGCCGGGCACGGCCAGAACACGTACCGCGGCCTGGTGAAGGTGCTGAAGGGCGCCGAGGGCGCGCGCAACTACTCGCAGTGCGACTCGCTGCTCATCGGCGAAAAGTGCGGCGCCCACACGTTCCCGTACATCGAGGTGCGGAACCCGCGGGCGCAAGTGGAGCACGAGGCGACCACCTCCAAGATCGGCGAGGACCAGCTCTTCTACTGCCGGCAGCGCGGGATCGCCGAGGAGGACGCGGTGTCCATGATCGTGAACGGCTTCGCGCGGCAGGTGCTGAAGGAACTGCCGATGGAGTTCGCGGTCGAGGCGCAGAAGCTGCTGGGGATGAGCCTGGAAGGATCGGTCGGGTAGGACGCCCGCGGCGGGGACCACCCACCGGCGTCGCCGGCGGGTGCCCGCCCGGCCACCGAACGGGAACCAGGGAACGGGCAGGGCGGGCCTAGCGCCCGCCGAACGAGGGAACGAAAGAGACATGCTGAGCATCCAGGGGCTGAAGGCGAAGGTGGCGGACAAGGAGATCCTGCACGGCCTCGATCTCGAGGTCGGCGCGGGCGAGGTGCACGCCATCATGGGGCCGAACGGCTCCGGGAAGAGCACGCTGGCGGGAGTCCTGGCCGGCCGCGACACGTACACCGTCACCGGCGGCCGGGTCCTGTTCCAGGGCGGGGACCTGCTCGAGCTCGCGCCCGAGAAGCGCGCCGCGCAGGGCATCTTCCTCGCCTTCCAGTACCCGGTCGAGATCCCGGGCGTCACCAACATGTACTTCCTGCGCACCGCGCTCAACGCCGTCCGCAAGGCGCGCGGCGAGGAGCCGCTCGACGCGATGGACTTCCTCGCCCTCGCCAAGGAGAAGATGAACATCGTCCAGATGGATCCCGCGTTCGCCAACCGCGGCGTCAACGAGGGGTTCTCGGGCGGCGAGAAGAAGCGAAACGAGATCTTGCAGATGGCGGTGCTGGAGCCGAAGCTCGCCATCCTCGACGAGATCGACTCCGGCCTCGACATCGACGCGCTGCGGGTGGTGGCGGAGGGCGTGAACGCGCTCCGCTCCAAGGACCGCGCGATGCTCGTCGTCACGCACTACCAGCGGCTCCTCGACTACATCCGCCCCGACCACGTGCACGTCATGGCGGCCGGCCGGATCGTGACGAGCGGCGGCCCGGAGCTGGCGCTCACCCTCGAGGAGAAGGGCTACGGCTGGCTCGAGAAGGAGCCGCCGCCCCGCGTCCAGCCGGCGGAGGCGCGCCCGTGAACGCGGCCGAGCAGAGCTTCGCGGCGCAGCTCGAGCGCGCTCGCGACGGGGAGCCTCGCTTCGTGGCCGCGCTGCGTTCGTCGGCCCGGGATGCCTTCCTGGCGGCGAAGCTCCCCACCATCAAGGACGAGGACTGGCGCTTCACGAACCTCGCGCCGCTCGCCGGCCAGGCGTTCTCGCCGGGGCCGCTGGCGCGCGCCACCGCCGAGCTGCCGCCCGCGCCGCGCCTCGTGTTCGCCAACGGCCGGCTCGATCCGGCCGCCACCGACCTCGGCGGCCTGCCTGCCGGTGTACGTGTCTCGAGCCTCGCCGCCGCTCTGCGCGAGCGCCCCGGCGCCGTGGAGCCGCGGCTGGGCGGCGCGATCGCGGCGTCGGCGCGCCAGCCGTTCGTGGCCCTCAACAGCGCCCTCTTCGAGGACGGCGCGCTCGTCGAGATCGACGACGGCGTCGAGTGCCAGCCCACGCTGCACCTCGTGTTCTCCTCGGGCGCCGACCGAGGCGGGGAGCGCGGGGCGACCGCGAGCCACCCCCGGAACCTCGTCGTCGCCGGGAAGGGCTCGAGCGCGACCGTCGTCGAGCACTACCTGGGCCGGGGGGCCTACCTCGTGAACGCGGTGACCGAGATCTCGCTCGGCGAGGGCGCCCGGCTCGAGCACGATCGGCTGCAGGAGGACGCACCGGAGGCCTTCCACGTGGGTGCGCTGCACGTGGCGCAGGCGGGCGCGAGCCGCTTCGCCGGCCAGTCGATGGCGCTCGGCGCGCGGCTGGCGCGCGTGGAGGCTCGAGCTCTCCTCGCGGCGGAGGAGGCGAGCTGCGATCTCCACGGGCTCAACGTCTCGTCGGGCGCCCAGGTACACGACCACTTCGTCCACGTCGATCACGCCAGCCCCCGCTGTACCAGCCGCGAGGTCTTCAAGGGCATCCTGGGCGACACCTCCCGCGGCGTGTTCGCGGGGCGCATCCTGGTGCGGCCCGGCGCCCTGAAGACCGACGCCGGGCAGATCAGCTCGAGCCTGCTCCTCTCGGACGACGCGGTGGTCGACACGAAGCCGCAGCTCGAGATCCTGGCCGACGACGTGAAGTGTTCGCACGGCGGCTCGGTGGGACAGCTCCGGCCCGACCAGCTCTTCTACCTGCGCTCGCGCGGCGTCCCCGAGGCGCTGGCCCGCGCGCTCCTCACCTGGGCCTTCGCCGCCGAGATGGTGCAGCGGGTCGGGCCGGAGGAGCTGCGGGCGCGCGTGCGCCGAGCGGTCACCGCCCGGCTCCCGTCGGGTGAGCTGCTCAGGGAGGTCGCATGAGGGTGGTCCATCCCAGCCCGCCAGAGGCGGAGGTCGTGACGCTGCGCAAGCCGGTCGCTGGAGGGGTCGACGTCGAGCGCGTCCGCTGCGACTTCCCCATCCTGGCGCGGCCGGTGCGCGGCAAGCAGCTGGTCTACCTCGACAGCGCCGCCACCACCCAGAAGCCGCGCCAGGTGGTGGAGTCGATGGCGCGCTTCTTCGACCAGGAGAACGCGAACGTCCACCGCGGCGTTCACTTCCTGTCGGAGAAGGCGACCGCCTCCTACGAGGGCGCGCGCGACCGGGTGCGCCGCTTCCTCAACGCGCGCGAGGCGCGCGAGATCGTCTTCGTGCGCGGCACGACCGAGGCCATCAACCTGGTCGCCTTCACCTTCGGCAAGCAGCGGGTGGGGGCCGGCGACGAGGTGCTCATCACGGCGATGGAGCACCACTCCAACATCGTCCCCTGGCAGATGCTGTGCGAGGAGAGGGGCGCGAAGCTGGTGGTGGCGCCCATCGACGATCGCGGCGTGCTGCTGCTCGACGAGCTCGAGAAGCGGATCGGTGCCCGCACCCGGCTCGTCGCGGTGACGCACGTCTCGAACGCGCTCGGGACGGTGAACCCGGTGAAGCGGATCGTCGAGCTGGCGCACGCCCGCGGCGTGCCGGTGCTGGTGGACGGCGCGCAGGGCGCGCCGCACGTCCCGGCCGACGTGCAGGACATCGGCTGCGACTTCTACGCGTTCTCGGGGCACAAGATCTACGGGCCGACCGGGATCGGCGTGCTCTACGGCCGCGCCGAGCACCTCGAGGCGATGCCGCCCTGGCAGGGCGGCGGCGACATGATCCTGTCGGTCGCGTTCGAGAAGACGGTCTACAACCAGATCCCCTACAAGTTCGAGGCCGGGACGCCCAACATGGCGGGCGCGGTCGGGCTCGGCGCGGCGATCGACTGGCTGGAGGCGCTGCCGCGCGAGGAGGCGTGGCGGCACGAGGACGAGGTGCTGGCCTACGGGATGGAGCAGCTGGCGCGCATCCCCGGGCTGCGCATCATCGGCACCGCTCCCGACAAGGCGGCCGTCATCTCCTTCGTGATGGACGACGTCCACCCCCACGACATCGGGACGGTCCTCGACCGGGAGGGCATCGCGATCCGCACCGGCCACCATTGCGCCCAGCCGCTCATGGCGCGCTTCGGGGTGCCCGCCACGGCGCGCGCGTCGCTGGGGATCTACAATACCAAGCCCGAGATCGACGCCCTGGCGGCAGGCCTCGAGAAGGTGAGAAGGATGTTCGCATGAGCTCGGAGCTCGACGACCTGTACCAGGAGGTGATCCTCGACCACGGCCGCAAGCCGCGGAACTTCAGGGTCATCCCGGACGCCGATCGGCAGGCGGAGGGGCTGAACCCCCTCTGCGGCGACCACTTCAAGCTGTACGTGAAGCTCGACGGCCAGCGCATCCAGGACATCGCGTTCGAGGGATCGGGCTGCGCGATCTCCAAGGCCTCGGCGTCGCTCATGACCTCGGCCGTGAAGGGCCGCACCGTGGCCGAGGCGGAGCAGCTCTTCGCGCGTTTCCACACGCTCGTCACCGAGGGTCCGGACAAGGTGCCGGCCTCGGAGCTCGGGAAGCTGGCGGCGCTCTCCGGCGTCTGCGAGTTCCCCACCCGCGTGAAGTGCGCGAGCCTCGTCTGGCACACGCTCAAGAACGCCCTCGAAACCGAGCAGAAGGTCGTCACGACGGAGTAGCGATGGAGCGCAGGGAACCGGTCCTCCTCAAGCGTGGCTGCGACGCGACGCAGATCCCGAGCGGCTTCCAGGTACGCCTCGAGCCGGGCTCGTACGTCATCCCGCAGCAGGTCCTCGACGGAAACGTGACCGTCATGACGGAGCGGGGCGGGCTGGCGCGCATCCTCGCTGCCGACGCCGACGCGCTCGGCCAGGAGTACGTCGAGCTCGCTGCCAAGGCCGCCGCGGCGCGGGCGCAGCGCAGCGAGGGGCCGTTCGACGAGCAGAAGGTGTGGGACGAGCTGAAGACCGTCTACGATCCGGAGATCCCGGCCAACATCGTCGACCTCGGGCTCGTGTACCACGTCGCGTCGGAGCCCACCGATCGCGGCGTGAAGGTGCTCGTCGTGATGACGCTCACGGCCCCCGGCTGCGGCGTCGGCCCGGTGCTGGTGGAGGACGTGCGGAGCAAGGTCACCCGCGTGCCGGGCGTGAGCGACGTCGACGTGCAGCTCGTCTTCGATCCGCCCTGGGAGCAGAGCCGGATGAGCGAGGCGGCCCGCCTGACGCTCGGATTCATGTAGCCCGCTCCAGCGAAGGTGTCGAAACCCGTCGTGTACGTCGGGTAATTTCCCTCGCCCCCTCCGGGGGAGAGGGGAAGGGAGAGGGGGCCGAACCGTGCGGGCTCCGCGTCAGGCCGCTGCGCGCGGCGCCGGCGCGGGGTGCAGCGCCAGCCCCTGTCGCGCGCCGTCGCGCACCACCTCGAGGCGAAGCTCGGGCGCGGGCGTCAGCACGAGCACCCGCTGCAGGTCGTCGAGCGTCGCGACGTCATCGCCGTTGGCGGTGGCGAGGAGGTCGCCCGCACGGACGCCGCCCGCGTCGGCGGGGGTCCCGGCCTCGACCCGCAGCACGCGCACCCCGCGGCTCCGGCCGAGCGCGGCCGCCGCGGCCGGCGCCAGGTCCTCACCGCGGGCCGCGATGCCGAGGTAGGGCCGGCGCACCTCGCCGTCGCGGATCAGCACCGCGGCCACCCAGCCCGCCGTGCGGGCGGGGATGGCGAACGCCATCCCGTGCGCCCAGGGCAGCATCGCCGTCGTGACGCCGACGACCTCGCCTTCCATCGACAGCAGGGGGCCGCCGGAATTGCCCGGGTTCACCGCGGCGTCCGTCTGGAGCAGCCCATCGAGCGCGCCCCCATCGGGCGCGGCGAGCGTGCGGTACAGCGCCGACACGACCCCGAGCGAGATCGACCGCTCGAAGCCGAGCGGGTTGCCGATGGCGACCACGAGCGCGCCGGGCGCGAGCGGCTTCCGCTCCGCCAGGGGGAGCGGCGCGAGGCCCGACGCGGAGATCCGGAGCACGGCCAAGTCCGTGCGTGCGTCGAGGCCGACGCGCTCGGCGGGCAACGGCTCCGAGCCGGAGAGCCGGACCTGGAGCGGCCCGACCTGGCGCGCCACGTGGGCGTTGGTGAGGAGGTACCCGTCGGGCGCGAGGACGAACCCCGAGCCGTGGCCGCGGCGCTGCTCGACGCCGACCACCGACGGGGCGGCGCGCGCGACGAGCGCCTCGAGGTCGCGCGAGAGCTGGCCGAGCGCGGTCATGGCTGCTCCACCTCGCGCCGTCCGCGCGCGCCGACCACCAGCTCCGCCTCCTGCACCGCGCCACCTCGCGCGAGCCGCACGCGCACCGGCTTCCCGATCCGGTCCTCCTCCAGCGCCGGCCAGAGATCCGAGACATCGCTCACCGCCGCGCCGTCGAGCGCGAGGAGCAGGTCGCCCACGCCGAGGCCGGCGCGCCCGGCGGGACTGTCGTCCTCCACCGCGGTGAGGAGCAGCGCCGTCGCCTGCCCGGTCGCGGCGACGACCTTCGGCGGCAGTCGCACCGGCAGGCTCGCCACGCCGAGGTAGCCGCGGCGCACCTCGCCGCGGGCGAGGAGCGCCTCGACCACGCGCCGCAGCGTGGGGACGGGCACCGCCAGCCCCGTGCCACGGACGAGCCCGGCGCTGGCGAGCCCGACCCCGCGCCCGGCGAGGTCGGCGACGAGCCCACCCGAGAACCCGGGCTGCAGCGTGACGTCGAGCTCGACGTATCGATCCACCTGGCCGCCCGCCGCGGTTCGCCACGAGCCACCGGTGCGCGCCACGCAGCCCACGCCCGCGCGGGGGCCACGGCCCGGGCGCGTCACCGCCAGCACGAGCTCGCCCACCTCGGGCTCGCGCTCCGCCCACGCCACGGGGGTGAGCCCGGCGGCGTTCGTCCGTACCAGCGCCAGATCCGTGGTGAGATCGCGCCCCGTCACCTCACCGCGCGCCGTCGAGCCGTCGGGTAGACCGAGGGTCACCTCGTCGGCCCCATGCAGTCCGTGCCCGGCGGTCACGACGACGCCGGCTGCCCAGACCACGCCCGATGCCGACCAGCGTGCCCCACCATCGATCCGCACCACCGCGCCGGCCGCCTGCTTCACCGCCGCCGCGGTCGCGCGCGACAGCTCGATCCCGATCTCGCTCGCCATGTCCACGTGCCCCTCGGTCGTGAAGGTACGCGGCGGCGGCCGCCCGCACATCGTCCGGGTGGACAGGAGGCCCGCCTGGCCGGATGGACAGGTGTGTCTCTCCGGTCACAGCGTGACGAGCCCGCGCCGGGCGGCCAGCACGATGGCTTCGCTGCGGCTCTCCGCGCCGAGCTTGCCCAGGATCGACTCGACGTGGAACTTGGCCGTCCGCTCCGAGATTCCGAGCCGCTGCGCGATCGCGCGGTTCGAGAGCCCCTCGGCGAGGAGCTCCAGCGCCTCCAGCTCGCGCGGCGTGAGGTGCTCGCCCTTCTCGACGGCGGCGCCGGTACCAGGAGGAGGGCGCAGCCAGGGGGCGAGCGATCCCTCGAGCGCGACCAAGCCTTGGCTCGCCGCCACGAGCGCGGCCGCGAGGCGCTCCTCGCCGCCGTCGCGAAAGACGACCCCGCGCGCGCCGGCGGCGAGGGCGGCCGCCGCCTGCTCGTCGCG
>Ga0306923_10004669_pt1 | contig 13149 bp, 7 predicted proteins | sample sta12Can44000108_FD_203841 | JGI IMG/M metagenome (GOLD analysis project Ga0306923, IMG submission 203841) | Lab enrichment of tropical soil microbial communities from Luquillo Experimental Forest, Puerto Rico - statanox.12C.anox.44.000.108 (v2)... | ecosystem: Environmental > Terrestrial > Soil... | reverse complement strand
GCGGCAATCACCGACAGCGGCGCGGTGGGGCAGCGGTCGTTCGGACCCTGCGGCGCGTAATGATCGGCCACGGCTTCCGCCACTGCCGCATCCTCGCCGTCGTTCAAGGCGTAATAACGGCCCATCAGACCCTGCAGTTCGGGGAACTCGCCAACCATTTCCGACGACAGATCGGCCTTGGCCAGTTCGGCGGCGCGCACCGCCTTGGTGGCATCGACATTGCCGAAATAGATGGTCAGCGCCTCGGCCAAGGCCTTCAGACGGGTGACCTTGTCGGCCATGGTGCCCAGCTTGGCATAGTACAGGCGCTCGGCCAGCTTGGGCAGGCGGCTGTCCAGCTTGACCTTGCGGTCGGTGTCCCAGAAGAACTTGGCATCCGACAGACGGGCGCGCAGCACGCGCTCGTTGCCCGCCACGATGGCCTTGCCGCCATCGCTCGCCTGCATGTTGCTGACCACCAGGAAACGGTTCGCCAGCCGGCCATCAGCCTTCAGCAGCGAGAAATATTTCTGGTGCGACCGCATCGAGGTGATCAGCACCTCGTCCGGCACATCCATGAAGGCCTGATCGATGGTGCCGACCAGAACATTGGGAAGCTCGACCAGCCCGGTGACTTCGTCCAGCAGGCCCTGGTCCTGGCGCAGAGAGAATCCCTCCCGCTCGGCGGCGGCTTCAGCCTGACGCAAAATCTCATGGCGGCGCTCGGTGGCGTCCAGGATCACATGGGCGTTCGCCAGCTTGGTGGCGTAGTCGGCATAGTCCTTGACGGCGAATTCGGCCGGCGACAGGAAGCGATGACCACGGGTGACATGGCCAGCCACCACCGGACCGAACGAGACCGGGACCACCTGCCCGTCGAACAGAGCCAGGATCGACTGCAACGGGCGCACCCAGCGCACCGAATGGGCACCCCAGCGCATGGATTTCGGCCAGGGGAATTCGGCCAGGGTCTGCTCGACCACTTCCTTCAGAACTTCGACAGTCGCGCGGCCCTTCTTGGAGATGACGGCGAAATAGAAGATGCCCTTGCCGGTGTCGCGCTGTTCGCACTGCTCCAGCGTCAGGCCGGCGCCCTTCAGGAAGCCGTCCAACGCCTGGGCCGGAGAACCGACGCGGGGACCACGGCGCTCTTCCGACACATCCGGCGTGGCGGTCGGCAGGCCTTCGATCACCAGATTGAGGCGGCGCGGGGTGACATGGGTGCGCAGGCCATCCCAGGCAAGGCCGTTCTTCTTCAGGCCTTCGGAAACCAAGCGCTCCAGATCCTCGGCGGCGCGGGCCTGCATGCGGGCGGGGATTTCTTCCGAGAAGAGTTCGAGCAGGAATTCAGCCATGGTTCAGCCCTCCACCTTCTGCTGGCGCGAGGCCAGCCAGCCTTCGCAGCAGGCCTTGGCCAGGGCGCGGACACGGCCGATATAGGATTGACGCTCGGTCACGGAAATCACCCCACGGGCATCGAGAAGATTGAAGCGATGGCTGGCCTTGATGCACTGGTCATAAGCCGGCAGAGCCAGACCGGCCTTCAGCAGGGCCTCGCATTCTTTCTCGGCATCGAAGAAATGGCGATAGAGCATCTCGGTATCGGCATGCTCGAAATTATGGGCGGAATATTCCTTCTCGGCCTGCAAGAAGACGTCGCCGTATTTCACGCCCTGGCCGTTGAAGTCCAGGTCATAGACGTTCTCGACGCCCTGGATATACATGGCCAGACGCTCCAGGCCATAGGTGATCTCGGCCGCGACGGGGTCGCATTCGATGCCGCCGACCTGCTGGAAATAGGTGAACTGGGTGACTTCCATGCCGTCGCACCAGACTTCCCAGCCTAAGCCCCAGGCGCCCAGGGTCGGGCTTTCCCAGTCGTCTTCGACGAAGCGGATGTCATGCGCATTGGGATCGATGCCCAAACGGCGCAGGCTTTCCAGATAAAGCTCCTGCACATTGGCCGGCGAGGGCTTCAGGATCGCCTGGAACTGATAGTAATGCTGCAGACGGTTGGGATTCTCGCCATAGCGGCCATCTTTCGGACGGCGCGAGGGCTGCACATAGGCGGCTTTCCAAGGGTCCGGCCCCAGCGCCCGCAAGGTGGTCGCGGGATGGAAGGTGCCGGCACCCACCTCCATATCATAGGGCTGAAGGATCACACACCCCTGCTCGGCCCAGAAAGCCTGCAAGGTGAGAATGAGCGATTGGAAGCTCGGCCGCTGTTGCGCCATGGGATGACCGCCTGAAGAAACTGCTGTGAAACGCCCGGAATCGGAGCCTGCACAAGGTAAGCGGCAGGCCGCATGGGGTCAAGCTTTGCCAGGCGGATTCGGGGATCAGTTCCGGCGTCACCACGCCGGCGCCGCCAGCTGGGCGATAGATACAATTTTATGCAAAATAAAAGCGAATGATCCTAAATAATACTATAAATAAAATTTGTTGTATTCTATGTGAACAAGAGCGAGATTTATGTGACGGCGGTCACACGCCAACCAAGTTCTCTTGAGACGAAAAGATACATCGCCCTGCGCCCAGGGCAACTGCACTTTGGTAGCTCTCCCCCTCACCCGAGCTGCCGACCGCCCTCCCCGAGCAATCGGGGGGGGCTTTTTTATGATCAACCGCTAAAGTACAATTCTTTCTCACCGGTAAGTTGCCAAAACAGAATCGAAGGGCTAGGACGGTTTCTCCTTCTAGAAACCGCAATATCGCTGGGGATAACATGCGGCTGCACACTCTTCTTCCTCTATGCCTGCTGGCCGTACCCGCCGGGATCCAAGCTGCCGATTTCAGCCTGGCCCCGGATCGCACCCGTTACCTCAGCGATCCTTCATATATGCAGGCGAAAGGGGAGCTGAGCGGCAACACCAGTTTTGGTTATACTGACGATACCTCAGAGCACTATCTGAGCGATGGAACGCTTTCCCCCAAAGACAAGACGAATGGCTGGCAGGGGACGCAGGCGCTTCAATATGGCGTCACGAATCGTTTTCGTATCGCACTCAGCGAAACATATAAGACCCAAGACCAAACTGATACCTATCCCAGCGTCAGCAACAGTTTCCACGCATCGGGATTCGATAATCCCGTCCTGTCTGCTCGCCTCCGCGCTATTCCTCAGATAAAGGCACCCCTCTATCTGGATTTTGGCGCTAGTTACAGCCCGGATCTCTTCGAGTCCAAAGTAGCCAGCACCAGCAGCGACGGCACGACCGCCAGCGGCGAACAGTGGGGCTTGGGCGCCATTCATCTTGGGCGCGAGATGAAGTCGTGGACCACTCAGCTGACTTATGCGGCGACTTATCACGGACAGGGCAGCAGCAAGCTCTCGAATGGCAATAACCGAACCCATGCGGCCTATTGGAACAACGCTTTGACATGGGATAATCAGGTCCGTTTCTCCGACAGGATTTTCCTGAACCTGGGCGCTGGTATTGATCAGAATTCGTCCCATCAAAGGAACCAGACTGGCGACAACCCGTTTACCGCCTCTTATGGCTTGGGCACCAATTACTACCTGTCGCCCGGATATGTGATCATACCCCAGCGTTTAACGCTGAATGCAGACTTCTCCCTCAGCCAAAATGGCGATCAGACGGACACTTATCCCGATACGGTGGCGACCTGGAAAAATCAGCAGACACTCTATTTCGGCCTGCATCTGCGCTACAAGCTGTTCTGACCTGAAGCAGATTACCCCCTACAAGCTGCTTCTTGCCGACAAAGCTGATGTCTTCGAAGATTCATTAGGAAAGTCTTTGGGGGGATTGATATGCAGCGCCTGCCCCTTGCTTCACTTGCGCTTACATTGCTGCCGGTCATGGCGATGGCTGCCGGAGCGCCTGCTTAGGAATGGGTAGCCAATAAAAAAGGGAGCCAGTCGGCTCCCTTTTTCTGTTTACGCCACCGCGCCGTGGCAATGTTTGTATTTCTTGCCCGAGCCGCAGGGACAAGGAGCATTGCGCGGGGTCTGGTCCCAGGTGCCGGGATCGTCGGGATTGACCGCCAGATGGCGCACCGGAGTCAGGCCGGCGGCAATGGCATCGGCGTCATGTTCGGCCTGGGCGGCGGCAAAAGCCGGGTCTTCACGCCCTTCGATCATCTGAGACGGACGGCGCGGAGCGAAGCTTTCCTCGCTGGGGGCTTCTTCCATGCGCAGCTCGATATGCGACAAGACGGCAGTGATCTTCTCGCGCAGGAGAGTCAGCATCTCCTCGAACAGATTGAAGGCCTCGCGCTTATATTCGTTCAGCGGATCGCGCTGGGCATAGGCGCGCAAGCTGATGCCCTGACGCAAATGGTCCAGGGTCAGCAGATGGTCCTTCCAGGACTGGTCGAGAAGTTGCAGCAGCAGGTTCTTTTCCACCATGCGCATGATCTCGGGACCATAGTTGGCGGCCTTCTCGGCGGCCCGCTGATCGGTGATCTGCAGGATACGGTGGCGGATTTCCTGATCGGCGATGCCCTCTTCCTTCGCCCAATCGGCGATCGGCAGATCAAGATTGAAGACGCGCAGCAACTCTTCATGCAGGCCGGCGACATCCCACTGCTCGGGATAAGCCTTTTCGGGGATGCAGCGGGAAACCAGTTCCTCGGCCACTTCATGGCGCATCTCGACGATTTCTTCCGCCACATCGGCGGCGGCCATCAGTTCCTTGCGCTGCTCATAGATGACCTTGCGCTGGTCGTTCATGACGTCGTCGAACTTCAGCAGGTTCTTACGAATGTCGAAGTTGCGGGCCTCGACCTTCTGCTGAGCCTTTTCCAGCGCCTTGTTGATCCAGGGATGGATGATGGCTTCGCCTTCCTTCAGCCCCAGCTTCTGCAGCATGCTGTCCATGCGCTGGCTGCCGAAGATGCGCATCAGATCGTCTTCCAGCGACAGGAAGAACTTCGACCCGCCGGGGTCGCCCTGACGGCCCGAACGGCCGCGCAGCTGGTTGTCGATGCGGCGGCTTTCATGGCGCTCGGTGCCGATGACGTACAGGCCGCCGGCGGCCAGCGCCTCGACCTTCAGCTTGGCGACCTCGGCCTTGATTTCCTCGGTGCGCTTGGCGGCAGCAGCTTCGTCGGCGATGCCGGCCAGCTCCATCTTCAGGCGCATATCCAGATTGCCACCCAGCTGGATGTCGGTGCCGCGACCGGCCATGTTGGTGGCGATGGTCACCGCGCCCGGACGACCGGCCTGCGACACGATGAAGGCTTCACGCTCGTGATGACGGGCGTTCAGCACCTCGTGGGGGATCTTCTTGGCCTTCAGAAGCTCCGAGATCATCTCGGACTTCTCGATCGAGACGGTGCCCACCAGCACCGGCTGGCTGCGCTTCTGGCATTCGCCGATCAGCTCGACGATGGCGTCATACTTTTCGCGGGCGGTGCGATAGACCTCGTCGTCCTCGTCCTTGCGCTGAACCGGCAGGTTGGTGGGGATATCCACCACGTCCAGATTATAGATCTCGGCGAATTCCGAGGCCTCGGTCATGGCCGTGCCGGTCATGCCGCCCAGCTTCGGGTACAGGCGGAAATAGTTCTGGAAGGTGATCGAGGCCAGGGTCTGGTTCTCGTTCTGGATGGTCACCCGCTCCTTGGCTTCCAGCGCCTGATGCAGGCCCTCGGAATAGCGGCGGCCTTCCATCATGCGGCCGGTGAATTCATCGATGATGACGATCTTGTCATCCTTGACGATGTAATCCACGTCGCGGGTGAACAGCTTATGCGCCCGCAAGGCCTGGTTCACATGATGCACCAGGCTGACATTCTGGATGTCGTAAAGATTGGTACCGCGCAGCAGCCCGGCGGCGCCCAGCAATTGCTCCACATGCTCGACGCCGGCTTCGGTGGTGGTCACCGCGCGGGCCTTCTCGTCCTTTTCGTAATCCGCTTCACCCAGCTGCGGGATGATCAGATCGACCAGACGGTAAAGCTCGGAATTGTCCTCGGTCGGGCCCGAGATGATCAGCGGCGTGCGCGCCTCGTCCACCAGGATCGAGTCCACTTCGTCGACGATGGCGAAGTTGAAGTCGCGCTGGACCATCTCGTCCAGGCGGAACTTCATATTGTCGCGCAGATAGTCGAAGCCGAATTCGTTGTTGGTGCCATAGGTGATGTCGGCGCCATAGGCGGCCTGACGTTCAGAATCCGACAGCTCGTGCAGGATCACGCCCACCGACAGCCCCAGGAAGCGATAGACCTGCCCCATCCATTCCGAGTCGCGCCGGGCCAGATAGTCATTCACCGTGACCACATGCACGCCCTTGCCCGAGATGGCGTTGAGGTACACCGCCAGCGTTCCCACCAGGGTCTTGCCTTCACCGGTGCGCATCTCGGCGATCATGCCCTTATGCAGCACGATACCGCCCAGCAGCTGCACGTCGAAGTGACGCTGCCCCAGGGTCCGCTTGGCCGCCTCGCGCACGGTGGCGAAGGCATCGATCAGAATGTCGTCCTCGGTCTCGCCTTTCTCAAGGCGCTCGCGCAGCCACAGGGTACGGGCGCGCAGCTCGTCGTCGGTCAATCCAACCAGCGAGGGTTCCAAAGCGTTGATGGCTTCGACCTGCTTCTTGAAGGTCTTGAGGAGACGGTCGTTGGCAGTGCCGAACAGCCGACGGGCGATGGCGCCGAACATGAGAGAACCTCGACAGGATAGATAGACGCCGCACTCGTTACAAAGCCCGGAGCCTTTTCAGGGACGGTGACAGACATAGAGCCAGGGCATGCGTCTGTCAATCTTGGTGCGTCAGTTATAAATGGCCCCAGAAGTAGCAACAGCACCCGTCATGCCCGCCTGCGCAGGGATGACGGGGAAAAATGACCGCCAGAACACAGCCTTTTAATTATCCAGGAAGCTTTCCAGCGGCAGAGGATGCGATTTGCCGGGGCCGTCACCCACTTCCGGGATCGTCATTGCCAGATGCAGCCCCTGGCCCTGATCGGGGCGGGTCTGGAAGTTTTCGGCCCTGGGCGTGATGAAGGTCTCCATCTCGTCCATGAAGATGCCGCAGGCGCGGCTGTAATCGTCGCCGGTGGCGAACACCACGCGGAACTGACCGTCGGGGATGCCGTCGATGGTCGCCATGGAATCGGCGCCGACAAAGAAGGACAGCACCGTATGACCATTGGGGGTCTTGAGGCGCACCACCACATCGTCGCTGCTTTCGTTGGTGACATCCAGCTGATGCTCGCCGCCGGTGCGGCGCATCAGCACGTCGCCGTTCTCGGGCGGAGGGCCTTTCTGCTCGGCGCACCAGCGGTCGCGCTGTACGCTGCCCGGACCGCCGAACAGATAGCGCGACGGCACATAGCCGGTCACGCCGCCCTGGGTCAGAATACGGGCCCATTCGCCATTGCCCACCGAATCCACCACCTGCACGGTGGCGAAGCGGTCCAGCAGCGCCACCACCGGCTTGGCCGGACCAGGGCCCTGACGGACTTTCAGCATCTCGACCGCCACATGCCGGGTCTCGCCGGCCTGAGCGGGATGCACGAAGATGTCGGCCCCCACCTGATCGGTATAAGGATGCATGGTCAGCACCGCACCGCCGACGCCCAGGGCCGCGATCACCGCGAACATTGGCAGCGCCTGGGCCCAGGCGGCATAGCCGCCCTTGTCCCAGCGGCTTTTCAGCTTACGCTCAGACGGACCACCGGCCAGACGCTCGACCTCGGCGATGCGGGCGCGGTCCTGATCGGTGCGGGCGAAGGCTTGCGCCTGCTGCGCCAGAGCGCGAGCGATTTCGACCTCTTCCTTGGCCAGAAAGGCCTTGGCCTGGTGCAGCAGCACCCGCAGATTATCGGCCGGCGGCTGATCGCCGCCCCGCAAGTTCGCCAGCAGCGCCTTCAGGCTGACCCACGGCCCCTTGAGGCCCCACCAGCCCAGCAGCCAGGTGATGGTCGAGGCGCGAATGGCGGTGCGGTCAGCGCAGTCCCGGCAAAAAATGCCGTGTATGATCGAGCGCCGGGTGCTGGTGAAGAAGGATTTGACCCGGTGGAAAATGATATAGCGCGGTTGCGCCGTCACCTTACCGCAGCGGGAACAGCTCAACGCCTCGGGCGTCGGATCATTGGGGTCCAGCACCCGCACCGGCACTGGCAGCTTGGCCTGGGCATCATAGGCGGCACGTTTACGAGGATCGCGTAAGACCGCCCAAGCCTCTGAAAGTCTTAGGAATTCGTCGGCAGCATCGTCCGCCGGATTATAGTCGGGATGCAATAGCTTGGCGCGATAGCGATAAGCCGCCTTGATCTCGACGGCATCGGCCAGCGGCCCGACACCCAGCAGGGCATAGAAGCCTTGCGGGTCGGCAACGGAATAAGGAGCCCTTCCGGTCATGATAGGATCAAACTGCGCTCTCCAGACGACAGCTAGGATTTAAGCAAGAGTCATGCCGTTGGCAATGGATTGCTGCGCGAAACCGGCATCGCCTCGACAAAAGCCGGCACCGTCTGGAAGCTGGCCCGACCGGTCATGCCGAAGCCGTCGAGGGTGCGGGTGAACACCTCGGCAATGCCCAGCCGCATGGAATCAGCGATGGGAATATGGGTGCGGATGATCAGGTCGAACCGCTTGGCGCGGCCCTTCACCAATCCATCCAACTGCACCGAGCCCAAATGGGTCATGTCGAGATCGATCAGAAAGCGGGTCCCCTCTTCCGCCCGGCGCTGGGCTTCCGGGCCGCTTTCGCCCTCGGGCTTGTCGCGCACCACCAGCCGCAGGCTTTGTTCTCGCCCCTCGACCAGGAAGGGCAGCACATAGGCCTGCCACTGATCCACGCCAGAGCCCTGCACCGTCACCGTCTGGCGCAGTGACGATAGCCCCTGATCCAGCCCATGCAGGATGTCGGGCTTGCCCGTCAGTTGCGCCAGGGCCGAGGCAGCGGCGCCATCCTGGGCTTGCAGCAGCTCCGCCGCCTTGCCATGCCGCACCGCCGTGGTCAGAGCCAGCAGCTGAAAGGCCAGACGCGGATGGCCCAGACTTGGCAATTGCTTTTCCAGCTGATCGGCCAATTGCGGCAGAGCGGCCTTCAATGCCTCCATACCCTTGCGCAAAGGCGTGGGCGGAGCCGGATCGGCCAGGGGTTCAGGCTCGGGCGGTTCGGGCGGCGAGACGATCTGCAAAGCCACCTTGGTCCCGGCCGGCAAATCCAGATTGGCTTGCAGCGACAACAGACCGGCGGGGGTCGCCACTTGGGGATTGCCGGGACGGCTGCTGTCAGGGACTTGGCCGTTCAGGACTTGGCCCGGCTGAAGCTGAGGCTGAGGCTGAGGCTGAGGCTGAGGAGGAAGGGCAGGCGCGGTGGCTGGAGTCGGCAAGGGTGCGGGCTGCTCAGTGACAACAGGCGGGCTCGGCGGCTGTTGCGGCAATGGTACCGGCGTCGCTTGTGGGGCTGGCGCCGTGGTCTGGGCAGGTGGCGGCGCAGGAGCCTGCATCACAGGGGGCTGCGGGGTCTGTGCCGACGGAGCCGGCGAAGAGGATGCTGCCGCAGCCGGAGCGGGCGGCTCTTGCGGCTGTGTTTGGCTCTGTGGCGTCTGTAGTTCCGCCGGTGCAGGCTCTTGCGTCACTGAAGCTGGCGGAGTGGATGGCGGCGGCGCTTGCTCCTGCACGATGGGCTGCGGCGCTGCGCCATAAGCCTGGGCGGCCCGTTGCGGCGTCGCGGCAGGCGGAGCAGAAGCGGTCTGCTGCGGCTGCGCCCCGGCTTCCGCTGGCGCAGGCGTCGGTTCGGGCACCTCGACCGACAACAGCCGCACTGTGACATTGCTGCCCGGCGGCAATTGCGGCTGATCCGGCGAAGGCGGCAGCGGCGAGGGCAACACTAATGCCCGGATACCGGCATTGGCGGGCGGCTGCGACGACAGCTCGGGCGGAGCCGCCGCTGCTGGCGTCGGCAGGTTGGGCAGGGGCTGTTGCGGCGTCTGCACCTGCCCCGAAGCATTGACCGGCTGGCCGTCCAGGGCGGCGATGCGGAACTGCGGCTGCGACCCTTGCGCCGTCATCAACAGGGTCAGCACCGCGCCCGGCGGCACCGGCATCGGCGTCTGCAAGGTCATCTGCCCCTGCGGCGTGCTGACTTGCAGAGTTTGACCGACGCTGGACAGCACCTGCGCTTCGACCTGGGTTCCCACGGTCAATTGCGCCAGAGCCGGCGGCAGGCTGGCGGGATTGGCAACGCTGGCTTGATTGGCGGGCGGGTTCGCCGCCGCCGGAGAAGCCACGGCGGCGGTGGGAATGGAGGGAAGTGCCGGAGGCGGTCCGCTCATCGCCCGCGGAGCAGACGCTCCACCAGGGCTTCGACGTCGGTGGCCGCTTCGGAATTGGGCGAGCGGGTCAGCAGCGGCGTCTGGTTGCGGATGCTTTCTCGCACCTTCAGGTCACGGCGGATCACGCCGGCCAGGGGCGGGCTCATCTTCAGGAAGCCTTCGCAGGCCTTCAGAAGCGTGTTGTAGATGCGCTCGCCCTCGCGGGTCGAGTTGGCCATATTGACCACCACCCGCATATCGGTGCCGGGGCGCTCCATATGGGTGACCTTGATGAAGGCATAGGCGTCGGTCAGCGAGGTCGGCTCGTCAGTCGTCACCACCAGCACGGTGCCGGCATTGGCGGCCAGAGCCCGCACGGTCCGCTCGACACCGGCGCCCAGATCCAACACCACCCGGTCATAAGCGCCGGCCAGCAGGTTCAGATCGTCGGCCAGCAATTGCAGGCGCGACAGCGGGATATTCGCCAACGAGCCCGAGCCGGAACGACCCGCGATAATGTCGAAGCCGCCTTCGGGATAATTCACCGTCGCCTGATTCAGGGTCAGGCGACCGGCCACCACGCTGCCCAGGTCGGTCTTGGGCATCAGCCCCAGCTGGATATCGACATTCGCCAGCCCCAGATCGCCGTCGAACAGCAGGCAACGCTGATTGGCCCGCGCCAGAGCATGAGCCAGGGTGATCGAGAACCAGGTCTTACCGACGCCGCCTTTGCCAGACGCCACGGCGATCACATTGCGGCCCTTGGCCCGTTGAGCGGGGCGGGCGGCAAGGGTGGGTGCGGGCGATCCGGTCATTCGCTGGCCTCTGTCCAGGGGTTAAACTCAGAAGGGTCTTCGTAAGGCATAGGCTCGGCGGCCCGTTGCGGCGGCGGCGGTGGAGCCGCCTGCTTGGCCTTGGCCTCTTCGACGGCTTCGTCGGGAATAATCATTTTCGCCATGGCGGCGGCAGTGATGGGGGCCACACCGTTCACCACATGAGGCGTGGCCGAAATATCGCAGAACATCAGCGGCCCGACATCGGCGGCGACGATCACCGCGCCCAGCCGGCGGGTGGTGTCCAGGCGGGTCGCCAGCAAACGGGTCGCCCCGGCCTGGGCAAAGCTTTCCGCCACCTCTCCGGCTTCGACAGGGTCGCCGCCAGCCGCCAGCACCAGGATCGGCTCGCAATTGCCGGCCTCGGTCAGCGCCGCCAGATATTCCATATCGGTCAGCTTGAAGGGATTCAGGCCCGGGCTGTCGATGAAGACGATGTCGAAATGGCCATAGGTCTGCTCTACCGCCCGATGCAGGGTCTCGGGGCCACGGGCGGGGATCAGGTCGATTTCCAGAATGCGGGTAAAGGCGGCCAACTGCTCGGTCGCGCCGGCGCGAATATTGTCGGTGGTGATGACCCCGACCCGGCGGCCCTTCAGAGCCGAGCGGGCCGCCAGCTTGGCCACCGCCATCGATTTGCCGGTGCCCGGCGGGCCGACCAGCATAAAGGGGCGCGGCGCGGAATGATCAGGCAGGGGCGCGAAAGCGAAGCCGGTTTCCAGCGCATGGGCGCAAGCCTGCTGCGGGTCTTCGATGCCGCCGGTCTGCACCGCATTCACCAGCCGGTCCACCAGCCGGGCGGGAACTCCATGCTCGGCCAGATGATCGCGCACCACCTCGGCAGCCGGGGTGCGCAGCGCCTCGGCCAGCATCTCGCCCAGGGCTTCTTCGACGTCGGTGGGCTCCAGGGCGGCGGTGATGCGCACGCCCTTGCCGCCGGCGGCCCGCTGGGTCGAGACGATGATGGCGTCGTCGCCCAGCTCTTCGCGGACCATATGCATGGCCTCGGCCATGCTGGGGGCGATGTAGGATTTGAGCCGCATTTAGAGCTGCCCCACAGTCTTGATCCTGGCCTTCGGATGAACCTCCGACTGGGCCATGACCACGGTTGAGGGGCGGAAACGCTCGACGATCGAGCGCACATAGGGACGCACCGCCGGAGAGCAGAGCAAGACCGGCGACTCGCCTTGCATAGCGAAACGCTCGAAGGTCTGGCGGGTCTTGTTGATGAAGTCCTGCAGCTTCGACGGCGCCATGACCAACTGGCGTTCCTCGCCCTGGCCTTGCAGCGATTCGACGAAGGCCTGTTCCCATTCCGGCGACAAAGTGACCAGCGGGATGAAGCCCTGGAAGCCGGTATTGGCGTCGGAAATCTGCCGGGCCAGGCGGGTGCGCACATGCTCGGTGATGACCATGACATTGCGGGTATGGCTGCAGGCCTCGGCGATGCCTTCCAGGATCGAGTTGAGGTCGCGGATACAGACGCGCTCCTGCAACAGGTTCTGAAGCACGCGCTGGACACCACCCAGGGAAATCTGCGCCGGGATCAGGTCGCCGATCAGCTTCTGGCTCGGCTTGTCCATCTCGTCCAGCAGCTTCTGGGTTTCCGAGTAGGTGAGCAGCTCGGACATATGGTCCTTGATCACCTCGGTCAGATGGGTGGTGATGATGGTCGCCGGGTCCACCACGGTATAGCCGCGGAACAGCGCCTCTTCGCGGTTGGTGGCTTCGATCCACACCGCCGGCAGGCCGAAGGTGGGTTCCTTGGTCTTTTCGCCCGGCAGGGTGATGTCTTCGCCGCGGGGATCCATCACCAGCAGCATGTTGGGCCGCAGATCGCCGCGCCCGGCCTCCACCTCTTTGATGAAGACCACATAGGTGTTGGCCGGCAGCTGCATATTGTCCTGAATGCGCACCGACGGCATCACGAAGCCCATCTCGGCCGCCAGCGCCCGGCGCAGGGCCTTGATCTGGTCGGTGAGGCGTTGACCGCGCGGGCTGTTGATCATCGACAGCAGGCCGTAACCCAGTTCCAGGCGCACATTGTCGATCTTGAGCGCGGTCGAGATCGGTTCCTCGGCCGGCGGCGCGTCGGGCATGG
>Ga0306923_10004665_pt1 | contig 13153 bp, 11 predicted proteins | sample sta12Can44000108_FD_203841 | JGI IMG/M metagenome (GOLD analysis project Ga0306923, IMG submission 203841) | Lab enrichment of tropical soil microbial communities from Luquillo Experimental Forest, Puerto Rico - statanox.12C.anox.44.000.108 (v2)... | ecosystem: Environmental > Terrestrial >... | reverse complement strand
CTTCGAAAGATGCAGGAGCATGCGATCGCGTGCGCCGGGGTCGTGCGGGACGGTGGCGTCGTCGACGCGCAGATGCAGGACGGACAGCGCGTGGCCGTGCCGCTGCGCGCGCGCGATCTCGCGCTGGCCGAGCCTCAGCAAGGTGCGGCGGTTGAAGGCGCCCGTCAGGGGGTCGAGGGTGACGAGGCGCTTGCTAGCGGCGTCAGAACGCTCGAAATGGATCTGCAACAGCATGACGCTGGTCCAGAGCAGACACACGTAGCTGCTCAGGACGCCCACCGCGGCGCGGGCGCCCGAGGTTTCGGGCGAAATTGCGAGCACCTGGTTCGTCAGTTCGATCGCGCGCCAGGCGAAGCCGATGACGCCGATGAGAAAGCCCGCCGCGAGCAGCAGGCGACTGCGCAGCGACACCTCGGCGGTCGCGGAGAGGGCGAGCGCGGTGCAGGCGACGAGCTGTCCGCCGGCAACGAGGTAGAACAACATCCGCCGCGAATCGGGATCGTCGGCCTGCAGCAACTGCGCGCAGGCCAGCGCGATTCCGGGCAGGAAGATCGCGGCGCGTGGCGCACGGTTTCCGCCGAGCAAGGCAACGGCATCCATCAGCAGGCCGACGCCAAGGATCTGCACGAAGCCCGCCAGTGCGGCGCCGACGCGGGTTTCGTAGGCATTGAAGAACACGGTCGCCAGCGAGACCAGCGCGGTCAGGCCGAGCCCCTGGATCCAGCGCACGAGGGCCGGTTCGCTGCGCATGCGGTTGCGCACCACCAGGAATGTCGCGAGCGCGAGCGCCAGGAAAGCGAACTGCGCGGCAAAGACGAGCGTGAAGGCGTCGAGTTGCTTCATCGCGCCGCTCCCGCCTCGGCAACCGGCGCGGAGGCCGTGGCCTGCTTGGCGTCGCCCAGCGCCGCTTCGGCACGCGAGAAGAGTTCGAAGGCTTCAGCCTCTCCGCGAACGGCCGTCGCCACGCCGATGCCGATGCGATAGCTGATGCCGTCGGGCTCGACGTGCGCGGCGCTCACCGCATCGTCAAGCCGCTGGACGAGCCGCTCGGCGCCGTCGCGATCGGAATCGGTCAGCAGCACGGAGAAGCTCGCGCCGCTCCAGCGCGCGCAAAGATCTTCGGCGCGCAGCGCCATGACGAGCAGGCGCGAGAAGTGCCGCAGCACGCGGTCGCCGGCAAGCTGGCCGTAGCGCTGGTTGATCTGCTTGAAGGCTTCGAGATTGATGACCAGCGCCGTGGCCGGCCTGCCGGCCCGCGCCGCGCGCTGCAGCTCACGCGCGGCCTGTTCGAGGAAGCTCGCGCGGTTGAAGAGCTCCGTCAGTGGATCGAGATGCGACTGGCGGCTGAGTTTGGCCGCCGCGCGCTCCCGGTAGAGCAGGGCAATGCCGACGTTGCCGAAGATGATGTTCAGATGGACCAGCATCAGGCGCGCGGCGTTGGCGCGGGTTTCGGCAAAGAGCCGCGAAAACTCGTCGTCGGCCGCCTCGCCGGCCAGCAGGCGTCCAACGATGCTGGCCGCGCCGAGCGCGAAGCTCGCGATCACGATCCAGCGCGAGGTACGCGACAGATCCTTGTCGGCACGCAGCAAGGGCAGGATGCAAAGTGCAAACAGGAACAGGACGATGAAGTCGGACGCCATCGCTCGCAGCGCCCAGGCATCGGCGAGCGGCGAGCGCAGGAGCGCCAGGACCAGCGGCGGCGCGACATACCACACCAGGTGCAGCGGCCGCCCGGCAAGCCGCGCCATGGCCAGCGCGTAGAAGGCCAGCCCGATGCGGTTGATGACCAGTGCCGCTTCGAGCGCCGCTTCCGGCAGCCACTCCGGCCCCAGCGCGAGCAGCGTCCAGCTCAGCGTCTGCAGTCCGAGCGCCGCGATCCATTCGCGCCGGCCTTCGCCGAGCCGGTTCCAGACCGTGGCGAAGACGAGCACCGTGAACACGGCGCTATCGATCGCAAGCAGGGCCAGCAGCGTGGCGACATCGAGCGTGATCGTGGCCAAAAGGCCTCCCTGTCAGATCAGGTGACGCGCGGCGAGTTCGTTCTTCAGGTAGGCATAGTAGATCGGTGCGGCGACGAGGCCGGGCAAGCCGAAAGCCGACTCCATCACGAGCATCGCGATCAGCATCTCCCATGCCCGCGCGTTGATGTGGCTGCCCACGATGCGCGCGTTGAGGAAGTACTCGAGCTTGTGGATCACGATCAGGTATACGAGCGCGGCGATGGCCACGTAAAGCGAAACCGAAAGCGCTACGAAGCTGATCACCGTGTTCGAGATCAGATTCCCGATGACCGGCAACAAACCTGCGATGAAGGTTATCGCAATCAGCGTCTTCGTCAGCGGCAGATGCACGCCGAAAGCCGGCAGGGCCGCCCCGAGGAAGATCGCGGTGAACGCGGTGTTGAGGCTGGAGATCCAGATCTGCGCGAACACCACGCGGCGGAACGCGACGGCCACGCGGCTCGCGCGTTCGCGCAAGGCCAGCGCCAGCGGGCCGGCGCTGCCCGCCGGGCGCGCTTCGTAGAGCGTGATCAGCGCGCCGATGATCATTCCGATGAAGAGCTTCACCGTGCCGCGGCCGAATGCGGTGCCGAAGCCCTGTACTTCCTGCGTGTGTTCGCGCATCCAGCGCGTGACGACCGCCTGCAGTGCATCGGCCGTCGCGGGCAGCGTTTCCAGCAGCCAGGCGGGCAGCATGGTGCGCACGCTCTCCATCAGGTCCGCGAGCTTGCGGAACAGGCCGCTGACGCTGCCGATCTCGGTGCGGAGCACGGTGCCCAGCGCCAGGGCCGCCATGACGAGGATGCCTACGACCAGCGCCGACAGGAGGGCGACGGCGATCAGCTTTGCGCGATCGTTCGGCATCACGCGCGCCAGCCACGGCGTCAGCGCACCGACGAGATGGAACACCAGCAGTCCCGCGAGCAGGGCGGGCAGGAGATGCAGCAGCAGGATCAGGATCAGGGCCGCGGCGGCGAGCAGCCAGGCGGCGTAGTCGACTCCGGTTGCGGAGCGGGTGGACGGGGGCATGTAAGGGCGCGTCAAGACAAGTGCTGCGACTATGCCCAAGCCCCCGCCTTGCGGCAAGTCGCGCCATCGCGCTGCGGGTGTCGCCCGCAGCGCGAGGTTTTGCAGCTTATTTCGACATCGCGTCCTTGGTCTTGTCGGCCGCGTCCTTGGCCGCTTCCTTGGTCTTGTCCGCGGCCTCGGAAACGGCGCTCTGCGTGGCGTCTGCGGCGTTACCGACGGCTTCCTTGGTCTCGGCCACCGCGCTCGATGCCGCATCCTTGGCCGAACTCATCGCATCCTGACCGGCCTGCTTGGCGGCGTCGGCGGCCTGGCCGGCGGCTTCCTTCGCCTTGTCCATCGCTTCCCCGGCCGTCTGCCCGGCCTGCTTGGCCGCGTCGGATGTCTGGTCGGATTTGCCGCAGGCGGCAAGGCCCGTCGCGAGTAGCAGGGCCAGGAATGTCGTGCGTATCAGCATTGCTATCTCCTTTCTGAGGTGGAACCCGATTCGCCCGGGACAGGCCCGGCGAAGTTGTCGCGTGCCGGCCAGAGGGTGTGGCCGGTTGGAATGATCGATGCCGCCGAGGCAAGCCATGCGGCGGCGCGGCACTTCTTTATAGCAAGCACTGCCAAAACGACCGGGCCGACGCGAGCGCGGCGCAAGGCGCCTGCGCATGCGATAATTCATCCATTCGCGCCGGCCGACCCACGTCGGGCCGGCGTTTTTCCATTTCAGCGCGGACCTGCAAGCCGCACGGAGTCATCCATGAGCGAAACCACGACGGCCAGCGGCCTGATCATCGAAGAACTGAACCTCGGCACGGGCGAAGAGGCGGGCGCTGGCAATACGGTGATCGTTCATTACACCGGCTGGCTGACCACCGGCGAGAAGTTTGATTCGAGCAAGGATCGCAACGATCCGTTCTCGTTCGATCTCGGCCGCGGTCAGGTCATCGCCGGCTGGGACGAGGGTGTGCAAGGCATGAAGGTCGGCGGCAAACGCAAGCTCACGATCCCCTCGCACCTCGGCTACGGCGAGCGCGGCGCAGGCGGCGTGATCCCGCCGAACGCGACGCTGGTGTTCGAGGTCGAACTGCTTGAAGTGCCGGGTGGCGTGCTCATCGAGGATCTCGAAGTCGGTACCGGTGAAGAAGCCCGCGCCGGCCAGACCGCGACGGTCCATTACACCGGCTGGCTGACGAGCGGCAAGAAGTTCGATTCGAGCAAGGACCGCAACGATCCGTTTTCCTTCCGCCTCGGCCGCGGCCAGGTCATCGCCGTCTGGGACGAAGGCGTACAGGGCATGAAGATCGGCGGCAAGCGCAAGCTCACGATTCCGCCGCACCTGGGCTACGGCTCGCGCGGCGCTGGCGGCGTGATCCCGCCGAATGCCACGCTCGTGTTCGAAGTCGAACTGCTGGATCTGGCATGAACGCAACCGTCCCGCAACCTGAAGGTGGCGTGCTCCTCCCGCCGGGAGGTGGTCGATGAACAAGCCTGAGCAACCCAAGTCTCCGAAAAAGCCCACGATCGGGCTTCGTACGGGACCGCGTGCGCGCGCTGCGCTCGAACGGGCGTATGCCCAGCGCAAGGCCGAGCGTGCCGCGCAACCCGCAGAGTCCGATTCCGAAAGCGGTCGTCCAAAGCGCGAGGGTTTCCGCCGCGACGATTCGCGGCCCGGCCGTCCGCGCGAAGACCGCGAAGGCCGGGGCCAGGCGCCGCGGTCGGGTGGCAAGTGGAATGCCGACGAGCGTCGCGCACCGCGACGCGAAGACGGCGAGCCCCGCCGCTTCGGCGGCGACAAGCCGGCGCCGCGTGCGGAAGGCTGGAAGAAGGATGCGCCGCGTCGCGAAGGTTTCCGTCGCGAGGACGGCGAGCGCAACCCCGGACGCGAAGGCGGGTATCGCGGCGAGGGGCGCACCGAACGCGACGGTGGTTTCCGTCGCGAGGGCCGTCCCGAGCGTGATGGCGGTTTCCGTCGCGAAGGCCGCCCCGAGCGCGATGGCGGTTTCCGCGGAGAAGGGCGTTTCAGCCGCGAAGGCGGCTTCCGTGGCGAAGGTCGTCCCGAACGCGACGGCGCTTCCCGTGGCGAGGGCCGTTCCGAGCGCGAAGGTGGCTTCCGCGGCGAGGGACGTTTCGCCCGCGACGCAGGCCCCCGTGGCGAACGTTCGGGGCGCGAGGGGGCTTTCCGCGACGGCCGTCCGGAACGCGATGGCGGCGGTTTTCGCGGCGAGCGGCGTCCCGAAGAGGGTTTCCGCCGTGACGGACGAGGCGACCGCGAAGGCGGCTTCCGCGGCGAACGCGGCGGCCGCGACGAACCCCGACGGTTCCGCGACGACGAGCGCGCACCGGCGCGCGGACGCCCGGGCGAGGGCGAGCGGCCTGCTTTCCGCAAGGAAGGCGCTTGGCGCGATGGCGAGCGCACCCCGTCCGACCGACCGCGCTTCGAGCGGACCGATCGTGACGAACGCGGCACCGGCGATGAACGCCGCCCGCGTGCCAAGGGTTTCGCGCGTGACGATTCGCGCGCGCCGTCCGAGCGTCCGTCGTTCGAGCGTACGCCCCGGCGCGAGGATGGGGGCTGGCGCAAACCCGCGGCCGAACCGCGCCGCGAGGCGCGCAGCGAACGACCCGCACCCCAGCGCGAAGGCTGGGCGCCGCGCGATCGGCGCCCCGAGCCGGAGGCCAATGCCGAGGGCGTGCGCGTCTCCAAGCTGATGGCCGAACGTGGCCTGTGCTCGCGCCGCGAGGCCGACGAATACATCGAGCGCGGCTGGGTGTTCGCCAATGGCGAGCGCGTGACCGAACTCGGTACGCGCGTGGCGCCGGACACCGAGATCACGCTGTCGCCGAAGGCGCGCACCATGCAGTTCGAGCGCGTCACGATCCTGCTCAACAAGCCGGTCGGCTACGTTTCGGGCCAGCCCGAGGACGACCACCTGCCGGCCGTCTCGCTGATCTCGGCGGACAACCAGTACCGGCCGGATGGCGGTCCGCGCTTCAAGCCGGCGCAGTTGAAGGGCCTCGCGCCGGCAGGACGGCTCGACATCGAATCGACCGGCCTGCTCGTGCTGACGCAGGACGGCCGCGTCGCGCGCATGCTGATCGGCGAGGATTCCAAGGTCGAGAAGGAATATCTCGTGCGCGTGGAAGGCAGCCTCGATGAGCAGGGCCTGGCGCTGCTCAACCATGGTCTCGAGCTCGATGGCCGTCCGCTGCGTCCGGCGAAGGTCGCGTGGCAGAACGAGGACCAGCTTCGCTTCGTGCTGCAAGAGGGTCGCAAGCGCCAGATCCGTCGCATGTGCGAGCTGGTCGGCCTGCGCGTGACGGGGCTTAAGCGCATCCGTATCGGCAACGTGCGGCTCGGCGAACTGCCGCTCGGGCAGTGGCGCTATCTGCGCGAGGACGAACGCTTCGATTGAAGCGCTCGACGCCTCTGTCGGGACCAAAAGCCGGGTTTTCCCGGCTTTTGTATTTTTTCAATCCTTGACGTGTTTTAGCGTTTTGTAACACTCGCACAAGGACTGAAACGTGCCCGGCATGGGAAGCTATGACCCATGAATAAGTCGTCCTGAGAAAACAAGACGATTTTTCGCAAAACACAAGACCAGGAGCAGCATTTATGTCCAAGGGGATTTTCGGCATTGTGGCGGCTGCAGCGATTGCGCTGCCCACGATCGCATCTGCAGGCACCGCGGAAACCGCGATCGGCGGCGGCATCGGCGCCGCGGCCGGCACGTACATCGGCAAGCAGATGGGCGGCAAGTCGGGCGAACTGATCGGCGGCGCGCTTGGTGGCGCAGCCGGTGCGGCGGCCACGACCCGGGGCGGTCAAGGCCGCACCGGTGCCGTGATCGGTGGCGCCGTCGGTGGCGCCGGCGGTGCAGCGGTTGGCCATTCGGCCGGTGGCGGCACGGGTGCCGTCATTGGTGCCGGCCTTGGCGGTGCCGCGGGTGCCGCTGTTGGCAAGTCGGTGAGCGAGCCGACGCGCTACGAGGGTTCGGCCCCGCGATCGGGGCGTTACTACGGCCCGCCGCAGCGTCACCACGACGAGCGCTGGGTGCCCCCGGGTCACCGCAAGCATCACCACGGGCACGGGCACGACCACGACGACGACCGCTGGTAAGACCGATCCCGGATGTCGTTCTAGGAACGTTCTTCGGCCCGCCTCGTGCGGGCCGTTTGCGTTTCGGCGGTCTGGCCTCGCTGCGCCCAGCGATGCCAGATCCAGCCGCCCGGTGCGTCGTGCCCGGACAGCATGTAGTCGAGTGCGTTCGAGTTCCACAGGGCGAGTTCCTGCCGGTTGCGCGCCGAGGCGCGTCCAGCGAAGAGCAGGGCGTCGCCGAACTCGAGCGGCATCGTCGCCTGCGGCAGCGGATATTCGTCGCCGCCGCGAACCAGCAGCAGCGGCACGACGCGCAGGGTTTCCTCGGGGTGGCTCGGGTCGCAGACCAGATGCGCCACCGTCAGTGCATGGCCACGGCGCAGGTAGTCGCAGAACGCACGTGAATTGTCGTCGTCGAGCCGCACCGCCCAGACGTGCGGCAGGCGTTCGCCCGAGGTCGTCGCGAGCCGGGACAGCACGGCCCAGGCCCAGTCGTCCTCCTGCTGCCGGACATATCTGAGAAAGCGCGAGAGCAGCGGCGTGGTCAGGATCGCGAGGCATTCCTGCGCGACGAGTTCGCTGGTGACGAGTGCGAAGTCGCCTTCGTAGGCCTCGAACAGCGGATTGTTGGCGGCGCGGTTTTGCCGCATCACGACGAAGATGTCGGACTTGATCTCGCGCGCCGTGACCGCAATCGAAAGATTGTTCACATCGTTGTCAGTGCCGGCGACGATGCCGACCGCATCGCGCAAGCCGGCGCGGATCAGCGGTTCGGCCTCGGTGCCGCGGTCGACGATGTGCGGCCGGTCTTCCGCGACGATGTCGGTGCGTGGATCGATCAGCGTGATCGACTGGCCGGCCGCTTCGAGCGTGCGCACGATCGCCTGTCCAAAGCGGCCGAAGCCGCACACGATCCATTTCCCGTGCGGCGGGTGGTAGGCCTCGGGCGAGGGCTCGCCGGGAATGCCGGTGAGCCAGCGCGCGAGCAGGAAGGCCTGCGGGGCGCGCAGCAACAGCGCGAGGCGCCTGGCGAAGATCTCGAACGGGTTGATGATGTGGTCCGTGCCGAACGAGGCCATGTTGGCGGCGACCGATGTCGATCGCACGGCGGCGAGCACTGGGATGTCCGGGTTGAGCAGCCGTACCGCGATCGCCACTGCGAGGTTCGAGTTCTCGTCGGGCGACAGCGCGAGCACGCCGCGACAGTGCGAATGCGTGAGTCCGGCGGCGATCAGGTTCTCCGGCAGGCACGCGTCGCCGTTGAGAATCGGCGGATTGCCGCGCCAGGCCATGAGGCCGAGTTCCTGCATCCGCTGTTCTGAATTCTCAACGATGACGAAGCGCTGGTTGCGGCGGTCGAGCGTGTTGCACACGAGTGCGCCCGTCTCGCCGCAGCCGCAGATCAGGTGGAAGGGTTCGTGCAGGTGTTCGACGCGCCGCCTGAAGCCGATCAGCGCGAAGGCGCTGCGAAAGCCCTTGTCCTGCAGGATCGCGAACAGCGTGAGGATGTTGTAGCCCCAGCTGATCACCGTCAGGTATATGCAGAAGATCACCCACATCCGCTGCCCGTCGGACAGGGTTTGCGGATATTCGCCATAGCCCGTCGTCGTGGCCGTGTAGCTGATGAAGTAGAAGGCGTGGAAGAAGGACATCGGCGGCCCGCCGGGCTTGCCGCTCGCATCGTTCCCCGGAATCATCGCCAGCCCGGCGATCGACACCGCGTAGGCCACGATCAGCATGATCATCGGCGCGCGCATGCGCCGCAGGACGACGAACAGGATGCTGTTCATCGCCGGGGGCAGGTTCGTTGTGTGGTCGGCGTGTTTCAAGGCGGCCTTCGATGGCGTCGGCGCCGGACGCCGACTAGCGTTTCTTCTCGCGTTCGGGCGTTCCGCTGTTGCGCAGGTTGGCGAGCTTGCCGAGCAGGTCGAACCAGAAGGGCGCACCGAAGCTCACGGCCAGCCCGGTGATCAGCAGGCCCGTGATCTTCAGCACCCAGTCATACTGGCCCTGACCGGCGATGACGGTCCTGCAGGCGGTCCATACGCCTTCGATGGAAAGCTTCGGCTCGTTGAGGCAGCCGAAGCCGATCGGCAGCCGGCGCGAGCGGGCATCTTCGTAGAGCTGCTTGGCGGCCTGCATGCTCGGCTCGCTGGCGCCACTGCTCGGCGGCACGAATTGCTGGGCGTTGTCGACGGCCCATGCGCGCAGGGCCGGCTGCTGCACGAGTGCGCGCGTGACGGTCAGCGTGTCGATATTGAAGACCGTTGCCATCGCGCAGCCGAACACGAACAGCATGACCTGGGAGCTGCGCTTGTAGCGGCCCGCAACCCGCTCCATCTGCGAGTCGTACCAGCTGGCGAGTGCGCGGCGCAGGCTCTCGATGCTCTGGCCGTTGCGCCGCACGAGGCCTGCGAGCGGCTTGCCGATCGCATAGCCCTGGTTGTCGAGCCACGACGCCGCCCGAAGCAGCTCCTGCGACTGCGGCTCGAGATCCGCGGGCTGCCCGACCGGCGCGTAGTCGCCCGGCATGCCGATCGCGCTGGCCCGCTCGGGAATGACGTCGAGCAGCGCCGCGACGAAGCGGTCGGACGAAAGATATGACGGTGGCTTGCCTGCGCCCGGACGGCCGTCGAAGCTCGACGCGATCGCGTGGTGATGGACGAGACGGCGATAGAGGCTGAGGTCGCCGACGATTTCGAGCAGCGCCTGCAGCAGGAATGCGCCGCGCTTGCCGGTCCAGCCCGACCACGCTTCGAGCAGCGACGAGCAGAACATCGAAAGCGTCGCGAAAAGCAGCGTCAGGCCGAGCGCGACGTCGAGGAAGGTGAGCATCATGATGCGTCGCTCCTGAACACCGTCACCTCCGGCCGCGTGCCCACGTCGGAGCGTCCGAGGTGGGCGATGTTGGGCGGCCGGTAATCCGGATCGTTGGCCCACTTGAGCCAGACGCTGTCGTGCACTTCCTCGTTGATGCCGACCACGCCGATCTGCCGGATGTTGCGCGGCGAGAGCCAGCGGTAGAGGCCGTAGATGAAGTCGCGCCAGGCGTCGATGGTCGGCGCGAGATATTCGCGCGTGTCGAGGCGGAAGCGCTCCGGCACCCAGCGCACGGGCGTCGGGCTCGCGGGCTGGGTGCGGAAACGGATGCCGGTAGCGGCCGCTTCCCCGCACATCCATGCGAGTGGAATCTCGCTGAGCAGGTCTTCGAGATATCCGCCGCCGACCTGCGCGTGCGCGCCGGCGAACCACACCTGCTTCACGTCGCGTTCAGGCATCTTCAGCTTCTGCGTACCCTCCCTGGGCGTCCACAGCACCGGGGAATAGTCGCGCCGGTATTCGTCGACCGCGATCGCGTGGCGGGCGACCAGGATCCTGTCCGGCAGCAGCGTGTCGATGAAGCGCAACTGCTTGATGCCGAGCGTCAGGGGCCAGAGGTTCCAGGTCGGCACGCCGAGCGCGCCGACGGTATCCCAGACGCCGAGAAAGCTGACGTCCACCGGCGAGAGGCCCGTCGGCCGCTTGTCCGCCCGCTTGCCGCTGGCGCGATAAGCGCCGACGGCGGCGGCGAGCTTGTCGAGTTCCGTGGCGGCGAGCGAGGTGCCGGGCAGGCCCGGATCGACGACCAGCCCGGCCAGCACGCGGGCCGTGTAGGCGCCACGCGAAAAGCCGAGCAGCGCCACCGTGTCGCCGCGCGAACCGTCGTAGCGTTCGGCGAGCCAGCGCCACGCCTTCATCACGTTGTCGAGCAGGCCGGCGCCGAACACGCCGCCGTTGAGCTGGTCGCGCAGGCGCCACAGCCACGGGTCGTCCGGCTTGGGCACGCCGACGCCTTCGTCGTAGTAGGCCGATTGCGCATCGTCCTGCGCAAGGCATTCGAAGACGCGGACGACGTTGGTGCGCGACTGGACCTGGTTCCAGGTTCCGTCGAGGCAGACGACGAATTTGCAGGCGGGTTCGCTGGGCATGGACGCTGGCTTCTTATTGATCTGTCCTCAACATGGATGAGGAAGCGATGCCATGCAAGGGAATGCGGCGTGCGCCGCAGCCAAAAGCCACGCGTCCGGGAACGCAGCCCTATCGCGCCAGATGTGCCGCGCGCCGCAGTTCGAGGATGTTCCTGAGCTTCACGTCCACGCTCGGCGGCTGGCGCCCGCCGCGATGCACCCACACCGTCTTCATGCCGAGCGCCTTGGCCGCCGAAAGGTTCGCCAGCGTGTCCTCGACGAGGATGCAGCGCGCCGGCGCGACGCCGAGCGTCTGCAGCACGCGCTGGAAGGCACGGCGCTGCGGCTTCGGCGTGAGGCCGAGCTGCTCGATGCCGAAGACCTGGTCGAAGCAATGACGCAGGCCGGTTTCCTCAAGCACCGCCGCGGCGTAGTCGTGCGGCGCGTTCGAGAACAGCACCTTGCGCCCGGGCAGGCTTCGGACGAGCCCGCGCAGGGCGCGCTTGAAGACGATCATGCGCGCGAGATCCGGGAACTGGTGCGTTTCACGCAGGAAGTGGCGCGGGTCGGTGCCGTGATGGAGCTTGAGCCCGAGCATCGTGGCGCCGTAGCGATGCCAGTAGTCGATGCGCATCGCATCCGCCGCGCCGTGGTCGAGACCGAGATGCGTCTCCAGATAGCGCGTCATCGAGCTGTCGATGTGGGGAAAGATGTGCGGGCCGGCGTCGTGCAGCGTGTTGTCGAGATCGAAGAGCCAGATCCGCGCCTGCCGGACTGCCTTCCGGCCGCCTTCGGGCGGCCGTCCGGCGCCGTTCATGGCTTCGTCCTGCGTGGCTCGAAATTGATCACCGAACGCCCGTCCGCGATCTGCTTGGGCGCGGCTTTCCAGGCGTGGCCGTAGATGATCTCGAAGCTCGCCGGCAGGCGCCCATCCGTACGCAGCCGTTCGTAGGCCTCGCGTGCGCGCTTCCAGCCAGCCTTTCCGGCAAGTCCGCGCGGCCGGGCCGTGGAGGCGTTCGTCGCACCCGCGCGCCGCAGGTCGGCCAGCAGCGCATCGAATTCGCCATAGGAGAGCGTGATCGTCTCCATGTCCATGACGGGCTCGGCGAAGCCGGCCTGCACGAGGCAGTCGCCGATGTCGTGCATGTCGATGAAGCGATGCACGCGCTCGCCGATCCCGGCGGGCATCACGGCGCGCAGTTCCTTGAGCGTGTCCGGTCCGAGCGTGGAAAACATCAGCATGCCGCCGACTTCGAGCACGCGATGCATCTCGCGGATCGCCGGCAGCGTGTCATGCAGCCAGTTGAGCATCAGGTTCGACCAGATCATCTGCACGCTCGCGTATTCGAGCGGCAGCGCCTCGGCATCGGCGCAGATCAGGCGCGGGTCGGCGCGGCGGGCGCTCCCAAGCAGGCGTTGCAGGAAGCCCCGTTCGCCGCGTGCGAGCCGGAGGAGGGGCGCTGCGAAGTCGATGCCGATGCGTTCGGACTCGGGCCAGCGCTCGCCGAGCAGCGAGAAATCGCGGCCGTGGCCGCAGCCGAGATCGAGCACGCGCTTGGGCTCGTAGCGGATATAGACCAGGCGCTCGGCCATGCGGCGCGCGACTTCGCGCGAAAGAAAACCGGCGGCGTCGGCGTCCGCCGCGTGGCGGCCGAAGCGCTGGCGGGCCAGCCGGCGATCGATCGAAAAGTCCTGGGGAATCGTCATGGCGCGATTTTACCCGGTGGCTCAGCGCTTGCCGTTCGCCGTTCGATGGTCTTTAGTGAAAGTTCTGCCGTCGCTGTCGACAAGACAGCGTCACATCCGAAGGCAAAAATCCCCCGGGCGGCAACCGTCGCCGCCGACAGGGACACGGAAGGGGGCACCCGTGCATGGCCGAGGAAGCGCGACAGTAGGCGCCGTATTGCGGCGCATCCAAAGGTGATTGCGCTCGCAGAGCAGGAGGTGGCGGCGTCAGGACTGGCCGCCCGCTATCGGGGAGTCCGCGCCCACAGCATGGCGCTGGCTGCGCCGCTCTCGGCCGAGGATCAGTGCGTCCAGTCGATGCCCGACGCAAGCCCGACGAAGTGGCACCTCGCCCACACCACGTGGTTCTT
>Ga0306923_10004664_pt1 | contig 13156 bp, 15 predicted proteins | sample sta12Can44000108_FD_203841 | JGI IMG/M metagenome (GOLD analysis project Ga0306923, IMG submission 203841) | Lab enrichment of tropical soil microbial communities from Luquillo Experimental Forest, Puerto Rico - statanox.12C.anox.44.000.108 (v2)... | ecosystem: Environmental > Terrestrial >... | reverse complement strand
GAAATCCGAACCGCCGCGGCAACATCAACCATGCCGGCTCGCCCGGTTTGCCCGGAGGCCCCGGCTATGGCAACGGCACCGGAGGCGCGCAAGGCCTGCGCGGCACGGTGGCTTCGGATGGCTCCGGAGGGTCAGCCGCAGCGCTTTCGGCAGCGCCGCCGACTATTCGGTACAAGCCAAATCCCGCCTATTCCGCCGAAGGGCGGGAGCGCAAAATCCAGGGCGATGTGGTGCTGGAGGTGATCTTCCTCGCCTCAGGCCAGATTGAAGTGACCCGCGTGGTAAGCGGTCTCGGCTCCGGTATGGACGACGAAGCGATTCATGCCGCGCAGCGGATTCGGTTCACCCCCGCAATGCTCGATGGAAAGCCCGTCGATTTTTCCGCCCGCATTCGCATCGAGTTCCGCCTCGTTAGGGTAGAGACTCCCTCAGAGTTGCCGCGCTAAGTCAATCTGTCTCGCCGTTTACAAATCCATCCACGGCGTTCACGAACATTGCAATCTGGTCGGCAAACGTCAAATGTCCCGCATTTGGCAGTACCAGTGTTTTAGAGCCAACGATTTTTTCTTTCATCGCCTGTGACAGAAATCGAAATCGAGCGTATCACTGTGATCACCGGGTTTGACAGCCCGTGACTGATTGTCCCTCCCGAAAATTTCATGCAGCCATTGCGGAATCTTATCTTCAAAACGAATCGAAGACTCAACCGGTTTGCGGCTGTGCCTCAGAACACACACCAGCGAAGCGACCTGGTAAACAATGCGGTGCGCAGTCTCGCTAACTCCTGGTAGTCAAATTTGGAAATCAGGTTTGCTATTTCTTAAAGACAAGAGGAGGACCGCTGACCCGCTTGGCCTTAAGGTCGACACTCACCTCCACACGGTCGGCGATCCTGATGAAGGGAATCCCGCTGTTCATCCCGTATTCCTTGCGATCAAAGGCCATGGTCCCCACAATCGCACCCGCACCTGTTCCCGCGCCGGAAACCGTTAGCGTTAGCTTCTCCGCCCTGGTTACTCCACGGATCGTAAAATTGCCATCCACTTCAAAGGTGTTGGGACCCGTCGGTACAACCTTTGTCGACTTAAAGGTGATGTAGGGGTCCTTATCGGCGTTAAAGAAATCCTTGCTCTTCAGCTTATCGTTCTTCATGCCGCTTCCAGTATTCACACTGTCCGCCTGAATCTTGACGTCCAAAACCCCTGTTGTCACGTCCGTAGACGGGAATGTCAGGGTGGCATCCCACTTGTCAAAAGTACCCTCGATGGAAACCGACGCCTTCACTCCGAACCTAATCGAACTGTCGTCCTTCGTGATTGTGAAAACTGGAACATCTGCGGGAGTTTGTGCTCTTATCCCATTGGCCAAGATCAGCAAGCTTGTACAGACCGCGACTCTGCCAAAAACATTCATGGTTTACCTCCGCCTCCTAACTATTGCTTGCCAGGCACCGGAACACTTGGAAAGCAAGTAGCAAAATACGTTGATCCCGCAAATATTGGTCTGCGAGGACGGGGGCTGTCATTTCGCCACGAGGACGTCGATTTCGCCCGTTGCGTTGTTAGCAGTGGCGGCTCCACATTCGGTCGCATTGCCGTTTTGCGTCAAACTTGCAGCCGAAAGTGCCTGCTTTTTTGGCTGCGCACTGTCCGGCGTTGCGATTCACGAGATACCAGCCGGAACCAACGGGTTTGTTCGCCGGGTTGCCCTTGGCGTAAAGCGCCATGAAAGGGCTGCCCTATTCAGGATTGCCATTCGGGCCAGTGAAATCATCCTCGCGATAGGTGTAGAGCACACCTCTTTTCCCATCGTAGAGATACTCCGAGTTTTCGACGGTGCCATCATCGTCGACGTCCAATTCTTCAGTCCAAAACGAAGAAGGTTGCGAAGCCGTGATCGATGTGGCGCCCCACGCTGGCTTTCTGGGTGGTATTTTTTGCCTTTGCTCCCTGTGCGGGTGTCGCCGCCTTGGCATTCAATTGTGTGCCAACCTTAACCTTGGGCGCGGTTTGTTGGGTCGTTTGTGCTACTACAAGAGCGCAGAACGCGAGCATCATCGGTCTTTCTTCATCCTTATCCTCCCGCTAAAGAAAATTCATAATTCATGATCTTGAGGGCCGCCGCAACCGAAAAGGAGGTGAGGATGCTAAGCGGCCCGTTGAGAAGATAGGAAATTCAATGACCATGATATTCAAGCTGCGCGTCGGTGGAACTGTCGCTGTTGACAGGTGATCCAGTGCTAGTTCCCGGTGGGCAGGGCGAGATGGACTCCTTCCTTCTCAAGCTGCTCGCGGACCCATTGGAACCGTAGCCGGAAAGTGTAATCGGTCCGGTGTAGCCATAGCTCTGGACTTTGCGTGGAGGATATTTGATGTACGTGGCCATTATTCTTTGTAACTCCTGTTCCATAACGACGCCCATCCAAGTGCGCTCCGTGAAGTTATTCATGAAGATGTCGTAGCGCTCCTGCGGGTCAGCCCAAAGGTCGAAGACCTGGGGAACTGTGGCCACATATTTATCCGGACCCTTCCAGCCGAGATTGCTGTCGACGGCCAAGCCGCCAGTGGCTGCGCCATCATCGCCGCGCAGGTTGAAGATGAACTTTGTGGACCGACTTAGGCAGGATTTTTGAATCGGGTGCGGCCTGCAAGTGCGACACCTGCAAGGCGTTAGGATCTCTCGCCTCCCAACTACGAACCAGAAGGTCGGGAGTTCGAATCTGTCGAGGCCGCTCACACTTACACGAGTTGTTGGTTTTTAGTTTCTTCGGCCGCAGGCGCTGGCGTGAACCCACCTTTAGACAAAAGGCGAAATCACACTCTGAAGAGAAAGGAAGGTTCTCTCCCGGAGGAACAGTTCGAAGAGGTGTCCAAATGCGCCAGCACCAAGAAAATTAACCCTATTGTAATAAGATGTGTTGCTATTTTAACGCCCGTTGGTATCCGTCACTGTCTGGCAGCGCGAAGCGCTTGTTTTGCCTTCAGCCGTCTCGTCGCATGTCTCTTTCGGGCTGCTGGCTTGGTTAGGAGCAATTACCATGGCGGAAGCGCACGAAACGTAGATTTCCAATGACCACGCTCACCTTTCCCAATAGAGTCTTGCTCGTCGGTTTTGGAGCGGTGGCACGTTGCACGCTGCCCATTTTGGTCAAACACCTCCAAGCCGATCCCAAACTCATCACAATTATTGATTTTGATCCAAACGATGCTGCCCTAAAGGCGTGGATCGGGCAGGGCGTGACTTTCGTCAAGGATCGGGTAACGCCTGAAAACCTCGGCAGCTTGCTGGGAAAATATGTTTCACCCGGAGACCTGCTTATCGATCTGGCGTGGAATATTGATTGTTGTGAAATTCTGCAGTGGTGTCACGACCGGGGTGTGCTGTATGTGAACACTTCGGTTGAGCTCTGGGATCCTTACGCTGGCGCCGCAAACAAGCACCCAACAGAGCGAACCCTCTACTGGCGACACATGAACATTCGGCGGATGGTCTCAAACTGGAGCGAGCCCTGTCCGACCGCGGTGGTCGAACACGGAGCCAACCCCGGCCTGATCAGCCATTTCACCAAGCACGGGCTCTTGGAGATAGCCGCGCGAGCACTAGCCGAAAAAAAGTTCAGCGCGCCTCAAGCGGAGAAGATCTCTCACTATGCCGAGGCGCGCGAATTTAATCACCTGGCCCACCAACTGGGCGTCAAGGTGATTCATTGCAGCGAGCGAGATACGCAGATAACACATCAGCCCAAGCAAGTGGACGAGTTCGTCAACACTTGGAGCGTTGAGGGTTTCCGTGAGGAGGGGACCACCACGGCCGAAATGGGCTGGGGCACGCATGAAAAGGAGCTGCCTCCCCTCGCCTACGAGCATCCGAATGGCCCCAAGAACCAGATCTGCCTGGCTCGGATGGGCCTTAGCACGTACGTCTCGAGCTGGGTGCCGCCCAATCACGACATTATAGGTATGGTCGTGCGCCACGGCGAGGCGTTCACGATCAGCGATAAGCTCACGGTTTGGGAGCACGGCAAAGCGATCTACCGGCCTACGGTTCACTACGCCTACTGCCCTTGCGATTCCGCCATTGCTTCGCTCCATGAACTGCGCGGCCGCGACTACCGGTTGCAATCGCGCCTCCGGATCATGACTGACGAAATCATCAGTGGGACCGACATCCTGGGCGCGTTGCTAATGGGGCACCCTTTCAAGTCTTGGTGGTGCGGAACCGATCTGGATATCGAAGAGTCGCGGCGCTTGGTTCCACACCAGAATTCAACCACGATGCAGGTAGCGATCTCGGTGGTCGCGGCGTGCATGTGGATGGTGGAGAACCCGAGCAAGGGAGTGTGTGTGCCCGATGACTTGCCCCACGACTATGTGCTAGACATCAGCAAGCCATATCTAGGCAAGTTCGTCTCCGTGGCCTCGGACTGGACTCCGCTGAAGCACTACAAGAACACCTTCAGCGGATATAACAAGCCGCAACTCGACCTGTCCGACCCGTGGCAATTCAAGAATTTTCTCATAACGGAAGGCGACGGCATCTGAGGGCCGCACGGCTTTTCCATGGAACAAAAGACACTGCTTCAACTGGCCAAGAAACACGGCACGCCGCTTGTCCTTGTGGACCACAAGGTGCTGCGCGAAAACTACGCTCAATTCCGAAAGTACCTTCCGCGCGTGCAAGTCTACTATGCTGTCAAGGCGAACAGCGATCCCGCGATCGTGCAGACGTTATACGACGCGGGAGCCAGTTTCGACGTCGCCAGCATAGCTGAGTTTTTGAACGTCCACCAGAAGATCGAGCATCTTTCGGAGAAAGAACGGCAGGACTTTATTTGGGATCGCATTATTTACGCGAATCCGATTAAAGCGATTGAAACGCTAGAATTGCTGGAACCGTATAAGCCGTTGGTCACCTACGATAATCACGACGAGGTGATCAAAATCGCCCGCCATGCGCCACACGCCGGCCTGGTGCTGCGCATACGCGTTCCCAACACAGGATCGATGGTGGAGCTTTCGAGCAAATTCGGTGCGTTGCCCGGCGAGGCGGTCGACCTGATCGCCTTCGCGCATAATAATAAGCTTGAGGTCGAAGGACTGAGCTTCCACGTCGGCAGCCAGTGCACCAATCCGGAGAACTACAGCCAGGCGCTGCAGTTGGCCGCGGGCATCTTCAACGAAGCCCAAACTCGTGGCTTTAATCTCAAACTCCTGGACATCGGCGGTGGTTTCCCTGCCCACTACGACGCCACAGTCCCGCCGTTCACTAGACTGGCCAAAATGATCAACTCCGAACTGGACCGTCTGTTCCCCCAGCCGATCGAAATCCTTGCTGAACCGGGTCGCTTTCTGGTCGCTTCCGCCGCCACAGCCATTGCCCAGATCATAGGCAAGGCCATCCGCGGAGGGAAGCTTTGCTATTACATTAATGACGGCGTGTATCACACCTTCAGCGGCGTGATCTTTGATCATTGCCAGTACCCTTTGAAAAGCTTCAAGAAGGGTCCCACCCAGATTTGCTCTGTCTTCGGTCCGACATGCGACGCCCTCGACACCATCAGCATGACGGAGGAACTCCCTGACCTGGATTTAGGGGACCTGCTCTACGCCGAAAACTTAGGCGCCTATTCCGCCGCCAGCAGCACCCATTTCAATGGGTTTCCACCGGCCAAAGTTGTGCATGTGAACCAGGAGTCGGCATCACAAGTTGACAGCGTCCTGTCTTGTTGATGCTGAGGTGTCCAGCTTCTTGACCAGAACTCTCGAATTTCGCCGGCTTTGCTCGTACTTCTCGCGGCGAGCCGGCGGAAGGTCGTCCGGCGCCCCTTCGACAAAGCCACCCTTTGATTCGAAATAAGTGAATGCCTGGGTCGACAGTGTGATCAATTCAGAGAGACCCACTTCCAGGGCTTTATCTTCAACGAAGCGCATCAGCTTTCGGCCAATACCTTGGTTTTCGTGCGAAGGATCGACATAAAGACTAGCGAGTTCGCCCTGGCGTTGCCCGGGATAAACGTGCAGTGCGACGCAAGCGACCGCGTTGTTGTCAATTTCAAAGATGTAGTAATCGGATAGATTCCTCTCGATCTCTCCTCGCGTTCGCCGGAGGAGTTCCTCGGCCTCAACCGCCTTTTTGGTTAACCGTTGGATGGCTCGAATATCCTTCTTCTTGGCGGCCCGGATCTGTTCGTACTCGTTGGCGTAAATAAGCGTGCCGATGCCTTCGTTGGAGAACACTTCGGCGAGGAGTCCTTCGTCCTCACGGCCGTCGACAATGTGTACCCGCTGTACGCCCGCGGCGCAGGCGGCGGCTGCGTGCCGAGCCTTGGACACCATGTCCAGCTCGAACCCGCTGCGTTCGCCCTGCAAAAGTTTTTGCAAATCACCTACCAGGATTTGCCGAATGAGTTGACCGTTGTGTCGCAGACCGTCGTGCGAAATGAAGATCAGCTTTGTCGCTTTCAAGGCCTCAGCCACGGCCAGGGCGACGCTGTCTGAGTTAGCCCGGAAAGTCTTTCCGTCGCCATTAAAACCCAGTGGCGAAATAACGGGAACAATGCTCAGATTCAGCAAAGTTTGAAGAAGTTCCGTATCGACGCGTTCGACCTTCCCGGTAAAAAGGTGGTCGACACCCTGTATGATCCCCAGCGGATACGTAGTGATGGCATTTGTGTATGCGGCTCGGAGGTCGTTTGCCGAAAGCCCTTCGACAATCTCGTGCGTCAGACGGTTCGCGGCCTCTATGGCCAGCTCCAACGTCGGTGCGTCCGTCACGCCGGTGCCATCGAGGTTGGATGCCTGGACATTCTCCCTTTCGGCAAGAGCCTTGATCAGTTCAGCCGCACCGTGTACCAGCACCACGCGGATGTTCAATGAACGCAACAACGCGATATCGAGCAGGATGTTGGCAAAACTCTCGTCTCTTACAATGCTTGCATCCACGGCAATTATGAATGTTTTCTCGCGGAATTGCGGGACATATTGAAGAATCCCGCGCAGGTCTGTAAGCTTCAAGTCGACACCATACCCACCGCTGCCGTCAGGTTCAAAACTAAAGACTCTTCCACTTTACACTGGAGCCTGTCAATTATCGATTTTCGGACCTTCTGCATTTTGCGTCGTGAAGCCTAGGGCTTGACGATTGAAGATTTCATCGGCGGAGGGGAAGCAGCGAAACAGCGCAGCTAGCTCCCGACCAATGCTCAAACCGGACAGGTATTGTTGGGTGTGCCCGGACTGCGCCTCACACGAGGTTCAGTCGATCAACATGAAAGTTTCTGCTTCAATTTCGCGCGGTCCTTTTGCCGATTCTTCCGTTTGGCCGTGGACGATTCTCATTTGCCTTGGTCTTCCTCTCTCGAACGATCGGGCGTGATAGGGATTTAGAGACTAAGCGAAAAAGGGAGCTGACGAGGGTGACAACACGACGGGGTAAGTTGGCGAAGTCCGATTGCGCGGCGTGGCCCGAAACAGTTCTGCTCGGTCCTCCGCAACGACGAACAAGTTCCATGACGTCCCACGGATGGTCTCTTCAGTCTTGAACTCAAACCGCATCGAGCGTGCTTTTGTTGAAATCACGTCGGGCTTAACGTTCCACTTCAAGTATCCGCGCCTCGTGCTACTGATGACCCATCTCAAGAACAGGACATGACTATCTTCGAGTAGTCGCGGGTAGGAGCGGAAAAATGTTCTGTTCATTCAGCCTTCCTTGTTTGAGTTTCGCTCGCGGATTGTCTTGCCGCTTCGAGGGCGAATGAAGCACCAGCAGTATAGCGCACAGATATTCCAAGATAAATTTCATCAATGGGCCATCAGGGTAGACAACCCAAAAGCTCCATCCTTGGTGCGATATAGAAACCAAGTGATTGTCATGGTTCAGTGTGGATGAGTATGCATTGTAGGCTGGCTCGTGAAGTGATTCTGCTTTTCACTCGGCAAGTCGCTGCCGCACTTATCGACCGCATAGAATTGCTTCGCAGCCTCACGGTTTTCAATGTCTTCGTGGGCCTTTCCCATGTTTAGGCACAGTGATGGGTAGAACTCGCGAACCCGGTCATCGGCGACTGCATTCGCAAGATCCTGCGATCGCTGATTCCACGTCAAGGTGTCGGCCGGGTTCTTCTGATGCCTGGCTACATAGTGAGCTGCGATGCAGCGCTCGAAGTCATCAGTGCTCTCGTTCCAGGCGCTCAGGAACAGTTGTGCAGCATCCTCGAAGCGGCCTCTTCCTTCGCATTCCATGCCCTGTACGCACAGTCGCACGAGTGAAATTGTTTGGGTCCATGTCCTGATGATATACGCTCGCAGGACCGCCCACCATCAGGCCGTTTTTGTCATGATAGAATTCCGCTTCGTCGACCCAAAACGACGCCTCAGTTTTCACGTTACAACGATCGATCGCGTCAAAGACTTGGTTGTCAACCGCGAGATCGTTTGAAAGAGCATCTGATGTGGCCGCCTGGGAAGGGTAGTGGCCTAAGCGAAAGTCAAGTTCAGATCGCTCGTCTACGTTTCTGGCCATCGCGGATTCAAAGTGCGTATTTTGGCGTTAAGTTTGGTCAAATTTAGACGGCTGGGGTTGTGGCGCGACTACCTAAGAAATCGATACTTAACGATAATCCAGGGCGCTCGAAGCCAAACGTAACACCGGAATTTAGTGGTATCTCACCAGCTTAGTTACGGGCAAAAGCCATCTTGACGAGCTGAGAGGAGCGCCGGTACAAAGTCTCTGATCTCTCGCCGCGTGTCTGGGCGTGTCGAGACGACACCGGGAATCATTCAGAAAGGCCAAACCATTGAAAATCACTCGTCTGAAGACCGCAGTTGTCGAAGGGAATTTCGATTGGACCTTTGTGCGCCTCGAAACGGACGAAGGTCTACGCGGACTCGGTGAGTGTTTCTTTGCCCCCGGCCTCACGGCCATCCTCAAGTCGTTGGAGCCGCTCGTCATTGGCGAAGACCCGCGCGACATTCACCGTCTCTTTCGGAAGCTTCGCCTGGGGACCTCTGGAGCCGGTTCGATTGCGGGGATCATCTACAACGCCATTAGCGGCATCGAGGCCGCACTTTGGGATCTGCTGGGTCAATCGCTCGGTGTGCCCATTTACCGGCTGCTCGGCGGAAGGTTTCGCGACAAGATCCGCATCTACGCGGACTGCCACGGCGGGGAAGCCCTGGAGTGCTTAGATGAAGTCTTGCGTTCGCGCCCCGCCCGCTGGGTCTTGAAGGGTCCGGCAGCGCATGTCGCAAAAGACTATTTCGGTGAAGTTTCGGACGAGCCGCGCTCCTCGCCTGATGACTACCGCCGCCGCGCCTTGGCGATGAAGGCGCAAGGTTTCACGGCGCTAAAATTCGACTTCGATGTGCCCGGCACGGAAGGCGCTGATCCTTACAACCGCGTGCTAAGCAATCGCGCGATCGATTATGGCATTGGCTTGATCGCTGCGGCACGCGAAGCCGTTGGCGTAGATACCGATATTGCCGTCGATTGCCATTGGCGCTACAACCCTTGTGATGTCGTGAAGGTCGCGCGGCAGCTCGAGCCTTTTCGCCTGTTGTGGCTCGAAGATCCTGTGCCACCTGAGAATGTGGCGGCGCTGAAAGAAGTGAATGCTAAGGTTGGCGTTGCGATTGCCACGGGCGAGAATCTGTTCCTGTTCGAAGGATTTCAGGAAATCATCGCGCAGCATGCTGTCAGCGTGGTGACTCCCGACTTGCAGAAGGTGGGCGGCTTGGCGGTGGCGCAAAGCATCGCACAGTTTGCGGATGTGCATTCCATGCCGGTAGCGCCGCACAATATCAGTAGCCCGGTGGGGACTCTGGCCGCGGCTCATTTTTGCGCCTCCATACCCAACTTCATTGCGCTCGAGTTCCACGCCAGCGCGGTTCCTTTCTGGGATGATCTCGTAACCGGGCTGCCGCATCCCTTGATCCAAGGCGGATTCATTCGTCTTCCTGAGCAGCCGGGTCTTGGTGTGACATTGAACGAAGAGGTCGCCCGGCGCTACGCACGGGAGGGTGAGGCGTTTTTTTGAGTGATCGCGACGCAACCTGATCAGGCGAAAACCTCGTGGTAAGATGCCAGCGAATTCGGACGCTGCTTGTGACCTGATTCCCGGCAGAGGGTCGCGGCTAGATTCTAGGACTCGCGTTCGTCAAGGCGTTAAATGGGCGGCTTCTACTGGCGTCATTGATGCTCACCGGTGGAGCCGGCCTCGCGAATGTCGGCTAGTGGGTTGAAGCCGGTACGGTCGCCTTGGGTAGGGGCGGCAACTTCACCGTTGGCGCAGAGACCGGTGATTAACGAGTCCATCTCCAAGCTTGCCGGAGAGCTGGTTGGGAAGGGTTCAAAGAGGTCCGCGGGAAATGAGCACGACAAAATTCTGGAACTCCGACGACGAGCTTTTTGCCCTGCTACAGCGTGAATTGTTCACATGCGTGGTGGGCGATGTGATGGATAAAATGGAACTCCAGCACCAGTTCCTGCCGCCGCAAATCCAGCCGCTCTCGCCGAATATGATCGTCGTGGGGCGTGCAATGCCGGTCCTTTCCGTGGACGTTTTTACGGAAAAAATCGCCGGCACGGCCAACAAGCTGATGGACAAGCCCTTCGGCCTGATGTTGGAAGCGCTGGACGATCTTCGCAAGAACGAGGTCTACGTCAACACCGGTTCCTCGCCCCGGAATGCTCTGTGGGGCGAATTGATGAGCACACGCGCCCGCATACTGGGTTGCCGTGGCGCGGTATTGAACGGGTACGTCCGGGATACGAAACCCATATTGAAAATGGGTTTTCCTACCTTCGCGTTCGGTTCCTATGGGCAAGACTCGGCTCCTCGTTACAAGGTGGTTGACTTCCGTGTGCCGGTCGAAATTGGCGGGGTGCGCCTCCGACCTGGCGACATCCTTTTCGGTGACGTTGACGGCGTGTTGCTTGTTCCTATGGAATCCGAGGCCGAGATATTCAGCCGTGCGCTCGAGAAGGCTCGCGGCGAAAAGCGCGTGCGCAAAGCGATCGAGGGGGGCAGCAGCGCCGTGGAAGCATTCGAGAAATACGGAATCATGTAGGCGGCAACCGTGGTAACCATCGATCTTTCCAGAAAAGCGATTTTAATCACCGGCGCTCTGGGCGCGATTGCCGAACATATGGTACGGAGGCTGAGCGCTGCAGGCGCGGCTCTGACCCTCACGGACATCAAGCCGGAGGCCGAAGCAAAGCGCACTTTGCACGAACGGCAGATTCCGCCTTCCGCTTACATATATTTCGCCGCTGACCTTACGGACTCAACGCAGGTCGACGCCCTGGTGAATGCCACGTTTGAAAAGTACCCGTCGCTCGACATTGTCCTCGGCCACGCGGGTGGCTGTGGTTTGCATCCCTTTGCCACCACGCCACAGACCGACTATGAGCATATTTTCCGCTTTAACTTTTTTTCGCAGACCTATCTGGCGAGAGCCGTGCTGGCAAAGTGGACGGAACGGAAAATCCCCGGCCACCTGATCTTCACCTCTTCCTATGTGGCACGCATGCCGCATACACAGATTTCCTCCTATGCCGCCGCCAAGGCTGCGCTGGAGAATTTCGCGCGCAGCCTGGCGATGGAATATGCCCTCACCGGGATTCGCATCAATGTCATTTCACCCGGCAACGTTGCGGCGGGGAGTTCCTTGAAAGTGTTCGAGGAGGATTCGTCCTACCGGGAGTTCGTGCTACGCGTTTCGATGGGCCGAAGGAACAGCCCAGAATCCATCGCCGATGCGTTTGTTTTCTTGTGTTCGCCGCTGGCCGCGGAGATCAATGGGCAGGTGCTCAGCCCGGACTACGGCGCCGGCATCGGGAACCGCCTATGAAGATCGGACTTGGGCTATATCGCCATATGTTGACTCGCGAATATTATGACTTTGCGCGTCAGTGCGGTTGCACGCACGTCGTCGCGCATCTGGTTGACTACTTCAAAGAAAGCTCCAGCAATCCCCGCGACAATCAACCCACGGGATCCAAATACCAGCCGTGGGGAATGGCCGGAGACCCGAATCAACTTTGGACCGCCGATGAGTTGAAGAAACTTCGCCACGAGATTGAAGAATCAGGCCTTGTCCTGGCGGCCATTGAGAATCTCGACCCTGCGCATTGGCACGATATTCTTCTTGATGGCCCGCAGCGGACGCAGCAAATCGAGAACGTTAAAACCCTCCTTCACCGCCTTGGTGAAGCGGATATTCCGGTGCTGGGTTACAACTTCAGTTTGGCCGGCGTCTGTGGCCGCAGCAAGGCCCCCACAGGGCGTGGGAAGGCAGTCGTCGTGGGCATGGACGGTCCCTGCGACGACGTTCCCATACCCAACGGCATGGTCTGGAACATGATTTACGATCGCAGCGCCCCTGCCGGAAACTTGCCTTCGATTTCCCATGAACAGTTGTGGAACCGCTTGCGGAGATTTCTGGAGGACGTGATACCCGTTGCCGAAAAGTGCGGCGTGCGGCTCGCTGCGCACCCAGATGACCCTCCGATGCCGACCATGCGGCAACAACCGCGACTCGTCTACCAGCCCTATATGTATCAACGGCTCATCGACCTTGTACCCAGTCGGAGCAACGCCCTGGAACTTTGTGTTGGCACGCTTGCCGAGATGACCGACGGCGACATTTACGACGCCATCGACAGGTACAGCAAACAACAGAAGATCGCCTACGTGCACCTGCGCAATGTCACCGGCAAAGTACCTTACTATCAGGAGAGCTTTATTGACGACGGCGACGTCAACATGATTCGCATTCTCGCTATTCTGCACTGCAACCGGTTCGATGGGGTGGTGATTCCGGATCACTCTCCGCAGATGAGCTGTGCCGCACCCTGGCACGTGGGCATGGCACACACGCTGGGGTTCATGCTGGCGGCAAAGGCGGTTCTCGAATCTCATGGTTACAGCACGGAACTGGAGCGGGCGACCCGTGGCGACAAATAGTCGGGACGGCAACTCCGCTGAGCTCCACTCACGCATTCCGCTGATTCTCGCTGCCACGATTTCTACTTTGGGCGGCTTGCTCTTCGGCTACGACAACATCGTCATCAGCGGAGCCATCGGCTTTCTAAGTCAGCGCTTTCATCTGGACGCAGCGGGCATTGGCTGGGCCGCGGGATGCGCCCTGCTGGGTTG
>Ga0306923_10004660_pt1 | contig 13160 bp, 12 predicted proteins | sample sta12Can44000108_FD_203841 | JGI IMG/M metagenome (GOLD analysis project Ga0306923, IMG submission 203841) | Lab enrichment of tropical soil microbial communities from Luquillo Experimental Forest, Puerto Rico - statanox.12C.anox.44.000.108 (v2)... | ecosystem: Environmental > Terrestrial >... | reverse complement strand
AGTTCCGCCATATCCGAGCGGCTCCTGGCGCGTCCTCGAGGCTCGCTGGGCTTGAACGTGACGCGAAAACTGACTGCCGAGGCATTTCGTTCGATAACTGGCCAAGAAGGGCAACCGCCGCGACTGCGCCATCCGGTCAGAGGCCGGACGGCGTGATCATGCGTCGAGGGCAGCGGCCCGTCGTCCATCACCCATCCCGCAGGTCTTTCGTCCGCCCGCGCATGCGGGACGTGGGTGAGGCGTTCGCCGTCCGCCAGTGCCTGATGGCAGACGCCGTGGCGTAACTGTCAGCGTAACATCGCCGCGACCGAGCCCACACCGACAACCGGCGGCGAAAGGCCGACCGGGTCAAGAAACTGATGCAGGTGTTCGCGGCCCGACGACTTGCCTATCGGGCGGGCTTGTAGGCCTTGGCGACGGCGTCCGCCTTCCTCATACCTTCGACGCCTTCCGTACCCGTCATCAGGACAGTCGTCTTGCCCGACTTGAGGGCGCCGCCCGCGGCGACAGCCAACGCGATTGCCGACATACTTTGGTTGTCCGGCACATCGCATATGAAGACGACATCATATTCGCCAAAGCAATACCAACCACCAACGAGCTTGCCTCCGACGGCCTCGCACGCCTGACGGCCCACGGTTTCAATTCGGTTCTGCGGATTCTTGAGCTGCGCGGCCCAAGATTCCGAGGTGTATGCTGCCTGGTACATATAAAGCGGCATGTTTGACCTCCCTCGTTTTCGTGTTGGGCATCCCGTCAACCGGCGTTCCTCCGATGGGTCGCCTAGCGTTTACGGAAATTGAACACTGCGCCGTTTTTTGCGGCCGAACAACTTATTCTACGACGAGGTCCGCGCAACAGGCGTCTCGACGACCGCGCGTGCTCGAGACCACAGCTCGAGTGCCGCCGACGCCGCCGGCCTTGCCCTTAGGGTAGGCTACGAACCGACGATCGGGTGGCCTTGCGCCAAATTGTCGAGCGTCGCCAATTGTTCGGCGACCTGCACCGGGTTGCTCTGCAACACGATCGGGCCGAGCAACGCGACCTTTATCTTCTTCGATTTGGCGGCCGTGGGACGCCGAGACCGCGGTATTCGGTGTCAGGATGTGCGGCACCGGCCACTCGGCGGGCACGGTCGGCCGCAGATCCCTGCCAGCCGAATTTACCTCCCTGTTCGACCGATTTACCTCCCTGTTCGACCGATTTAATTCCCTGTTCGGTCGCTTAGGGAATGTGTCGGCGGCTGATCTGAAAAAACAATAAGTTGGCGACGCTGATCAGGGTCAAAAAACACGCGCAACCCCGATTTTGCCTGTATTTTCCCGTCGATTAGGGAAAGCTCAGGGGGTCGGAGATCATGAAGCGAAGCGACCAACGGATACTGACCTCGCATGTAGGGAGCCTGCCGCGGCCCGACGCGCTCGTCGAACTCAACCGCGCCAAGTTTGCCGACGAGGCCTACGACGCCGGTGCCTACGCGGCGCGGCTGGCCGCCGCCGTCGAGGAGGTCTGCCGCAAGCAGGCGGAGATCGGCATCGATGTCATCAACGACGGCGAGTTCGGCAAGACAACCTCGGGTCCGATCGATTACGGCGCCTGGTCGAGCTATGCCTGGGGCCGCCTCAGCGGATGGGAACGGGGCGAGCCGGGCCGTCTTCCAGCGCTCGCCGGGCGGCGCGATCGGCTGAAATTTGCCGAGTTCTACCGCGAGCTCGATGCGACGAGCTTTCGCTCGTCGAGCTCGCTCGGCGGCAGGCCGCCGGTGTTCACCGGTCCGATCATCTATGTCGGCCAGCAGGCGCTGCAGGCCGATCTTGCGAACTTCAAGACCGCCCTCGCCAAGGTGACGGCAGCGGAGGGGTTCATCACCTCGGTCGCGCCGGGGAGTTTCGCCCGACGGCAGAACCGCTACTATGCGTCGGACGAGGCGTTCCTCGATGCCCTCGGCGAGGCGCTGCGCGAAGAGTACCAGGCGATCGTCGCGGCGGGCTTCGTATTGCAGCTCGACGACCCCGGCCTGCCGGACAGCTGGGACATGGCCAATCCCGAGCCGAGTGTCGACGAGTACAAGAAATTCGCCACGGTGCGGGTCGAGGCCCTCAACCATGCGCTGCGCGATCTCCCCGAAGACCGGATCCGCTATCACATCTGCTGGGGCAGCTGGCACGGGCCGCATACGACCGATCTGCCGCTCGCCAGCATCGTCGATGTGCTGCTGCAGGTCCGCGCCGGTGCGTTTTCGGTCGAAGCCGGCAATGTTCGCCACGCGCATGAGTGGAGGGTCTGGCAGGACGTCGAGCTGCCGGACGGCAAGATCCTGATCCCGGGGGTCGTCAGCCACGCCACCAATGTCGTCGAGCACCCCGAGCTCGTCGCCGACCGCATCCTGACCTTCGCCAAGGTGGTGGGACGCGAAAATGTCATCGCCGGCACGGATTGCGGTCTCGGCGGCCGCATCCATCCCCAGCTCGCCTGGGCCAAGCTCGAAGCCCTAGTCGCGGGCGCCCGGCTCGCCACCAAGGAGCTATGGCCGTCGTAGCCGCCGATCAGGCGATCGGGGGCAGGAAGATGGGCAGCAGCTCCCGCAGCTCTGCCACGGTTGCGTCGGCCTCGTCGAACCGATCCCGCGGCGACTGAAATCGCGCAAAGCCCTGGAGGATGCGGATCGTTTTCCAGCCCTGCAACCTTGCGGGGCGGATGTCGTTGTCGAGCCGGTCCCCGATCATCACCGCCTCCTCTGGCGCGCACTCCGCGCGGGTGAGAGCGAGGCGGAAAATTGCCGGATCCGGCTTCTCGAGACCGACCTCAGTGGAGGAGAGGCAGATCGAGACCAACGGCATCAGCCCCCAATTTGTCAGCCGCTCCTCGGTACCGGCGGGCTGATTGGCGATCACCCCGATCCGGTAGCGCGCCGACAACATCCGAAGGACTTGCGCAGCGTCTTCGTAAAGCGCCTCCAGCTCCTTGGGAATCGGGCGTCGGCTACGATTACTGCCGGAGGTCGGGATCGTCGGTCAATTTTTCGAGCGCTCTGGTGATCGCGCGCGGCGCAAACTCCGCCGATGCTGCCTCGAAGGCACGCTGGATGTCCTCGGCCGAACAGCGCCTGCCGTGTCTTGCAAAGCGGTCGGCCAGATGCCCAATTCGGAACTCGGTCGCCGCTCCCTCGTCGACGAGCGTATTCCCGAGATCGAAAAAGAGCCAGCGGACCTGCGCGGCCAGGAGGCTCAAAAGAAGATGCTGACGTTCTTGGCCAGCAGCACGTTCTGGTCGAGGGTGATCTTGCGGCCGGCGATCTTCCAGGTGCCAGCGATGCGCCGAAGGACATCCCGTCGGGCGCCGACGTAGAAGTCCTGCTCGGTCTCCGCCCGGCTGCGATAGACCAGGAAATTCGAGTAGACCTTGACCTCACTTGGCGTGTCGCCGGGCTCGACCTCGATATTGACGATCAGGTGGCGGGAGCGCGACGGCGGATCCTCGGCCCAGGCCATGCCGGTATCGAGCCGCGCAACTCGTTGGCTGAGCGTCTGCTTGGTCTCGTCGAAGATGGCGAGCTCGTCTTCCTTGGTCATGTCGTCCTCGACGTAGCGGTCGGGGTCGAGGATCGCGATCGCTTTGCTCGACTTCGGATAACGGTTGCTTCTGCCGGCCATCCAATAGCGGACGTCGTCGGTCAGCAGCTCCAGCCACTCGTGAAGGCGCCGCTCGTCGAGCAGCCGGGCTTCGCGGTAGAGGAACTGCTCGACCTCGCGGGTGACGTCTTCATTCATTCCCGGCATGCCCGGCTCCCGCCCATCCATTGCCGCGCGACATTTGAGCCCAGCTCTCGGCCTTCATCAGCTGCGCCCAGCGCCGGTAGAACTGCCGGTGATTGCTTTCGCTCATGCGGAAATCGCTGGCCCAGGCTTTGAGGTCCTCGTCGAAGCGCTCGTGGCCGAGCCCCATCTGCGTGTTGACCGACATGCGCCGCGAGACGACGCCGCGGCAGGTGTGGGTGCATTCCTGCCAGTTGTCCATATCGTCCTGCTCAAAATTGCCCGACGGGCTGAAGCCCCGCACTCCAGCCAAGCGGATTGCCTCCTTGACCTCGGGCGGGGCCGCCTTGTCGGTGAACACCCAGGACCACACCTCGGTTTTATCCGGGCCGCGCGGATGCCAGACGCGGAATGTCCGCGAGGTCGCGCGCAACATCGAGAAATTGGGGAAGGCAGTGCCGACGATCGGGTTGATCAGCCCCGATCGAGGCCCGAGCCGCTTCTCCACTTCCGGGCGGATCTGCTTCTCATAGTCGAGAATCTCTGACATCGGCGGGTCGGCGACGTCGTTCGCCCCGACACAAATCACGACGTGGCCATTGCCTGGCGACACGATGCTGCCGTCGGTCTCCGGTTTGGTCTGGATGCCGGTGCTGAACGCAGTCTTGACTGCCGACAAGTGGCTCCACGTCACGTGGTACGCGTCACCACCGAAATTTTCGGCCGGGAATTTCCAGTTGCACGGCATGATCCATTTGTGCATGCCGCCAATCACTTCGACGCCGCCCTCGCGACGGTCGAAGAACGCATCCAAATACCAGGTCATCTCCCCAAGATACTCGCGCAATGGCGGCGCCTCGGGGTCGAAGCTGGCAAAATATAGCCCCTTGTAGCTGTCCAGCTGCGCTACCGGGTTGAGGCCCCAGCGGTCCCGCTCCAATTCGCCGTAATAGGCTTCCTTCAGATACGGCACGCCGACCAGCCGTCCGTCATTACGGTAGGTCCAGCCGTGATAAGCGCAGGTGAAGGTGGCAGCATTGCCGGCATCGGCACGGCACAGCCGGTTGCCGCGATGGCGGCAGACATTCAAAAAGGCACGCACTTGGCCTGCCGAGTCGCGCACCACCAGGACCGGGTCTTCACCCATGTAAGTCGTAAAGAAATCGCCCGGCTGCGGGATCTGGCTCTCGTGACACAGAAAGAGCCAGCAGCGGGCAAATATCCGTTCCAACTCCTGCCCGTAGATCTCCGGCTCGACGAAGATGCGGCGGCCGATCAGTCCGCGATCGGCATCGACGAGACTAGCGATGTCCGTTGCCATTTGACTCTCCTAGCGCATTTCCCGTGACGTCGGCCCAGCTTTCGGCCGCCATCAGCTGCGCCCAGCGCCGGTAGAACCCACGATGGTTGCTTTCGCTGTAGCGGTAGTCGCTGGCCAATGCCCCGAGATCTCCGTCGAAGCGCTCGTGACCGAGGCCCATTTCGTAACTCAGCGAATAGCGCCGGGCCACCACACCCCGCCCGGTCTGGGTGCATCCCTGCCAGTTGTCCATGTCGTCCTGCTCGAAGGTGCCCGACGGGCCAAACACCCGCACCCCGGCCAGTCGAATGGCCTCCTTGACCTCCGGCGGGGCCGCCTTGTCGGCGAACACCCATGCCCAGACCTCGGTCTTGTCCGGCCCTCGTGGGTGCCAGACGCGGAAGGTTCGGGAGGTGGGCCGCAACATCGAAAAGTTGGGAAATACTGTGCCGACGATCGGCTTGACGAGTTCCAGGCGCGGGCCCAGACGTTTCTTCATCTCCGGAACGATCGCCGCCTCGTAGGCCAGGATCTCCGGTGCTGGTGGGTCGGCGACCGTGTCGGGACCCACGCCGATGATGCAGTGGCCATTGCCGGGTGACAGCATCACTCCGCTTGGGTCGGGATTGATGCGAAAGTCGCCGCCTGACCCGGTCTGGATCGCCGAAAGATGACTCCACGAGGTGTGGTAGCCGTCGCCGCCGAAGTTTTCGGCCGGAAATTTCCAGTTGCACGGCATGACCCATTTGTGCATGCCACCAATCACCTCGATACCGCCCTCGCGACGGTCGAAGAACGCATCCAGGTACCACGCCACCTCGCCGAGATACTCGCGCAGCGGCGGCGCCTCGGGGTCGAAGGTGGCGAAGTAGAGCCCCTTGTAGCTGTCGAGCTGCGCCACCGGTGCGAGGCCCCAGCGCTCCCGCTCCAATTCGCCGTAATAGGCTTCCTTGAGATACGGCACCCCTACCAGCCGTCCATCGTTGCGGTAGGTCCAGCCGTGATAGGAGCAGGTGAACGTGGAGGCGTTGCCGATCTCGGCGCGACACAACCGGTTGCCGCGATGCCGGCAGACATTCAGAAAGGCGTGCACTTGGCCCGCCGTGTCGCGCACGACGAGAACCGGGTCTTCACCCATGTAAGTGGTGAAGAAATCGCCCGGCCGCGGGATCTGGCTCTCATGGCACAGAAAGAGCCAGGAGCGGGCGAAGATCCGCTCCAATTCTTGCTGATAGATCTCGGGCTCGATGAAGATGCGGCGACTGATCAGGCCCTTCTCGGCATCTACTAGCCGGAGCGTATCGGTTTCCATCGGTTGTCACCTCATTGGTTTTGCGGGGTGCGACGCGGCACCCGCAGCATCGCTCCGGCATCGACCGTCACAATGGTCCCGGTAATGCCTCTGGCGCTGGTCCGCGAACTCAGGAAGACATACGCCCCGGCGAGATCCGCGGGCTGAAGCGCCAACTGCAGCGGGTTGCCACCTCGCAGGCGCTCCTCGGTGCCGGGATCGGTGAATTGCGAGCGGTCGTCCTGGCGAAGCACCGCCAAACCGCGCAGATCGGTGATGGTGCCACCAGGGGCAACACCGTTGACCCGGACGCGCGGCCCGACTTCCACCGCGAGCTGCCGGATCAACCCGACAACCGCGTGCTTCGAAGCGGTATAGAGAGTTCCGCCGCCGCCGGAATTCAATCCCGCGACCGACGCGGTAAACACCATTGAGCCTTCCGTCTTGATCAATTCCGGCAGAGCTGCTCTCGCACCGAAGAAGCATGCTTTGACATTGACTCCGAACAGTTCGTCAAAGGCCTCGGAAAGCCGCTCTTCCGGAAATTCGGCCAGCGGAGCATAGACGTCGAAGACCCCGGCGTTGCCGACAAAGATGTCGAGGCGGCCAAAGGCGCCGACGGTATCGGCAACGGCCCGCTTGTTGTCGGCGAGCTGGGCCACGTCACCGGCGCGGGCAACTACCGCACCGCCGAGCTCCGCACGCAATTGCTCGGTCCTGGCAGCAACGCGGTCGAGGACCCCGACACGCGCACCCTCTTCGACAAAACGTGCCACTACGGCCCGGCCGATGCCCGAACCGCCGCCCGTTATCAGCGCCACCTGCCCATCGAGCCAACCCATCGCTAGGCCCTCCTCTCAGGCGCCGACCGCACACGGTGGGTCGCTACTCTCCCAGGGCTGGCCGACGCGTAGATCTTGGCTTCTCATTCTCGTCATGGCAAGCGACGCAAATCCCCGTTCCCTCTGCATCTGCGGGATGGCACCTCGCGGCATTTCGCTTCAAATTGGCGATTTCGCAGGCAGCAGGAGGCAGTCATGAGTGAAGAGAATACAAAACCCACTGGCCCCGACTTTGCCAAGGGGATTCCCACCGCGGATCTCGCCGACGGCGGCATGATCTTGGGGCAAGTGGCGGGCGAAGCGGTGTTGCTCGCGCGCGCCGGCGGCGCACGGTTCGCTATCGGGGCGGAGTGCACCCATTATCACGGTCCGCTTGCAGAGGGCGTGCTCGTCGCCGACACCGTCCGCTGCCCGTGGCACCACGCCTGCTTTAGCCTGCGCACCGGGGACGCGTTGCGCGCGCCGGCGCTCAACCCGGTCACGTGTTGGCGGGTCGAGCAGCGCGACGGGACAATCTACGTCCGAGAAAAGCTCGAGCCCGCCGTGCGGCCCGCGCGGACAGCCGCGCAGGCCGGACCGGAGTCTATCGTCATCATCGGCGGTGGTGCTGCGGGAAATGCCGCGGCCGAGATACTGCGGCGGGAGGGCTATGCCGGCCGAGTCACGATGCTGACCGCCGACGAAGCGGGGCCTTATGATCGGCCCAATCTGTCCAAGGATTATCTCGCCGGCACGGCACTTGAGGAATGGATCCCGCTGCGCTCTCCCGAGTTCTACGCCGAGCACGCGATCGAGCTAAAGCTCGGCACTCGCGCTGCCGGGATCGACCTTAAGACCCGCGAGGTCCGGCTCGCGGACGGCAGCCGGCATCATTACGGCGCGCTGCTTCTCGCCACCGGCGCCGTACCGGTCCGGCTCGATATTCCCGGCGGCAATCTTCCGCATATCCATTATCTGCGCACACTCGCCGACAGCAGGGCGCTGATCGCCGCGGCGAACGCCGCACGCCGGGCGGTCGTCATCGGTGCCAGCTTCATTGGTCTCGAGGTCGCCGCGTCACTGCGGGCGCGGGGGCTCGAGGTGCATGTCGTCGCACCCGAAGCACGCCCGATGGAAAACGTGCTCGGTCGGGAAGTCGGTGACCTCGTGCGCCAGGTCCACGAGGAGCACGGCGTCGTCTTCCACCTCGGTACCACACCCGCTTCGTTCGATCGGAACCGCGTCACCTTGCAGAGCGGGGAACAGCTCGACGCCGACTTTGTCGTCGTCGGCATCGGCGTGCGGCCGGAGACGGTACTCGCCGAGCAGGCCGGCATCGCGGTCGATCGCGGCGTTGGGGTCGACTCGTATCTCGAGACCAGCATTCCCGGCATCTGGGCCGCCGGCGACATCGCAAGATGGCCCGACCGGCTGACCGGCGAGACGATCCGCATCGAGCACTGGGTCGTCGCCGAACGGCAAGGCCAAGTGGCCGCACGCAACATGCTCGGCGCGCGCGAACGGTTCGACTCAGTGCCGTTCTTCTGGACGCAGCAACACGATTTGTCGCTTTCTTACGTCGGGCACGCCGCGAAATGGGACCGCGTCGAGATCGACGGTAGTCTCGCCGCGAGGGACTGCACGGTGACCTACCGGCACAGCGGCCGCAAATTGGCGGTGCTGACGATCGCGCGCGACCGCGACAGCCTCGCCGCCGAGATCGAGCTCGAAAGGATGATCGCGGCGGAAAGCTGACGACCGCCCCGAGTGCGAAAAACAACAAAAATCGTCTTCCGGCGCGCTCCCAGGCCGATACGGCTCCCACCAAACGATTGATAACAATAGATAAGTTGGGCAAGAAGCGCTGAAAAATAACAACGAAATTTGACCGGTCTCATGGAGGCCTATCAACGAATTCCGTCACGCCGCAGGGGAATTGAGTTCGTTGATCCGAGCCTTGGATGCCAAGGGCACGCGAGGCTGCGAAAACCCGGGGATATGCTAAACTTCGGCGAATAGAGCGAGGAGTGCTCGAGGGATGGAGAGGCCAGGCGCCGCTGTGTTGATGCCGCGCGAGAGCGGCCGCGGGGCCTCGCTGTCGATCCGGCTGAGCGCGGTGATCGTAACGGGGACGATCGACGAGCCGCGCGTGCTGACGGTGCGCATCGGCCGCGACCCGATCGAGGCATTGCCGTCCGGCCCATTGGAGGTCGAGCATCGCACCCTCGAGGTCGGGCTGCGCGCCTGGGTCGAACGGCAGACAGCCCAAAAACTCGGCTACGTCGAGCAGCTTTACACCTTCGGCGACCGCGACCGCGTCGAGGACGCGCGGGCGGGCCGCGCCCTGACGGTGGCTTATCTGGCGCTCGTGCGCGAAGCGCGGCCGGGCGGCGCGGGCGAAGCGCTGTGGCAGAGCTGGTACCGCTATTTCCCCTGGGAGGACTGGCGCGCAGGCCGGCCGGCGACGCTCCCGCCGCTCGAAGCCCGTCTCGGCTCATGGGCAAAGGAGGCCCCGAGCGAGACGGAACGGCGGCTGCGCGCAGAAAGGCTGGGTCTAGCCTTCGCCCGATCATGGAACGAGGAACTCGTCCTCGAACGCTATGAGCTGCTTTACGAGGCAGGCCTGATCCACGAATGTTGGCGCGATCTCGGGCGGCCGGCGCCGCCGGGCGACGGGTTAGTTTTCGGCGCACCGATGGCGGCCGATCACCGACGGGTCCTCGCCACCGCGATCGGCCGCCTGCGCGGCAAGATCAAGTATCGGCCGGTGGTTTTCGAGCTGATGCCGCCGTCCTTCACGTTGCTGCAGCTGCAGCGCACGGTCGAGGCGCTATCGGGGGTGCGGCTGCACAAGCAAAATTTTCGGCGTCTCGTCGAGCAGCAAGGTCTGGTCGAGGAGACCGGCGGGATCAGCGCCGAAACCGGCGGCCGGCCGGCGCGGCTCGTGCGCTTCCGGCGCGAGGTCTTGCTCGAACGTCTGGCACCTGGACTGCGGCTGCGCGCCGGGCGCCGTGTGGTAGTATCTTGACAATGGGCATCCGCGACTTATTCTCATACCTAGCATAATCGGAGGCCGGGCGAATTCCGCCCGGCTTTTCCAGACTCGGGTAATGCTCAATATGAGTATAATGGAGGAGATGACGATGCTCCAAACCGCTTCCCCGACCCTTACCGCTGCGTTGCCGATGCCCGAGCTGTACCGGCGGGTGGAACGGCATATCCCGCCCTTCGAATGGAGGATCCTGGCCGACGACGTCGCCGCCATCCTGCGGCTCAAGCGCGAGCGAAATGCGGTGGTCCTGGCGCACAATTATCAGACGCCGGACATCTTCCACACGGTCGCCGACATCGTCGGCGATAGCTTGGCGCTCGCCCGCGAAGCCGAGCGCACGGATGCCGACGTGATCGTGCTGGCCGGCGTCCATTTTATGGCCGAGACCGCCAAGCTCCTGAATCCTGAAAAGACCGTGCTGATCCCCGATCTCGAAGCCGGCTGCTCGCTCGCCGCCTCGATCACCGCCGCCGACATTCGGCTGTTGCGCGAGCGCCACCCGGGTGTGCCGATCGTGACCTATGTCAACACCTCGGCCGCGGTGAAGGCGGAGTCCGATATCTGCTGCACTTCGAGCAACGCCAAGAAGATCATCGAAGGGCTCGGGGTGCCGCGGGTGATCATGCTGCCCGACGAGTATCTGGCGCGCAACACCGCGGCACAGACCAAGGTCGAGATCATCGCCTGGAGCGGCCATTGCGAGGTGCACGAACGCTTTACGCCCGAGGATATCAGAAGTCTGCGCGAGGGTCATCCCGGGATCATCGTGCTAGCGCATCCCGAATGCCCGCCCGAGGTCATCGCCGAGTGCGACTTCAGCGGCTCGACCGCGGCGATGGCCTCCTATGTCGGAAAGGAGCGGCCGGCCCGCGTCGTGCTGCTGACCGAGTGCTCGATGAGCGACAATGTGGCACTGCAATATCCCGATCTCGAATTCGTTCGGCCGTGCAACCTCTGCCCCCACATGAAGCGGATCACCCTGCCGAAGATCCGGCACAGCCTCGAAGAGATGACGCACGAGGTCACTGTCGATCCGGCAATCGCCGATCGGGCGCGCCGCACCGTCGAGCGCATGCTGGCGATGGGCTAAGACGATGCCCTCTAACTGGTGCGTCCTAACGCCCCTCACCCCGACCCTCTCCCCGCTAGCGGGGAGAGGGAGCGAGTGGTTAATCCCCTCGCCCCGCCCGAGCGGGGAGAGGGAGGGGCCCGCGGCAGCGGGAGGGCGAGGGGCATGTCACCGATGCGGTTGATCGTCGAGCCGATCGTGCGGACGGCATTGCTCGAGGATTTGGGCCGCGCCGGCGACATCACGACCGATGCGATTGTGCCGGCGGAGGCGACGGTCGAGGCGGTGATCGCGGCACGCCAGCCGGGTGTGCTCGCCGGGCTCCAGGCTGCACTCCTCGCTTTTGAACTTGTCGACCCGACATTCCGGATCGAGCAGCTGTGCGAAGATGGCGCCCAGATAGCGCGCGGCGAGACGGTTGCCCGGATCAGCGGCCGCGCGCGGGGGGTGCTCGGCGCCGAGCGCACCGCGCTTAATTTTCTCTGCCGAATGTCGGGAATCGCCACGGCGACGCGGGGCTTAACCGACGCGATCGCCGGCTACAACGCCAAAATCGTGTGCACCCGCAAGACGACACCAGGGCTGCGGGCTCTGGAAAAGCAGGCGGTCCGGCTCGGCGGTGGCGCCAATCACCGCTTCGGGCTCGACGACGCAATGCTGATCAAGGACAACCACGTCGCCCTCGCGGGCGGCGTGCGCGCAGCGCTTGAGCGCGCGCGGCAGCATGCCGGGCACCTCGTCAAGGTCGAGCTCGAGGTCGACACGCTCGACCAACTCGCCGAGGCGCTCGAGGTCGGTGTCGATGCGGTGCTGCTCGACAACATGACGCCCGAGACCCTGCGCCGGGCGGTCACGATGGTCGACGGCCGCGCCGTCACCGAAGCCTCGGGCCGGATCAGCCCCGAAACTGCCGCCGCCGTCGCCGCCACCGGTGTCGATCTGATCTCTTCAGGCTGGATCACCCACAGCGCCCCGATCCTCGATCTCGGCCTCGACATCGCCGACTGATCCAGTCGGGCGACGCCGCCCGCTCGACCCCAATCAGGCGAGGCGTTGCCTTCGCCGAACCACCGCCATGACGAGCCCCGCAACAGCAACACCGAGCAGCGCGAGGGACGGGGGCTCGGGAGCCGCGGTGACCAGGCTCTCGGTCACGGTTCCCCCGTAGTACCCCACCGAGTCCCTGCACGGTGTAGTCGAAAACGATGGGGAAGAAAAACCTCCATTGTTCTTGACCGAATGTGACAGCGCAGTCGCCCGGGGACGCAGTTTGTTCCGAAAAGCGACCGGGTCAACATTCCGGTCGCGCCGAATTGGAGCAACCCGGTATTGGCGGTGGTCTGGCTGTATGTGATCCCGTCCCAGGTGAAATTCAGCGCGGTCAGGAGTCCGGTACTAGGGTTAGTCCCGTTAAGCACGATGCTGCTCGTGTCATAGGAGAACGTGCCCGCCGCCGTCGTTCCAGCGAGCGGACCATCGCCCGCCGTGACCGAAAACGTGTAGTTGACGGGAGTGGCGTCAGCCGCGTCGATCGACGGCAAGGCCAGCGCCACTCCGACCGCGGCGGCAAGAAGACAATTGTTGAACCGCATGTGCGAACCCTCCTTGTGCAACGATCACAATCGAGCGCCGCGTGGTTTTGCCGGGCAAGGATTGTGCCATTTTTAGTTATGCTGGGTTATCCGTGGCTTACTGGATCGCCGAACAAGCGCAGGGGTGGCCCTGTAAAGAAATCCGACAGGTAAATCTCGTCTGTTAATTGGCGCCAGAGAGCGCCGCCGTGCCGTACTCGGGGTTGGCACAGCTCCATTCGGAGTCACAGAACCCCTGTTATACCAAAGCGTTAGCAGCAGACTCGATCTTCGCAAGGCC
>Ga0306923_10004659_pt1 | contig 13163 bp, 11 predicted proteins | sample sta12Can44000108_FD_203841 | JGI IMG/M metagenome (GOLD analysis project Ga0306923, IMG submission 203841) | Lab enrichment of tropical soil microbial communities from Luquillo Experimental Forest, Puerto Rico - statanox.12C.anox.44.000.108 (v2)... | ecosystem: Environmental > Terrestrial >... | reverse complement strand
CCTGATGCTTTCTGTACTGCAATACAAGTGTGCGACGCAACAGGAGCGTCTACATAGATATACAGTTGGGTACAAAAAAATAAGCATTGAAAAATGCGTTGAATAATATTGGAAGAGATGAGTAAAATAATTACAGTAAAAATTGGTTCGAATGTTTTAACAACTGCAAACGGTTTACTGGATGAAGATAGAATGGCTCATTTGGTAGATCAGATGGTGCAGTTAAAAAATAAAGGAATAAAAATATTGCTGGTTTCTTCGGGTGCAGTTGCATCGGGAAGAAAGATGATTGATTGCCATATTCCCGATCAAGTGGCAAAACGACAATTGTGGGCATCGGTTGGTCAGGTTAAGTTGATACAGTTATATTCCAAATTATTCGGCGATCAAAATGTGTTGTGTTCGCAAGTGTTGGTAACCAAAGAAGATTTTAGAGACCGGCATCATTTTTTAAATATCAGAACATGTTTGGAAACCTTGCTGGAACACGATATTATTCCCATCATCAATGAAAACGATGTGGTTTCCGTAACCGAATTAATGTTTACGGATAATGATGAATTAGCAGGATTAATTACATCGATGATGAATGCGGATGAAATGATTATTCTGAGTAATGTGGATGGAATTTATAACGGCAATCCGAATGATACTGCATCGAAAGTAATTCCGATTATTGCAGAAGACGGAAGTAATGCCAGTAAATTTATCACCACTAAAAAATCTGATTTCGGTAGAGGCGGAATGATTACCAAATATGGTATGGCACGCAAAGTGGCGAAGTCGGGTATTCCCGTGCATTTGGCAAACGGCAGCAAAGAAAATGTATTGATAAAAGTGGTGGAAGAAGATGTTGATTTTGTGCATACTTGTTTTACGCCGGGCAAAAAAACAAGTATTATTAAAAAATGGTTGGCTTATTCCGAATTAGGAACAAAAGGAGAAATTCATATTAATGAAGGAGCCGCAAAAGGGCTATTGAGTGATAAAGCAACAAGTTTGTTAATGATAGGCGTGGTAAGCGTTTCAGGCGATTTTCAAAAGGGGGATATTGTAAAAATTATAGACCATGAAGGTAATACAATTGGTTTTGGAAAAACACAATTCAACGCAGAAATAGCTCAAAAGAAGATTGGTGTAAAGAATGTAAAGCCTGTGATACACTACGATTATTTATATTTAAACAATTAGAATTTTTGATTCATGCAATTTGAAGATATTTTTAAAAAAGTAAAAGCCGCATCTGTTTCGTTATCAAAGATTTCAACGGAAACGATTAATAAGGTTTTGTTGTTTTTGGCTGATGAAGCAGAACAACAGATTGCTTTTTTATTGGAAGAAAATAAAAAGGATTTGGATTTGATGAGTGTGAATGATCCGAAATTTGATCGTTTGAAATTATCGGAACAACGTATAAAAGATATTGCAGCAGATATTAGAAATGTTGCGACATTGCCTTCTCCGTTAGGAAAAATATTGAGCGAAAAACAAATGCCTAATGGCTTGAAGATTTCTAAAATTACAGTTCCATTAGGAGTAATTGGAATTATTTATGAAGCAAGGCCAAATGTAACTTTTGATGTTTTTGCTTTATGTTTTAAAGCCGGCAATGCTTGTGTTTTAAAAGGTGGAAGCGATGCTAAATTTTCTAATGCTGCTATTATTTCTATCATTAAAAAATCGTTGATAGCTTTTGGGCTGAATGAATTTATTGCAGAATTGTTGCTACCCGAACGTGAAGCTACTGCTGCATTATTAACTGCCAGAAATTATGTGGATGTAATTATACCGAGAGGTAGCAAAGCTTTGATTGATTATGTTGCCGATAATGCACGTATTCCTGTAATTGAAACGGGAGCAGGCATTGTGCATGTTTTTGTGGATGAAACTGCAGATGTTGAAATGGCTGCTGCAATTATTAATAATTCAAAAACAAGAAGAGTAAGTGTTTGTAATGCGTTGGATTGTGTGATTGTGCATGAAAAGCAAATCAAGAATTTAGTGGCATTGGTTAAGCCTTTAGCAGAAACTAATGTTGTTATTTATGCAGACGATACTGCATATAAAACAGTAGAAAATAATTATCCGGCTCATTTATTAGAGCATAGCAATGAAACATCTTACGGAACAGAATTTTTAGATTATAAACTGGCGATAAAAACCGTTGCAAATATTGATGAAGCATTGCAGCATATTTATCAATTCGGTTCAAAACATTCTGAGTCTATTGTTAGTAATGACGTTGATAATATTGCTCGTTTTTTAAATGAGGTTGATGCGGCTGCTGTTTATTCCAATGCATCTACAGCATTTACTGATGGTGCTCAATTTGGGTTGGGTGCAGAGATTGGCATCAGTACACAAAAGTTACATGCCCGTGGCCCGATGGCATTGGATGAGATTGTAAGTTATAAATGGGTGATTGAAGGGAGTGGACAAGTGCGGAAATGATATATGTGAAAAAGTGAAAAAATTTTTTGAACGAGCGATAGAATATAAATGAGGCTTTGGTTGTGTCACTCACTTATGCTGTTTTACACAAAGCAACTAAGGTTACAAAGAACACAAAGAAGCAGTTTTATTTAGCAAAACCTATTACACTTTGTTGCTTCGTTTTCTTTGCAGCTTCGTGTGAAACAGTACAAGTGTGCGACGCAATGGGTGATGCTATGAAAAACAAAAGTTGACTACAAAAAAATTAGTAATGCGTATAATTAAATTTTTTTTGCTTTTATGTTGCAGTGTTATTTCTATGCAATTGATTGGTCAACCACGAACCGATAAAACATTAGTTGATATTCTTAATCAAAATCAAAACACTTTATATCAAAAAGTGTTGCAGCATCCGCAGGAATATCGATTGCAGATTATTTATACACAGATTAACAGAGATAAAAATAATGTTCCATCGTTTAAAGATTTTTATTTTAATGTAGACTCATTATTTTACTTCAACCCTGCATCAACAGTAAAGTTGCCGTTGGCATTATTGTCGCTGGAGAAATTAAATCAAATGAATATTCCGGGAGTAAATAAATATACTTCCATGTTATACGATAGTGCTTACAGTAAACAAACAGTTGAGCATGTTGACAGTAGTGCAAAATCTACGTACCCATCCATTGCACAATTTATCAGAAAAGTTTTTTTAGTGAGTGATAATGATGCGTACAGCAGAATGTATGAATTTGTTGGCCAACAAAGAATTAACCGTGCCTTGCATAATAAAGGCTATAATGATGTTCGCATTACACATCGTTTTGTGAGAATGAGTCCGGATGAAAATCGTCATACAAACCCTATTCGTTTTATTGATAATGATGGAAAACTAATTTATGCGCAGGCTCCGGCTTATAATACGGATTCATTTGATTTCAGTCATATTAATAAAGTTGGAAAAGCACATATTAACTGGAGCGATAGTTTGGTGAATGAACCATTTGATTTTACAATGCGGAACAATATTTCGTTGAAAGATTTGCATCAAATTGCACGCTCCGCTTTGTTTCCGCAATATGTTGCTGCAAAACAAAGATTTCAATTGAAGGAAGATGATTATGATTTTGTAAAACAATATATGTCGCAGTTGCCCGGCGAAACCAATTATCCCAAATATGATTCTGCAGCATATTTTGATACGTATGTAAAATTCTTTTTTCAGGATAGTTTGCATCATCATCTGCCTAAAGGAGTACGTGTATTTAATAAACCCGGATGGGCCTACGGTTTTATGACGGATGTATCCTACGTTGTTGATTTTGATAACAAAGTTGAATTTATGTTGAGTGCAACTGTATATGTAAACAGTGATGGTGTAGTGAATGATAATAAGTATGATGATGTTACGGTGGGCACTCCATTTTTATATCAATTAGGACAAACGATTTATAATTATGAATTGAAACGTGATAGGAAATACAAGCCAAACTTGGATGTATTTAAAATTAAATATGAACTAAGGGATCCGAAAGATACAAGACCAACCATTAAAAATGTTGATAATTAAAATGTAGGAAGATGTTTAAATTTATTTTCTTGTTTGCGATGCTGAATTTTATTGGAACGAAAGAGGTTCTGATGGATTCATTCAATCAACAAGAAAACAAATCTTCTCTTTCTAAACTTTTGAATGAAAAAAAGTGGAACGAATTATTTCCGCATCGCTATAATCTTGATAAAACGAAAATTGATTTTTATTCGTTTCAAGCATTTGAAGCAGCAGCAAAACATTTTCCATTATTTTTAACTGAGGGTGATATAATTACGCAGAAACGAGAGTTAGCGGCATTTTTAGCCAATATTGCGATGGAAACAAGTGGTGGTTGGGATGATGCTCCTGGTGGCTATTTTAAATGGGGGCTGTATTTTTTGGAAGAGAAAGGTTGTGAGAATGGATGCTTACAATATGCTGATACCATTCGAAAAAAATATTTATCTGTTCCGGGAAAATCTTATCACGGACGTGGTCCCGTTCAGTTGAGTTGGAACTATAATTACGGCCAGTTTAGCGAAGCCTATTTTGGAAATAAAGATTCATTGTTAACTCATCCGGAAATTGTTTCTAAAAATGCGGAAGTTGCATTTGCTTCTGCAATTTGGTTCTGGATGGTTGCGCAATTTCCCAAACCGTCTTGTCATGATGTAATCACGAATAAATGGATTCCCAATGCAAAAGATTCTGCAGCCAATCGACTGCCTGGTTTCGGGGTGGTATTAAATGTAATTAATGGTGGTATTGAATGTGGGGGCACTTTATGGGACAAAACAAAATACCGCTACTTATACTATCAATATTTCTGCAAATATTTTGGTGTTACTGCCGGAGAAAATGCGGAATGCAGCACACAAAAACCTTTCGGTGTACAATAATTATTTTTAAATGAATAATTATTCACTTAAATTTGCACTGTGAAATTAAGAGATAATAAAAAAGTTGAAAAAATTTTTACTGCTACTTTAAAGCTGGTGAAAGCAAAGGGCGTTGCAGGAATTAACATGAGCGAAATTGCATCTGCTGCTAAAATTGCTACCGGCACACTTTATATTTATTTTAGAAGTAAGGAAGAGTTAATCAATGCTTTGTTTACAGAATGCCGCAAATATTCTGCAGAAGCTTATTTTAATGGGTTTGATGAAACAATGCCTTTTAAAGCAGGGTTTAAAATTATCTGGATGAATTTATTAAGATACCGTTCAGAGAAATTTGAAGAGGCTGTTTTTATGGACCAATGCTATCATTCACCTTATATCAACGAAAGTGTAAAAAAACTCACCAAAGAAAAATTGCAACCTTTATTTACCTTAATGGAACGAGGTAAGAAAGAAGGGTTGCTGAAGAAAATGGATTCATACAGTCTTTTATTTTTTATGGTAGGCAGTATTAATGAGATGGTAAAACATTCTTATTACAGTGGTAAAAAAATATCTGCAACAATGATTGAAGATGTTTTCAATTTGTGTTGGGATGGACTGAAAGCATAAATTTTTTCACTTAAATAAAATAAGTTAATGGCGAAATTTTCGGCAGATAAAATAATTGTCATATTTACGGTGGTCTCGGCTGCGTTACTTCAATTGATAGATACTTCTATTGTGAATGTTTCGCTAACTCAAATGATGGGTAATCTGGGAGCCAGCTTCGAAGAAATAGGATGGGTAATTACAGGTTATGCTGTTTCAAATGTTATTATGATAACGCTCTCAGGCTGGATGAGTGCCAGGTTTGGCCGCAAATACTATTTTGCAGGCTCTATTATACTTTTTACGGTAGCATCTGTATTCTGCGGTACATCTACCAATGTGTGGGAACTGGTTGCATTTCGTGTAATTCAGGGTATTGGCGGTGGTGGTTTATTGTCAACAGCACAAGCTATTTTAATCGAAACTTTTCCTAAAGAAGAACTCGGTTTGGCAAATGCGATTTACGGTGTTGGCGTAATTGTTGGCCCGGCAATTGGTCCAACCTTGGGTGGCTATATTACAGATAATATGTCTTGGCAATGGATATTTTTCATCAATATTCCGTTTGGTATTTTGGCTACCGTTCTAACACTTACTTATGTAAGAGAGCCTAAGGATAAAATGGCTGCATCCAAGATGGATTGGGGGGCATTGTTTCTGCTCATTGCAGCCATAGGTGCATTGCAGATAGTAATGGAGAAAGGTCAAAGCGAAGACTGGTTTGAAACAAGGTATATTACTGTTCTCACCATTATTGCATTTATTGCAGGTATTATTTTTATCTGGAGAGAAATGTCTGTTAAAGATCCCGTTGTTAATTTGCGTTTATTTAAAAACAGGTCTTTTGCAACAGGTACGTTATTTAATTTTGTTTTAGGATTTGGATTGTATGGAACTACTTTAATCATCCCGATTTTTTGTCAAAATCTTTTAGGGTTTACTGCTATGCAAACCGGCTTGGTAATGCTGCCCGGAAGTTTGGCAACAGCAGTAATGATGCCTATTGTAGGTGTACTGCTTAAAAAAAATCTGGTGCATCCGGCTGTGTATGCGGGATTAGGTTTAATATTGTTTTTCCTGTTTTCTTTTGATATGGGATTTTTAAATACACAAATAGGTGAGCATGATTTTTTCTGGCCGTTAATTATTCGTGGTATTGCAATGGGGCTGATTTTTATTCCGCTTACAACCATTTCACTGGCTAATCTGCAAGGCAAAGAGATTCCGCAAGGAACTGCGTTAAGTAATATGGTGCGCCAATTGGGTGGTTCCATTGGTATTGCGGCCATTACCACATTTATCAGCAGAAGAACCGTTATGCATTATTCTAACTTATCAGAAAATATAACACTTACAGATCCCATAGCACAAGATCGTGTTAATACTATTGCAGGTGGTTTAATTTCCAAAGGTTACGATCCCGCATCTGCAGCAAAAGGGGCTTATGGAATGATTGCCCGCAGTATTAGCCAACAGGCAACATTTTTAACCTACAGAGATTTATTTTTATATCTGGGTATATTTTTTCTGTTCTTAATTCCACTGCTGTTAATGTTTAGAAATAAGAAAAAGAAAAAAGTTGAAGAAGTGGAATGGGCTTTAGAATAAGTATATGTAAACCTTGTAAAATTTATTATATGAACCGCATTTTAGTAGCCGTAGATTTTAGTGAATACTCTAATGATGTATTGAAAGTTGCGTATAGTTTGGCAAAAAGAATAGACGCATCGGTTACGTTGGTAACCATCATCAATAAGTTTATCGAATATATGCCTGTTGATACCGGGGAATCTTTTGCAGATGAATGGGAAGCAAGGCAACATATAGCCAACACACATCTTAATAAAGTAAAACAAGCACATCCGGAAATTGAAACAGAAGCCATTTCTTTTATCGGCGATCCTAAAGAAGATATTATTGATTTGGCCATAGAGCATCGTGCCTGTTTTATAGTGATGGGTACGCATGGCCGTACCGGTTTATCAAACTTATTAATGGGTAGTACGGCAGAATATATTATCCGCCATTCGCCTGTACCCATAATTGTTGTTCCGCATAAAAAAGAAAAATAAATAAGACTTTGTAACAGGCTGCAGCAACACTATTGAGCTTTAGTTGCGTCGCACACTTGTACTGTTGAAAAACAGGCAACAAGTAACAAAGGCACAATACAATAACAATACACCACCTTTTTCCTTTTCGCTCTTTGCCTACTTGCCTTGTGCCTATTGTCTTGTGCCTATTGTCTTTTTTCTTGTGCCTTGCTGCCTTTACAACTAAACGTACAAGTGTGCGACGCAATTGGGATGACATACATTCTATTGCCGGTAACAAAAAAATAAAAACAATTCATTCAATTTGTACATTCATACTATGAAAAAATTAGTTTTTATTTTGTTTTTGTTAGAGGCTTCATTTACCGAAGCTCAATATAATATTCGTTTGGTTGTAACGGATGTTGCCACTAAACGGAATGAAGAAATATATGTTGCCGGAAATTTTAATAACTGGAATCCGAAAGATGAAAAATATAAGTTGAAAACATTTGGCCCTAATGTAAAAGCCGTAGTAATTAAAGATGTACCTGCAGGTAATTATGCATTTAAATTTACCCGCGGTGATTTTGATAAAGTTGAATGTGCTGCAGACGGAAAAGATATTGAAGACAGGGTTGTGGAAGTAAATGCAGATGTATCGAACGAATATAAAATTGCGGGTTGGAAAGATGATTATCCGCAACGGCCAAAACGTTATACTGCAAGTATTAATGTAAAAATTATTGATACGGCTTTTGTTATCCCGCAATTAAACAGAAAGAGAAGAATTTGGGTGTACTTGCCAAAATCGTATGCAAGTTCTGCAAAAACATATCCGGTGATGTATATGAACGACGGACAAAATTTATTTAACGAACAAACTGCTCCATTTGGCGAATGGGGCGTTGATGAGTGCTTGGATACATTGCAGCAAAAAACAGGAAAAGAAACAATTGTTGTTGGTATTGATAATGGCGGCGATAAGAGAATGACAGAATATAACCCGTTTGATAATGCACAATTTGGTAAAGAAGAAGGAAAAGAATATGTTGAGTTTATTGTGAAGAATTTAAAACCATTTATCGATTCAAAATATCGTACAAAAAAAGTAGCCCCGTATACTTTTATAGCAGGCAGCAGTATGGGCGGATTAATAAGTTTGTATGCAGTATTGCAGTATCCGCAAGTGTTTGGCGGTGCAGGAATTTTTTCTCCGGCATTTTGGATTGCCCCGCAATTGTATGATGATGCAACAAAATTTAACCCTACAACAGAACAGCCTGCATTTTATTTTTATGCAGGCGGTGCAGAAGGTGCAACGATGGTACCTGATATGCGAAAGATGGTTGATATTTTACAGAAGAAAAAAAGTTATAAAATCTTAGAAGTCGTAAATCCTTCAGGTCAGCATAATGAAAAATACTGGAGAGGAGATTTTCCTAATTTTTATACTTGGTTAATGAGTGTAACGCCCTAAAAGTTGGTTTCTCACAAAGCAACAATGGTTACGAAGTACACAAAATTTTTGCCACAGAAACACAAAAATCACAGAAGTTGGAAATAGATTTTCTACGCATTTAATATTTAAGTGCCGATAGATTAAACCTTGTCACGAATGCACAGAAATTACGGAAATTGGTAATTATTATTTTCAGTGTCAATAAATACAGTAGTAAAATTCACTTAATTAAAAATGCGGTAAGTAACACCTTCAATTGCAGAATCGCTATTTTCAAAAATGGCTTTTGTTTCATCTAAAAAAGCATCGATAGATTCGTATTTGCTGCTAAAGTGACCAATCAATAACTTCTTTGCATTGGCTTTAATGGCAATTTGTGCGGCTTGTTCTGTGGTGCTATGGAAACGAGTATCGGCACGGTCGTTCATGTCTTTTAAATATGTGGTTTCGTGGTAGAGTACAGAAACATTTTTTACTTTTTCGGCCAGCATTTCATCGTACAAAGTGTCGGCACCAAAAGCATAGCTGCGTGGTGTAGTATTAGCAATGGTTACCCATTCGTTTTTTATGACAGCACCATCTTTGGTAATGTAATCATCACCGTTTTTTAAATAAGAATAATAAGCGGCAGGAATATTATATTCAATTACTTTTTCACGGTTAATTCTTCTTAAATGCTTTTTTTCGCGAATAATAAAACCCCAGCATTCAATACGGTGTTGTGTTGTAAAACATTCAATGGTAAATCTTTTTCCATCCACCAATAAACCTTCTTTTCCCAATGCATGAAAATGTAATGAGAAGGGGAGTTTTGTATCAGCAGCTTTAAATTGTAAGTCAAGAATGTCTTTTAACATAGCAGGAGCATATAAATGCAAATCTGCTTCTCTGCCCAATAATCCCATACTGGTAATTAATCCAACCAAGCCAAAATAATGGTCGCCATGAAGATGAGAGATAAAAATATGATTGATCTTGCTTCTGCGAATTTTGTATTTAGCCATCTGCATTTGGGTACCTTCGCCGCAATCAATTAAAAATAGCTGGTCGTGCAAAGTAATTACCTGAGCAGTAGGATGCCGGTCGTAAGCAGGTAGTGCAGAATTATTTCCTAAAATAGTAACGCCAAACATTAAAACAACAAATGGTGTATTTAGTAAAACTGTTTAAAAGCAAATTTAGTATGTATTGTACAACTATTATTCTGATTCAAATTCAATTTCATCAGTATTATCCAACAGTTCTCTTTCAATTTCTTCCATTTGCACAATATCCCATGCTTCGCTTTCTGTAGGCGTTACATTTAAAAAGTCAAGCAATTCCAATTTATCGAAAGCTGTTTCGATACTTTTATTTATTTCGCAAATCACAAATGATGTGTTTTGCTCGTAAAATTTTTGTTGAATTGCTGCAATATTTTCTGCTATTGTATTTTGGATTGATTCTACATTTTTAAGATTTAAGATAATGTTAGAGGCGGGTTTTTCAAGATACTTATAAATAGTGGCAGCAAATTCCTCAGCCATATTGTCATTAATAATAGAATCTTGAGGTAATAAAACCGTGAATTTTTCCTTGGTATCAATTTTGAACTGCATACACTGTTTTTCGTTAACAAATGTGAATAAATGAAAAGCAACTGTAGTCAAAAATATTCGTTATAATTGTATAAATCCAAATTTGAGTATGGATAATAATTTTTCATCCCAGGTAAAAGAAATCATTTCTTATAGTCGTGAAGAAGCTTTGCGGTTAGGAAATGATTTTATAGGAACAGAGCATTTACTGCTTGGATTGATACGCGATGATGACAATCTTGCCATCAAGGTTTTGAAGCAACTGAATGTGGACATTTTAGAATTACGCAAGGAAGTTGAAATGGCAGTAAAAGACAAAACCGGAAAAAATATTGCTAACATCAATAGTTTGCCTTTAACAAAACAGGCAGAAAAAGTAATTCGCGTAACTGTTTTAGAAGCCAAAGCTTTAAAAAGCCCATTGGTTGAAACAGAACATTTATTGTTGAGCATCCTTAAAAACAAAGAAAATATTGCTACACAAATTTTAAATCAGTTTGATGTGGATTATGATATTTTCAGAAACGAGTTAGGTGTTGTTAGTACCAATATTCCTCCTAATCCAAAATCGGAATTTGGTGACGAGGGCGAAGAAGACTTTGATGAAGAAAAACAAAGGGGTTTTCAGCAGGCAAAATCCGGTAAAACTGCAACTAATCCAAAAAGTAAAACACCGGTATTGGATAATTTCGGTAGGGATATTACCAAATTGGCAGAATCCAATTCTTTAGATCCGATTGTTGGCAGAGAAGCGGAAATTGAACGTGTGTCTCAAATTCTGTCACGCAGAAAAAAGAACAACCCTATCTTAATTGGCGAACCCGGTGTAGGTAAAACGGCTATTGTAGAAGGTTTGGCATTGCGAATTGTTCAGCGTAAAGTAAGCCGTGTATTGTTTGATAAAAGAGTAATCAGCCTCGATTTAGCAGCATTGGTTGCCGGTACAAAATATCGTGGCCAGTTTGAAGAAAGAATGAAAGCTATCATGAATGAGTTAGAAAAAAATCGTGATGTTATTTTATTCATCGATGAAATTCATACCATTGTTGGTGCAGGCGGAGCAAGCGGTTCGCTCGATGCAAGCAATATTTTTAAACCGGCATTGGCGAGAGGAGAACTCCAATGTATTGGTGCATCTACCTTGGATGAATACCGTCAATACATTGAAAAGGATGGTGCTCTTGACCGTCGTTTCCAAAAAGTGTTGATTGAACAGCCGAGTGTGGAAGAAACCATCCAGATTCTTACCAATATCAAAAGCAAATACGAAGATTATCACAGCGTACAATATGATGTGGCTGCTATTGAAGCTTGTGTAAAATTAAGTGACCGTTATATGACGGATCGTTTATTGCCTGATAAAGCAATTGATGTTTTGGATGAAGTAGGAGCAAGAGTTCACTTAAAAAATATCAATGTTCCTTTGGAGATTGTTGAGCTTGAAAAGCAAATTGAGGAAGTTAAAAACGAAAAAAATAAAGTAGTAAAAAGCCAGCGTTTTGAAGAAGCTGCTGCGCTGCGTGATAAAGAAAAACGTTTGGGCGAAGAACTTGAAGCGGCTAAAAATAAATGGGAAGAAGAAAGTAAACACAAACGTTATCCGATTACGGAAGAACATATTGCCGAAGTGGTGAGCATGATGACGGGTATCCCTGTAACACGCATGGTGCAGGCAGAAACCGAAAAATTGCGTAGAATGAGTGAGGATATGAAAGGAATGGTAATTGGCCAGGATGAAGCAATACAAAAAGTGGTAAAAGCTATTCAACGTAATCGTGTTGGTTTAAAGGATCCCAAAAAGCCAATTGGCACTTTTATTTTCTTAGGCCCTACCGGTGTTGGTAAAACAGAATTGGCCAGAAGCCTTGCCAGATATATGTTTGACAGTGAAGAGGCTTTGATTCGTGTTGATATGAGCGAATACATGGAAAAGTTTACAGTGAGCCGTTTGGTAGGTGCACCTCCGGGATATGTGGGTTATGAAGAAGGCGGGCAATTAACTGAAAAAGTTCGCAGAAAACCATACAGCGTTATTCTGTTGGATGAAATTGAAAAAGCACATCCGGATATTTATAATATTTTATTGCAAGTATTGGATGAAGGGCAATTAACGGATGGCTTAGGCAGAAAAATTGATTTCAAGAATTCGTTGATTATTATGACATCTAATATTGGTGTACGTCAGTTGAAAGAGTTTGGGGATGGTGTTGGTTTTGCAACTGCTGCACGTATGCAAAATCAGGATGAGAATAATAAAGCGGTGATTGAAAAAGCATTGAAGCGTACATTTTCTCCTGAATTCTTAAACAGAATTGATGATGTGGTTATTTTTAATTCACTCAGTAAAGAAAATATCTTTAACATCATTGATATTTTAATGAAGAACGTGTTGAAACGTTTGGCCGTATTAGGTTTCTCATTAGAATTAACGCCGGATGCAAAAGAGTTTATTGCAGATAAAGGTTACGATGTGCAGTTTGGTGCAAGGCCGTTGCACAGAGCAATACAGAAATATTTAGAAGATCCTTTAGCCGAAGAAATTTTAAATATGAGTGTAAAAGAAGGGGATATATTGATTGCTTCTTTAGATAAAGAGAATGCGAAACTTACCTTTACATTAAAGAAAAAAGA
>Ga0306923_10004653_pt1 | contig 13172 bp, 10 predicted proteins | sample sta12Can44000108_FD_203841 | JGI IMG/M metagenome (GOLD analysis project Ga0306923, IMG submission 203841) | Lab enrichment of tropical soil microbial communities from Luquillo Experimental Forest, Puerto Rico - statanox.12C.anox.44.000.108 (v2)... | ecosystem: Environmental > Terrestrial >... | reverse complement strand
CGTCAGTCATGGACTTTGGTCTCATCCTCGGGGCGCTCGCGGCGGCGACCTTGGCCGGTCGCTTCGCGCCGACCTGGCGCGTCCCGGCGCGCTCACTTGCAGCGGCCATTGTGGGCGGGCTGCTCCTCGGCTACGGCGCACGCATCGCTTACGGTTGCAACATCGGCGCGTTCTTCAGCGGTATCGCCTCCGGCAGTCTGCACGGATGGGTATGGTTTCCGGCCGCGCTGGCGGGCAACGTGGTCGGCACGAAGCTGCGTCCGCTCTTCGGTCTCAGCACGCGGTAGCCACCTCTCGCCGACCTTTCAATCCCGAGAACTCACGATATGAGCGCTTCCTCCAGCTAACCCTTGTTCTTGATTCTCACGTTCTTGGGCGCCTGAGGGATCGACTTTGCTGCTTCAGTCACAGTGATCGTACCGCCCGCAACCGTCAGTGTTCCGGTCTGCCCGGCCGTCGTGTTATTCGAGGCGACCGTGTAATTGACCGTGCCATTCCCCGTTCCGCTTGCCCCCGACGTCACCGTGATCCATGACACGTTGCTGACCGCGGTCCATCCACAGCCGCTGCCCGCCGTGACCGTGACACTGCCCTGCCCGCCACTCCACCCTAGGCTCTGAGACGTCGGCGACACGGTGAAGCTGCACCCCCCCGCCTCGGTCACCGTGATCGTCTGCCCCGCGACAGTCAACGTTCCGTTGCGCGCCGTGGACGAGGTGTTCGCGGCAATCGTGTAATGGACCGAGCCATTGCCGCTCCCGCTCGCCCCCGACGTGACCGTGATCCACGACGCGTTACTGACCGCAGTCCATCCGCAACCATTGCCCGCCGTGACCGTGACACTACTTAGTCCGCCACTCGACCCGACGCTCTGCGACGTCGGCGACGCGCTGAAGCCGCACACGCCGGCCTCAGTGACCGTGACCGTCTGCCCCCCAACCGTCACGTTTCCGGAGCGACTGCTCGTCGTTGTATTCGGCGCAACGGTGTAATTGACCGTGCCATTGCCCGTCCCGCTCGCCCCCGAGGTGACGGTGATCCACGACGCGTTGCTCACGGCGGTCCATCCGCAGCCGCTGCCCGCCGCAACCGTCACACTGCCTGGCCCGCCGCTCGACCCGAAACTCTGCGACGCCGGCGTCGCGCTGATGCTGCACGCCGCGGCCTCGGTGATCGTGATCGTCTGCCCCGCGACCGTCAGAGATCCAGTCAACGGGGTCGTGCTCGTGTTAGCAGCGACTGTGTAATTGACGGTGCCGTTGCCCGTCCCGCTGGCCCCCGACGTGATCGTGATCCACGACGCATTGCTGACCGCGGTCCATCCGCAGCCACTACTCGCAGTCACCGCGACACTCCCAGACCCGCCACTCGATCCGAAGCTCTGCAACGTTGGTGACGCTGAATATGTGCAGGCGGCCGTGAAGCCGAAGGTGTTGGACAGCGCGCTCGCGGCGCTCCCGCCGGGTCCCACGGCCGCGACGTCGGCAACGTACACCGTGCCGGGCACCGGCCACCCGGCGAACATGGACCTCAAGTCCACCGTGATCGTGCCGGTAGAATCGGGTGCGGGCTTTCCGAGCGAGTTGCTTTGAAACGGTGCCGACGCACCGGACAGATAGAGATCGAGCTGGTAGTACTGAAGGACCGGCGTGCCGTCCGGAAGTGTCGTGGTCTGATCCGACGACGCCGAGAACACCGCAGTGGTCGGATTCAACGTTGTCTGCGCGAGCGCTCGCGATGACGATATCGCAACGATCACCAACACGAATGTACTGACACACCAGGACCGAGCCGTTCGAAACGGGACCATGTCCGCACCGCCAGACCGCTGGGTAGCCGGGCGTGGTGCACGATCCGCGCTCAGTTCAGCTGTAGTGAGGAAGCGCTGTAAACCGTTGAAGCAGCACGAAGCCGATACTCGCGCCGCGCGGAACTGGGCAAATCAGGTTGCAGTTTTCGAGAAGCGTTCACGATTCGGTGCAGCGAAAGATAGCAGGGATTCGAGTTGAGAAACGGGGGGTCAGGCAGACAGAGAGGCACCAAGGCACGGACAAAAAATGCGAGCGACTTTCAGAATTGACATTCTCGCGCCGGCGAGGAATCATCCGCGGGTTCAGCTCGTCCGCCGGTGGCTGCCGATCACGGCCGCCGCCAAGGAGGTCCCGCATGAAACGTGTGCTCCCCGTTCTCTTGGGCTGCTCGCTCGGCTTGGCGAGCCTTACCGTTCTCGTCGCTGCTGACGATCGCGGCACGTTCGATCTCGTCGAGGCCACCATCCCTGCAATTCAGGCCGCTCTGGACAGCGAGATCATCACCCCGTCACAGCTCGTACGTATGTACCACGCCCGGATCGCCGCGTACGACGGGAAGACAACAGACACGCATCTCAACTCGTACATCTTCTTGAACCCCCGCGCACTCGGCGAAGCGGAGGATGAGGGGGGCAACGACCAAGGCGACAATGCCCTGCCGCTCCGCGGCATTCCGATGATCCTCAAGGACAATATCGATACACGCGACATGCCGACGACGGCGGGCTCGGTAGCGTTCAAGGGATCGTTTCCGAGGTCTGACGCGTTCGTGGCGCGCCGCCTCCGGGCAGCCGGCGCCATCATCCTCGGCAAGGCCACGATGACCGAGTTCGCCAACTTCCTGACCAACGGGATGCCGTCTGGGTACAGCTCTCTCGGCGGATACGGATTCAACCCGTACGATCCGCGGCCCGACCCGCGGGCGATCCTGGACACCTTCAATCGCCCGGTCAATGATGGCCGGCCGACGCTGACGCCGGGCGGCTCCAGCTCGGGACCTGGCATCGCGGTCTCGGCGAACCTCGCCGCAGTAGGCATAGGCACCGAAACCTCCGGCTCCATCCTGAGCCCGGGCACGGCAAACGGCCTGGTCGGTATCAAGCCGACCGTGGGCCTCGTGAGCCGCGATGGGATCATTCCGATCACCGCCGATCAGGACACCGCCGGCCCGCTGGCGAGGACGGTGCGCGATGCGGCGATCGTGCTCGGCGTGATTGCCGGTTTCGATCCGAACGACGCAGCAACCGCCGCGTGCCTGACGCCGGGCAATTGCTTCAGTAATTACACACAGTTCTTGAAGGTTCATGCGCTTGCCGGCGCGCGGATCGCCGTTCCGCCATTCCCCTCCAACCGTGCTGCCATCATGACTGATGCGATTGCCGCGTTGAAGGCTAAGGGCGCGACCGTCGACATGGTGCCCGCGCTCGCGGCACAGCTCCCGGGATGCCCGACGATTCCGCCTGCGGTGTTTCCTCCCGCGCCTGGCTGCTCGACCGTGCTGAACTATGGATTCAAGCGCGATCTGAACAAGTACATCGCCGATCACGTGCGCCGCTCGTTCCCGACTCAGTCGTTGCAGGACGTGGTCAACTTCAACATTGCGTTCGGCCCGGGCGCGACGAAGTACGGACAGGACCTCGCGATCTTCTCGCAGATGTTCGACACGGCGCCGGGAAGCGACGACACGAAAAGATACCTGAGCGATCGCGCGCAGGACATCGCCCTTTCCCGTTCGGCGATCCACAAGATCCTCGACGGGCCTGACGGCATCCCGGGTACGAAAGACGATTACGATGCGCTCCTCTTCTCGGGCAACAGCGGCGCAGGGACGCCGGCGAAGGCGGGCTATCCGAGCATCGTCGTCCCCGGAGGATCCTTCGATCCGGCCGCGGGGCTGCCGCCTGAGCAGCAGTATCCGCAAGGTTTCGACCCGAAGAAGGGGCCCGCGGGCGTGACCTTTTCAGGCGGGGCGTTCAGCGAGCCGAGGTTGATCGCCCTCGCTTACGCGTTCGAGCAGGCTACGCATCACCGCATGCCGCCTGCGTCAGTTCCATCGTTGCCGACCGATCACGTGGTCCGGAAAATGAACTGAGCACGGTGCGGAATTGGGAATTTGGGGTTGAGAATTCAGAAAGCCGGAATCGAGTCGGCTGCCTCAATCCTGAATTCTCAATTTCGCAGCGCTCTTCAGTGCGTGGAATATCGGATGATGAACGCTTCGACGGCGGCTGCATCCACCGCGGTGAACAAGATACCCGTCCGATACTTCAGCGGCTGACCCTCCAAGTCGGGGTCGAGCAGGCTCCACACGACTCGCCCGGTCCCCGACACCGGCAGTTCGTCTGAAATCAAGGAGAGCTTCCCGCTAGAACCTGGCTCCAGCGCTCGCGATAAGGTGACCTGAGCCCCCGAAATCGAGAGATCAAGGAGCGCGCCCGCTTCGCCGCCAAATTCAACGGCCACGTCCATCGCGAACGTGTAGCGGCTGGCCCCGCGTTTTGCCTTGCTCGCCAAATCTCGCGCGAGCATCGCCGACAGATTTTCGTTCCTGTCCTGCAGCGGGCGGTCACGCCGGAACAGCTGCACCTCCAGCCGCCGCACCTGCTCGATGGACGATGCGAGGCGTTGTTCGTAGTCTTTGAGCTGGGCGTGCAGGTCTGCGTGTCGCGCGTCGGCGGCGTCGCCGTTACGTGCCGCCGCCTGCTTCGCCGCGTCGAGATCCGCGTTCAGCTTGTCGACCGCACGGAGCGTGTCGTGCGCACGCGCGGCAGCTTCCGCCGCCCGCGCCTCGGAATCGTTGTGTTTCGTCGCCGCGTCGGCGGCCCGGGTTTCTGCGGCATGCCGCCCGGTTTCCGCGGCTGTGGCGCGCGCCTCCATCTCGCGAGCCCGAGCTTCCGCCTGTTCGGCACGCGCTTCGGCGTCTTGTCTTTTTGCGTCTGCGCCGGCTGCGCGAGCCTCTGCCTGCTGCCGGCGTTGATCCGTTTCGCGCAGACGCGCCTCCGCCTGTTGGGCTACGCGCTCGGCCTGTGCTTTCGCAGAATCCGCCGCGGCCGCTTTCTCCGCCGCGGCCTCCCGAGCGGTGGTCGCCGCGGCCTTCGCGGTATCGAGAGCCGTGGTCCGCGTTTGAGCGATGCGAAGCGCATCGGCCAGCGCCTTCTCGGCCGCCGCCAACTTTTCGCCGGTCTTCCTGCCGGCGGCCTGTTCGCGCGCCAGATCGGCCCCCAGCTTCCTTCTGATCTCTTCCAGCTCCGAGCTAAGCGCTGCGGTCGTTTCCCGCTCCTGCGCCAGCAGGCGCTCGTTCTCCCTCGCAGCGGCGACCCGGCTTTGGGACTCGCGCTCGGCCTCGAAACTCGCCCGCGCCGCCGATGCCTCCGCTTCGACGGTCGCAACACGCGCGAGATCGAGGACCAGCGCCTCGAGCGAGTCGTGCGCTCCGGGATGCGCGAGCGCGGCCTCGAGCGCGAGGAGTCGCGAGTCGAGCGCCATGTGTAATGCGTCCAGCTCGCGCTTGGCAGTGTCGGACAGGTGTTGTTTCAGCCGGTCCTGTGCCGGGCCGGCTACTGATTGGGCGAGCGCTCTGTCGGTCATGGCGAAACGCAGTCTCGACGCTTGGGGGCCTCTATCCCGCGGTCGACGGGATGCCGATTATCTTTTCGGCGTGATCACGGAAGAGGAACTGGTCGAACAGCGGGCGAAAGTTCTCGCGGCTGCACAGGCTGCGGCAAGCTGGGTGCGCACTCGCCGCGCGACGTGGAGTGATGAACAGGAACTCGCAGCCGTGGGGAGATCCGCCAACGCACCCTTCACGGCTCCGGAACACGGTCCCCTGATCGAGGCCCCACTCGAGGCACCCGCCGAGGCTGAGGGGACCCTCGCGAAGGTGAACGAGCGCCCGGGAGCGAGCCAGAAGCTCCCAACGCTCTCAAAACTTCTCACCCTTGCCAGGCGCTTCATCGCCGGCTTCAAGATGCGCTGGCTGCTCGCCATCGGCGCGGCCGCGTTCGTCGCCGGGGTGATCATGGCGGCGCGACACCTTCCGCCCGCGGCGACAGCCGGCCTGACCGCCATCCAGCTGCCGCGCTTGCTCGAATCGGCGAACAACCTGACCTCCGTCCAGCTCCCGCGCTTGCTGGAGTCCGGGAACACCAGCGCAGCGACGTCTCAGCCCGCACCAACGGCATCGGCGAAAACGACCGGCACGCTCAATATCCTCTCCGCACCGGAAGGCACGCGCGTGCTCGTCGACGGTTCAGTTCGCGGCCTGACGCCACTCAGCATCGACGATATTCCGGTGGGGCGGCACGTGGTTGTGCTCGAGAGCCCGTCGGGGGTTTTGCAGCGGTCAGTGACTGTCGCTGCGGACAAGGTGACGGAAGTCAACGAATCCATCGTGGCCGCGTTCGTCACCATCCTCTCGCCCTTCGAGGTGTCGATCACCGAAGGGACGCGTACTTTCCGGCCCGACGATCACAACGAGATCACGCTCGCCGCCGGCCCACATGATCTCCGATTGACCAATCGCCGGCTCATGTTCGAGGACCGGCGACATCTGGATCTCGCCCCCGCGGAGCGGCTCACGATTTCGGTGACGCCGCCGCAATCGACGGTCTCGGTGACGGCGAGCGAACCAGCCGAGGTGTGGGTGGACGGCGCGCGGGTCGGACAGACACCGCTCGCGGATCACGTTGTGGAGCTCGGCTCACACGAGATTCTCGTGAAGCGCGCGGACGGCGGGGAACGCCGGGTGACCGCCATGGTGACGGTGAAGCCGTTCGCACTCCACGTCGACTTTTCGAAATAGCCGGTTCACGATCCGGCCATCACGGTTGTGTGGCGGCGTGGCGCTCGGACTGAAGCTTCCGGATCTCGTTGACGCCGTTGTTGACGGTGATCTCCGCGAAGATTTTGCCGAGCTCCTTCGTCGACGGATGCGGATCGCCCGTGAGCCCGTTGTTGACGCGCGGCGGCGCATTCGGATCCTGCGGGCGCCCGCGTCCGCCACCGGCGGAACCCGCGCCCTGCCCTCGTCCTGCCCCGGCAGCCGCTGTCGCGTTTCCCGCGCCCGAAGCCGGCTGGCGCGCCATGCGCGCGTCGCGTGCCGTCTTCCACTGCTCCGGTGTCACTCCTGTCGGATCGAATGGAACAGTTTTGTAGATAGGCCGCACGTACGCCCCGGGCGCCGGCTCGAACGATAACATCTCGGACGTTTCCATCATCGCGCCGTGACCGCCAATCGGCAGCTTGTGCTCGTACAGGTAGAGGTCTATGTCGTCGTGCGTCTTGTTGTAGAAGTCGCTGATGTAGTACACGCGCACGCCTTTCGGCGAGAGCTTCTTGTCCATCTCCTCGGCGGCTTCCCGCATCATGGCCTGACCGCCGCCGTGATCGCCCATCACGAAAATATCCTTGAAGCCGTTGAAGGACATGCTTTCGACTTCCGCCATCTTCACGGCCTTGAAGACGTCCGCCGGCAGCTGAACGCTCCCGGGCTGATCGGTTCCCTCGCGCAGTCCGGTTGCGTTGACGTCCATCGGCAGCACGGGCGCGACCAGCGTCTTGCCCAGCCGTTTCGCCATCTCGACGGCGTGATGCCGAGCCATGATCGAGTGGCCGGCGAGGACGTCGTGAGGCCCACGCTCTTCCGTACCGCCGTTCACGATCAGCACGCTCGTGAATCCCTTGTTGTGGATCTTGTCGTAGACCTCCGTATGAGTGAGCATCTCGAGCTCGACGATGTCATCCACTCCGGTGGAAGAGGGCGACCGCGGCGGTGTGTCGCGTTGCTGCGCGTACAGGATGCCGCCGGCTGCCGCAACCGCAACCGCCGCGAGAACGACCGAGATCATCATGGTCTTCTTCTTGGTCTTCTCGATCTTCTTCATGAGTGCCTCCAGCTCTCGCCGCAACGAGTAGGCCGTGGTTACTGTAGCTGCGGAGAGTCGAACGGTCAACCGGACGCCAGCCGCGCGGTGACAGCCGGCGCGCGCTGACTCGACAAGGGAGGTGAAAAGGGCGGTAAGCTACCGCGGCTATGCTTCCCCCCGGGGCGCCTGCCCCCAGGATGCCCCGCGCCGTTCTCGCCGCCCTTCTCTGCCTGGTGCTTGCGATGTTCCATACGTGGCCGCTCACCGCGGCTCCAAGCCGATACTCCCTCAACTACAACGCCGATGCCGAGCTGAACGCCTGGATCGTCAGCTGGATCGCTTACGCGCTCACTCACGAACCGGCGCGCCTCTTTGCAGGCAACATCTTTCAACCGGACGACCGCGCGCTTGCCTACTCGGAGCCGCTGGTCGTCCCGGCGCTCGCGGGCGCGCCGATCCGCTGGATGGGCGGGTCCGCCGTGCTGACCTTCAATCTGTTGCTCATTGCCGGCCTTGCAGCGACGGCGTTCGCCGGGTGGTGGGTCGTTGACCAGTGGACGGCATCCTTTGCCGGCGCTCTCGTCGCAGGAGCGCTTCTCGCGTTCAACACGCACCTGCTGACTCGACTTCCGCACCTGCAAGCCGCGCACGCGTGGGGCTTGATCCTGGCGTTCTTTTTCACCGACCGCCTGCTCAGGCAACAGGGCGGGACAGCGCCGCTCGCCGTAACCCTTGCAGCCATCGCCGCGACGTCGGCCTACTGGTTGATCTTTGCCGGCGTCCTGATGCTCGTTCTCGTGGCGGTGGGCCCCCGCTCTTCAGCAGCAGTCCGACGGCTTGCCGTCGCCTGCCTGCTGGGCGCGCTGCTCGCGATGCCCGTGCTGCTGCCCTACGCGCGGCTGGCGGGAGAAGGCGTGCGCCGGCCGATCGAGCAGGCCGAGCAGCTCTCCGCGTCGCCGTCTGCGTATCTCGTATCGTCGAGCGTCGTCGACCGTGGTTGGAGCCGGCGCTTCTTCACGAGGGACATCGACGTCCTCTTTCCCGGATTCATCGCGCTCGGCCTTGCGACCATCGGCGTGCTTGCCAACGTTCGGGCCGACGCGGTCGCCCGACGCCGATCCCTTGCGCTCGTCCTCGCGGGATTCGTTGGCTTTGTCTTGTCGTTTGGGCCCGCGACGTCTCTCTACCGCATGGCCTTCCGTGCGCTGCTGCCGCTGCAGGGCCTCCGGGTGCCGGCGCGGTTCGGCTACCTGCCCCTCTTCGCCATCGCGATTCTCGCAGGCCTGGGTGTCGCTGCCCTCCAACGCATGGCGCTGCGGCTGAATCCGCGAATGGGGCCGTCACGAGCGCCGGGCGGGGTCGCCGGCATTATCGCCGTTGCGGCCGTGACATTCGAGGCCTGGCACGGGCCTGTCCCCACGACACCGTTCGCCGGAGTGCCAGCGATCTACTCAAGGCTCGACGCCGAACCGAGTCCGGCGCTTCTGGTCGAAGTCCCGTTCTGGCCGGCGGAAGCCGTGTTCGGCAACGCGGAATACGTCCTCAACGCAACCGGGCATCGGGCTCCGATCATGAACGGCTACAGCGGTTACACGCCGGACAGCTACCGCCGCCGAGCCCAGTGGTTCTGGTTCTTTCCCGAATCGTGGGCGATCGACGCCATGCGGCATGAGGGCGCGACGCACGTCATGCTTCATCTGGAGCAGTTCGGCGCCGACGCCGAGGGCGTCAGAGCCGCGCTCGCGAGTCAGCGCGAGCTCGAACTGGTCGCCAGCGACAGCGCCGGGCATCTCCTCTACCGATTTGCCGGACGCGCCCGCTGACCGCTCAAGGGTCTGGCACGAACGATGGCGGCGCGCTAAAATGACGCGTCGGTACTCACGCTCGCTTCACGAAAGTTCACGTCGCTCGCATCAGGAGGAGAGACACATGGCCAATCGTCGCACGGAGCCCCTACCCCGCCGGTTGTTTCTCGCCCGCGCCGGCACGTCTGCCACTGCCGCTGCGGCCGCCCTGGGGCTCGGAACGGCGGTCACGGCCCAGACCCAGACTGGAGGCACCGCCAGCGCCCGCTTCCAGCCCGCGCGGCACGCCGCGGATGACTGGTTCGACGGCGTGCCCGGCAAACACCGCCTTTATCTCGACGCGTCCACCGGAGGCGGCGCCGGCGACGCGCTGCTCTTCGCCGGCAACTTCCTGAACAACAGCAAGAGCGCGTACGGCCTCAACGACAGCGACAGTGCCATCGTGATTTGCCTGCGGCACTTCGCGACGCCGTTCGCGTGGACCGACACTGTCTGGACGAAGTACGGGCCGGCGCTCACGGAGTTGACGAAAGTAAACGACCCCAAGACCGGCAAGCCGCCGACAATCAATCTCTATCGGTCGGCGGCCTACGGAATGCAACTGAACAACCTCGGCACGACGATCGACGCGCTCATCGGACGCGGCGTTCAATTCGCCGTCTGCGACACCGCGACGCACTTCGTTGCCGGGATGCTCGCCGAGGGCACCAAGGGGAACGCCGACGCCATCTACAAGGAGCTGACGTCGAACACGATACCCAATTCCCACTACGTATCCGCCGGCATCGTCGCCACCAATCGCGCGCAGGAGCGCGGTTACACAATTGCGCACTGCGGGTAGGTCGGAGCCGGCGGATGACCGCCCTCACTTCTTCTGGAGTGCGGGGTTCACGTATCCGGCTGAAAGCACGCGTTCCGGATCGGGCCTGATGCTCAAGTAGTCGACGTGATCGATGATGTCCGTCCATCCGTGCGGCACACCCGCCGGGATGATGACGATATCGCCGGTCTTCACCTTCCTCTTGACGACGTCGGCCCCGGCGATCATGCCGCTGCAGGACGGACCGTTGAGCACTTTGGTGACCTCGCTGTCCGGCGGCGATTTGCGACCGTTGACGATGTGGCCGCCGGTGATAAGCGTGCCGGTGCCTGATGTGATGATGTAAGTCTCGGTTTGGCCGTCGTGGGCGATCCCGCCCGGCGCCCCATCGGTTGGCGGCGCTGTCGACTGTTGGCCACACGGCTCGCCGGCTGCCGCTGGCCCGCCGCCACGCGCCCCGCCTCCGGCCGCTCCGCGCGCCGCAGCCGAAGCCCCCGCCGCTCCGCCACCCGACCCGCGCCCGCCGGGCGCCGCCGCCACACGGTGAATCATGCCGACTTGTTCATTGCTCTTGCCGATGTCGACGCTGACGATCGTACGATCGACCCCAGGAAGCGCGTTAATGGTCTTGACGTCTTCGTCGGTGATGTAGGTCGCCGCTTTCGGCCCGTTGTTCTGGACCTGAGCGCCAACGAGCGCGGGGGTCACCGCGCAGGCCAGGGCGGCAATTCGTGCGGCTATCCGGTGCATGAGTCCCTCCTCGCCGCGTAATATATCGCGATGGCCGTCGGGCGCAGAGAATTCCTCACATTTCTCACATGCCTTGCTGGTGCCCCCCGTGCGGCGTTCTTCGCCCAATCGACTGGGCAGGGTCAAACCGCGCAGGGTGGCCGCAACCAGAACGCACCCGGCCGCTATCCGCTTGGGCTGGGCGACGACCGTGACGGCTTCGTCTACATTCCGGCCGGCTACACGGCCGGAACACCACTGCCGTTGTTGATCCTGCTGCACGGCGCGGGCAACACGTCGCTGTCGGTGCAATACGCGCTGCCGCTGGCCGATGAGTTCAGCGTCATCATCCTGGCGCCTGACTCCCGCGACGAGCGGACCTGGGATGGTGTGCTTCGCAGCTGGGGCCCCGACGTCGAGTTCATCTCGAACGCCGTCGCCCAGACCGTCGCCCGCTACAGCGTCGATCGCGACCGCCTCGGCATCGGCGGCTTCTCGGACGGCGCGTCGTACGCGCTCTCCTTCGGCATCACGTTCGGCGACCAGTTCACGAGCGTCATCGCCATGTCGCCCGGTGTGATGCAACCGATGGCCGCCCGGGGAAAACCCCGCGTCTTCATCTCGCACGGCACGAACGATCCCGTCATGCCAATCGACATCACCAGCCGGACGTTCGTGCCGAAACTGAAAAGCCTTGGATACGACGTGACGTACCGGGAATACCAGGGGCGCCACGCTCCATCGCCGCCGATCGTGCGTGAGGCGTTCGACTGGTTCGCGCGTTCCGCAAGGGTTCCATAGAGAAATTTGTAATTGACGCAACAAGGTTGATGCCCCATAACGGGGCGCGCGGACGTTTTTCCGCAGCCAGGGTGCGATTCCCGTCTGGCATAGGAGTTGCCGCTCGCAGCCTACGCCGACAACTATGCCCGATGCGCACCTCAGCTCCGCTGCCCCTGCGTTTCTTACGATTGACACCCGCGCTCCAGCCGCCGTCCGAGAGCTCATCGTCGAAGCCGACGGCTGTCTGAAAGCCGGCTTTCTGACAGGCGGCACCGTGTGCGCCCAGAAGGCCATTCAGACGCTGCTGCAACATGAGAGCGCCGAAGGGGCGAGCTATGAAGCGCGGCTTCACGCGCTCAGCCAGAAATATCCGTCCGTCCCACAGTCGCTCTTCGCGCTGTGCATCCGCCTTGGCGAATCACCGTCGAAAGAGCACCCGGCGCTCGACGTCGAACGGCTGAAAGTCCTGGTCGTCGCGCTCAAGATCATGTTGTACGAGATCTACGTGCTCGGCCCCGACCGCGTCGACCGATTGAAGTACCTGCAGCAGATGGTCGAAGCGTGCGAGGCTGGCGCTCACGGCCAGAAGTCGACGGTCGTCGCCTTCCCGAACTGACCGGACCGGGGTTTCTGCGGCCCCCTATCCGGGGGAACCGTCGCCCCGGCGTGGGCGTTGATGAACGCCTGATAAAGTGAGAACGCCGGCCGGTTGCTCCAATCCGGGCGTGTCATCGCGCTGCCGCAGTCGTTTGGCAGCGGCGGATCGTACAAATCATAGAACATCACGCCGGTCCACCAATGGCGCCGACGCTCAAGCGCATCGAGCACCTGCTGATAGAACAGGGCCTGTTCGATCTCTCCGAACACCGATCGGCAGGGTCTCAGCCCGGTTTCCGAGAGCCAGACGTCCCTGCCGTACGACGACGGTAGCACGATGTCGTCCATCATCCGGTCGAGCTTCGGACCGTCGCCGTACCAATGCAGAGTGACGATGTCGAACAGAGCGGCGGTTTCGCGCATGGCGGCGCTGAACCAGCCATTGAGTGTTGCGTGGTGGCTGATCTCGGGACCGAGCACGAGTGCCTTCGGGTTCGCGGCGCGAATCGCCGCGCGGCCGGCCATGGCGAGGGCTTTGTACACCTCAAGGTCGGCACCTTGGAGATACATATCGAGATTCGGCTCATTCCACACCCCCCAGAGGAAGATGTCGTCCCTATAGCGCGCGACCACCGCATATACGAAGTCGTAATAGTCCTGATACACGAGGGGCGGATAGTTGAACGGTCGACCGCCGTTGGCCCATCGAGGTGTGTAGGCCAGCGATCCGAAGATCATCCGATGCGTACGCTTGGCTTGGTCG
>Ga0306923_10004651_pt1 | contig 13173 bp, 13 predicted proteins | sample sta12Can44000108_FD_203841 | JGI IMG/M metagenome (GOLD analysis project Ga0306923, IMG submission 203841) | Lab enrichment of tropical soil microbial communities from Luquillo Experimental Forest, Puerto Rico - statanox.12C.anox.44.000.108 (v2)... | ecosystem: Environmental > Terrestrial >... | reverse complement strand
CCACCGCCGCCTGCCGTAGTGATCACCGAGGCGCCCTCCGGTCACCAGGAGGCAGGCGCTGGTCAGCGCGTAGCCGGCGACCAGCCACTCGATGGCCGCCGCGCTCGCGTGCAGGCTGTGCTGGATATCGGGCAGTGCCACGTTCACGACGAAGAAGTCGAGGATGTAGACGAACGTTCCGCAGAGGATGACGGCGAGCGGTGCCCATTTGGCGAGGCGTGAGGCCGGGCGGGCGGGCGCTGCCGTCTGCTGCTGGCTCATTGTGGTCATGGCTCGAGCCTCGGGCCTCCCGTTACAGGAGGGTCAAGCCCCGGTCAAAGGCCCTGCGAAAGTGCGGACCATCGCCTCTGCCGCTACCGGGCCCGCGGCTTGACGTTGGCGATATGAGCAGTGTGCGTCACATGACCGGCGCAGCTGGCCGGTGGAGCGCGCGCCACCCGTGGACCGTGATAGCGGCCTGGGCGGCCGCCGTGGTGATCCTGCTGGTAACAGGCCATCTGGTCGGGACGTCCCCGCTGCCGAGCTCCGAGCAGTCGGCCGGCCAGTCCTACCAGGCCCAGCAGATGCTGAGCAGGAACTTCGCCGAGCACGCCAGCGAGTCCGTGCTGTTCGACAGCGCTAGCCTGCGAGTGAGCTCCCCCGCCTATCAGGCGGCCATCAAGGACGTGGCGGCCCGGATCCAGGCGACCGGGCGGGTGATCCAGGTCCACTCGCCGCTCGACCCCGCGTACGCCAACCAGATCTCCCCGTCGGGGCGGGCCGCGCTGCTGCAGTTCCAGATCACCGGCGACTTCAACGGCGCCGCCGGCCGGGTCGGCCCGGTGCTGGCCGCCGTGACGGCGGCGGCAGCCGCGCATCCGCAGGTCCAGATCGCCGAAGCGGGCGACGCCACCATCATGAAGGCGATGAACGACAGCGTGGTCCGCGACCTGCACCGGGCGGAGGCGCTGACCTTCCCGCTCACGCTGCTCGTGCTGCTGCTCGCCTTCGGCGCGGTGGTCGCCGCGCTGCTCCCGCTCGGGCTGGCCACGATGGCGCTGCTGGCCGCCAGCGGCCTGGTGGCGTTTACCAGCCACCTGTCCGGGACGACCATCCAGACCAGCTCGGTGATGCTGCTCATCGGCCTGGCGGTGGGCGTCGACTACTCGATGTTCTACCTCAAGCGGCAGCGCGAGGAACGCGCCGCCGGCCTGCCGGTCCGCGACGCGATCGAGGTGGCGGCGGCCACCTCGGGACGTTCGGTGCTCATCTCCGGACTGACCGTGCTGCTCGCGATGTCGGGCATGTTCCTGACGGGCAACAAGGTCTTCTACGGGATCGGGCAGGCCACGATGCTGGTGGTGGCGGTCGCCGTCCTCGGGTCGCTGACCCTGCTTCCCGCGCTGCTCGCCCTGCTCGGCGACCGGGTCGACAGGGGCCAGCTCCCGCTGGTCAGCCCGCTGCGCCGGCCCGCGGGCGGCAGCCGCGTCTGGACCGCGATCCTCGACCGGGTGCTAGCCCGCCCGGCGCTGACCGCGTCGCTCGCGTCCTGCGTCCTCATCGTGCTCGCGCTGCCGGTGCTGCGGCTGCAGACCGCCTCCCCGGGCGTGAGCGACCTGCCGCAGAACACCGCCGCCCTGCAGACCTATAACCGGATCGAGCGGGTATTCCCCGGCGGCGGCTCGCCGGCCATCGTCGTGGTCGAAGCGCCCGACGTCACCTCTCCTTCTATGGTGGCGGCGGGGGCGGCTTTTGAGCGCGCGGCGCTGGCCACCGGCCAGATGAACCAGCCGATCACGTTCATCGTCAACCCGGCCCGGACCGCGGCGATCATCTCGGTGCCGCTGGCGGGCAGCGGGGAGGACGCGACCTCCGGGCGCGCCCTGACGACCTTGCGGGAGGACGTCATCCCGTCCACGCTGGGGGCGGTGCCCGGGCCACGGGTCGCGGTGACCGGGCAAACGGCCGGCTCCGCCGACTTCAACACGCTCATGGGGCAGCGCTTCGGCTGGGTCTTCGGCTTCGTCCTGCTGCTGGCGTTCGTCCTGCTGCTGGTCGCGTTCCGGTCCCTGGTCATCCCCGCGACCGCCGTGCTCCTCAACCTGCTGTCCGTCGGCGCGGCCTACGGCGTCATCGTCGCGCTCTTCCAGTGGGGCTGGGGCCAGTCCTTCCTCGGCTTCACCAGCGTCCACTCCATCACCAGCTTTCTCCCGCTGTTCATGTTCGTGGTGCTGTTCGGGCTGTCCATGGACTACCACGTCTTCATCCTGAGCCGGATCAGGGAAAGCTACGACCGTTCCGGCTCGACTGAATACGCGGTCGCGCACGGCATCAAGACCACCGCCGGGGTGGTCACCGCCGCGGCCATCGTCATGGTCTTCGTCTTCCTCAGCTTCGCGACCCTGTCGATGGTGCAGCTGAAGGAGATGGGCGTCGGCCTCGCCGTGGCCGTGCTGCTCGACGCGACCGTCGTCCGGGCCTTGCTGCTACCCGCCACGATGAAGCTGCTCGGGCCGCGCAACTGGTACCTCCCCCGCTGGCTGGAGTGGCTGCCCCGGCTCTCCGAGCCCGGGCCGCCCCCCTCGGCCGGGCCGCCCCCCTCGGCGGGGCAGGCGCCGCGTCAGCCGGTCGCGACCGGCTGACGGGAGGGCCCCCTATGCTGGCCTGATGGCTTTCACGGTCCGGGTCATGACGGCGGAGCGGCGGCCCGCGCTCGAGGACCTGTTCGGCCGGGCCGGGGCATCGAACGGGTGCTGGTGCATGTACTGGCGCATCGGCCCCCGCTACCGCGAGCGGCCGCGGTCGTCCAACAGGGCCGACCTGCTGGAGCTTGCCGAATCCGGGCAGCCGCCTGGCCTGCTCGCCTTCGACGGGGAGGTCGCGGTGGGCTGGTGCTCACTCGCGCCGCGGGCGGAGTTCGAATGGCTGGTCCGCACCCGCTACCTCCGATCGCCGGACGACCTGCCCGTCTGGTCGGCCCCGTGCTTTTACGTGCGGCGGGGCTTTCGCAGGCGCGGCGTGCTGGACGCGCTGATCCCCGCCGCGGTGGAGGCGGCCGCTTCGGCGGGCGCTCCGGCCCTGGAGGCCTACCCGGTGGACACGGCCGTCCCCGGGCACACCGGCAACCTGTTCCCCGGGGTCGCGTCGACGTTCGCCCGGCACGGCTTCGCGGAGGTCGCCCGGCACAAACCGGACCGCCCAGTGATGCGGAAGATCCTCTGAGCGCGCTTGGTCTTGCGGAGGAGAGAGTCCAGCTCACCAACATGCTGGAGCGCATGCTCGGCAACCTGCGCGCCCCGGCTGACCCCGGTTGATTTGTTCCGGGTTTCCGTCGCTATGACGACGGGAAACCGGAACAAATCGAGTTGGCGCGGGCCAACCGGATGCTGGGGTTAGTCATGTTCTCGGAGTGACGCGAGCCCACGACGCTCTCGCGGCCCGCTTGATTTGATTGCGTTTTCCCGTGTCATGACACGGGAAAACGCAATCAAATCGTGGCAGCCGCTTACGCGGCCGGAACGGTCAGGCGGATACCAGGTCGCAGATGAAGATGAGCGTCTCGCCTGGCCGGATCACGTTGGCGGCGCCGCGGTCGCCGTAGGCGAGGCCGGGCGGGATGACGAGCTGGCGGCGGCCGCCCACCTTCATGCCCTGCACGCCCTGGTCCCAGCCGGCGATGACCTGGCCGCGGCCGAGACGGAACTCCAGCGGCTCGCCGCGGTTCCAGCTGGCGTCGAACTCCTCACCGGTTGAGAAGGCGACCCCCACGTAATGCACACGGACAGTGTCTCCCGGACCAGCGACCTTGCCGTCGCCTTCCCAGATGTCGGTGATCTCCAGGTCCGCGGGCGGCTCGCCGCCGGGAAAGTCGACTTCGGGCTTGCTGATGCTCATGCCCCCACCTTATGGCTAGGCTCGCCGTGGAGGCGTCATGGTTCACGTGGTGGTCACCGGCGGTGCCGGGTTTCTCGGCGCCCGGCTGGCCAGGGAAATCCTCAAGGCGGGCACGCTCGGCGCGGCGGGCGGCCCGCCGGGACCGGTAACGAAGATCACGCTCATCGACCAGGCACCGGCCCCCGCGGACCTCACGGCCGACGACCGCGTGACCGCCGTCCGGAGCGACCTGACCGAGCTGGGCAGCGGCGCGCTCGGCGGCGCCGACGTCGTCTTCCACCTCGCCGCCGCGGTCAGCGCCGAGTGCGAGGCCGACTTCGACCTCGGCATCCACGCTAACCTGCACGGCACCGAGGCGCTGCTCGCGGCCTGCCGCGCCCTAGGCACGAGCCCGGTGGTGGTGTACGCGAGCTCGGCCGCGGCGTTCGGCGGGTCGCCCGAGCACCCGCTCCCCCCGGTGATCGACGACCAGACGCTGCCCGTCCCCCAGACCAGCTACGGCGCGCAAAAGGTCATCGGCGAGTATCTGCTCGCCGACTACGCCCGCAAGGGCTACCTGCGCGGCCGCGCCCTGCGGCTGATGACCGTGACCGTGCGCCCCGGCCGCCCGAACCGCGCCGCGTCGGGCTGGGTCTCCGGCATCATCAGGGAGCCGCTGGCCGGCCAGCGCGCCAGCTGCCCCGTTCCGCCGGACACGCGGGTCGCCGTCGCCTCCCCCGCCAAGGCCGTCACCGCGCTGCTCCGCGCCGCCATTTCTTCCGAACGGACCTGGGGTGACTCCACGCCCGTCACCATGCCTGCCCTCACGGTCAGCGCGGGGGAGATGGCCGCCGCCCTCGAACGGGTCGCCGGCCCGGAGGCCAGCGCGCTCATCGACTGGGCGCCCGACCCGGTGATCACCGCGATGATGCGCGGCTGGCCCGCCCGCGTGAAAGCCGACCGCGCCGCCCGCCTCGGCCTGACCCCGGATCCCGACTTCGACTCGATCATCCGGCTGCATCTCGCCGAGCGGAGCTGAGGACCGGCGGGCAGGCCCCGGTGGGGCGACGCGACGTCGGCCGCGCTCGGCCGGCTGGTGCGGTCAGGCGCCCGGTTCCTGGGGGTGGTGTCCTAGCACGCCGGTCAGGACGCGGGCGAGGATGTCGCGGTAGCTGCCGGCGGGGTCCGTCGGTTCCGCCGGTGCCCCTGCCGGCTGGGAGAGCAGCGCGGCGAGCCGGGGGTGCTCGCCGGACGCGATCGCGTACTGCAGGTAGGCGACGTTGCGGGCCTGCAGGTCCGAACCGCCGGCGAGCTCGAACAGGACGGACGTCGCGGTGAGGCCGTTGAGCATGGCGAACGCCTCTATCTTGGCCTGCAGGCTGGCGGGGTGGTGTTCGAGGACCGCGAGGACATGCTCGAGCATGGCGACGGCGCTCGGGCCGAGCACCGGGCGGCTGATGGCCATGGCCGGCAGCCAGGAATGGCGGCGCAGGATCGCACGGCACTGCTCGCCGACGGCCAGCAGGTCGGCCAGCCAGTCTCCGGTGGGCGGCGCCAGGTCGTACTCGTTACCGGTCGCGTCGATCATGAGGTCGAGCAGTTCCTCGCGCGTTTCCACGTAGCGGTAGAGCGAGGCCGCGCCCGTCCCGAGCTCGGTAGCGACGCGCCGCATCGACACCGCGTCGAGGCCCTCGCGGTCCGCGATGTCCAGCGCGACGGCGGTGATCTCGGCCCGGCTGCGCTGCGCCGGCCGCCCTACCCCGGCCCGCTCCGGGCGCATCCAGATGCTGCCGGCCGACCGCTCCGGTGCCATCGCGCCTCCTGGGCTTGTCCGTCAGTTATTCAGGATCGCGCATCTTCGGCGGGGGGGAGTAGGCCTCCATGATCATGGACTCGCCCCGGAAGGCGGGTGTCTGGCGCACCTGCTGCTCGATCGACGACGCCGACATCGTGTAGCCGAGGAACAGGAACAGCGAGGCCGCCTGGATGACGATCCACGCCCAGACGGAGTTGAAGGCCCCAGGCACCCAGTCGTTCAGCGCGTGCAAGATGGCCGGGATCGAGATGCCGATCAGGATGAGGGGCACCCGGCGCCGCGGGTAGTTGAGCGCTATCCCGATGAAGAATCCCGAGATCCCGGCCCAGATGGCGTGCTGGAAGCCGTCCACGAAGACGCGCTCGGCGAAGAGCAGCACGGCCGATACCGCCTGGCTGGGGATCTGCGCCTGGTTGATGGCGAGGATGGCCCGCGACGTGTAGAACGCCTGCTCGGCGACGCCGAACGTGAGGCCGGATATCGTCCCCAGGAACATCCACATCCGGACGTCGAGCTTGACCGAGCGGTACTTCAGCAGAATGAGCCCGGCGATCAGGACCGGCAGGGCCTTCGTGATCTCCTCGTTGTAGCCGATGGCGATGGCGGCGGGCAGGGAAATGCTCTGTCCGGGGCTGGCGATGTGCGAGTTGATGTTTATCGTGACGATGTTGATCCACGCCAGGGTCCAGACCACGATTCCGATGCCGATCTGAACCTGCAGCAGCCGGATTGGCCCCGGCCTGATCAGGAGCCAGAAGCCGATCGCCCACAGCGGCGCGATGTAGAGGCTGTACGCCCAGCCCGGCGTGGCCAGGTCCTGCGACGAGGCGAACACCGCGATGAACACCAGCGGCAGCAGCGCGTAAGCGATCACCAGCAGCGGCAGTCCCTGACGCCAGCCCGAGTTGTGCAGCCAGCTCCTGATGGGGAACAGGATGTGCAGGGCGGCCGCCAGTTCGTCATCCCGCGGCAGGCCGGGAGGGCCGAAAGGTCCTTGCGGGCTGAGCGGGCCGGGCGGCATTGGCGAGCCGGGCGGAATGGGCATCACCGTCGGCTCGAGCCGCAGGACCGGCCCCTGCGGCGAGCCGAGTGCCAGCTCTAGCGGCTCGTGCACGGCCACCCGCGGGATCGGCTGCCCGCCCAGGAAAGTGGGCGCAGAGCCGATGTTCTCGAAGACCCAGCCGCCGCCTTCCCAGCTGAGCAGGGCGTGCTGCCGAGATATGGACAGGTCGTCAAGCACAACGTCGTTCTCGTGCGCGCGCCCGATCCGGACGACCTGCCCTTGCCGGAACGCAAAAGACTGGCCGCCAGCCAGCGAAAGACGCAGTTCACTGACTTCACCGGGGGAATTCCACGCGGGCTGCCCGGCTTGCCGCGGTGAGTCGGGAAACGTCATCGCACGGCCCCCTGTCGTGCAAGATCATCCAGAAAAGCAGTGCTGACTATACCCGGATTATCCTTTCGGGCAGGAACAGTTCAGGACGCGGGGGCGTGCGCTAGCTTTCCTGCCTGCTCATCGCGGCCTGCAGGCTGTCCAGGATCAGGTCGAGGCCGATCTCGAACTCGTCGGCGTAGTCGTAGCCGGGCCGGACGACGTGCGCCATGGCGATCTCGGTGAGATAGGGATACTGCCCGGACGCGAACTGCGCGGATATTTCCTGCGCGACCTGAGCCGCCTCCTCTCCCGTGCCGAACGGCAAGCCCGCCTCCTGCAGCGCGAACCCGTAGATATAGCTGTCGAGCAGTGAGTAGGCGTGGGCGGTGAGCTCCAGGGAGAAGCCCGCCCGGCGCAGGCAGCCGAGCACGGCGTCGTGGTGCCGGAGCGTGGCCGGGCCGGGCGTGATTCGCGACTCCATCAGGCCGATCGCCCAGGGATGGCTGCGCAGGACCTGCCGGGCGGAGACGGCCCGCCGCCGCATGGCTGCCCGCCAGCCGGGTTCCCCGTCACCGGCCCCGGCCCGGGCCGGCAGGTCGATCTCGCCGAAGACGATGTCGATCATCCCGTCGAGCAGGTCGCTCTTGCTGGCGATGTGGTTGTACAGCGACATCGCCTCCACGCCGAGCGCCTCCCCCAGCTTGCGCATGCTGAGCGCGGACATCCCGGCCTGGTCGGCGAGGGCTACCGCGGCGCGCAGCACCCGGTCCCGGTTCAGCGGCGCCCGGTGCGCCGCGCCGTGCCCGGCGGTGTCCATCCGCGTTCCCCCTCGGGTACTGACGAGATTCGTATTGACGGTACTTACATCGTAAGTATAGCATGGCTTACAGTGTAAGTACCTAATAAGGAGGAAACGTGATGAACGCAGCAGTACGCCCCCGTTCCGTGCCGGCCGCCGCCGGCCAGGCGCAGATGCAGGCGATCGTGCGGCACCGGTACGGCACCGTGCCCGAGGAGGTGCTCCGGCTCGAGCGGGTCGACCGGCCCGTCGCCGGGCGCGGGGAGGTCCTGGTTCGGGTTCGCGCCGCCGGCGTGGACGCGGGTACCTGGCACCTGATGACCGGCGTTCCCTACCTGATGCGGCTGGTCACCGGGCTGCGCGGCCCCAAGATGGCGGTCGCGGGCTGGGCGGTCGCCGGGACGGTCGAGGCCGTCGGCGAGGACGTCACCGGGTTCGCGCCGGGCGACGCGGTGTTCGGCACCTGCCGCGGCTCATTCGCCCAGTACACGGCCGCCAAGGCGAGCCGGCTCGCGGCCAAGCCGGCCAGCCTGACCTTCGAGCAGGCCGCCGCCCTGCCCAACTCGGCCAACACCGCCCTGCGGGCGGTCCGGGACAAGGCGAAGGTGCGGCCGGGGCAGCATGTCCTGGTCATCGGCGCGGGAGGAGGCGTCGGGACGTTCGCCGTGCAGATCGCCAAGGCGTTCGGCGCCGAGGTCACCGCGGCCTGCGGCACGGGCAAGACGGACCTGGTGCGCGCGATCGGCGCTGACCACGTCCTCGACTACACCCGGGAGGACCCGGTTTCCGGCCAGCGCCGCTACGACGCGGTGATCGACATCGGCGGCGACCGGCCGGTGGCGCGGCTGCGCCGGGCGCTGACCCCGAAGGGGACGCTCGTCCTCACCGGCGGCACCGGCGGCCCGCTGCTTGGCGGCATGGACCGCAACATGCGGGCCCAGCTGCTGTCCCTGTTCGTGAGCCAGCGGCTGACCGCCTTCATCGCGCCCGAGAGCCGCGCCGACCTGATCACCCTGGGTGAGATGGCGGACTCCGGGGCGATTACCCCGGCGATCGACCGCGCCTACCCGCTGAGCCAGGCCGCCGCCGCGCTCCGCTACCTCGCCGAAGGGCGTGCCCGGGGCAAGGTCGTCATCAGCGTCTGAACTCGCGGCCGTTTAGGGCGTCCTTTCGCGGACAGTTAAGGTCGGCGAGGACTATCGCCGGGGCGCCGGCGAAGGGCCATTCCCAAGGGGACGGCATGCTGCAATTTGCATTCACGGTCGCGCAGTGGGCGGAATACATTACCGGAGCGCTGGCCATCGCCACTCTGCTGCTTATCGCCTGGCGGCTCACCAGGCGCTCAGGCAACATCGCGCGGCCCGCCATAGCGCTGGCGGCCGCCGGGGCGCTCTGTTTCGGCATGTACCTATTCCTGGGTACGCGCGTCGAGCAGGTCAGGCTCGGGACCATCACGCAACTCGGCCTGGAAACCCGCCACGCCGGTTTGCGCACCAACGCCATCGTCTACAACGTGCCGGTCAGCGTGACGGCTAGCTGGAAGGCCATACCGTCGGTGGTCCCGGGCAGCGGCATCGCCAACCACGTCTCCGGGTTCCTGGTGCACAAGACCACCACGCTGAACGCGCAGGTAGCGGTCTATGGCCTGATCGACTTCAGCACCGTCGCGGCGAAAACAGCCACCGTCAACAAGCAAACGCGCACCATCACGTTCTCCTTGCCGGATCCCGTAATCAGCAAGAACACCACTTACATCTGGTCGGTCGCCGGAGTGCAGGAACGGACGGGACTGCTCAACGCGGTGGCACAGAGCCTCGCGGGGCCGATCGAGGCATTGTTCCACCATCCGGCGCTTTCCTTTAACGCCGAGCCGGCGCTCGCCGGCGCCGAAGCGGTGGCACTGCAGAAAGCGCGGCACAATGACGCGCTGAGCTCGTGCGGCAAGCAGGAGATCGTCCAGCAGCTGACCGCCGCCTTCAACCTCGCCCCCGCCTACCGGGGCTACACCGTGACCGTGACCTGGCCAACGCCGCCCGACGGCAAGGCGGACTGCTCGGCCTTGCAGAAACAGCTCGCGACCACCACGGGCTAGCCGGGTCAGCAGCCGCCGGTCACTCCCCGGTCGCGCCGTCGATCCGCTCGCGCAGCAGGTCGGCGTGGCCGTTATGCCGGGCGTACTCCTCGATCATGTGGACGTACACCCAGCGCACGCTCATCTCGACGGCGCGGTGCGAGTGGTAGAACGTCTCGTCCAGGCCGTGGCCCGCGGCGGCGTGGCGGGCCAGTTCGATCTCGCGCAGGTAGACCGCGTAGTCCTGTTCGGGATCGGCGGTGTCGACGTGGGTGAACTCCCCGTCGGGATCGGCCTCGCTGGAGTACAGGTAGCCCACGTCCTCCCCCGCGATCCGGCGGCGGAACCAGGCGCGCTCCACCTCGGCCATGTGCCGGACGAGGCCGAGCAACGAGAGGCTCGACGGCGGGACGGCACACCACCGGAGTTGCCCGGCGGTCAGGCCGCCGCACTTGATCAGCAGCGTCTGGCGGTGAAAGTCCAGCCACGCCTCGAGCATCGGCCGCTCACCGGCTACGTACGGCGCCTGCTGGCGGGTGACGAGCGGCGCTGTCCACGACATGAGCTCAGCATCGCCTTCCGCGCACCGATCACCAAGCCATTTACGGGCGCGGATCGTAGCCGGGGGCGTGCCGCGGCCACCCGCGAGCGCGTTCAAGCTGGGCGGCCACGCCGAGCAGGACCGCCTCGCCGCCGGGAGCGGCGACGAGCTGGACCGAGCCGGGCAGCCCCCCGGCCTGTGGGCCGATGGGCACCGCGGCGGCCGGGAAGCCGGCCAGGTTCCACGCCCCGGTCATCGGGGCGTACGTCAGCGACGTGACCACGCTGCGCAGCCACGATCCCTCACCCCAGCGCCGGGCGGGCGGGGCGGGCCGGGCGAGCGCGGGCATCACGAGCACGTCGTACCGCTCGAAGAAGGGCCGCATCGCCGCGCGCAGCCGGTCACGGTCGGCCTTGCCAGGCGGATGGACGCGCAGCAGGACCTGGCCGGCGCGGACATGGCGGCGGGTGCGCGGTTCCAGCCCGGAACCGCCCGGATAGGACGCGGCGTCGGCCACCGACGCCGTGAACCAGCGTTCGATCGCCGCGGGCACGGCCCACGCCGGGTAGGGCGGATCGTCGCTCGCGACGGTGTGTCCCAGCTCGCCGATCAGGTCACCGCACTGCCGGACCGCCGCGACAAAGGCGGGGTGCACACGGATGCCCGCCCCTGGCGCCTTGACCGAGACGGCGACGCGCAGCCCCGCCGGTTCGGTCACGTCGAACGGGGCGTCCGCCATCACCCCGAGCATCAATGCCGCGTCGGCGACCGTCGTGGCCAGCGGCCCGTTCTCGGCGAGGCCGCCCCAGCTGTCGGCGCCGATCTGCGCGGGCACGACCCCGGGGCCGGGCTTGATGCCGAACAGTCCGCACGCCGCGGCGGGGATGCGCACGGAGCCCAGCCCGTCATTGCCCTGCGCCACTGGCACCATCGCGGCTGCCACGGCCGCCGCCGCGCCGCCTGACGATCCGCCGGGCGTCCGGCGCCGGTCCCAGGGATTGCGGGCGATTCCGAGCCCGCTGTCAGTGAAGGGATAGATCCCCAGCTCGGGCAGGTTGGTCATGCCCACCACGACCGCTCCGGCGCCGCGCAGCCGCGCCACCACCGGGTGATCTTCGCCCTGCGGGACATCGGGGGCCGCCAGGCTGCCGGCCCGCATCGGCTCCCCGGCGACCGGCAGGTTGTCCTTGATCGCGACCGGGACGCCCGCCAGCGGCAGCCGCTCGCGGTCGGGCCGCTGGTCGACCTCCGCGGCCTCCTTGAGCGCCGCCGCCGGCCTGATCCGGACAAACGCGCCCAGCTCCGCGTTGAGCCCGCCGATCCGGTCCAGGTGCTCGGCGACTACCTCGCGCGCCGTCGTGTCTCCGGCGCGGACGGCCGCGGCGATCTCCGCCGCGGTCCGGCCTACCCAACCAGCCATGCCTCATCCTCGCACGCGGAGCAGAATGTGCCCATGCGGTACATGGTGATCGAGCGGTATCTGTCCGGGCCCGCGCCGGTGTACGAGCGGGCCGCCGCGCGCGGGCGGATGCTGCCCGAGGGGCTGACGTACATCGACAGCTGGGTGGTCAGCGACGGCGCCATGGACCGGTGCTTCCAGCTCATGGAGACCAGCGACCCGGCCCTGCTCGGCGTCTGGCTCGAACGGTGGAGCGATCTGGTCAGCTTCGAGGTGTACCCGGTGATCACCTCCGCCGAGGCGGCGGCCCGCGCCGGCTAGCTAGATGGCGCGGCTGCCCCCGGAGTCGTGGCCGCGGTGGCGGGAAGCTAGATCGTTGACCGGTAATTCGGCGCGTGTGGCCGGGATGCCAGGGCGGAAGTTCCGGTCCGAGGCTGCCAGGGATTGCAGCAGCGCCCGCAGCGTGGTTCTGGCCGCCGCGAGGTCTTCGGCGGTGATGTGGGCTTGTTGCAGCAGTCGCCCGCGTGCGGCGTCGGAGCGCTGAGTGAGCTGCTCAAGCACGGGCTGACCCCGGTCGGTGAGGGTCAGGAGCGGGGAGCGCACGTGATCGGGATTGGGTGAGGCCTTCAGCAGGCGGGCGGCGAGAAGATCGTCGGCGACGCGCTGAACGCCCTGGCGGGTCAGGCCCAGGCGGCGGGCGATGGCGGGTACGGTGCACGGCCCTGCGCTGACGACGCTGAGGACTTGCCACCGGGCGACGGTCTGGCCGAGTTCTTTGGCGATCGCCTCGCTGGTGCGCCGGGACAGGCCCGCCAACTCGTACACGTCGGCCATCAGCAGCCGGTACTGTTCACTTGCCGCCATGACAATACATTGTCATAATGACAATCTGTTGTCTATTGCCTGTGGCGAGGGAGGAGCAGTGATGACGATCCCGGCAGAGGCCACCCGGCCGGATAACGGGTTCATCGACGCCCTGCACGTTTCCGGCCCGGCCGGTGAGCACGCCGGCAAGCTGATGCTGTTCGGGCAGTTCGTGGGCTCCTGGGACCTGGAGTGGGCCGGAACCGGCGCTAACGGCGAGCCTGCCACCGCGACCGGCGAACTGCACTTCGGCTGGGTTCTGGGCGGCCGCGCCGTGCAGGACATCTGGATCGTTCCCGGCCGCGGCCAGCCCGGCGAGGGCCAGCCACCCTCGGCGTTTCACGGTTCCACGATCCGGTTCTACGACCCCTCTATCGACGCCTGGCGTTCCACCTGGGTCGAACCCGTCAACTGCCGGGTGCGGCGGTTCGTTGGCCGGCCCGCCGACGGTGACAT
>Ga0306923_10004648_pt1 | contig 13175 bp, 13 predicted proteins | sample sta12Can44000108_FD_203841 | JGI IMG/M metagenome (GOLD analysis project Ga0306923, IMG submission 203841) | Lab enrichment of tropical soil microbial communities from Luquillo Experimental Forest, Puerto Rico - statanox.12C.anox.44.000.108 (v2)... | ecosystem: Environmental > Terrestrial >... | reverse complement strand
GAATAAGAACGCTGCCCCTTACTCCTCCGCCCCTTCGCAATGGACGTTCTGTCGATGCAATCCTGTAGGTACCTAATCAATTCATCTGCCTGCTCGACAGATAAGATTTTCCAGTGCGCCCGGAATTTTCTCTCCAAATTCTTTCGGAAACGACCGGGGTTGAACGTGCGGTTCTGGAATGGATCCTTGCTCGCAAACTCAATGTATCGCTTAAGCAGATGCTCGACATACCGAACCAGCCTTTGATCTGCGCCGATTGTCCCCGGCGCTGGGGCGATCGTAACCTTCTTGACCGAGGTCCGGATGTTTACGGATTTGGCGCCATTGACGTTGATCTCGCCCGAGACGTGCTCCATTGAGATGTTCTTGATGTAAGCCTGTTGGAGCAGCCTGACGATAGCGGTATCACCGGCTTGCTCGGCACGGCCGAAACTCTGCTCATGGACCTCTTTCATTGCCCTCAGCCTCTCCGCCGAATACTGCTGTGGCTGGGCATCAACAAGCTTGTGATGTTCAGCGCAGAGGAGAATGAGGTTGTCATAAGCATTCCGCTCTTTGTCGGTTTGGCTGGGATCGTATCTCGGCCCACCGGAGCTTCGCGCGTTGATGTGACACACCTCTGCCATGATTGTCCCAGTGCTGCGATCTACCACGGGCCGATCGCACTTTGGGTAAGTACAAAATTCGCCTGATTGGTTGAACAGGCGCTTGATCGTCGCTTGGGTCGGGTTGGCCACGGTGCCTCCTGGCGAAATTCGCACCGGAACATCTGGCGCCCGGGCACAAGACACGATAGCCAGCCTGCGAAGACAATCAACTAAAGATCGTCCATCGGCCTCTCGATATTGGCATCTCCCCCGATGCGACTTTCCGTCATCCCTCACAAAGCGCGAGATGACGTTGAGAACGGTAAGCAAGGAATGCGGCTATCCGGCGATGGAAATCAACGGCACCTGCTAAGGCGGTGATGTTCGATCGCCGCAGGAAACCGGCAGGCCGGGTAAAAGTTGGATGCGCCTCCGCATAAAACCGCATCGTTCGTGAGCACACTTGCCAACAACCAAATATCGGCGCCAATGCGCGCTCCGAATTTGGCCGCAGCCCAAAAGCCCCCGAATCAACGGCTTACACCCGCAGTGTGCTCAATTCACCTTCGGAATTGCTCACTTACCTTTCGGGTTGCTCATTTACCCTACGGTCCGACAATGTTATATAGTCCGACGACTACTACAACCCCGCCTTGGCCCGCGGGTCATAGCCATGCCGCGGCCCCCACTTTTCCACCAGCTTGCGGAATTCGGGGTCGTGGTCGGGCAGCACGACCTTCAGCGTGACCAGTTGATCGCCCTTGGCCGTGCCGGTACCGGCGATGCCCTTGCCTTTAAGACGCAGCACGGTGCCGGTGTTGGACCCCGGCGGGACGGTGATGATGACCTTGCCGTCCAGGGTGGGCACGGTGATTTTGGCGCCCATCACCGCCTCCTGCACGCTGATGGGCAGGTCCAGCAGGATGTCCAGATCGCGGCGGGTGAAGTGGGGCGGCAAATCCACCTTGATGTCGATCAGCGCGTCGCCGTCGCCACCGATGCCCGGATTGCCCAGGCCCTTCAGGCGCAGGGTGGTGCCGTCGGCGGTGCCAGCGGGGATGCGCACGTCCACCGATTTGCCCGACAGCAAGGTGACGCGCTTGGTGGTGCCGGCGGCAGCATCGGCTGCACTGATGGTCAGGGTATGGCGCACGTCGGCGCCCCGGTTGCCGTCGGCGGGGCCGTGGGCCTTGCCCTTGGCCTTGCGGCGCAGCATCTCGGCCAGGATGTCGTCGACGTCGCCGCCGAAATCGAAGCCCGCGCGCGAACTGCCACGCGTTCCGCCGCCATGGGCGCGCCAAGTGCGGCGCTTCTGCGCCCCGGTGGCGTCGATGTCGCCATCGTCGTACTGGCGGCGCTTTGCCGGGTCGGACAGGAAGTCGTAGGCGGCGCTGACTTCCTTGAAACGCTCCTCGGCACGCTTGTCGCCGGGATTGAGGTCCGGGTGCAGGGTGCGCGCCAGCTGGCGGTAGGCCTTCTTGATCTCGTCGTCGGTGGCCGCACGGGCCACCCCCAGCACCTGATACGGATCCTTCACCTTAAAACCCTCAAGCCACAAAAAAGAGGACGGCACCCCCGGGCACCGTCCCCTTCTTGTGCCAGATTTCCGATCCGGGCGCTACTTCACGACCTTCCAGGTGCCATCGGGCTGACGGCAGGCGGTGCCATAGGCCTGCTCGGTGTGGCCGCCGATGTTCACGCTGGTCTGGTACTCGCGGCAGTAATTGCCGCCGGCGTCCGTACCGTCGCGCACCGGGGTGTAGGTGCCCGAATGGCCGCTTTCCGGATTGTTCCAGCTGATGGCCTGGCCGATGGGAGCGGAATGAACGCGGTTTTCCGCCTGGGCGGCGTATTGCTGATCGGCACGATCCAGCGACTTGCCCACCTCGGACCCCACATAGGCGCCCAGCAGGGTGCCTATCGCCGTCATGGCCAGCTTGCCGGTGCCGTGGCCGAACTGCGCGCCCGCCACGGCGCCGCCGACGCCGCCCAGGATGGCGCCGCCAGTCTGCTTTTGGCCATAATCCTGCGCACAGCCGGCCAGCAGGCCGGCAGCGACAGCGAGGGGCAGAAATCTCTTGAAGATGGTGGTCATGGTCTCTCGTTCCCGGCGTATTCCCCCCTTATACGGGGGACGATTGCAAGGCTGTCATGGATTTGGGGCTTTTTATAGGCAGCATGGCGGGCTAGAAAACCCCAGGTCCCATGGACTAACTGAAAGCCTAGAGCTCAACCGCCACCCGGTCAAAGATCATGCCCAACGCTTCCGCCGACCCGTTTTCGCTGTTCTCCACCTGGATGGCCGAGGCGGAGAAATCCGAGCCCAACGATCCCAACGCCATGGCGCTGGCCACCGCCGACACCCAGGGCCGGCCGAGCGTGCGCATGGTGCTGCTGAAGGGCGTCGACCAGGGCGGCTTCGTCTTCTACACCAACCTGCAAAGCCGCAAGGGCGAGGAATTGGCGGCCAATCCCCACGTCGCCCTGCTGTTCCATTGGAAGAGCCTGAAGCGGCAGGTTCGCATCGAGGGCCCAGCCCAGCCGGTGACGCCCGAGGAGGCCGATTCCTATTTCGCCAGCCGCGCCCGCACCAGCCAGATCGGCGCCTGGGCGTCCACCCAGTCGCGGCCGCTGCAAGGCCGCTTCGAGCTGGAGAAACGGGTGGCCGAGTTCACCGCCAAGTTCGGCTTCGGCGCCGTGCCGCGCCCGCCCCACTGGTCGGGCTACCGCGTGGTGCCGGAACGCCTGGAATTCTGGCAGGACCGCCCGTTCCGCCTGCATGACCGGTTCATCTACGAGCGGGCTGGCGATGGCTGGACCGTCACCCATTTGTTTCCGTAAGGAGGACATCCCCATGTCCGACAGCGCCCGGCTGATGCGGCTCGCCACCTATGCCTCGGTGGCGACGGCGACCACCCTGATCGCGGTGAAGCTGGCCGCCTGGGGCCTGACCGGCTCGATGGCGCTGTTGTCCACGTTGATCGACTCGACCTTGGACGCGGCCGCCTCGCTCATCAACCTTTGGGCGGTGAGCCATGCGCTGACCCCGGCCGACCGCGAGCACCGTTTCGGCCACGGCAAGGCGGAACCGCTCGCAGGCCTGGGCCAGGCGGCCTTTATCCTGGGATCGGGCGCGCTGCTGTTGGCCCAGGCGGTCAACCGGCTTCAGCACCCCGTCGAGGTGACCCACGCCGACATCGGCACCGCCGTGATGGTGTTTTCCATCGTGCTCACCTTCCTGCTGGTGCGCTTCCAGAAGTACGTGCTGAGCAAGGCCAATTCGGTGGCCATCTCGGCCGACTCGCTGCATTACGCCGGCGATGTGATGATGAACGCGGCAGTGATCGTGTCGCTGATTGTGGGCGAGTGGCTGGGCTGGACCGCCATCGATCCGCTGTTCGCCATCGGCATCGGCGGCTACCTGCTATGGAACGCCTACCAGATCGCGCGCAATTCCATGGACATGCTGATGGACCGGGAATTGCCCGAGGAAGATCGCGGCAGGATCAAGGAAATCGCCCGCACCTATCCGGGCGTCCGCGGCATGCACGACCTGCGCACCCGCCTGTCGGGCCAGCAGGGCTTCATCCAATTGCATCTGGCGCTGGATGACGACCTGCCGCTGATCGAGGCTCATGCCATCGCCGACGCGGTGGAGAAGGCCATCATGGAGGCCTTTCCCCACTGCGACGTTATCATCCACCAGGACCCGGCCAGCCTGCACGAGGAACAGCAATCCTTCGCGCATTGAGCCGGCCGGGCACCGGGAACGGCTACTTCTTCTCGATCGGGCCCAGGGCGTCGGCCAGTTCCTGCACCCGCTTGCGCACTTCCGGGTCGCGGATGCGGTAATAGGCGCGCACCAGCTCCAGGGTTTCACGCTGGGCCAGGGTGCCGTCATCGAATTCCGGCGGGTCCTCGGTGGCGCGCACCATGTGGCGCGGGCTGGCCGCCATCATTTCCTCGTCCATGTCCTCGAAGAAATAGCTGACCGGCACCTCCAGCACGCGCGACAGGTCATACAGGCGCGATGCGCCGATGCGGTTGGCGCCGCGCTCGTACTTTTGCACCTGCTGAAAGGTCAAGCCCAGCGCCTCGCCCAGCTTTTCCTGGCTCATGCCCAGCAGGGTGCGGCGCAAGCGGACGCGGCCGCCAACATGGACGTCGATGGGATTGGGCCGCCCCGAGGGCGTGCGTCCGCGGCTGGCGCGGCGCGAGACACCCGTGGTGCTCTTGCGGATGGCCTGAGACATGCAGTATCACCTCTGTTGAAGCCGCGCCGGGGGGCTGGCGCGGTTTACAATCATTCACTGCGCACATTAGCTGCATCTTGCAGGCATGTGTAGCGGCGAATCGGGGAGGCCATGTCCGCAATTCGCGACGCGGTGGAGCAGCTGGCACTGGATCTTGCCGGCACCAACGAGGCCGAACACCGGCTGCGCTCGTTCCAGCGCCATGCGGGCGCGCTTGGGGTGACGGCGTTCGCCTACCTCAATACCGCCCACCCCGAAAATCCGTTCTATCTGGAAAGCACGTACCCATCGGCGTGGATCAGCCGCTACGTCGAGCAGAATTTCATGGATACCGACATGGTGCCGCAGGAGGCGCGGCGCTCGCCCCTGCCCTTCCATTGGCGCAGCACCCTGGCCAAACCGCCCTATGGCCCGGCGGCCAAGCGGGTGTTCGACGAGGCGGCAGCGTTCGGCATCCACGACGGTTTCACCGTACCCATCCACGGCCCCGGCGGCATGACGCTGATGAGCATGGTGATCAACGAGGACGACCTGGAACGCCCAGAGGCGCTGCCGCTCACCAGCGCGCTGCAATTGATGGCGCTGCATTACCACTTGGCCTGCGAACGCGCCATGACCCCGCAGCCGCCGCGCGAGCTCATTCTCACCCCGCGCGAGCGCGAGGTCCTGCTATGGGCCGCCAAGGGCAAGACCGGGTGGGAGATCGGTCAGATTCTCAGGCTGTCGGAGCGCACCGTGACCTACCACGTGGAAAACGCCCGCGCCAAGCTGGGCGCCTCGAGCCGCGCCCATGCGGTGGTCAAGGCGGTGACGCTGGGGCTCATCGCGCCGTAAGGGCCGCCGCCCTGTAGGAACCTCCAGTGTCAGTGCGCAGACCGGAACGCAACAATGATCAAACGATTGTTCATCCGGAGGTTGGCAGCTCGTGACCGTCATTGCCTTTCCCCGCGCCGAGCGGCACCACGAACGTCTGCGTGGCATCGAACAGTGCCTGGATGCCTTGTACGAGGAAGCCGAGGAATTGGGGCTGGACCTGCTGGCCCACATGATCGCGGTGTCGCGCGAGGCGGCCCGCGAAACGCTGGAGAGCGAGGGGCAGGCCTGACCCTGCCCCAAGCCCTGAAACGCAAAACGCCCCCGGGAGGCTGCTCCCGGGGGCGTTTTTATCGAAAGCCGGATGGCTTAGCCGACGATCTCGCACTGCGAGAAGAAGTAGGCCACTTCGACGTTGGCGTTCTCGAGCGAGTCGGAACCGTGCACCGAGTTGGCCTCGATGGACTCGGCGAAGTCGGCGCGGATGGTGCCGGCGGCGGCATTGGCCGGGTTGGTGGCGCCCATGATGTCGCGGTTCTTCAGAACAGCGCCTTCGCCTTCCAGCACCTGGACGACGACCGGGCCGGAAATCATGAACGAGACCAGCTCGCCGAAGAACGAGCGCTCGCGGTGCACGGCGTAGAAACCCTCGGCCTGCTCCTTGGTCAGGCGGACGCGCTTCTGGGCGACGATGCGCAGGCCGGCTTCCTCGAAGCGGGCATTGATCTTGCCGGTGAGGTTGCGGCGGGTCGCATCCGGCTTGATGATCGACAGGGTGCGTTCGATAGCCATTTTGGTAGAATCCTTTTCGGCGGTTAGCGCGCTGCCGCCCAGCCTTCCCATCGGTACGGGCGGGCGCGCACAAATGCCCCCGGTCCGGCCGGCGGTCCGGGGGTTGGCGGGTTATACAGCCTTCGCCCGATAAGGGCAACAGGGATGGCGCTTGAGGGGCTGCCGTGTTATTCGGACGCCGCCATGCTTCACATCAACGATCTCGTCTTCCGCATCGGCGGGCGCACCCTTCTCGACAACGCCACCGTCCACGTGGCCGCCAGCGCGCGCGTCGGCCTGGTGGGGCGCAACGGCGCCGGCAAGTCCACCCTGTTCAAGCTGATCCTGGGCGACTACCACGCCGATGCCGGCGAAATCCTGATCCGCCCCCGCGCGCGCGTCGGCTGCGTGGCGCAGGAGGCGCCCGAGGGCGAGACCTCGCTGACCGATTGCGTGCTGGCCGCCGACGCCGAGCGCACCGCCCTGCTGGCCGAAGCCGAGGATTGCCACGACGCCCACCGCATCGCCGAAATCCACGAGCGCCTGAACGCCATCGATGCCCATTCGGCGCCTGCCCGCGCCGCCGCCATCCTGGCCGGCCTGGGCTTCGATGCGGAAGCGCAGGCGCGCCCGGTCTCGTCCTTCTCGGGCGGCTGGCGCATGCGCGTGGCCCTGGCCTCGGCGCTGTTCGCCCGCCCCGAATTGTTGCTGCTGGACGAGCCCACCAACCACCTGGACCTGGAAGCGACCCTGTGGCTGCAAAGCTTCCTGGCATCTTATCCCGGCACGCTGATCGTCATCAGCCATGACCGCGAGCTGCTGAACGAGGTGTGCACGCGCATCGTCCATCTAGAGGCCTGCAAGCTCAATTCCTACGGCGGCAATTACGACGACTTCGTCCGCGTCCGCCGCGAGAAGATGGAGCTGGCCGCCAAGGCCCAGGCCAAGCAGCTGGAGCAGCGCCGCAAGATTCAGGCGTTCATCGACCGCTTCCGCGCCAAGGCGACCAAGGCCGCCCAGGCGCAAAGCCGCATCAAGATGCTGGAGCGCATGGAACCGGTGGTGTCGGTGGTGGAGGAACGCTCGTTCACCTTCGACTTCCCCGATCCCGAGCCTTTGAGCCCGCCCATCGTGGCGATGGAAGGCGGCGTCGCCGGCTATGGCGACAAGGTGGTGCTGCGCGGCCTCAATATGCGCATCGACATGGACGACCGCATCGCGCTGCTGGGCGCCAACGGCAATGGCAAGTCGACGCTGTCCAAGGTGCTGGCCGGCCGTCTGAACCTGCTGGGCGGCGAAATGCGGCGCTCGGGCAAGCTGAAGGTGGGTTATTTCGCCCAGCATCAGACCGAGGAACTGCGGCTGGACCGCACGCCCTACGACCACATGGCCGAGCTGATGAAGGACGCGCCCGAGGCCAAGGTGCGCGCCCAGCTGGGCCGCTTCGGTTTCGAGCAGGACCGCGCCGACGTCAAGGTAACCAACCTGTCGGGCGGCGAGAAGGCGCGCCTGCTGTTCGCCCTGATGAGCCGCGACGCGCCCAACCTGATGATCCTGGACGAACCCACCAACCACCTGGACATCGATTCGCGCGAAGCCCTGGTGGCGGCGCTGAACGCCTATGAGGGCGCGGTGGTACTGGTCAGCCACGACCCGCACCTGATCGAACTGGTGGCCGACCGCCTGTGGCTGGTGGGCGACGGCAAGGTGCAGGCCTTCGACGGCGACTTGGCCGATTACCGCAAGCTGCTACTGGAGAAAGCGCGCGAGGCCCGCCGTGGCGGCGCCCCCGACAAGGCCGATGGCCCCAGCCGCAAGGATGAGCGCCGCGCCGCCGCCGAGGTTCGCGCGCAGCTGGCCCCCCTGCGCAAAAAGGCCTTCGAGGCCGAGAAGGCGCTGGAAAAACTGATGGCGCGCAAGGCGGCGGTGGAAGAGAAGCTGGCCGACCCCAAGCTCTACCAGGGCCCCGCCGACAAGGTCACCCAGTTGCAGCGTGAGCGGGGCGAGCTGGAAAAGGCCATCGCCGACGCCGAAGCGTCCTGGCTGGAAGCGCACGAGGAACTGGAAGCCGCCCAGGCCTGACGCCAGCTAAGGTCGATACCGGTTGGCGAAATGTGCGCAGAGCGCTAGGCTGGCTCGGACTACGGCAGCCAGCAAGACGTGCCCGTGATTTCACCCGACGCCACCGCAGCCCACCGGCCGTTCCGGCTGCGCCAGATGCTCAGCCTGCTGGTGGCCTTCGTTGCGCTGCTGGCCGCCGGTGCCATCGCCCTGTTCCTTGCACAGTCCTATCGTGCCGAACTGGACGACGCCCGTACCCGTACCCAGGATGCCGCCCGGCTGCTGCAGGAGCACATCGTCCGCACCCTGCGAGCCTCGGATTTCATTGTCGGCCGCGCCGCCCAGATTGGGCGCACCCACGCCATGGACCGCCTGCCCCAGGACGAGCGTGCCTGGCGCGAACTGGTGGCGCTGGTCCAGGGCCTGCCCGAGCCCGGCACCCTGTGGGTGGTGGACGCCAAGGGCATTGTTCGCCTGGGCACCATGCAATTTCCCACACCCCAGGTGAATGTCACCGACCGCCGCTACTTCGCCGCCCACCAGCAGGCGCAACGAGATATCGTGATCGGCCCGCTGGTCACCACCAAGGCCGGCGACAAGCAGGCCTTCCACTTGAGCCGCCGCATCGAGGACGCCGAAGGCAATTTCCTGGGCGTGGCCGCCGCCGGCTTCGACGCCGACACCTTCACCGACTTCTACCGCACCCTGCCGCTGGGCGACCACGCCGCCCTGGGGGTCATAGACCTGGACGGCCGCGTCATCCTGCACCAACCCGACCCCGAGCGCTGGGCGGGCGCCTCGGTGCCCTCCAGCCCGCTGCTGGAAACCATGAGGAACGGCGTCCCCATCGGCACCCTGACCGCCGTGTCGCCGTTGGACGGAGTAGAACGGCTGATCGCCTATCGCCTGGTGCCGGAATTCGGTCTGGTGGTGATGGTCGGCATGTCCACCGACGAAGCGCTGACTGACTGGCGCCGCACCCTGTGGGCCACCGGCTTGATGGCGGTGGTGCTGGCTGTCCTGGTCGGCACGCTGGCCGCCTTCACTTTTGCCAGCCTGGCCCGCGAGGAAGCCCTGATCCAAGGTCTGGAGCGCACCGTGCATGAGCGCACCGAGGAGGCCCACGCCCAGGCAGAGGAGGCGCGGCGCGCCAACGAAGGCAAGACCCGCTTCCTGGCCACCGCCAGCCACGACCTGCGCCAGCCGCTCCAGGCCGCCGCCATGTTTGCCGAAGTGCTGGCGGTGCGGCTGGAAGACCACGCCTGCGCCCCGGTAGTGAGCAAGCTGCGCCAGAGCCTGGACGCCACCCACCAGTTGCTTACCACCCTGCTGGACGTCTCCAGCCTGGAGGCGGGTAAAATTGAGACCCAAATCGGCAGCTTCCCGCTGATGCCGCTGATAGCCAACCTGTACGACCAGATGGAACCCGAGGCCTCGGCCAAAGGCCTGGAGCTGCGGGTGGTGCCCACCTCGGCCTGGGTCGTCAGCGACCCCGTGCTGCTGGAGCGCATGGCCCGCAACCTGCTGGTCAACGCCATCCGCTACACCCAGTCGGGCAAGGTCTTGATCGGTTGCCGCCACCGCGGCGACAAGGTGGCGCTATGCGTGGCGGACACAGGCATCGGCATCGCCGAGGACAAGCTGGACGTCATTTTCGAGGATTTCACCCGCCTGGGTGATAAGGGCGCCGGCACCAATCGCGGCCTTGGCCTGGGATTGGGCGTGGTACGCCGCACCGCCATCCTGCTGGGTCACGACATCGAGGTGCACTCGACGGTGGGCAAGGGCTCGTGCTTCGCCCTGCTGCTGTCGCTGGCGTGATTGTTTCCAAACAGGAAACACCGTTTTTCCGCACTCAAAGGTTTTATTCGCCTGCGAACTCGCGCATGGTCTGTTTTCGTTTATCTCCAGAGGAGAACCACAAATGAACAAGCTGGTCCTGACGACCGCCGCCGCCGCCGTGCTGGCCGCCACCACCATGGCCGCCCGGGCGGAAGAGACCAATCCGACCATCGTCCACCGCCAGGCCATCTACAAGGTCGTCAACGGCCACATGAACAATCTAAAAGCCGCCCTTTTCCTCAAGGGCCAGACTGACGCGGTGGCCTACGACGCCGACGCCATCGTCGCCGCCTTCCAACACATGGGCGACGCCTACCCCGAAGGCTCGGACAAGGGCGAGACCAAGGCCAAGTCCAATATCTGGACCGAGCGGCCGAAGTTCCAGGAAGCCGGCAAGAAGGCCTTCGGCGCCGCGCAGACCCTGGCCGAGGCCGCCAAGTCGGGCGACCAGGCCAAGACCACCGACGCCTTCAAGGCCCTCGGCGGCGCCTGCAAGGCCTGTCACGAGGATTTCCGCAAAGACTGATCCTGGGATCAGAAGAAGGGAGGGCGTGCCACATGGGTGGAACGCCCCTTTTTCTTTGGCGCGAGAAGATTACGCCCGCGCCTTCTCTTCCCAGCCGCCGCGCTCGGTCTGCTGGTAGTAGACCAGCTCATGACCGGCCGCCTTCCAGGTCTTCCAGCGGGCACGGGCGGCTTGGACGGCTTCGTCGTCATTGCCGTCGAACAGATCCAGGCAACGGGCGTAAGTGCCCACATCCGCAGGGGTGACACCGTCGCACAGGACCAGGACGGTGGCACCGTTGGGGTTTTCCTCCTGATCTGTCAGCCAGATGGGTTGCAGCGCCGGCTCGCCGTCAGCGCTGCTGCCGTGGGGGAGCCAGGAATCCTCGGCATAGGTCCACAGTAGGCCATTCAGGTGTTCGACCCGCTCGCGGCTGCCGGCCATCACCACCACCTTGAGCCCGGCGCCTTGCGCCTTTTCCAGCAGGCGCGGCAGCGCCTGCTCCAACGGCAGCCGGGTCAGGTGGTAGAAGCCGATCTGGGTCATTTTTCCTCGTAGCCCTCGGCCACCAGGGCGTCCAGCAGGCGCACGCCGAAGGCGGTGGCACCCTTGGGGCAGGTGGCGGCGTCCTTCTTGGACCACGCGGTGCCGGCAATGTCGATGTGGGCCCAGGGCGTGTCGCCGACGAAGCGCTTGAGGAACTGGGCGGCGGTAATGGAGCCACCCTCGCGGCCGCCCACGTTCTTCATGTCGGCGATGTCGGACTTCAGTTGCTTGTCGTAGGACTCGCCCATGGGCAGGCGCCACACCTGTTCGCCAGCGGCCTTGCCGGCGGCCTCGATCTTGGCCGAGAACTGATCATTGTTGCTGAACAGGCCGGCATAATCGTTGCCCAGCGAGATGATGATGGCGCCCGTCAGGGTCGCCAGATCGACCATGGCCTTGGGCTTGAAGTGCTCGCGGGCGTACCACAGGGCATCGGCCAGCACCAGCCGGCCCTCTGCGTCGGTGTTGATGACCTCGATGGTCTGGCCCGAGGCCGAGGTAACCACGTCGCCGGGACGCTGGGCGGTGCCCGACGGCATGTTCTCCACCAGGCCGACGATGCCCACCACGTTGGCCTTGGCCTGACGGCCGGCCAGCGCCTTCATGGCGCCGATCACCGCGCCGGCACCAGCCATGTCCCACTTCATCTCTTCCATGCCGGCGGCGGGCTTGATGGAGATGCCGCCGGTATCGAAGCAGACGCCCTTGCCGATCAGCGCCAGCGGGGCGGCCTCCTTGTCCTTGGCACCCATCCAGCGCATGACGACAAGCTGGCTTTCGCGGTCGGAGCCCTGGCCGACGCCCAAGAGAGCGCCCATGCCCAGCTTCTTCATCTGCTTCTCGCCCAGCACCTCGACGTCGACGCCGAGATCGGCCAACTTGCGGCATTCCTCAGCTAGGCTTTCCGGGTGGATGACGTTGGCCGGCTCGCTGACCAGATCGCGGGTGAGGTAAACGCCATCGGCGATGCGGTCCAGCGGAGCGAAAGCCGTCTTGGCCGCACCATTCTCGGCGGTCAGCACCGAGAGCTTTTTCACCGCCGGCTTGTCTTCCTTCTTCTCCTTGGTGCGGTACTTGTCAAAGCGATAGGCCTTCAGCCGCGCGCCATAGGCGACGTGGGCGGCGAACTCGGCCGGCGACAGTTTGGCATCGGCGGGAGCGTCGGCAGCGATGGCCACCGCGGTGTCGCCCGAGTTCAGCACCTGGGCAAGCGCGTTACCGCCGAAGGACTGGGCCGCCAGAGCGTCGATCGCCTCGCCCTTGCCCAGGCCCACCAGCACGATGCGCGACAGTTCCAGACCAGCGGGCGCCAGGATGGTCAGCGTCTGATCCTTCTTGCCTTCGAAGCGGCTGGCGTTCATGGCCCGCAGCACGGCGCCACCGCTCTGCAGATCAAGCGCGGCGGCGGTGGCGGTCAGCACCTTGCCCTCGAGCACACCGACGATTACGGCGCCCTCGGCGGGCAGCTGGGGCTTGGCGAAGGCGATCTTCATGGCGGGGAAGTCCTCTTGAGAGAATCAAGTGCCTCCCAATGTAGCGATCCCCGCGCCGAAAGGAAGCCCGGAGCTTAGGCCCTGGAGCTTAGGCCTGGGGCTCAGGATTGCCCGGTCGCTTCGGCGGCTTCCGCCGCCAGCTCCTCTTCCTCCATGCGCCGGCCGCCGGCCAGCAGGAAGACCAGGCCACCCGGCAGCGCGGTAACCATGGTGAGGATGCCGAACAGGATGGACAGCACCAGGGTCGAGGAATCGGCCAAGCCGATGAACGAGAAGGCGGTGACCATGGCGGTCTCGCGCACGC
>Ga0306923_10004642_pt1 | contig 13179 bp, 10 predicted proteins | sample sta12Can44000108_FD_203841 | JGI IMG/M metagenome (GOLD analysis project Ga0306923, IMG submission 203841) | Lab enrichment of tropical soil microbial communities from Luquillo Experimental Forest, Puerto Rico - statanox.12C.anox.44.000.108 (v2)... | ecosystem: Environmental > Terrestrial >... | reverse complement strand
TCGGCAGGGACATTACCACCGAGACGATCGCGGCGCCGGAGATAACGTGCGGCAGGAGCGAGCCAATATCTGAGATAAAGGGGTTGAGGGCCATCCGCAGCGGATATTTGAACAACAATTTGAGCGGACGCAGGCCCTTCGCGCGAGCTGTCACGACGTATTGCTTCTGCAATTCATCGAGCAAATTGGCACGAAGCCGCCGGATCATGCTTGCCGTTCCAGCCGTACCGATAACCACGACCGGGATCCAGAGATGCGCGCCCACCGAGAGGGCTTTGCCGAAACTCCACGGCTGATCGACGTATTTTGGGTCCATCAGCCCGCCAATCGAAATTCCGAAATAGACATTGGCAAGATAAAGCAGCACAAGCGCCAGCAAAAAACTCGGCGTAGCCAATCCGAGAAATCCCAGCAACGTCAATAGGTGGTCTGCCCAGCTGTATTGGTGAGTTGCCGAATATAAGCCAATTGGGAAAGCCACCACATATGTGAACAAAATCGTCGCAAACGATACGATAAAGGTCATCAGCAATCGGTCGCCTACCACTTGGTTGACCGGCAGATTGTACGCGAAGGAATACCCCATGTCTCCGCGGAGGAGGCCACCAACCCAGAATATATATTGCTCCCATAGCGGTCGGTCGAAGCCGTACTCCGCTTTCAAGAAATTTATCTTCGCGAGGTCTGCCGCTTCGCCTGAACTTTGTAATTCTGCAATATAAGTAGAGAAATAGTCGCCGGGCGGAAGGTTAATAATCGTGAATATTACGATGCTGATCGCGATCAATGTCGGGATCATTATTAAAATACGGCGCACGACATAACCGAGCATATTGCCTCGCCTTCTACCGGGGCACGGCGGGTGGCGGCGAAATGGCAGCCGCCGATTTCGCCGATGCTTCGGATAGGTCGAACCAGAACCCGTCAGGCTTGTAAATGCCGAAATACGCTCCCGGATCCCAATTATAAATCCCTTCCTCGGGAATATTACGAAGTTTGGCGTTTACCACGATCGGTTGCAGGACGCCCGCGACAGTCCCGATCGAGAAAACCTCATCGGCCCAGATCTGGAGCATGTCTCGCCAGATCCGCGTGTGCTCTTCATCGGACACTGCGGCGAGCCACTCCCCGTAAAGATCCCTCAGCCGGATGGCAGACGGTAGGCTGGGAGCCTCGCCCGCCTCGCCTTTCGTCTCATAATACTGGCCCCATTTGGGCCACTCCAGTTGCTGCTGAGTGGTCGGTGCAAATTCCCATGGCGGCATGGCGGCGGTAGCTAACCCGTTCTCGATCCCCTTATCGATCGACATCAAAGTCTCGCCCGAGAAGACCCGTCGCCGAAACAGCGTCAATTGCGACGGTTTGGCGAAGAGCTTGATCCCGACCCGGCGCCAAGAATCTCGGATCAACTCGAGCACATCTGATTGTTCGGTGGATTCACCGGAGTTTTCGACCACGATCTCGAGGGGTCTCCCGTCCGGCAGCTGGCGAAAACCGTCGCCACCCCTAGCGAGACCGATCAAGTCGAGAAGACGGTTGGCCTCGCGCAGGTCGAAACGCGCCCAAGCTGACCGGTACCGACGATCGAAGAGCGGGCTCTGCGGCAGCAAAGTATTCTGCCCTTCTATCGCCAGCCCAAAGTAAATCGCTTGATTGATCTCATGACGATCGACGGCAAACGACAGGGCTCGGCGAAAGCGCAAATCCCGGACGAGGATACGCCAGACCTCGTCAGTGACATTCAGATTTGGATAAAGCGCCAGTTGGCTGCCAGGACCGGTGCGCCACAGCCACACCTTGTAGTGGTTTCGCTCTTCACCCGCCTTGAGAAAAGTATAGTTGTCGAAGCGCAGATAGCGTGCCTGGAGATCGCTCTCCCCGGCACCGGTTTTGGCCGGAATGATTTTGCTGTCCGCTACCGACAAAATCACCCGATCTATATATGGAAGTTGATTTCCCTGCTTATCGACACGGTAATAATACGGATTCCGTTCGAATATGAAACGGTCGGAAGGGGGTTTTGTTTTTAGTATCCAGGGCTCCAAAGACGGCAAATCCGGGTTGTCACCCCGATACATGGTATCAAACTTATTGTGAAGCGAGGCCCAATTACGCTGATTCGCTTGCTTCACCAAAGCATCCAGCGTCGCTTTTTCGGCGTATTTTTGATGAAACTGCTTTAGATAATGAGACGGGCGGTAAATGAAAAGCGGACTTGGCCCGGCCAGATCCGGCATGAAGAGCGGGTTCGGCCTCGTCCACGTGTAGCGAACGGCCGTCTCGCTCAACACCTCAAAACGAGGGACCTCACCTTGCGGCAACATCGATATCGGCAATCCCGATGGTGACAAATACTTATTCTGAGCGACATCTTCGAACCAATACCGGAAATCTTCTGAGGTAAACGGCTGTCCATCAGACCATTTATGTCCTTTGCGCAGATGTAGAGTAAAAACAGCGTTATGCTGAACGTCGATGGATTTGAGAATATCCGGCTCGAGCGTTAGTGAGGGAGTGTACCCGACGAGCCTCGCATAGCCGTACACCACCATCATCCGGGTGTCCTTGGGGCCGCCCATCAGCATCCGCAACTCACCCCCCGGAATGCCGATTGTCTCGAGCTCCGCTACAGCCGGATCTTCCGGCACCCGCATCTCGATTTTTGGCAGCTTTCCGCTTGCTACATCATCTTTAAGGGCGGGCGTCTCCTGCAGCTCCGCTGCTGCCTCGCCCAGGGTGATGAGGGTCGCGGTCAGCGCCAATCCGAGCAACATCATTTCGCGCCGGTTAGGACGGGCGTCGGTGATCCGCATCACGGGATTATGCCCGGGCGCGGCTGGTGGCCAAGCCGGTCAATACGACCGGAGGTTCACTCGCTTCGACGCAATGACCTTCGGCAATCTCGATCAGCCGTGGAGGGTTGGCAGGATCGCGGCGGAACGGATTGGGCCACGTGGCGGGATCCGACGCCTTCTCGGCAAGCAGCCGGTCAAAATCCAGCCGTTGAGCGGGGTCTGGCGTCGGCACCGCGGCAAGGAGGGCTTGGGTGTAGGGGTGAACCGGGTTGCGAAACAACATCGCGCGGTCCGCGATTTCGACGATGCGCCCAGCGCACATTACCGCGATACGATCAGCGATATAGTCGACGACCGCGAGATTGTGGGAGATGAACAGATAGGTCAGAGCCAATTTTTGTTTGAGATCCATCAGCAGATTGAGGATCTGCGCCTGGATCGAAACGTCGAGCGCCGACGTCGGCTCATCGCAAATCACAAGGCCAGGACGCAAGGCAAGAGCGCGAGCGATGCCGATGCGCTGGCGCTGACCGCCGGAAAAGCTGTGCGGATAACGCTTGACGTGCCGAAGATCGAGCCCGACGAGCGCGACGAGCTCGTGCACCATCTCACGCCGCGAGCTCTCATCGCCGATGCCGTGGATAACCAGCGGCTCTTCTATTATCTCGTAGACCGTCATGCGCGGGTTCAAGGAACCGAACGGATCCTGAAAAACAAACTGCACCTGTCGGCGAAACTGCTTCAAGTCTTCGCCCTCTAGCGAGAGGACGTCGATCAAACGCCCGTGGTCGTTGAAGATGATCGAGCCGGAATCTGGATTGACCGCGCGTAACAGCACTTTGCTGAGTGTCGTCTTGCCACACCCGCTCTCGCCGACGATCCCGAGGCACTCGCCACGTTCGATATTTAGGCTGATCGCGTCGACCGCGACGACGCGTGCGCCAAATTTGGCGCTACCGAACAACCCGCTTTTGCGGATCGTGTAAGTCTTTCGGACATCTACACATTCGAGCAGCGGTCCAACCGCATTGGCCGGCCACTTTCTCCTTTCCGCCATCAAATGCGGCGCATCACCGGACGGGATCTCCCGTATCGGGACCAGACGCTCTCCGGGTTTCATATCGAAGCGCGGCACAGCACGCAGCAAGGCCTTCAGGTAGGGGTGTTCCGCCCGGCGGAAGATGTCGTCGAGCGTCCCGCGCTCCATCACCTCGCCGCGGTACATCACAACGATTTCCTCGGCGACATTGGCGACGACACCGAGGTCGTGCGTGATCAGCAGCACCGCCATATCGAGTTCGCGCTGCAAGTCGATCATCAACCTCAAAATTTGCGCCTGGATCGTCACGTCGAGTGCGGTCGTGGGCTCGTCCGCAATCAGCAGCGCCGGACGGCAGACCAGCGCCATTGCGATCATCGCGCGTTGGCGCAGGCCGCCGGACAGCTCGAAAGGGTAACTGCGCAAAGCCCGTTTCGGATCGGGGAAGCCGACGAGGCGTAGCATTTCTTCGGTTAGCTCTGTCGCCTGCTGGGCGGTCACGGGTCGGTGAAGCCGGAGCGCCTCTCCTACCTGATTGCCGACCGTGTGCAGCGGCGACAACGAGGTCATCGGCTCTTGAAAGATGATCGAAATTCTGCCGCCGCGGATCGCCCGCATCTCCGGGCCGTCCCGAGGCAATTTTGCCACATCCACTACCCGTCCGTCCAACCGCGGATCGGCAAACAAGAGCTCGCCGCGCGTGATGACGCCGCTGCGGGGAAGTATTCGAAGGATTGTTTGGCTCACTACCGATTTTCCAGACCCGGATTCGCCGACCAGGGCCACAATCGATCGCGGGCGCACCCGAAATGAAACGCCGGTCACCGCACGGATAAAGCCACCCGGTGCGGCAAACCGGACGTGGAGGTCGCGAACCTGCAGGAGATCGGTCATCCCGCACCTCCAGCCGCATAATCTCGTTGTGGCATGGCGGCGGCTCGCGTATCGATGCCGAGCGCCTGCAGGTTGACCGATGTGGCGGGATCCAGCGGCAGACCGCGCATCTCGGCCGCTTCCGCCGAGGCGGTGACCAGCTCGGGAAAACCCGTGATTCGACTGTCGACGCGCAAGGTCGCCCAGCCTGAGCGAAGTTCGAGCTGCATCCACCCTTCACGTCCGTCTCGCCGCGTCGAATAATAAGCGAGCCTCATCCGGTCCAGTGCGTTCCACGAGATCGACGCCGGGAGAGGACCCGAGGCGTTTAGAGCGGCATCGCTTACCTCGATGCACGTGCACTGACGAAGCGCGGTTCGGAGCCCGAACACCGCAAACAGGATGGCGAACCCACTCAGGATCGTCGTTTCGACGATCCCGACCGGCGCAATTGCGAGTACCATAACAGACGGAACGAGCCCGGCCCCCGCCCGAAGGTAATCGCCGAAGAGGGCCGACGGCGGATAGGCGTGGCGAGTCATGGCGAAGCGAGCAGAGCCGGAGCAAAAATTTCGGCGCCGTCCAGCCAGCGCACTGCGGGGTGCGCAGTGCTCACGGCGATCAGCCGGCAAAGGAACGCCTCCGTCGCCTCGTCCTGAATGAGGTGGTGGGTGAGTATTCCCGTCGGTTCCTCCGCGCACATGGTGCGGAGACGCCGCGCTCCAAGATGTTCAACTAGCCCGCGCAGCGCCGTTTCTTCGCCGACGAACCCGCGGGTGCTGCGCCAAGCAACAAGATCTACATGGACGTTCACCTCGTTCACATACGATATCGGCCGCGCCGCGCTGCCCGGTTGCATGCGCGAGATCGCGGTTAGGCCGCAGCCCGCGAGCAGTCCCAAAAGGGAGTCATCGAACCGGTTCCATGGCGGCACCAGAACCGATAGCGCCCGAGTTCCGAACAACGCGCTTAGGCGCTCCCGGCCCGCAGCCAGTTCGATCGCCACCTCAGCGCTCGCGCGCTCCGCCGGGAATTCGCTTTTTTTTCCTACGCGCACGTGGTTCAGATGCTGCCAACCGTGTTGAAGAACAGCAACACCCGCGTTTGGCGGCGGTCGCGGGCAGTGGTCAAGCCATTCGGCAAGCCCTCGCTCTGCTGCTATTGGGACCACCGCAAGCGAGACCGGGAGCGCAGGCGCGATCGACAGCAGACGGCACAGCCGTGCGGTCGGCGCTACCGCATCATCGTCGCGCCACCAGAGCGTCGCGACTTTTCCCGCTTCCTCCCAGCGGTCGAACTCAGCCAAGAGATCGAGCCACGTCACCATCATCAGCCCGGCGGTAACCCGGTCATCAACGGATCATACCGGCAGTCCTCGAGCAACACCAAATTCTCGGTTGGGAGACCGGATCATGTTCGCGATCAGCGCAGCGCTTCGTCGAGCGCCCCCGATGTCGATCGCACCAGTCGCCGGGTGGACAGCCATCGCACGATGGACGGCAGAGGCGAGCCGTTCGGGCGAAAGCCGAGCACCGCTGACGAGTTGGACAATACCGCGAGCCGCAAGCCGCTCCGCCCGTAAGGTCTGCTCGGTCTCGCGCCCGGATGCGAACGGCACTACGACGGCCGGCGCTCGGGCTGCCAGAATATCGAGCACCGTATTGTACCCGGCTTGACTAATCGAGACATGGCACCGCCTCAGCATTTGCGGGAAGTCGGGCCGGTACCGTTCGAGGAGTGCTCCTTCGGGCAGCGTCTTGGCGATTGCCGCGAATTCCGGGTCCGGTAGGTTGGGACCCGTGAGCAGGTGCCACCCGAGATGCGCCAAGCATCCCCGCCGTCGCGTCTCGACTGCGGTCATCAGCAACGCGCCGCCGACGGCACCGCCCCCAGCGGAAACCACAACTTCCCCTTCGGCGGCGGTCTTGTCCGACTTCGCCGCCCCACCGGCCTCATCGGTCTCGGCTATATAGCCGGTATAGATCAACCGATCGCTGATTTCCGACGCGAGCGGGAAGCTATCTTCGAGCGGGATGAACGCGGGATCTCCATGAACCAGCACAAAGTCGAACCAATTGCGGACGCGCTCTATGATCTCCTTGAGGCGGTGAGGATCACTTGGCGCGACGACGATGTCCCGCAGCGAACACAGCACGAGCGGCCGAGGGTGCCGCGACCAGGCGGCTTCGATCAGCCCGTCCAGCTCGAAGCGAAATGCCCGGCGGCCGAACGGGAACGCCTCGATCAACAAAGCGTCGGGCTGCTCCTCCGCAAAGGCGCGTAAGAGGGCGGACCTTCGCGCTGTTCGTAGCTCGTCATCGATCGGCCGGCCCATCTCGTCCACGAGCATCTTGAATCCCGCATCGTGGGCTCTGATCGGGGGAAGCTGGACCATCCGCTGGGCGGAGGTGCGTGCCAATTCGGCAAGCGGCTCTCCTCCCGAGATCAAGGTCACTCTGACACCCTCCCGGGTCAGAGCGTCGACTATCCTCAACGAACGCCGCAAATGCCCGATTCCAAGGAGATGTTGAACATAAAGCAGCACGGAGCCGATCATGGAATGCGCCGGCTTCCACTCACGTCACGCGGCCTTGCGACGCCATATCGATCACCGCATTGAGGCGGCGAGCGACCGACGCCAGGTCATGCTCGTCCCTGACATGCTGCCGCGCAGCTTCGGCGAAGGCAGCACGACGGGGGCGGTTGGTGATCAGGCTGCGCACGGCCTCGGCAAAGGCCGCCGCATCGCCTGGCTGGACGAGGAGGCCGGTTACTCCGGGCGCGACAATTTCGCTGACGCCGCCCCCGCTGCCCGCTACGACCGGCACTCCACTTGCCTGCGCCTCCAGCATTGCCATGCCGAAAGCTTCGTTGAGAGCCGGCCACACGCACAGGTCAGCCGATGCCAGCCGTTGCGCAACGTCCATACCCCCGAGCATTCCTAACCAATTCACCCGATCCTTGAGCGGATGAAGCGCGTCCTCGACCGCGCACCGGGCCGGTCCGTCCCCGATCACCTCCAACACCCACTGCAGATCCAACAAGCGCGAAAGCGCATCCCCAAGGAGTTGGTAGGATGCGAGCTTGTCGCCGTGGCGCATCATCGCGACGGTGATGAGACGTGGCTGCTGAGCTTTCACGCGCGCTGGTCGTGTGTAGGACCCGACATCGACGAAGGGCTTGAATGGCACCCAACGCCACGCGTCTCGCAACAGCGGCAACACGCATTCCCGATCGACCGGGTTGAGCCCGATCACGGCGTCGGCCCGCCTGATCGCGCGCTCTGCCGCCCGCCGACCAGCCGACCAACCGCGCGACGCCTGTTTTGGCGCGTCGGAAGCCTCGGCGATGACATAGGGAATGCACAGCGCGTCTGCGATTGGCGGTCCCAACCAATCCGGCGCCTTATGGTAAAGATGATAGGTAAACCAGAGTTCCGGGGCGGTTTCTGGAGCCGCGCGCCAGCAGCCGATAAAATGGGCCGCAAGGCTGCCGCCGACGGCCGCCAACCGAGTCTGACGCCGCTGGTCGCCATGCCCGTCATAGCTGCGAAATCGAGATGCTATGAACGGATCGTGGCCAGCCAGCCGCAACGCCTCAAGGAACAGCTGCGCGACCCTGCGGTCTCCCGAGGGAACTGGGTGATCAGGCGATTTCAGTGGAGCATAGAAGGCGATACGCATTCCATTTGAGTTACGTTTTCCTCGCTACCAGAGACGCCCTCGGAGGACCACGGGACTGGATCGTTGGCGGGGATATCCCGCCGAGAGGCGGAAGCCAGCCCAAAACGGGCAGCCAGCCGATCGACGCCGTCCTCCATAGAAAAAAGGTGGCGCACTCGGTGTTCGCCGGCAGCGCCAAATTGGGCCCGCTCCACGGGATGACGGATCAGGCGTTCCAACGCCTCGGCGAGCGACATCGGGCAGCGCGGCGGCACCAAGAGTCCGGTCACATTCTGCTCGATCAACTCCGGGATCGCCGAAACGCTGGTCGAAATGCAAGCGAGCCTCTGGGTTTGCGCCTCGATCAGTACGTTAGGTAGCCCATCGCGGTCGCCATCGTTCGCCACCTTGGAGGCGAGCACAAACAGGTCGGCCTCGCGATAGGCGGCGAGCACCTCCGGCTGGACCATGGCGCCTCGCCACTCTATCCGGTGCGACAGACCAAGCCGCTCCGCCTGGCGTTTCAGTGTCGCACGGAGCGCACCGCCGCCGATATGTGCGAACCGCCAATGAAGGCTGGCAGGAAGGAGCGCCAGAGCTTCGAGGAGGTCGTCATAGCCTTTTTTTGCGACCGGCCGGCCGACCGAGAGGATGAGGACTGGCTGCTGCGGGTCGCTGCCGTCGCGTGCGCCCAAGCGCAGTGGGGGTGGCCTAAAGCGCGCGAGATCGACACCATGATAGCACAGCCATACGGCGTCAGGCCGCGATGTCAGGCCCACAAGGTAGCAGCGCGCCACCTCGGTACAGGTGACGATCCACCTCGCTTCCGCGAGCTTCGAACGCTTCTCCCATTCCGGAAGTGTCCAGATATCCTTGGCATGCGCCGAAGCTGTCCAGTCGAGGCCCGTCAACAGCGCCGTATAACGCGCCACAGAGGCCGGCGTATGCAGAAAGTGCGCATGAATGTGGGTGACATCGTCCGGTAATTCGGCGGCCAGAACCAGGGCTTGGCCGAAGCGACGGATGCGGTTCGGGGTCGGATCGCGGCCTAGGTCGGCAAACCACGCGGCCCGCGCCGCCCGGTACCCCGCTTGTCGGCGAGACCGCAACCAGCAGCGCCAAACCCGGGAGATTTCCTGGCGCAGGTACTCGGGAAGATAGAGCAGCGCCGCGCCGATCTGGCGATGGATCGGATGGATCGCGCGATCGGTGGGATGGCGCAGAGAAACGATGAGGATGTCGAGCCCCCGCCGCTCCAGGGCCAGGATCTCTTGAGCTATGAAGGTTTCCGAAAGCCGCGGATATCCTTTGACGACGAAAGCAACGCGACCCGCCGCCCCGGTGGCTGCTGTCACACTCAGGTTCCGTAGCGAGCCCGTGCCGCAAAACAACCCGCTCGCCCCTGTTCGAGCCAGTTTCGCGCCAACCGGTTAACCTCTGGCATACCGCCGAGCAGGCCGGGGATACGAACAGCGGAAGGGGGTGGTTGCTGTGCGAGACGGCGAAGGGCGCCGGCCATGACCTGAGGATCGCGCGCTTGATCCTCGGACAGCATCGCCAACAGACCTAGCTCGGCGGCGCGCTTGGTCCTAATGAACTGCTCCAAGCGCGGCACGGTCCTTGGTATGATAAGTGCGCGCTTGTCGAAGGATAGGATCTCACAGAAGGTGTTGTAGCCTCCCATCGCTACGACGCCGGCGGCGCGCGCCATCAAGCTCTCGAGCCGGGCGCTAAAGGTGATCGACCGCACGTTCGCGAGCCGGCCCGCGCGGCTGGCAAAGACTGCCCGTTGCTCGGGCAACATGAACGGACCGAAGACCAGCAGCGCAGGGTGCGGAATAGTCGGATCGTGCTCGTACGCCGACAGCACATGGTCGATTAAGGCCTCGCCATCCCCGCCGCCGCCCGGTGTGACCAGCAGAAAATCCTTGTCGATGATGCCGAGGAGCTCGGGCAAGAGCTGCAGCTCACTCGGAGTGCGCCGCAAATAGCCGGTATAGGTTATGCGCTCGCGGACGCTGCGCGGTACCGATAGACCCGCGAGCGGATCACAGACCTCCGGCAGGCCGTAGACCCAGATCTCGTCGTAATATTCTTCGACGGCTGGGACCGCCTGCTTGCGCTCCCACTCGCTCTCGAGCGCTTCGGGATCGTCCATAACGTCGCGCAGCCCCAGGACCAGAGCCGTTCCGCGCCGTTGCAGCAAATCGAGGGTGTCGCGCACCTCTCCACGGAGTCCTAACGGTTCCTTGTCGACGATCAGCAATTCGGGATCAAAGATATCGGCCGTGTGTCGAATTATCGAGGAGCGCATCGCCAGCATCTCGTCGATCTCAATGTGCAAATTAAGTGAAACATATTCTCCGTTGCGCAGCTTGATGACACCCGGCACGCGCACAAAATCGACCCGGGAGCGGAAATCAAAGCTTCCTATGATCGGCGACCCGGAAAGTATTAGTATAGAGACCGCAGGGTCGGCATCGACCAGCGAGTGCGCAATAGCCCGACAACGCCGCAAGTGGCCTAATCCGAAGCTGTCGTGGCTATAGATAAGCACCCGTTTTTGATGACGGCGAACAGTCACACGGGGGTCTCTCAAGGGGTAAGTGGTTCGACTATTGCACAAGCCGCTCCTGCGCGAAACGGTCTTTTATGAAGACACGGTGCCGGGTCGCCACCGGCGAAAGGCGGCCGATACGATAATCCGTCGTTCGCCACTTGCCGTTAGGTCGTGACCTTTTCGGGGGAAGTCGGCTTCATCGGTGCCAATGACCTTCCCCGGTTCATTTGCTATATTCGGGCTAGCGGGGCGAAATAGGAACCGCCGCTCAGGCGACGGGTCAGCAAGGGAATGAGTGAGGGTATTCCAAAACGAGCCCGAGGAGGGAGGAAATGAGCCTGAAGCAGGAATTCGAGTTGCTTCGCCGAGTGCCGTTTTTCGCCGAGATCGAACCGTCAAAGCTGAAGCTTTTGGCGTTCGTGAGCGAACGGGTGGGTTTCGATCCGGGAAAAAACCTGATGCGGCAAGGAGACCCGGCTGATGCGGCATACCTCATCATCGACGGTCAGGCTGAGGTCGTTCTAGAAACGCCCGCCGGTCCGATCGTTGTCGCGACGCTCGGCGCCCACGAGATCGTCGGCGAAATGGGAATCCTGGGCAACGCGCCGCGCGCGGCGACGGTCCGGGCGAAGGATCGGCTCATCGCGCTGCGCATTTCGAAGGAGCCGTTCATGCGCATGGTGCGAGAGTTTCCGAACATGGCGGTCTCGATCATGCAAGAGCTGGCGCACCGCGTTGAATTGATGAACAATCAGCTCCGCGCCGCTTCTGGCGAAATCGAGCGGCTGCGCAAGGTCACCGGCGTCGCTGCGTGACGCTGGTGAGCCGGCTGGACAGCTTCATCCGCCGGCTCGAAGCGCAGCGTGCTTGCCTCGAAATGGCCGCTGAGCTGGTTGGAGGTTTGGATGGTGACCTGCTCGAGCTCGGACTGGGAAACGGCCGAACATACGACCATCTCCGAAACTTGTTCCCAGATCGCAAAATCTATGTCTGCGAGCGCACGATTGCCGCTCATCCGGATTGCATTCCGCCGGACGGGCTCCTCTTGCTCGGCGACATGCGCGCGACTTTACCAGAGGTTCGCGCCCGACTCGCGGACCGTGTAGCGCTTGCCCATCTTGACGCCGGCAACGGGGACACTCCCGCCAGCAAAGCGCTCGCCCAGTGCATCATCCCGTTGATTGTCCCCCTCCTGCGGCTCGACGGAGTGCTGGTTAGTGAACCGGCCGTTATTGCCGACCAATTGAGCTCTCTTCCCCTACCGATGGGCATCGAGCCCGGCCGATATAACCTCTACCGCCGTATCAGGCGCCGACCGTCACCATGACTGGTACATGGTCCGATGCCGTGCTCCAACCACGACTGTCGCGATGCACCCGCGCTTCGCCGAGCAGCGGGACGAGCGACGACGTCACCCAAATGTGATCGAGCCGTCGCCCACGATTGGAAGCCGCCCAGTCGCGGGCGCGATAGCTCCACCAAGTGTATAAGCGCTCTTGCGGCGGCACGAAATGGCGCACAGCGTCGACAAAAGCGCCCGCTCGCTGCAATCGTCCCAGCCGGTCCACCTCGACAGGAGTATGGCTGACCACCCCGAGAAGCTGCTTGTGGGACCAGACATCCGTCTCTAGCGGCGCAATATTCAGGTCCCCTACCGCGATCATCGCGCGACCATCCTGCCGCTCTGCCTTGAACCAGGCCGTTATCTCATCAAGAAACTGCAACTTATGAGCAAATTTGGGATTGATGCCGGGGTCCGGGACATCGCCGCCAGCGGGTACGTAGATGTTATGGAGTTCGATGCCACCGGGCAGCTCGACAACCGCATGCCGGCAATCGGCGCGTTTGCACCAAACTCTTGTTCCTGCCGACGCGAACGGCGCGCGAGACAGAATCGCCACGCCATTATACCCTTTCATCCCGTGAACCAGCATATGCCGATAGCCGAGTTCCTCGAACACCTCGCGAGGAAAGCGCTCGTCCGGGGTCTTGGTCTCTTGAAGACACAGAACATCGGGCGTCCATTCCGTCGCAAGCCGTCGGACGTTGGCGACGCGCAGTCGGATCGAGTTGATGTTCCAGGTGACTAAACGAAGCATCACGACCAGGTCGCGCGTGCGCCATCGTTGTCGTGGGGCACCCGCAAAAACAATGGCGCCCGGTCGGGGGGGAAGACCGGGCGCCTGCATGTCAGAAGCGTTTGGGGGAAATCGGGCCCGCAGGGGACACGGGACCGTTCTAAAGAGAGCT
>Ga0306923_10004640_pt1 | contig 13182 bp, 12 predicted proteins | sample sta12Can44000108_FD_203841 | JGI IMG/M metagenome (GOLD analysis project Ga0306923, IMG submission 203841) | Lab enrichment of tropical soil microbial communities from Luquillo Experimental Forest, Puerto Rico - statanox.12C.anox.44.000.108 (v2)... | ecosystem: Environmental > Terrestrial >... | reverse complement strand
ACGATTCCTCCGGGCGGCCGGTTTGAATTTACGAGGCCAAAATTAGCGACTGCGACCATCAGTATTGGTATGCCGACCGCACTTTTGGCCGTATCGCTCTTCAATTTCGAAGTCATTCATGCAAATGCCGGGCCAAAGAGAGGTCCGGCGTTTCTATCGTGAATCTTGGCTTTTACGGAAAAGTTGGAGCTCCCCACTCAACGCGGCGTCAGACAGCGGTCGGCGAGGTCAGCATGTTGACAGCATGATGTCAGCGAAGAACCGAGAGATGAGGCAAGCAAGATAGGAAACGGCGGCTCGCACGCCAACGCGTCGTGAAGTGAGAAGTAGATGGAATAACGGAAACGCCAACCGCGGATGGGTTTCGAGCAGGCGCGTCCACTCTGATGGAAATTCTTCCTCGCCGGGTCGTGCCGAAACTGGTTGCAAAGATTTCCCGTCCCTAGTGAGCTTTTGGATATCGCCGCTTCGATCTGGCCTCAAAAGTGGCATTGCTCGCTGATGGTGTGTTGCGCTCGCATTTGCCCTTTCGGAGAAACCTCTTCAATCGTCGGCTCGATTTTTTGCGCCGTTCTGCTTTGTTTGGCATCAGAACCTTTGCAAGGTGAGGTAGGTGAGTATTGGGTATGTGCCGGTTCGCATTACATCATGGGCGGGAACGTTCCAGGCGCGACAAACTCGTTGGCGTATGAACGACTAGTGACGTCAAGTGAGCCAACAAGTCAATCGGCGGACTCCATTATCGAGAAAATGATTGAGCGCAACCGTTTCCGAAACGAACAGGTGCGCGGTATTCAGCGGTACGGACATACGGAATCCGAAACTTTGATGGAAAGCTTTCGGCCCAAGAGGTGGTGCGGGTTGACTACGAGGCACCGGATAAGAAGACATTCACCAAGACATCTGAGAAAGGGTCCGGGATTGTGCGGCACGTGGTGTTCGATCGCTTGATCCAGAGCGAGGGCAAAGCATCTTCCGGCCAGGAGCATCACGATAGCGCAATCAGCCTGGCGAACTACATGTTCAAGGTAGCTGGGGAGGAGGAGGTTGGCTCGTATCATTGCTTCGTTCTAGAGGCAATTCCGAAGCGCAACGACAAATATTTGTTCGAGGGAAGAGTTTGGATCGATATGGCGGACTTTGCGATAGTGAAAATCGCCGGTCATCCTGCCAAGAAACTTTCCTTCTGGATCAACCGCGCTGACTTTGTCAGAGAGTATCAGCGGATAGATGGCTTTTGGGTACCGGCTCGGGATGAAACGACGGTAGAGCTGAAGTTGCACGGGCACAGGCGCTTTACCATAAATCACGAACAGTACGTGTTTGACTCTGTCGCTTCTGTTCCGGCGAATAACGAGAGCGTACGGCGATAGCCATCGGTCGGAGCAAGTGAACGAGTGTCGCTTCAGATTAGCAGTGCTGAAAGGCTTCTTTGGCCGCGCACGCTGGGGGTTCCGGAACACGTCGCACAATTCCAAGTTTTTTCATTTTGTAAATCAACGTGGTGCGTTTCAGGCCCAATCTGTCGGCAGTTCCTCCAGGGCCGCCTACGAGCCAGCGTGTCGCCTCTAAGGTTTCCAGAATCAAAGCTCGGTCAACATCTTTCAATGTACGCGAACGATTGATGAGGGTCGGCCCTTCGGCACCGGCCGTCGGCAGCGGATTGGGAAGGACACCATTGTCGGCGAGGATTACAGCGCGCTCGATGAGATTCTGAAGCTCGCGGATACTACCCGGCCATGGATATGAAACCGTGCTGACATTATTGCTTCGGGAACCCGCTCAATCTGTTTCCCGATCCGGCGGCTGCAGATTTCCACAAAATGAACCGACGAATTTGCCGGCTACTGATGCGCCAGTACGTAAGGCTCAGGGCTGGTATCCGTCCTTCTGCCACTGGGCAAATAATGCGAGCTGGTCTGGCGTCCAATAGGGTCCTCCGGGCGGCATGGAGGGCGGCTCCCCCTCATGCGGTGAGAGTGTCGCCAGCACGGCATCAGCGTTGTTCGGATCCGACATGTAGCCGTAATTGTCGAGCTCCACGCCGAACCCCTTCATGTGCGAGATATCGACGGGACGAAACAATGGTTTGATATTGACTGCGAAGGAGACCTTCGGCATACGTTCTCCTTACAACTACTTCGCATCATCCGTACGTGGTCTGCCAACTGACAAAGAGTTCGGGAAGACCGGCCAACCGCGGTTGAGATTTGTTCGACGTTTGGGCTGTCAGAGAGCGTTTGGCATTACCCGAACGCCGGTTTGCGATTGGCCGGCCCTGGAAGGCCCAAGGAAAGACCAACGCTTTACGCGGCCTTCGATTCTTTTGCCGCAGACTCGCTCGCTGTGATCATGCCGTTGAGACCCGTCGGGAAAAAGCCTCCTTGCTTAACACCTGCCTTCGCTCCGAACGCCAGGTAGAGTACCTGCCCAGCCGTCCTCGTTGCGATCAACCCATCGCTGTCTTTGACGGAGAGGACTTGCCTCGCATCCCCGCTGGGTGGAGGAACCAGGTCCACGCCGTCCAAAGCTGTCGTGGGTATCTTCAATCGGGCCATGTGTGTCCGTATCGCCGCAGCATGCTCCGCCTCCGCCCCTAGAAGGCATGCCGCCGCTGTAATGATGTCTGGGGTCTTGAGAAACCCGGCGGCGCCCGAGTATGCCGTCACTCCGATGTCTTCCAGAATGCGCGCGGCCCGCAGGAAATCGTTCTGATTATCGAAACCGAAACCAAGCGCATTCAGGTCGATGTTGGGCATGGCGACCGCAGAGGACCCCAGCGCCCCGCGGAGCAATACTACGTGAGCGCGTTCATCCGCGCCAATCTGCGTGGCCATGTCGTGGAGCAAGCGCTCATCGTCGGAAAAGTTGACCTTTCTGCCTCCGACGGTATTGCCACCGTGCGTCGGATTCGGTCCACCGGCACGGCCTTTGCTTCCAATACCGAAGGTGCTGATCGACTTTCCGGTGGTGGCGTAGGTGTAAAACTCAGCCTCGAGATATTCCAAGTTGAGCGCGAAGTTCAAAATGTCAGCCTCGTCAATTCTGTTTTCCGGCATAGGGATCCTCCATATCAAGCTGGTTGTTCAGGTGGTTGAGCTTGCACCATCTGTGATCTACCCGCCAGGTTGTAGACCGCCTAAACGGGGGTGGTGCAGCAAAAACAGCGGTTGCAATGTGAGGGCCACAGGGAAATTTCGACGGAAACGGAGCAGCAGCGCGTCCAAGTCGAGAGCCGGTGGTGACGATATGGTGAAGCAAAAGACGTGTGGGTGACACATACGTCTGAGTACCCCCCGGAACGAATCCTGCAAGCAACCTGCGTTCAGGGATCAGCTCGGTTGGCCTGGTTGTGGTGGTCAGTCGACTCGCCAGGCAGTGTACGAACATAAATCACGAGATCCCAAATGTGATCTGCGGTCTCGACCTTACTGAAGCCAGGCATTCCGGTGAAGCGAATTCCGTTCTGGATGATCCAATAGAGCTCCTGGTCGGTATAGCTCTGTACCTGCTTGCTGGTCAGATCAGCTACGCGCGGGTACATAGAGTCGCCCAAGGGTGTTTGGGCACGGCCGTCGTTACCATGACATACACTGCAATCCAAACCGTACTGGGTGGCTCCAGTGTCCACGCTGGCCTTTGATGGTCGCGGAGGAATTCCGTCGCGACTCGCGCGGCGAATGATGGACCGCTTGGCAAGGACGGCAAGGCGCGTTTCCGTGGGGCCCGGTGGGTGCAGCGCTGTCAGATTGAAACGCGTCATTGCAATCACAATCAGCGCCGCAGCAAGCACCAAGATCACCCACCCGATTCGCGACCGCGTTTTGCCCCCGGTTGACCTTGTGATTGAAGTTGTCATGTTTACTTTGACTTCAGTGCGGGATAGCCCTGCACATACGTCCAGTCCGTCGACCTGGCCGGGATATGGCAGCCGAGGCAATCCTTCTTGTAGTCGGTTGCTACCTGCTTGGTGGGAGCGTCGGACTTAAATAGCGCCCATCCCCATCCGTCTCCCCAGAGTGGATTGGCGGTGAAGCGGCCCTTTTCGTCCTTGATCATTACGAACCAGACTTTGGTCCCCGAGGCCCAATGCGCGTCACCCGTAGTCATTTGCGCGTGTTCCGTGCCGAAGACTTCCTTGACCAAGACTGTTCCGTCCGGGAACTTCCCAGTTTTCCGGTACGCCTCCGCCGAACCAGGCGACGCGTACGTCATGTGCATCTGATTTCCCCTGGGGTCGAGGACCGTATAGGCGCCCAAGGACTGGTAGGTATCGCGAACGTCCGCTGGCTTGCTAATGTTTCCGCTCTTGTCGACCAGAGCAAATCCATTGGGGCCGCTCTTGCTTTGTGACCGGACTTCCGCATATCCAACCATCATGCAGAGCGAAAAAACGATCAGGGGTATGCCCAAACGCATAACGATTCCTCCGGGCGGCCGGTTTGAATTTACGAGGCCAAAATTTCGCGACTGCGACCATCAGTATTGGTATGCCGACCGCACTTTTGGCCGTATCGCTCTTCAATTTCGAAGTCATTCATGCAAATGCCGGGCCAAAGAGAGGTCCGGCGTTTCGATCGTGAATCCTGGCTTTTACGGAAAAGTTGGAGCTCCCCACTCAACGCGGCGTCAGACAGCGGTCGGCGAGGTCAGCATGTTGACAGCATGATGTCAGCGAAGAACCGAGAAATGAGGCAAGCAAGATAGGAAACGGCGGCTCGCACGCCAACGCGTCGTGAAGCGAGAAGTAGATGGAATAACGGAGACGCCAACCGCGGATGGGTTGCGAGCAGGCGCGTCCACTCTGATGGAAATTGATTTGCTAGTGAAACAGACGCAACGAAAATGGTGGGGTCGGGAAGGGCAAGCATCGTGAAGGGTTCCGGTGAAGCATCAAGCAGACGACCAGTAGAGTTGGTACTGGCCTTCTACATACACGTGATGGGACTTCTGATCCTGGGCGTGTTTTCCAGAAGCATCGTTTCCAAGGCGCTTCAGAGATCTCATCCAAAAATATGATCTATGAGTGGGGACCCGCTTTCACTCCGGTATTAGGGTCTTTACTTGAGGGCCATTACGGAGTTTACCTGCTTGAAAATCTAAGTAGACATGTTCAAGTACTTGCGCCGAGTTGGGCAAGTTATGAGGATTCGGCATCTGAGACGTTAGCAGGGGTCGAGGCGGCCTTTGCGGCTGCCGTGCAGCTGAAAATTAGCTGAGCTGCGACTGGAGACGCAGCCAAAATACAATGGACGCCTTCTGAGCCAAGGAGTTCTGTCACCTGCGGGAGCGTTCACAACAGGAAAAAGCCCCGTTCGAGAACGATCTCGGATGCGAAGTTAGCCAGGCCGACCTGACATCCGATTCAGCATAAATGCTCCTGGAGGTAAAAATATGGCCGAGTCTGCCTTTTCCAGCAATGATCCTCAGCTTGCGACTTCCGTTTCGGCTTATGCGGTTCCTCTGGAGTCGATCCTGTGCACCGAGGAGTTGCATAGCCGCCCCACACGTCCGCCTGATTACGAAAAGGAGAACCGCGCGCTTGTGAAACTGGTGAGCGCGTTAGCTGACTCGCCGAGTACGATCTTTCATACACTCGCTGAGACGATCCAGGATATTACACGGTGTGACTCCGCTGGCCTGAGCCTGTTGACAAAAGATGGCAAGACTCCGCACGTTGACGGCCAAAGGTTCTATTGGCCAGCCATTTGCGGAATGTGGAATCCCCACGTAGGGGGCGGGACGCCACGCAATTTCGGCCCGTGCGGAGACGTACTCGATCAAAATCGAACCTTGTTATTTACCCATTTCGAGCGGCGTTATCCCTACTTGATGCCCGTCAGTCCAGCTGCCGAAGAGTGCCTGCTGGTCCCGTTTTACGTCAACGGCAAGGCGGTAGGAACGATATGGGGAATCATGCACAGTGACCGCCGCAAATTCGACGCAGAAGATGACCGGGTTATGGCATCTCTCGGGAAATTTGCGTCTTCCGCGTATCAGGCATGGATGCACATAGAAGAGCTCAAAGTTGAGGTGGCCGAGCGCGAAAAGGCAGAAGCAGAAGTCCGTGAATTGGCAAAAGGGTTGGAAGCGAAGATTCGGCGTCTGGTCGAAGCAAACGTTGTAGGCATTATGATGTTCAACCTCGATGGTGCGATCACCGAGGCGAATGCAGCGTTTCTCCACATGGTGCAATTCGACCGTGAGGATCTTGCTTCCGGTCGGGTACGCTGGGCGGACCTGACGCCAGCCGAATGGCGTGGCCGCGATGAGCGTGCCCTGGTTGAGATTAAGGCAACTGGAACGGTCCAGCCATACGAGAAGGAGTACCTTCGGAAAGATGGCATTCGAGTACCAGTCATGGTCGGCGGCGCCCTCTTCGAAGGCAGTCAAAGCGAAGGTGTCGCTTTCGCGCTCGATCTAACCCAGCAAAAGTCCGCTCAGGAAAGGCTGGAGGAGGCCCGACGAGCCCTTTACACGATCCAAGCGGAGCTTGCTCGGGTCGCCAGGGTCACGACGATGGGTGAATTGGCAGCTTCCATTGCCCATGAAGTGAATCAGCCATTAACCGCGATTACCAACAACGGCAGCGCATGCCTGAGACTGCTGGCCAATCGTAAGCTCGATCCTGAAGTTCTCAAGAGTGCTCTGCAAGAAATCGTTGCCGACGGAACTCGTGCGAGTGCTGTTATCACTCGGATTCGCGGATTCCTAAAGAAGGCACCCACAGAAATGTGTGAGCTGGATATAAACGACATCATTCGGGAGGTGCTGACCCTAGCTGGCCATGAGCTCCAGAAAAATCAGCTGCTCTTAGAGTGCCAGTTAAGCGGGGCATTACCACGCGTACGGGCGGACCGTGTTCAGCTGCAGCAGGTTCTGCTGAACCTGGTGATGAATGGCGTAGAGGCGATGAACGGCGCCCCAAATCGCACACTTTCTTTGGAGTCCCGGACTGACGAGTCGGGCAACGTCTTGGTTGCGGTACGTGACTCGGGCACAGGTCTCGGTTCAGAAGTCGATCGTTTATTCACGCCTTTCTTCACAACCAAGACAAATGGCATGGGTATGGGGTTACCCATTAGTCGCTCACTCATTGAAAGTCATGGGGGGCGACTGTGGGCCACGGCCAACTCGCCTCACGGTGCTGTGTTTTCCTTTACGCTACCAGCAGCTGGCGAGTGTAATTTATGACTGCGGCTCGTGCGATTCCTACGGCTCCACTAGTCGTTGTCATAGACGACGATCCATCCATACGCTCCTCACTCAAGTTCCTCTTAAGTACGGTGGGGTTGCAGGCCGCTACCTTCGATTCCGCCGACGGTTTCCTGCACACAAACTTCCCCGATGTTCCCAGCTGCCTTGTGCTGGACGTTAGGCTACCGGGCTTGAGCGGTCTTGATTTTCAACGTGAGCTCGCGGCGCGAAATATTTGTATCCCAATAATCTTTCTTACCGGCCACGGTGACATTCCCATGAGCGTTCGTGCCATGAAAGCAGGAGCGATCGAATTTCTTACTAAGCCGTTTCGGGACCAGGATCTCCTGGATGCTGTTCGGGTCGCGCTTGATCGGGATCGCAAGAGGCGCGAACAGGAGACACAAATGGCGGACTTTCGCCACCGCTTCGATTCTCTGACCCATCGCGAGCAGGAAGTAGTTTCCATGGTTGTAGCCGGAATGCTAAACAAGCAAATAGCTGCTGAACTCGGAACTGCGGAAAACACCGTGAAGGTTCATCGAAGCCGGGCAATGGAGAAAATGCACGCGCAATCCGTGGCTGAACTCGTAAAGATGATCGACAAGCTTGAGGCTTCTGTGGAGCCGTGAACGCTATAAACTGATATTCGCATCGACCTGGTAACGAGCGCATCGAGAAGAACGAAAGTCCCTCCCAAAACGCTGATAAACGAAAGCATTACCCGCATTGTCCTTTCTGAGACGCAAAATCCACCAATGCCCAATAGATTCCTTTTCCATTTGTAGTTAGCTTGGGTCCACTGGAGGATCCATAGTGGTAAAGAATTTAATCTCGGTGATTGACGACGATGAGTCGGTTCGCAGGACCACAACACGGCTCATCGAGTCGTTTGGTTTTCGAGTGGCAGCTTTTGAATCTGGCGAGAATTTTCTTGGCTCTGGCCATCTGAACGATAGCTCATGTCTGATCGTTGACGTACAGATGCCCGGCATGAATGGACTGCAGCTGCAAAGCCAGCTGGCTGCGGCGGGCTGCAGCATTCCCATCATCTTCATCACCGCCCACGATGACAAAGAATCCCATCGGCGAGCCATGCAAGCCGGCGCCATTGCATTCCTTGGAAAGCCTTTTAGCGATGAGCAGTTACTGCAAGGCATTCGCTTAGCCTTACATGAGTTTGGTGACGAGCCCGGAACAGCAGCGAATTTCATCTCGATCATTGACGACGATGAGTCCATACGCAGGACCACAACACGTCTGATCGAATCTTTTGGTTTTCGCACGACAACCTTTGAAGCTGCTGAAATGTTTCTGACCTCCGGCCAACTGCACGATACCTCGTGTCTCATCGTTGACGTACGGATGCCCGGCATGGACGGACTGGAGCTACAAAGTCAGCTGGCTACGGCGGGCTGCCGCATTCCTATCATTTTCATCACCGCTTACGACGATCAAAAGTCCCGTGAACGAGCAATGCAAGCTGGCGCTGTCGCATTTCTGGGAAAGCCTTTTACCGACGAGCAGTTACTCCAAACCATTCGTTCAACCTTGCGGCTCGACAAAGGCGGCACGAAAGCAATGTGATCACGGAGTCGCAGAGATGAACACATCAAGTATTTCGCCTGAAGATGTTCCCGTTCGTGATGTACAGGGAGCCCCTGTGGAGTCAGTCATGGAAAATGTCAACAGAGTTGCGTCAAGTGAACAGGGTTGCGTTGCGGATAGATTTGAAGAAATCATAGGCGACAGCCCTGAGCTGGAATCCGTACTCGTGGAGGTGGAACGAGTGGCACCGACCGATTCCACCGTCCTAATCCTCGGGGAGACGGGTACGGGCAAGGAGTTAATTGCCCGTGCCATTCACAACATCAGCGCACGCTGCGGTCGCCCGTTTGTGAAGCTGAATTGCTCCGCCATTCCCTTTGACCTGCTGGAAAGCGAACTCTTCGGACACGAGAAGGGTGCTTTCACTGGGGCTGTGGCGCAGAAGATTGGCCGCTTCGAAATGGCCGATACTGGAACTTTGTTCCTGGACGAAATCGGAGATATGCCTCTGGGTTTGCAGCCTAAACTGCTGCGGGTTCTGCAAGAGCAGGAGTTCGAGCGTCTGGGAAGTGGCCGGACGCATCGCATCAATGTCCGGCTGGTTGCGGCAACGCATCGGGATCTAGCGGAGATGGTCGCGAAGAAAGAGTTCCGCAGTGATCTGTACTACCGCCTAAACGTATTTCCTGTGGCCTTGCCACCCTTGCGGGAGCGCCGCCAAGATATTCCCCAATTAGCCTCACATTTTGTTGAGATTTGTGCCCGGCGAATGGGCAAGCAGATTGATCACATACCGCAGGATATACTGGCTGCGTTCACGTCGTATTCTTGGCCCGGGAATGTGCGAGAGCTTCAGAACCTGGTCGAACGAGCTGTGATCCGGTCTAACAACGGTGTACTCGTGAATCCGTTGGTGGTCTCGGAGAAACCTTCGAATGCGCCAGTTCCCCCGCGAAGCACGTTCAGCGAGTCGCAGCGAGCTTTCATCCTGCAGGCATTGCAGGAAACTGGTTGGGTTATCGGCGGATCCGGCGGTGCAGCGGCCCGGCTGGGGCTGAAAAGGACGACGCTGATGTTTAAAATGAAGAAATTCGGGATTTCACGACCGGTGCCCTCAGACCACCGCGACGAGCTAACCGACAGCTTGGAAGGAGGGCCCGCACCGAGCTGCGGTTGAGTGGTATTTCGGTGAAGGTTGCCGTTTGCCACGTCCCGGAATTACGCGGTCTGGTATGCCGAGGGTTCGATAGGCAAGACGAACTGAAACGTTGCACCAGGCCCGGTATTAGGAGTCGCCCACAACCGGCCGCCGTGAGACTCGATAATCGAGCGGCTGATCGGCAATCCCATTCCGGTGCCTTGAGGTTTGGACGTGACGAATGCAATGTTTTGTTCCGCAAGCTCTTGCTGAAAATCAAGGCCCCTTAATCCAGGTAGTCTAACGTCCAGCACAAGGCAACTGGGCGCATCAGGCGGCTTCCCGGATCTGCTAGGAGATTCCAAAAACGGCTTGCGCCGCGTGCTAGAACCGTCACGTTTGAATCCTACGCGCTCACCCGTGATCGTCGTTTAGCCTATGGCGTGCCGCTTCAAGCTCGGCCAATCGGAACAGCGTAGCTTCGTCGCCGGAACGTGGCATTGTGCATTGCGCGTGGAATCGATAGCGCAAACGGACGTGACACTCTTCCTGCTCTGCGTCCGATTGCATTGCCTCGTGACGCAGGGACGATGGCTCAGTCATCCCGGTTGATTCACAGTCGGAACGGAAGCGAAGCCATGAGCAAATTTATGGTCGTTACCGGTGCGTCGCAGGAACTGGACGCGCGGCCGCCAAAGCATTGATGGAGGACTGTTGGTCTGTATTGGGTGTCGCGCCGTAAAATTTCGAGACCCCACATGTGTTGAAACTCTATTTCGCGCAACTTCGATTTCCGTCGCTCGAAAGACTGAGCCGGAGGCGCGTGACAAAGCCTCTTCCCAGAACCTGACTTCGAGCTCTGCATCACAGCCCAATCCACGACTTCGGGGGAGTCGCAGTTTCGATGGCCCGTTTTGGGGTCACGAACCTTCGGATTGCGAACAGACGTGGCGACCACGCGGTCGAGTGTCAGTGGCCTGCCACGCTGACAGCCCGCGAGTCAAAAAATCGCATGCAGTGTGCGACTCGGCCCTTGACGCCCTGAACTTTCGCCTCATTCAAAACGACTAATGACATGTGCAGATATGAGCTTCCCGACTGGCAACTACGTTGCAAAGGAATGATTGCCGCCCAGCACGAGGCTCGAAGATGAATCAAGAGGAAGTTACCTCGAACAGACTGCAGTCATCGACCCAGCCGATCGCTGAAATGAAGCACTGCTTCAAGGGGAAAGTCATGACCGTCGCCACAAACAGTGTCTCGGATAGTTGCAGTTCAAATCTCTTTCTACGGAGGGCTGGCAAAGCGCTATGCCCACGTGCAGAGGGTAGCCGAACTAGACTTCATCAAACATTCGACGAACTAGCGGCGCCGCATGCGAAAAGGATCTTTCACGCAGCATATCGGATCACGAGAAATCGCCAGGATGCCGAAGATGCGGTGCAAGACGCGTTGTTACAGGCATTCGTTCACTTGGAGCATTTTGACGGTCGTTCGACTTTCGCGACGTGGCTCACACGAATTGCCATCAATTCGTCCCTCATGATCCTGCGCAAGCGAAGACATGCGAGGGCGGTATCGCTCGAGGAAGCAGCCGATTTTGAGCAGTCGAAAATCCTTCAAGGGATCAGAGACGAAGGGCCGGACGCGGAACAGCAGTACTTAAAGAAAGAACTAAAAACAAGTCTGCAAGATGCCGTAAGGACACTTCGGCCCTCGCTTAGGAAGGTAGTCGAATTTGGGCAACTAGAAGATCGGTCTTTGAAAGAGACCGCCGACCTATTGGGCGTCACTCTCTCTGCTGCCAAAGCGCGCCTTTTTCATGCGCGGCAGCTGCTGCGCAGTTCGCAAAAGCTGCGCGGACTTTACGGTTACGAACCTTCGGGCAACCAGCTTTCGACTCGAGCCGCTGGCTTAGGCCGGCCGCAAACAGGCTGCAGTTAACCACTCATCGCGAAAGGGAAAACTATTCATGGATAGCCAAAGCACGAGCCGGGACAGAAAGTCCTTCGAAAAAACTTCTGAGGGCGCGGAGAAACCGAATCATCTCTTGCGGCTCCCGTGCGGTGGAAACCGGCAAGCACTGGATGATCTGTTTGCTTCGAGCAGCTCACACCTCTATCAGGCAGCCTTTCGCATTCTTTCGAATCCTCATGATGCCGAAGATGCCGTACAAGACAGCCTGCTGTGCGCGTTTCGCAACTTGAATCAATTCCGCGGACACGCAAGGTTCTCAACCTGGCTTCACCGGATCGCCATCAACTCATCTCTGATGCGATTACGCAAGCGAAAGTGCGGACGCGAGTTTCCGCTCGAGCCAGTGTTTACAGGCAAGGAACTGGTTGCACCAGGAATCGACCCTCTTTCCGATGATCCTAATCCAGAAGAACAATGCGTCCGGGTTGAACAGCGAAAGATTCTTTCAGAGGCACTGTTGAAGCTGCCAGACCCTTTTCGCACGGCCGTAGAGCTCTGCGACCTTGAAGGGCTTCCGACCAAGGACGCAGCGCAAAGATTAGGTGTTCCCTTATCAACAATGAAAGCACGGCTGTTCCGCTCCCGCCGGGCCCTCAAAACGACGATTCTCCGACTGCGTTCGGTTCAGCCGTCGTTCCGGACTGCGAACAAGAACTCCTGCTGGCATAGGCCCGAGGACAAGGCAGCAAAGATGGAATCGCTTCCTGCTGCGTGACGGTCGCTTTGCCGAAATCTATTCCTGTTTTGATGGAAGCCATCATTCAAGAGAGGGCAATCCATTGCCAAAGGAGTGTAATGATGAATCGACCATCGATGTTGGAGTGGTACCGCATTCTTCGAGTCCACTATCACTTTACGATGTTTCAGGCGATTCAATACGCGCTGTGGCTCACGCGTTGATCCTTTGTGCGGGGCAAGCACAGTCGATAGATCGATGCGGCGGTCGAAAGGACAACACTTTCTCAAGCCCAGTGCAGCTTCGAGTGCTCGCTGGCGAAGATGACCCTGGCCAAACTGGTTGGTCAGATCCGGGAAAAGACGCATTGAGTTTCGTTGATTTAAATTGTGCAGATAACAGAAACAATAAATCGGGAGAACCAAGGAAATGGCAACGGAAACAGAACTGGGGTCCGACCGGGACGAGCGCCTGGGACGGAAGACCAGCGGGCGAGCATCAGCGAGGCTGTGGGTGGCCGCTGGCTTAGCATCGATAGCGCTTGTGGGTGGATGGCGCGGATATTCCCATGGCGCAAGTCGAAGTTCTGCCGATACCCGTCCAGCGGCACTCCCGGAAGTAGTGGTGAGCAGACCGTTGGTACAGG
>Ga0306923_10004637_pt1 | contig 13187 bp, 9 predicted proteins | sample sta12Can44000108_FD_203841 | JGI IMG/M metagenome (GOLD analysis project Ga0306923, IMG submission 203841) | Lab enrichment of tropical soil microbial communities from Luquillo Experimental Forest, Puerto Rico - statanox.12C.anox.44.000.108 (v2)... | ecosystem: Environmental > Terrestrial > Soil... | reverse complement strand
CCCGCCCGCTTGATTTCCCACCAGGCGAAGGTGCCGAGGCAGATCGCCCCGCCCAGCAACAGAGCCAAGGTTGTGCCGGTCAGCCAGCCGTGGTTGCCGGCCAAGACGAACCCGAGGACCGCGGCGCTCAGGCCGATGACACACAGCAGCATGCCGATGACGTCCGGCGGCTGCTGTTGTTCGGCGCGCGGCTCGGCCGGGACCAGGATGCCGATGGCGAGTCCACCGGCGATGGCCAGGGCCAAGGGGGCGACAAAGCCGATGCGCCAGCCGCCCAACTGGACCAGCACGCCGGCGATCAGTGGCCCGATGGCAACCCCCAAGCCGGTGACCCCTAGGAATATGCCGATGATTTGGGCACGCATCGTTTCGGGGAAGGCGCCGACGCAGATGGCCAGCGCCAGTGGCGCGACCAAGGCGTTGCCCACGCCATCGAGAACGCGGGCGCCACCCAGCATGCCGGCCGAACCGGCCACCCCCGACAGCGCCGCCGCCGCCGCCACCAATGCGATGCCAATGAGGATGGTCCGCTTGCGCCCGAAGCGGTCGCCCAAGCCGCCGGCGGCCAGCAACAGGGCTCCCAGGGTCAGCTTGGCCACCAGCAGGATGAGCTGGCCGGCCTCCTGTGATGCACCGACGTCCCGCGCCGCATCGGGCAAGGCGAGATTGAGGATGGCGGCCGACACCTCGTTCAGCAAGCTGACGAGGATGCAGGCAATGAGAATGAGCCAGGACGAAACAGGAATGCCACCAGCCAATTTGAACTCCTAGCGCCCGACCTCGTCCGGCCGTCGCGTCGGCCATCCGGCGACTGCTTGGTTGCATTCAGCGAAGGCAATCGCACCTTTCGGAAGAATGCCGCCCGCCCCCCCACGCGGGCGGCAAGGACCGTCAGTCGAACTGGATGACGGCGCGGCGATTTTGCGGTTCGGGTGCTCCGCTGGGCGTGGAGACGGCGGGTTCGCTTTCACCGACGGCGCGGATGGTGATGCGGTCGGCGGGGACGCCATCGGCGGCCAGTTGCTGAGTCACCGCCTGGGCCCGCTCAGTTGCCAGGGTCAGGTTGTAAGCGCTTGAACCGACGCTGTCGGCATGGCCCTCCACCTCGACGGCGTTGACATTGGCCCGCTGGAAGTCGCGTGCCGCCGAGGCGACGGCCTGGCGGCCTTCCGCGTTCAACTGTGCAGAGCCTGTCGGGAAATAGACGCTGACGGCCGCCGGATGCTCGCTCTGTCCGCTACAGGCGAACAACGCCAACGGCATTACGGCAACCAAGGGGAGGTACTTGCGCATTGGTCTCCGCTCCTGACTGTCAATCCATGCGCAGAAAAATGTTGTGGCTGCTCCAGCGTAGCAACCTGTAGACCTCCTGATCGTGGATAAACCTCATTTACGGTATTACCCGTTCAGACGGTTAGTTGACCAAACGGCGGCACGCCCCCTTCCATCGGTCTACCGGCTCTGCCTTGTCTGCTTCGCGGAGATCAAGCTAGGTGGCGTTGGGCCGTGCGTCCATGGGCCATTTCGTCGAGGAGCTTGAAGAGTACATGCCGGAAGAGGCCGCCGAGCAGACCCTACGCGCCATCATCTCCTGGGGCCGCTACGCCGAGCTGTTGGCCTATGACGAGCAGGAAAAGCGGTTCAGTCTGGAGAATCCCGGCTGACGCATGGTTGTCGTCCCCCGCGCCGTTCAAAAGGGTGGGGGGGACCAGCCGGAGGCACGGCTGCCAACATCTTTTCGATACCAAGAGGTATCCATTTTGGCCTAGCATGGGCCATGACTAATTGGACAGCATCGTTGCTGGCGAGGTGGCCGGTTCGGGTTTGGCCCAGGGTTGTCGTCGGCACGGCAATCCTTGTCCTGCTGTTCAATGCCGTCATCCCGAATACCCACGTCTTCGGTTTCGCGCCGCATCTGCATCAGGCGACCTTTCAAGCCACCTGCCATGGCGCGGATGCCCCGCTGCCTGCCGACGGCGATGACGGCGCGGACCACCATTGCCCGTGGTGCACCCTGCTGGGTGGGGTCGATCTGGGATCGCCGCCGGCTGTTGCCGTGCTGGGATCATCTTTCGCCCATGTGCGCGCAACCGCGATCCGGCCAAGCGCCTCTATTCCGATCGCGCCCCGCATAACCTGCCTTCCCCAGGTGCCGCGAGCGCCCCCGTCTCGTCTTTGATCCACTCGACCTTTCCAACGGCTCTTGAGTGCCGCCCGTGCGCCCATGGCATAGCGGCGTGTTCGAGCCGGACATAATTGTGGATGTAAGAGACATGATTAGACGAACTGACGCGGCGGCTGCCGCAATGGCGTTGAGCCTTTTCCTCGGCATCGCGTCGAGCGCGCAAGCGTGCTCGGGCTGCGGATGCAGCCTGGACACCGACGAGACTTTGCTGAACCGGAACAAGAATGCCGGTTTCCGCATCGACGAGCGGGTTGATTACACTGACCAGAGCCGGTTGTGGCAGGGCACGCGTAGCGCTCCGCCCCAAGATCCCGCCAACGGCGAGGTGCAGAAGAAGACGCTCACGGTGTTCTACACCACGACGATTGACTACACGTCGGAGAATGATTGGGGCGTCAACCTCGCCATTCCCTTCCAGTATCGCGACCATACCACGTACAATCAGGGCACCTTTGACCCGTCCAGTTCGCGCTGGAACACCGTCTCGGATGTTCGCCTGCTGGGCCGCTATAACGGCCTCACCGAAAGCAAGAATTATGGCGTGCTGTTCGGCATGAAATTGCCCACCGGTTCCCATAAGAAGACCTTCGATTCCGGTACCGAAGGGCAGGTGGTCGACCCTGGCCTCCAGCCCGGCACTGGAACCTGGGACCTGCTGCTGGGGCTTACGCAAGGCGGCCAGATCACCGAATCCCTGAGCTGGTTTGCCCAGGAACTGTGGCAGAAGCCCCTTAACCAGCATGCCGATTTCCGTCCCGGCCAGACCCTGAGCTCCGGCATCGGTGTGAGCTACGCTCTCAACGAGGTGTTCGTGCCCCAATTCGGTTTCAACCTGCAAAACCGGGGGCGCGAAACAGGGGCTGCCGCCGACCGCGCCAACAGTGGCGGAGCGACCCTGTCTGCCGTCCCAGGTCTGTTCGTGAATGTCCGCGAGGACACCGCCATCTATGGCTTCGTGCAGATTCCGGTCTATCAGCGGGTCGGCGGAGTGCAATTGGTCCCAGACTACTCGGCCTCGGTCGGCGTTCGCTTCGGGTTCTAGGAGGGTGGCCATGAAAGTGCTGTTGGGGGCTCTGCTCACGACCGTGATCGTCGGCTCGGCGGCCCTGGCCGAAGAGCCTCCGGCAACGCCGACATGGTCTCGGCCCACCGTCCCTGCGGCGGTGGCTGACCTGAGTGCGGAAGACTTGTCCGGCAATGCTATGGTCATCCCAGGGCATGCCGGGCAGGTGGTCCTGCTCCATTTCTGGGCCACTTGGTGCGGACCATGCCTGGAGGAACTGCCGGCGTTGGAACAGGTGGCGGCAGTCCTTGCCCCCGAGGGGGTGACCACCATTGCGATTTCGGAGGACAAGAATGCGGGGGACGTCCGCAGCTTCGTCGCCCACCATGCTGCCACGCCTCACGTGGTGACCGTGGCGGACCCGCGCCGGGTGGCGGCGAAGGCGCTCAAGGTCAATGTGTTGCCGACCACGGTGATCGTCGGGCGGGATGGCACCGAACTGGCCCGGCTGGTTGGCTCGGGCGACTGGACGGGAAAGGATCTCGCCATCCTAAAGGCAGAGGTGTCAGGGCAGCCGGCAGACCAACCGACGACGCGCTGAGAAGTCGGCTGCGGGCGAGGCAGCGGTCGCTGCCGCTGTCGTCAAAGTCGGATATTCAACCCTGGGTGGGGGCGACAGGGTGCCGGGGCAGGCTGACGCCGGCTTCTCCGTGGCCTCTCGCCTCGAAAGAGTGTCGTGTCCAGGGGACAAAGACTTCAGGCGCGTCCGATCGTTTATTGATCGGGTGGTTTCACCGTGAACGAGAACCCCCGCAACCAAACAAATCGAACGCCCCGGTGCATCAGCGCCGGAGCGTTCGTCGTTTCGGCCCGACGCCGCGAACGCCAAAAGATCAGCCAAGTCGCCAGTCAAACCCAGCTCGTATCCCTGTTCGCTCGGCACCAGGCGAATTTCCTCCACCAGGCCCCCGCAGGATGTCGGTCGCCCAAATCTATTAATGCTTGCCGGGCAATCATGGACGGGTGCGGCGGCCGTTAAAGAGTGGCGCGCCGCGAAGCGCCTCTCAGGGTTTGTCATATCTTTGCCCACCCACTTTCGGCGCGCTCGCCGCTACCGTGACCTGCCTTGGACAGGGAGACGGTAGGGGTATGGCGAGTGAAAAGAGCCAAGTGGTCAGGACCGCTCTGAAACGGGCAGCCCCGCTGCTGGGCGTTGTCTTTCTCGTCAGCTCCGTCTGCAACGTGAGTGTCATCCTTGTCTCCATCTACAACATGGAGCTCTACATGCGGGTGCTCAACACCCGCAATTTCCGCACCCTGGTGGCATTGACCGCCGGGTTGCTGATCGTGATGGCAACCCATTTCATCCTGGAATATCTGCGCTCGGCATTGTACCAGGCCGCCGCCGCCCGCATGTTGCGACGGCTGGCGCTGCCCACCCTGTTGGCATCGTCGAGCGGCACGCGCGGCGGGCCGGCGGACCAGCCGGTCCGCGATCTGAACGAATTGCGCGGCTTCATCTCCGGCCCCTCGCTCGGCGTGCTGCTGGACATGGCGTGGACGCCGTTGTTCCTGGGGGCGCTGTTCCTCATGCACTGGGCCTATGGGGCCTACGGCTTGGTCTGCGCGCTGGTGATCATGGGCTCCAGCCTGGCCAGCGAGTTGCTCGCCCACGGCAAGCTGCACGAAGCCAACGAGGCGACGATCCGTACCCTGGCCCAGGTGGCCGCCGTGGTGCGCAATCCCGAGCCGGTCGAGGCCATGGGCATGTTTCCGGCGGTGGCGCGGCGGTGGCGGCGATCACAGGCGGTCATGCTGGAGCTGAGCCATCAAGGGCTGCGCCGCTGCAAGACGATCACCGCCTCGACCAAGGCGTTCCGTTACCTGGTTACCGGCGGCATGGTGGCGCTGGGCCTGCTGATGTGCCTGAAGGGCGAGGTCAATGCCGGCTCCATGTTGGCCGGCAACCTGCTGGTGGCGCGGTTGCTGCTGCCCTTTGAGCGGGTGGTGGCCAGCTGGCGGTCGCTGAGTTCCGCCCGGGCCGCCTTGGGCCGCGTGCGGGCCGCACTGGCCGAGCCCGCGGTCAGGCGCCACAGCCGCGCCATGCCGCGCCCCGCGGGGCGCCTGGTGGTCGACCGCTTGGCCTATCTGCCCCGGGGGGCCGACCGGCCGGTGCTGCGCGGCGTCTCCTTCACCATCGATGCCGGCGAAATGGTGGGCATCGTCGGCCGCTCGGCCGCCGGCAAGTCGACCCTGCTGCGCCTGATGCTGGGCATTGCCGAGCCGTCTTCCGGCGGCGTCTATCTCGACGGAACCAGCACCTGGCTGTGGGAACGCGAGGATTTCGCCCGCCATGTGGGTTTTCTGCCCCAACGGGTGGCGCTGGTGGAAGGCACGGTGGCGGAGAATATCGCCCGCCTGTCCGATTCCCCCATTGAGCAAATCGTCGCCGCCGCCCGCAAGGCCGGGGTGCACGATCTCATCGCGGCGCTGCCGCACGGTTATCACACGCCAGTATCCGAGTTGGGCTACACCCTGTCGGGCGGCCAACGCCAGCGCATCGGGCTGGCGCGCGCCCTGTTTGGCGATCCGGCGGTGCTCGTGCTGGACGAGCCCAATGCCAGCCTGGACGAGGACGGCGAGACTGCGCTGATGGCCGCCATGGTGGCCGCCCGCGAGGCCGGCGCCACCGTGCTGGTGGTCAGCCATCGGCCGTCGGTGGTGGCCGAGGCCAACAAGCTGCTGTTGCTGAACGATGGAATGGTGGAGGCATTCGATGCACCCGATCGGGTAATGGCGCGGCTGGAGGCTCCCGCTACCGCACGGGCATTGGGAGCAGCGTGATGAGCCCGTTGCGGACCACACTGCGCGAGCTTGGGTGCGCCTTCGCCTTCGCCGCCGGCCTCAGCCTGTTCGTCAACATCGCGTCGCTGAGCGTGCCGCTCTACGACATGCAGCTTTACGACCGGGTGCTGCTCAGCCGCAACATGGATACCCTGTCCGTGCTCAGCGTGCTGTGCGTGGCCGGCATGGCGCTGTACGCGGTGCTGGAGTTCATCCGCGGCTCGGTATTCCTGGTCATCGGCGACCGGCTGACCAGGTGCCTGGACATCGCCACTCTGCGTGCCGCGCTGACCCGCTCGCTCAACGGCGATGCCGGGGCGGCGGGGCAGGCGCTGCGCGACCTCAACGACCTGCGTGGCTTCGCGATGGGGGGCTCGGCCTCGGTGGCGCTGGACCTGATGTGGACGCCTCTGCTGCTGTGGGTGCTGGTGTCGCTGCACCCCCTCTACGGACTCTATGCCGTGGTCAGCGTCACCATCCTGGTGGCCCTGGGCATCGCCAACGACCGGCTGACGCGCGAGCGTTTCACCAAGGCCAGCGCCGAGGTGAACCGATCGCTGTCGGCGCTGAACTCCACCCTGACCAACCCCGAACTGATCGACGGCATGGGCATGCTGCCCGGCCTGGCGCGGCGCTGGTTGCGCCAGAGCGACGCCGCCCAGGCGGAGCTGGACACGGCGGCGCGGGCCGCCATGTTCTTCGCCTCCGCCTCCAAGACCGCGCGCCTGCTGATGCAGGGCGGTATCATCGCTCTGGGCGTGGTGCTGGTCATCCGCCACCAGGCCAGCCCAGGCAGCATGATGGGAGCCAACCTGCTGGTCGCCCGCGTCCTGTCGCCATTCGAGGCCATGGTCACCGGCTGGCGCCAGTGGCTGTCCCACGCCCATGCGCTGAAGCGGGTGTCCGCGTTGCTGAGGGGCCACGCCGAGCTGCGCACCGAGCAGGCCTGGGGCTGCGAGCGCGGCGGTTTGGTGGTGGAAGGCCTGAGCTACACCCCGCCCGGCGCATCTCGTCCGGTGCTCTCGGACGTGTCGTTTCGGGTGGAGCCCGGCGAGGTGCTGGCTATCACCGGCCCGTCGGGCGGCGGCAAGTCGACCCTGGCACGGCTGCTGGTGGGGCTGATGCCGCCCGGCTCGGGCGCCGTGCGGCTGGGCGGCAATCCCGTCCACGCTTGGGAGCGCGAGGATTTCGGCCGGTACGTGGGCTATGTGCCGCAGAACGTTTCTCTGCTGGACGGCAGCGTGTTCGACAATATCGCCCGCATGGAGGACGTCGAGGCCGGGCCGGTGGTCGAAGCCGCCAGCAAGGCCGGCATCCACGACATGATCGGCCGCCTGCCCATGGGCTACGACACCTGGGTGGGCGAGAGCAGCTTCGCCCTGTCCGGCGGACAGCGCCAGCGCATCGCCTTGGCCCGCGCGCTGTTCGGCAATCCTCGCCTGCTGGTGTTGGACGAAGCCAATTCCAGCCTCGACCACGTGGGAGAGGCCGCTCTGGCCCATGCCGTCATCGAGGCCAAGCGAGAGGGGGCCGCCGTGGTGGTGATCACCCACCGTCCCGCCGTGCTTGCTACCGCCGATCAATTGCTGGTGCTGAAGGGCGGGCGGGTCGAGCGTCTTGTGCGGGTGGAGGAACCGCGCCCCGCCCTGGCCACTCCATCCCTTGCCGTTTCCCATGCCTGACAGGACCCGACTATGACAGCGATGATTCCCGCCTGGCAGTCCCAACTGGACCACGAGGCTAAGGCGCCCTCCTTGCGCGGGCTGGTGATGGCGTCGGTGGCCGTCATCGGGCTCGGCTTCGGCGGCTTCGTCACCTGGGCGGCGCTGGCGCCGCTGGACAGCGCCGTGCCCGCCAACGGCACCATCGTCGTGGACGGCAAGCGCAAGAGCGTCAGCCTGCTGGAATCCGGCATCCTGCGCGAATTGCTGGTTCACGAGGGGCAACGGGTGGCGGCCGGCGACGTGCTGTTCCGCCTGGATGAGACCCAGGCCCAGGTGCAGGTGTCCAGCCTGACCGCCCAGTACTGGGCAGCCGTGTCCAAGGCGGCCCGCCTGCGGGCGGAGCAGGAGCAGCGGCGCACACTGGAGGTTCCGCCCGACCTGGCCCAGGCCGCCGCCTCCGATCCGGCCGTTGCCGCCATTGTCGCCAACGAACAGCGCCTGTTCGCCAATCGCTGGCAGACCCTGGACAATACGGTGGCGGTCCAGCGCAAGCATATCAGCCAGCTCGAAACTCAGATCTCCGCTGCCCAGGCGCAGATGGCGGCGGGGCGCACCCGCGTCAACAACGTCAGCCGGCAATTGGCGGGCGCGCGCGAATTGCTGCCCAAGGGCTACGTCACCCGCGACCGGGTGATGGAGCTGGAGGGCCAACAGGCCCAGTTGCAGGGCGACATCGGCGAATGGGCGTCGCGCCAGGGCGAAGCGCGCGAGAACATCGCCCAGGCCGAGCTGGAAATCACCCGCATCGAAGGAAGCTGGCGGGCCGACGTCGCCCGCGACCTCCAGGACGCCCAGACCCAGATGGCCGACCTGACCCAGCGCCTGAAGGGCGCCGAGGACCTGCTGGCCCACAAGGACATGACCGCGCCGGAGGCCGGTACGGTCACCGACATCAAGTTCTTCACTCCAGGCAGTTCCATCGTCGCTGGTCAGCCGGTGCTGGACTTGGTGCCGGCCGATTCGCGCATGCTGGTCGAAGTGCCCATCAGCCCCAACGACATCGAGCACGTTCATCCCGGCCAGAAGGTCAACGTCCGCCTGACCTCGTACAAGCAGCACAAGGTGCCGGTGCTGACCGGGAAGCTGCTCTACGTCTCGGCCGACCGCCAGACCGATTCCAAGGGTGAGCCGTTCTTCCTGGCGCGCGCCGAGTTGGACAAAGGGGCGCTGGATGGGCTTGAGGGGGTGACGCTGTACCCCGGCATGCCCGCGGAAGCGCTGATCCTGGGGGGCGAGCGCACGATGCTCGATTACCTGATCAGCCCGATCACCGACAGCATGGGCCGCGCCTTGCGCGAGGAATAACCCGTCCTCGGTATGCCCGGCACCGCCCTGTCCCGACGCGACAGGGCCAGGATTTGCGCGCATCCGGGACGCTACCCCGCATGCGCGTGCACCTGTTCACACCCCGATAACCGTCGCTGCCTACCCTGCTGCTTGAGCGCGCAAGCGACCAAGTTTGCCCTGGTTTTGCCCAACTTTTGCCCCGCGTGAATTCACCCTCTGCCAAGTACATTCGCTTAGCCACAAACACTTTCGGAGTAGATAAATATGGCTACGTTGCATGGGGGCGCCTACGGAGATGATCTGATCGGGACCAAAAACGCCGATTGGATCTGGAGCCATGGCGGTAACGACAATGTATTTGGCATGGGCGGCGATGACCATATCTTCGGTGGAAGTGGTGATGACCATCTCTATGGTCAGGGCGGAAACGACCATATCTTCGGAAGCGATGGCAACGACTGGATCTATGGGGGATCCGGCCATGACGAAGCCTCGGGCGGCGCCGGCGACGACCATCTGTTCGGCGGCTCCGGCAATGACATTCTGAACGGCAACGACGGCAACGACGAGCTGTATGGCGGCTCGGGCGACGACCTGCTGCGCGGCGGCGCCGGCGACGACCTGATCCATGGCGGCAGCGGCGACGACGTGATCACCGGCGGCACCGGCAACGACGTAATCCATGGCGACAGCGGCGACGACGTGATCACCGGCGGCGACGGCAACGACACCATCTCGGGCGACAACGGCAACGACGTTCTGTTCGGCAACCAGGGCGACGACCACCTGGATGGCGGCAACGGCAACGATGTGCTGGACGGCGGCGACGGCAACGACGTGCTGAAGGGCGGCAACGGCGACGACGTGCTGATCGGCGGCCATGGCAACGACGTGCTGGAAGGCGGCCACGGCCACGACGTGTTCGTGTTCTCCTCGGGCAGCGGCCAGGACGTGGTCCTCGACTTCCACAAGGGCGAGGACATGCTGCAGATCGCCAAGGGCATCAACGGCCTGGACGTGCACAACGCCGACGATTTGGCCAGCCGGGTGGGCAGCGATACCCATGGAAACGCGGTGGTCGACCTGGGCCACGGCAACACCATCACCCTGGTGGGCGTCAGCGCCGACGACGTGCACCACGATCCGCACGCCTTCTTCACCGTCCACTGATCCCACGGGACGCCGGTCCAGGCGGGCCGGCGTCCCTTGCTTTTCCTCATCCCAACGAAAGGATCTTCATGCTCGCCGAGAGCCTGGACGTTGCAACCGCTCGCATCCACCGCCTGGTCGGCGACGCGGTCCTGGCGGTATGGGACGGCAGTTCCCCAGGCCAGTCGGCTCGCCTGATCCCGCACTCGGCCGAAGCCGGGCTGCCCCGCCCCCATGCCAGTTTCCTGCTTCCCACGAGTTGGGGCGGCACCCGCATCGTGATGGCGCTGCGCTGGCCGGTGGAGTGCCGCGGCGCCGATCTGCATTTCAAGGATTCCAGTCGCACCATCGCCAGCACCAATGGCGGCCGGGCCGAGGCCTTCGACCCCGGCGCCCTGGTCAACGGCCTGACGCCCTCGGCCAAAGCCAAGTTGGTGTCGGCCATGCTGGAATTCTGCCACACCGCCTTCGGCCGCAAGGACGAGCGCCGCTTCGCCGCGCTGTGCCGCGCGCTGTTGGCCGAGACGGTCGAGCCCGGGCCGCTGGTGCCGGTGGTGAAGGCGGCCGATGGTTTGACCCTTTGCGAAGGGATGCTGCCCAGTGAATTCGGCGCCATCCGCCGCGCGTTGTTGGTGGACCGCTCCGGTGTCCGCGCGGTTCCCACCGCGCCGCTGCTGATGCCGGCCAAGGGCGGGCAGGCTTTGCACGTGATGACCTCGGTGGCGGATGACCCGCTGGTGGTGCTGCTGGGCGAGACCGGCGGCTTGGCCTGTCGCGCGGTCAAAGGCGAGCCCGGCCGCCAGCGCCTGGTGGAGTGGCTGGAGCGGCGCAAGGCGCCGGTCCCGCCGGCCTTGCGCGAGTTTATCGGCGCCGGCCTTGCCGCCCACGGCTCGCCCTGCGCCGCCGCCGTGCTGGAGGAGATGCAGGTGCTGGCGCCGCTGGCGCGCAAGGGCGTTTTTTCCAAGACCCGGCCGGTGGGCGCCGAGATCGACCTGGCTATCGCCCTGCCCGAGGGTGGCCTGTTCGTCTCAGGTTGGCTGCACGACCCCTTGGGCATGGTGGAGCGCATCGAGGCCGTCTCGCCGCTGGGCGAGCGCATGACGTTGGGCACCCTGCATCGCTTTCCCCGCGCCGACGTGGCTGGGCAATACGGCGAGCCGGCGGGTGCCGACCGCAGCGGCTTCGTCACCTCCGTGGTCACCCCGCCCAGCCCGCTGCACCTGCACCAGTATCGGTTCGAACTGAGCCTGCGCTCCGGCGCCCGGCTGGAGGTGGTGCCGGTCCTGCCGCCGAACGCGCCGGCCGATGCCCGTAACGCCGTGCTGGGCGTGGTCCCGCCGGCTTTCGTCACTCCCGAGGTGCTGGAGACCTGCATCGCCCCGGCGGCGGCGGCGCTGCATGCCGCCCACATGGCGACCCGGGGCGAGCCCGAAACCATTCGCTTCGGCACCCAGCCCCAGGCGCCCGCCGTGTCGGTGGTGGTGCCGCTGTATAAGGTGCTGGACTTCCTGCGCTTCCAACTGGCCGCCTTCGCCGTGGACCCGGCCATGGCCGGGGTCGAGCTTATCTACGTGCTGGACAGCCCCGAGCAGCGCCACGAGGTGGAGCATCTGCTGACCGGCCAGCATGCCCTCTACGGCCTGCCGTTCCAACTGGTGGTGCAGACGGCCAATTATGGTTTCTCCTCGGCCTGCAACACCGGCGCCCGCGCCGCTTCGGGCGAGCACGTGCTGTTCCTCAATTCGGACGTCATCCCCGACCGACCCGGCTGGCTGGCGCCCCTGGTGGCGGCCATGGACGACCGGCGGCTTGCCGCCGTCGGCCCCAAGCTGCTGTTCGACGACCAGTCGCTGCAGCATGCCGGAATGTATTTCGGCCGCGACCTCAAGGGCGGCTGGATGAACCTGCATTATCACAAGGGGCTGCCGCGCGACTTCGCCCCGGCCTGCCAGGCGCGCCTGGTCCCCGGCGTCACCGGCGCCGCCATCCTGGTGCGCGCCGCCGTGTTCCAGGCGGTGGACGGCTTCTCGGAAAGCTACATCATCGGCGATTACGAGGATTCCGACCTCTGCCTGAAACTGCGCGACGCCGGCTGGGAGATCGGCTACCGCCCAGATTCCGAGCTGTTCCACCTCGAACGCCAGTCCATCCAGAAGCACGAGGGTTATATGCGCGGCGTCGCCTGCCTGTATAACCGGCGCCTGCATTCCGGCCGCTGGGATGGGCTGATGGAGCGGCTGTGTCCGGCGGGGCAGGGGGCCTCGGCATGACCGCCGAGCGCGTTGCCCCGCTGACACCGGCGGGAGAGCGGATGCTCCAGGAGGTTGCGGCGGTGGCCCGCGCCTACCGCCGCAACCGCTTCATGCCGCTGCCCCCGAGCGAGCGCAACTTCGCCGGTGACGGCGATTTCCGCGCCATCGGTGCCGAGTTTCTCAGTTATTTCGTCCGCCTGGGGGGCCTCTATCCGCGCGCCAAGGTGCTGGAGATCGGCTGTGGCATCGGCCGTATGGCGCTGCCGCTGACCCAGTACCTGACGGGCGGGGCCTATGACGGGGTGGACGTGGTCCGCGACGGCGTGGAGTGGTGCGGCCGCTCCATCACTCCCGCTTACGGCAATTTCCATTTCCGGCACCTGGACTACCGCAACCCGGTCTACAACCCGGACGGCACGCTGAAGCCGGGCACGGCGCTGCCTTTCGGCGCCGCCAGCTTCGACTTCGTCATCATGACCAGCGTCGTTACTCACCTGGACGAGGTGGCGACCCGGTTCTACGCCGCCGAGGTGGCGCGGCTGCTGCGTCCCGGCGGGCGCGCCTTCCTCAGCCTGTTCCTGATGACCGACGCGGCGCGGGCCGGCTGCAAGGCGGGCGCCAGCCGCTTCGCCTTCGATCCCGAGGCGCCGGGGCCGGCTTTCGAGGCCGAGCCCGATCGGCCCGGCCACGCGGTGGCCTTCGACGAGGCGTGGCTGATGGACCTGTTCGCCGGCCACGGCCTG
>Ga0306923_10004635_pt1 | contig 13189 bp, 9 predicted proteins | sample sta12Can44000108_FD_203841 | JGI IMG/M metagenome (GOLD analysis project Ga0306923, IMG submission 203841) | Lab enrichment of tropical soil microbial communities from Luquillo Experimental Forest, Puerto Rico - statanox.12C.anox.44.000.108 (v2)... | ecosystem: Environmental > Terrestrial > Soil... | reverse complement strand
AATTTGGGTGACGCGGGAACGGATTTCATGAGCCGCACGGAATAGCCCCGCCTGCAGCGTACCGCCGGTTCTGTTGGTTCCGAGAATGGCGATCTTCTGGCTCATGACGAAGCGATCACGCGCAGTAGTCCTGCCATGCATTTGCATGAGCAGGTCGAACTCGGCTCTGGTGTTTCGACACCTCGACGGGGGCTACGAAGCTGTAGCCGCGCCCCGGGACATTAATGATGAAGCGATTACCGTCGCGCCCATCGCGCAGCGTGCGACGCAACGCGGACATGTGGACCGTAAGGTTGGCCGGCTCTACAAATATGTTGGGCCAAACCCGAGCCATTAAATCTTGCTTGCTGACGAGTTCACCGGGCCGTTCAAGCAACAAGACGAGGATTTCCAGGGCGCGACTTCCAAGGCGCACTGGCTTGTCGCCCTCGAGCAGAAGGAATCGTGCCGGGAGCAGGCGATACGGCCCGAACAAAAATTCCGTTGGTGCGGCGCCTGCCGATTCGATTGGTTTCGCGAAGGCTGGCTTGTCGGAAATTAGACTTTGAACCGGATCAAGGTCTTGTCCAGGATGGGATTGCGTCGGCGGCTGGGGCCACGACAAGCGTCGCAAAACCATAGTCGATCCCGAAGCGTCCATGATGACCTCGCGTGGTTGGGGGAGAGCCCAGCAAAGATCGTCGCGAGAGGTAATTTGATCGTTCGGGGTGCTGCCATCTATTGCGCGTGGGTAGCGTGAGCTAGGCTTGAAGTCGACCGTGCTAAGCGAACGCTTAGAGACGACGCCGAGACGTGAGCCAACGACCAGCGGGATTGCTGTCCCGCCGATAGACGGCGATTTGCAAGTATGGACAGGACCTTCGGGTGAAGTTGCCGAGGGAAGATGCCGTTGGCAGGGGTCAGGAGCTCTGCGACTCTTGAGGCTTTAGATCGAGGAGGTTCGCCATCCGGCTGAGCTCGGGAAGGGAACGAGCCTTCATCTTCCGCATCAGGTTCGTGCGATGGACCTTTACGGTGGATTCGGCAATGCCAATGTCGTGGGCAATTTGCTTGTTTAGGCGACCGCTCATAACATGGAGCATGATTTCACGTTCGCGGGCGCTGAGCTTATCGAAACGCTCTCTGAGCGCAGCCAGGGCTTTATCCCTCTCCCGTCGGGTGCGATCGCGAGCGAGTCCGGCCTCGACGGCCTCGATGAGGTCCTGATCCCGAAACGGTTTGGTCAGGAACTCCATGGCACCACCCTTCATCGCTTGAACGGTCATGGGGACGTCCGCGTGTGCCGTGATGAAGATGATCGGCACTTGCCTATTTGCGATGGCAAGGTCACGCTGAAGCTCAAGCCCGCTTCGTCCTGGCAGTCTCACGTCGAGTACCAGGCACGACGGACCATCCGCCGGTCCGGCTGCCAAGAAGTCGGAAACCGAGGAAAATTCCCGGGTATGCAGGCCGACCGTCCGCAACAAGCGCCCGACGGAGTCGCGAAACTCGGGATCGTCGTCGACGATCAGCACGCTTGGATTCTCGTCAACCATCCGAGATCCTGCGTTAAAAGGCAGCGCGTTCTTCCCATTGGAATAGACCTCATTTTACGCACGATCCGGCGGCATGCATAGCTCCTGTTGACTAAGCGGATAGTTGACGGCCTAAGCCATCGCTTAGAGGTATCGGCATTGCTTTATTGGGAACCGTCCCTGACATTAGAGGATCGCATGCAGGCGCGCGAGCTATCGCGGCGCCGATATGGTGCGGGCGATAAAGGCGCCCTAAAGCTGTAATGTTGGATCGTACCCTGATATCGATCGTCGACGATGATGAGCCCTATCGCGAGTCAACACGAAAACTCGTGACATTGCTGGGCTATACTGTCCAAACGTTTCCGTCAGCAGCCGATTTCCTGGGATCGCGTCTCCTGACTGAAACCGACTGCCTGATCGCTGACGTCCACATGCCGGGAATGACCGGTGTTGAACTGCACGGACAACTGATCAAGTTGGGCTACGCGATCCCGACGATCCTGATTACCGCATACCCCGATGAAGCCGTGAGGAAGCAGGCGCTAAAGGACGGTGTGTTTTGCTACCTCAGCAAGCCAGTGGACGACGGAGAGCTCGAGTCCTGCCTTCGTACTTTGCTAAAGCGTGGTGGGCCGACCAAGCGGAATTCATGATTTCTGTTGGCCCGCCGGTAGCGTGAACTGAAAGACAGCGCCACGAGGCTCGTTCGCCTCGGCCCACAGTCGGCCGCCGTGGGCATCGATGATGGACCGGCAGATGGTCAGCCCCATCCCCGTTCCGCTGGACTTCGTGGTGTAGAAAGACTCGAAAACTCGCTCGAGATGTTCCGGATCGATGCCCGGCCCCGAATCGCCCACAGCGACCAGGACCCCAGTCCGGGCTTGTTCAGTCCTAACCAACAGCTCTCGTGGCCCCGGCTCGATCGAGCTCATGGCCTCGACGGCGTTCAAGATCAAATTTAGGACGACTTGTTGCAACTGAATCCGATCGCCCCGAATGGGAAACAAGCCGTCCGCAAGGCGCGTCTGGACCGAGACGGCATTCGTGACAATGACGCTTCGCGCCAGCGCAATCACCTCGCTGATCGCCTCATTCAGGTCGAAGGGCTCTCGTCGCGGAGGTGCCTTCTTGATCTGATCGCGCATCCGGCCGACGATATCCTTGGCTCGGTCGGCATCCTTGACGATATCATCGAGCGATTTCCTGGCTTCATCCACATTCGGCGGGCTCATTTCCAAAAAGCGCATGCCCACGCGGGCATTGTTGCGCGCGGTAGCGATTGGATGGATGACTTCGTGCGACAGCGAGGCGGCAAGTTCGCCCATCATGCTCACGCGGTTCATGTGGGCGAATTCCGACTCCAGCTCGCGGACAGCCTGTTCCGCGCGCTTGCGCTCGGTCAAATCGAGTACGAATGCGACACCTTCGTTGCCGCTTTCTTCGAACAGCGTGCCGCCGATCAGCACGGGGATGCGGGTGCCATCTTTGCGGAAATACTCCTTCTCGCACGGCTGAAACGTCCCGGTGGAGCGCAGCTCCGCCACCGCGCGTTGGTCCTGCTCGCGCCACTCGGCCGGCGTCAAATCGGTCCAACGCAAGCGGCCCGAAACGACATCTTCATGGCCGTACTGCAGCATGCGCAGAAACGCTTCGTTGGCCTCGACGATCGCGCCCTCGAGGTTCCAGATGCAGATGCCAAGAATGTTGGCATCGACCAGGCGCCGGATCTTGCCCTCGCGATCTTCGAGGTCGCGATAAAGCCGGGTATTCTCGAGCGAGATCGCCGCTTGCGACGCGAGCAGCTTCAGGACGGCGGTTCGAGCCGGCGCGAAGACGCGAGGCAAAAGCTTGTTCTCGAGGTAGAGCACCCCGATGAATTTGGCTTGATTCATGAGCGGCACGCAGAACACTGAACGAGGGCGCCGCTCGGCAATATACGGATCCGTCGAGAAGGGATTCAAGATCGCCGCGTCGTCAAGGATCACGCTCTCTCGACTTTGCAGAACGTGGCGCAGGACGGTTTTCGGCAGCAAAGAACCGGTAACGGGCTCGTTGCACAGGCGGACCATTACCGTATCAGTGCCGGTTGTGGCTTCGGCTGCAATCCGCTGTTCGGCATTTTGCAAAAGTATCAAAAGCGCGCGGTCCGCTCCCGCATACTTGACCGCGGTACGCATCAGGGTGTCGAGCAGCCTCTCGAGGACCATCTCGCCCGAAACCGTTTGCGACACGTCGATCACGGTCGCAAGGTCAAGATGTTCCATCGGGGCGGCGATCTCGAGGGTGCCGGTCGACACCGCGACGGCTTCTTCCTCAGTCTTCCCGTGTGGCTGGCGCTGATCGATGATCTGCTTCAGCAACGTTCCAACATCGAAGTAAATGCGCGCGGTGGTGATCTGTCGCCGCACCGGATCATATTCATAGACCCCACAACCGGGCAGCTCGATGCGAGCGTCGGTCGCCCCATGACCCGCGAACGGACCCTTGTGTTCGGCCTTGAAAATAAACTCGATGACCGCAACGTCGCGTCCGAAAATTATGTTCTTCACGAAGTGGCGATTTCCCGCGAAGGCAGTGATAAAGGGCCGAACGAACTGTTCGCGAACGGCCGCTTGCCCTTGCATGAGACTGCCGGGAATCTGGATCGTCACATTGTCCGCATAGTAGGACATGATGCGGTCCTCATCGGTCCCACCCCATGCGGCGTAATACTCGGTCATGAACGATTGGATATCGCCGGCGGATCGGAGTGCGGTAACGGTCGCCATGGCCGCCTCGTTCGCTCTCAAAATATTACAGAGCAGATGTCAGCATACGCGTCATTAAGGGAATGCGACACCATTTCTCAGAGTCTGGCATCCGCCTTTTCGGCGTGAGTTCCTTGGGGTCAGTGTATTAGCTAAGCTTAGGAAATACCGTGATCTTGTTACTATTGCTTCAGCCCGTAACCCGAAGCAGACATTCTCTTGCCTCTTGCGCGGCCAAAGAGCAACACCGGCCGGATATTCGCGCTTTGGAACACTGACCGGGATTGCACTTTTTCCCGTTGCAGGATTAGCCTCAAGAACAGGCGAATTAGGCTCAGTATCGGGGGATCGAGCCAATGCGCAGCAAGCTCATATCTGGTCTTGCCGGTGGGGGCGTTCTCAGCTTTGCCGCAGCGCTGTGCGCTGGGGTAGGCGTTTTTGCCTTTTGCCCCAACGCATCGGCCGACGAGGGCTTCGGCGGTTTCGAACATCTAGCCACACCAGCCGAACGGGCAGCGGTCTCGCGGACACAACCCGTTGTTCGCGCCAAGAAGCCAGCCAAGCCCAAAAAGCAGCCTCCAATTACTGCACTGCCCGCTGAACCTTGGGGACCCGTTCCCACTGCGAAGACCTCGATTACGAACTTGGCCCCCATCCTTCTGCCGTTCTTTAACAACGGCCCGGTTTTTGGCTTACCTGGCACCGTGACGGGCAGTTTTTGGGATCGCACACAACTGACTGGGGACTGGGGCGGCGCTCGGACGGACTTGGCCCGGCACGGCTTCTTTTTTGATCTCTATTCGACCACCGCATACCAAGATGTATTTTCAGGAGGACTGAAAACAGGCAGTGCTGTTGTCCAAAACACGCAACTTTCAATCAACGTTGACACTGGCCGTGCTGATCTGTGGAGCGGCGGCCTGATCCACTTCACGGCGCAGTCCCGATATGGCAGCGACCCGACACAAACATTCACAGTCGGCTCCCTTGTGCCACAATATACTGGTCTAATAGCGCCCGGAGCATTGCTGTGGCACGACACTCTGCCTTCGGACTACTATCTTGTTCAGTCGCTGACCCAGCAATTTAGCGTCGTGCTGGGCAAAATCAGTACCGTCTTTCTTCCGGACCAGACTCTCTTCGGCGACACTTACAAATACAACTTCGCGAATGCGAATTTCGTCTTCAATCCGCACGCCGGCAATCTTTTTCACGTGACTTCGTGGGCCGCGCTTGGGATTTGGACGCCAGTCCAAGGGCTAGCCATTGCTGGCGGGGTGTTCGATCCGAACTCGCAAGCAAACAACTTCGCGACAGACGCTTTTGACAAGGTCAATCTCTACGCGACGGCCGTGGCGAACTACAACGTGGCCGGTTTGCCGGGGGAATTCTCGCCTCAGTTCGCCTGGACAAACAAGCCGAAACTAGACCTTGTGACACCGTTTGGAACGCTCACCTCGCTGTCAGAGGTCACTCAGGCCGTTGGCGTTCTCCTCGGCAGCGGCATGACAACAGGTTTGCCTACCAATTATGACAGCGAGACCTGGTTTGCGATCGCCAATTGGTCGCAAGTTTTGTTTGTAAAAGATGATCCCAAAACGATCGCTGAAAAATTGAAAAGCGGTCAGCAGCTAGACGGCATCGGCATATTCGGAAGGTTAGGTTACGCGCCAGCGGATACAAATCCAATTGTGTGGAATGCAAGCGTGGGACTCATGGCCCACGGTCTCTCCGATGCACGGCATTACGATAGCTTCGGGGTCGCATGGTATTGGAATGAAGTCAGCAAATACTTGAAAAATGATATTACGAACCTCACCGTGGGTATGGCCTCCGCAAAAAACGAGAGCGGAATTGAGGTTTTCTATGATTTCGCAGTCACTCCGGCTGTCAGAATTATCCCAGGTTACCAACATATCTGGAATCCGCTCACTGCGGAGGTCGTTAACAATCAAAAGAAAGCAGACGTCTTTTTGACCCGACTCACCGTCGCATTCTAGGGAACTCTTAGGCTCGGCTCCTCGCCTGGCGAGGCGCGCGGCAGCTTGCGTTGGCGCTTACCGCGCCTCGTTAGCAACAATTTGCCGTAATTTGCCGGATGTTACTTGGCCCGGCAAGCCAGCGCAGTTAGAATTAAGTGGGAAAGACGGAGGCTCAAATGTCAACTGCAGCTGATCATTCGTATGATCTTTACGTCGATTCACCCGAAGAACGGCGGGCCGCACGGACGATCAAGGTGTTCATCATCTTGGGCTGGCTCAGTGAGACGACATTCTTGTTCTTCGGTATGATCTGGTTCCCGGAGCTTCATCCCTCGTGGATCGGTCGCTTGATATGGACGCAAATTCTGTGCGGCATCGGCATGGGCGCAGCAGTAGGGGCTCTCGCATACCTCTCCGCGTCGGGTTTCAGGCAGGGTAGCCGGGCGGCACTGATCATCACGGCGATCATGGGAGCCGCGGCCCTCGCCGTATGCAATTCGGTCTGCTTCTTCGTCGACAGTCGGCCTGGGGTGGACTATTGGGGTACGCACGAGAATCCGGCGCTGTTCTTGACCAAGGGCTATGCAGTTTCCATCCTTGGCGGGATCGTCGGGTCGTGGCTGCTCAACACCAAGACGGGTGTGAGCGTGCTCAACAAGATTCCGTTCCTGCGCTGATTGTCGTCGTGTCGGCTGCCATCCTGCGCGTCAGCATCGCACTTGGAGTGTATGCCGCGCTCATCAACCTGCTGGTGTGGTATCAACCGATCATGGAGATGGCTTACGGCCACACGCCAGCGTTCAAAGTCACTTACGCGGTGTGGTTTGTGGTTGTGTGGGGCGTTGCGACCGGGGCGCTCACGGGCCTCGCCATCGCGTCGATGCGGCGGCGAAGCCCCGGTCGCCTGTCCGCTGCTGTGGCGTTCGTCGCTGGTCTCTTCCTCACTTCAGCCGTCTGCCTCGTGCTGCATCGCGGTATCGTCGACGAAAAATTTATGCACGACGCAGTCAGCGGAATGCACCCGTATGCGGTCTACTCATACAGCGCAATGTACATGAACATGAACGCGATTGGCGCGCTCACACCGAACTTCATTGCCGTTGCGCTATCCGTTATCTACGCATTTTATACGCCGCCGAGCTCGCTTGCCCTGAGCACCTCAGATAATAGGGGAGGCTCGCTGCGGCTGTCTTCAAGCGCGGGAAAATCCATTAGACCGCATCTGACTTTGGCAAGTCTGATCGTTGTCGCGATCTCGCTCAGCGGACTTGTCGCGGTCATTATATGGGAATGGCGTCAACAGGAGGCGCTGGGGGAACTGCATTTTCCCATATCGTGTAGCGCTGACAGCCGGCGATTGTTCGAATTTGCAACGTCGCGCCTACACTCACTGAATTTCAAGGAAGCCGAGCGCGCCTACTCCACGATTGCGCAGGCCGAGCCCGACTGCGCGATCGCATATTGGGGGATTGCAATGAGCCGGCTCGGCCGCCCGGTACCCGGGTTGCGCGCCAGCGATGATCTTGACGCAGGTCGCGCCGCCCTGCGGACTGCGGCGCACGCAGCGACCGCCGACCCCCGCGAACGCGCCTATATCGGCGCCCTCACAGCGTTGTTTGGCGAAGACGATGCCCACTGGGCAAATCATACAGTCGCCTACGAGAAGGCCATGGCGGCGCTTGCGGCCCGTTATCCCGACGACACGGAAGCCGCCATCTTCTATGCGCTTGCGCTCAACATCGAGGAGCCGTCCTCGGACAAATCCTTTGAGAAGGAGACCAAAGCAGCCGAGCTTTTGTTGGTTGCGCTTAGTGAGCAGCCCCGTCATCCGGGCCTCGCGCACTATCTAACCTATTGCTTGCATCATCAGACGACGGGGATAGCCGATTCACCGAGCCTGTCGCCATATCGCACTGTCTCGGCAGTCCAATATGGACTCGCAGCCTTGGCGCTTATTGGCATCAGCGCATTTTTTCTCGCGGGTCTGCCCAGATGGTCTTGGGTCCACAGAGCTTGAGCGCGCCCATGTTGGCAATTGGCCGAGTCAAAGGATGGTTAGCGATATCAGCTGCGGGGCTTGCGGCGGCAGCTCTCATCACTTTCTGGATCCTCGTGGGCTTCGGCCGGCCATCCGAAGGCCTTCCGCCATCGGCGGGTGCGATTGGTGGATCATTCGAGCTAACCGGCGCCGACGGGCAACGCGTTTCTGACCGCGACTTTCGCGGCAAGTGGCTGCTTGTCTATTTCGGCTATACGCATTGCCCGGATATCTGTCCGACCACGCTGCTGGATATTAGTCAAACCCTTGGGCTTCTTGGCGATGATGCGGCGCGGTTCCAGCCGTTGTTCATCAGCATCGACCCGGAGCGCGACACGCCGCAAGTCGTCGGCGAATACGTCAAGGAGTTCGACGATCGCATCATCGGGCTCGCCGGCACTCCGGAAGAAATCGCATCCGCGGCAAAGGCTTACCGCGTGTTCTATGCCAAGGAGGAAGGCACGGATGCGAGGAACTATCTCATGCAGCACACCACCTTTGTGTATGTCATGGCGCCCGACGGCCGCTACGTGACCCTGCTGTCGCCGACCGGGGGCCAGACTCCGGAGGCGATGGCCGGCCGTCTTCGCGAGCTGGTCAACCCGGTTACCGCTGGACAAATCTCCTCACCGACTTCGGCGGGGCCAGCTCCCTCAGCCGCGCGGGAGCGGTGAGCCCGTAAGCTGAAATTGGACCAAACCAAAAGTTGGAGCGCTCATCACCGACGACCTGTGTCAATAATCGGCAGCAACAAGGAGCATCTTTATGTCCAGCGCAGCCCCTGGCAAAATACTCCGAAGCTTTGCGGTCTTGTTTGTGCTCGCTTCAGTATCTCCCACTTTAGCAGCCGAATATGACGTCGGATCAATTCACATCGCGCAGCCTTGGGCTCGGGCAACACCAAGCGGCGCTACAACCGGCGCCGCTTATATGACAATTACGAATAAAGGAGCGACGCCGGATCGCGTCAACTGCGTTTCGAGCGACGCGAGCGCTCAGTGCGAGATCGACAGCATGACTATGGAAGGTGGTGTGATGAAGATGCGCGCCGTAGAGGGCGGCCTGGAAATCAAGCCTGGCCAAACCGTCACTCTCGAGCCCTCGAGCTTTCACGTTATGTTCGTCGATCTAAAACATCCGCTTAAGCAAGGTCAAACGATGAAAGCCACGTTAAAATTCGACAAGGCTGGGACAATCGACGTGGAGTACCCGATTGCTAGAATCGGCGCATCCGCGCCGGGAGCGGCTGCCGGCGGTGGCAGCATGAAGATGCAGGGCTCCGGCGGCGGCATGATGCAAATGGACAAACGCTGACGCGAGTTTGGTCTCTTGGACCAGAGCAAATGAGGGCGGCCCTTACTGGACAGGCTTAGCTTGAAAAAGCCTTCCGCCTCATCACGGCGTCATAACGTCTTCAGCCCGAGGGACTCAGCGGACCCGTTTTCCGTGCGGGGCAAGGTGAACTGAAAGACGGCGCCACGAGGTTGGTTCGCCTCGGCCCACAGGCGGCCGCCGTGGGCTTCGATGATTGACCGGCAGATCGATAGCCCCATCCCAATGCCACTGGCCTTTGTGGTGTAGAATGGTTCGAAAACGCGATCGAGAAGTTCGGGATTAATACCCGGCCCGGAGTCGCTCACGGCCACGAGGACCCCGGTCTGGTCTTGTTCAGTCGTGATTGACAGTTCTCGTGCCCCCGTCTGGATCGAGCCCATCGCTTCGGCGGCGTTTAGGACCAGGTTCAGGACAACCTGTTGCAGTTGCACACGGTCACCCGTAGCGGGCAACAGTCCGTCCGCAAGCCGGGTATGGAGCGAGACATCATTTCCGGCGACTGCGCTTCGCGCCAATACAATAATCTCGTTGATTGCCGTGTTAAGATCGAAACGATCCTTTCGCGCCGGCGCTTTCTTGATCTGGTCGCGCATCCGGCCGACGATATCCTTGGCTCGGTCGACATCCCTGACGACACGGTCGAGTGCTGCCCCGACTTCATCCAGATTCGGTGGGCTCATTTCCAAAAAGCGCGTTCCCACACGGGCATTGTTCCGCGCCGTGGCAATTGGATGCAGGATTTCGTGGGCTAGCGAGGCGCCCAATTCTCCCATGGTACTCACGCGGTTCATGTGGGCGAAATCCGATTGCATTTGTTGCAATCGCGCCAGCGCTTGAGTGCGATCCTCGATGTCCGTCGTGAGGAAATACCAACGAGTAATGCGCCCAGAGTCATCGCGACTTGGGACGGTGCGGAGGTCAAACCATCGATATTCGCCGTCGAAGCGCCTCAAGCGTACTTCGGTCTCAAAGGGAACACCGTCGGCGATAGATTTTGTGAGAAGTACAATGTAACGGCCAAGGTCATCAGGATGCACCGTTCCGATTCTGGCCCAGTGCTTCAACTCCTCCAGCGACCGGCCAGAATATTCGAGGATCTGGCTATTGACGGCTTCGAGCTCACCATTCGCGGCCAGGATTCCAACTAAGCCAGGTATCCCGTCAATTGTTGAGCGTAAGCTTCGTTCACTGTCACGCACCGCCTGCTCGGCCCGCTTGCGCTCGGTCAAGTCGATGGCGAAGGCAAACCCTTCGAGCCGACGTTCGTCAAATGCGGCAAAGCCCACCAGCACCGGTACGCGGCTGTCGTCTTTGCGCAAATATTCCTTTTCGAAGGGCTGGACGGTCCCGGTCGCCTTCACTGCCTCGATAGTCAATGCATCGCGCTCGCGCCACTCTGGGGGCGACAGAACTGATTTGCTCAGGCGACCGGCGACTATATCCGCACGGTCGTATCCGACCATGCGCAAGAAGGCGTCATTGGCCTCGACAATCAACATATCATCACCAAGGGCGTCGAGGCTCGGACCGGCAGCCTTCCAGATGAAAGTCCCGATGATGTTTGCGTCCACCAGTCGACTGATCTTCCGCTCCCGATCTGTGAGATCGCGATAGAGCCGCGTATTTTCCAGCGAGATCGCCGCTTGCGACGCAAGCACTTTCAACACCGTGATGCGCTCGGGCGTAAAAACGTCGGATGTCAGGTTGTTTTCAAAGTAGAGAATGCCGATAAGCTTGCCCTGGTTAATCAACGGCAGACAGAGAATGGAACGGGCGTGATGCTTAACGATGTAAGGATCGGCAGAAAACGGGTTCTGAGACGATGCATCGTCGAGTATCACGGTCTCTCGGGTGCGTATTGCATAGCGAATGAGTGACTCCGGCAGCGCGACCGCATTGCGTGCACCGCGTTCCCGTACATGCACGGTTACATCGTCGCCACGCGCGATTGCTTCCGCATCTATCTCTAGCTCCTCACTTTGCAATGTAATCAGGAGACCTCGCTCAGCGCCTGCGTGCTCGATGGCAGCACGCATCAGCCTGTCGATGAGCTTTTCCAGGACCATTTCGCCGGAAACGGCTTGCGACACCTCGAGCACGGTGGCGAGATCGAGCTGTTCGACCGGCGCTTCGATCGTCCCGGATTGTGTCGGCCCCCGTCCGTGCCGCCTCAGATGCGGATGGAGCTGATCGAGCTGCCGCACCTTTCCGTCGGCTCCCCATCGGAGGTAGCCCGTCCGTGCGTTTCCCAGATAGAGGTGCGCGACCTCTTCGAAGCCGCGCGCCACGTAAAAGCGGGCAGCCAGCTCATAGGCGAGCGCTTCGTTATGGACAAAGCCGTTTGCGCGAGCCGACGCGATGGCGCGCTCGTAGAGCTCCATGGCCTCGAGCGGGCGTCCTTCGATACGGGCGATTTCAGCGCCGAGCAGCGCTGCGCGATCCTCGCAGTTCTGTGGACAATTCGTCGCCCAGGCCCGAAGCTGCTGCTGGTGTTGTCCAAGTGCTTCTCGATGCTTGGCGTAAGGGTCGGGGCCCGTGGGCTCGCATCGCGCGGCGCGGCACAGGCCAGCATAGAAATGGTATTCCCCCTTCTCAAGTGGAAAGAGCGACAGCGCTGGAGACGTGGCGTACCACGTCTCTACCTTCTCCGCCGCCTCCATTGCCGACGCGTAATCGCCTGCGAAGAGGCGCGCTTGCAGCTTGTGGAGCCAGTAGTAACACTCCAGGAAAGCGCGAGAGGGTTGACCCGTGCAGCGCTCCTCGAAGGAGCGCTCTGTGAACTGACCATCGTCGAGGGAACCGAACTTCGTGGTCCTTCCACGCAGGGTCCGGGCGAGCGCGATTAGTACGGAAAATCTGTCGAGGAAGAACCCGAACCTTTGCACGGACTCCAGAGCGTCCTCGGCTTCGCGCTCGCACTGGTCGAGTGGATGGCCCAGGGCAAAAAGAATCGTGACGAGACCGCGGGAGGCGATTGCGGCATATGTCGGGTCGCCGTGCTCTTTCGCCATCTGGAAGGCACGACGCGACGGTTCGATGCCCTCCACCAGCGGTCGTGTCCACGGAACCACAATCGCGAAGGCGACATAGGTCCGCGCCCCAAAGTATGTCAATCCGCGACGTTCGACGAGATCGCACGCCAACTTTCCAAATGGATAGCCTTCAACGTACCGGCCGAAGCGGGGGCCGGCGATCATGGCCGTTCCCGCGTAATTCAACGGTGATCCTTCGCCGTTGCCGTGCTCGAGGCTGAGATTGACGGCCATGCAGACGGTGAGTGCGTACAAGTTTTTGTCGGTGTAGAGGGCCGGTAGAGTCAGACTGGTGAGCACGTCGAGCGTCGCGCGAGCTACCGGATCCCGCATCGCCGGCAGGTCAACGAGGTCCTCGATCGTCCGATCTCCGAGCAGCGACCAGATGCGCTCGTACTCGCGGCGTGCGTCGGCCTCGCTGGGATGGGCTGACCAATCGATGCCCACATGTCGCAAGCATTCCAGGGCTACCGTCACGGCCCTTTCGCCCGCCCCTCGGATTACGTAAAGATCCAGCCGCCGGTGTGCCACGGCGCAT
>Ga0306923_10004632_pt1 | contig 13192 bp, 14 predicted proteins | sample sta12Can44000108_FD_203841 | JGI IMG/M metagenome (GOLD analysis project Ga0306923, IMG submission 203841) | Lab enrichment of tropical soil microbial communities from Luquillo Experimental Forest, Puerto Rico - statanox.12C.anox.44.000.108 (v2)... | ecosystem: Environmental > Terrestrial >... | reverse complement strand
GCGGCGTATGGCCGCGTTTTTCTGATCGAGGGCTCGGAGATCTCGGCCGCCCCGCCGGTGGCGGGTCTTGATGCCGGCACAGGCTGAAGCCGGTCGCGCAAAGCTCGCGGCCTTTCCGTCTCGGCGCCACTGCTCTACGATCCATCCGACAAGCGCCGGAGCGCAGCCGAGATGAACGATAACACCGACAACATCATCGTCGATACCGCGACCCGGATCTTCCAGGATCTCTGCGAGCCCAACACCGTCAACGACGCCGAGCAGGGGACGTGGCCCAAAGCATTATGGGATGCCTTGGCGGAGTCCGGGCTGACATTGACCTGGGTTCCGGAAGAGCTTGGCGGCGCCGGGGCGGCGCTCGCCGACGGCTTCGCCGTGCTCCGGGCGGCTGGTCGCTTTGCCGCCCCAATCCCACTCGCCGAGACATTGATGGCAGGCTGGTTGCTGACACAGGCGGGGATGACCGTGCCGGGCGGGCCGCTGACGATCGCCCCGGTCCATGGCGATGGCCGGATCGAGCTTACCCCGGATGGCGCGCTGAGCGGGCGGGCACGGCGGGTCCCGTTCGCGCGCAATGCGGAACACATCGCCGTGCTTGCGCGTCGCGGCACCGAGACGGTGGTGGCGCTGGTTGCGGCACGGGGTTTGCCAATCAGCCAATCAGCAAGCCTGGCCGGCGAACCGCGCGATGACGTTACGTTAGACAGGGCAATCCCCGAGGCGATATCGCCCGCGCCGGTCGATCAGGATCTGCTCGTTTCGTTTGGCGCGGCGGTGCGTTTGCAGCAGATGGCGGGGGCGCTGGAACGGATCCTCGAACAGTCGGTCCAGTATGCGCTCGACCGCTCTCAGTTCGGCCGGCCGATCGCGAAATTCCAGGCGGTACAGCACAATCTTGCGATGCTCGCCGGAGAGGTCGCGGCGGCGAGCGCGGCCGCGGACGGCGCCGCGGAGGCGTGCGCCCTTCCGACAATCGCTGTCGGCGAGATCGCGATCGCCAAAGTGCGCGGCGGTGAGGCCGCCGGAACCGGTGCTGCGATCGCGCATCAGGTGCACGGCGCGATGGGCTTCACCTACGAGCACTCCCTACATCACGCGACGCGCCGGCTCTGGTCCTGGCGCGAGGAATTCGGCAACGAGGCGGTGTGGGCCGCTCGCCTCGGGCGGATGGTCGCGCAGCGTGGCGCCGACGAGCTCTGGCCCTTCATCGCCGCAGGATCGTGAGCCATCGATGAACTTCAGCTTTCGTTTCGATCCGGTAGAACTGCCCTCCGAAGCCAAGGAATTACGGCGAGAGGTGCGCGCATTTCTGCGCCAGGAGGTCGAGGCCGGCACCTTTTCGCCCGACGGCGGCAAAGGCTCGTTCTCGCGCGAGTTCAGCCGCAAGGTCGGGGCCAAGGGTTGGATCGGCATGACCTGGCCGAAGAAGTACGGCGGCCACGAGCGCTCGCATCTGGAGCGCTACGTCGTGACCGAGGAAATGCTGGCCGCCCGTGCTCCGACGCGGGCGCATTCCACTGCCGATCGGCAGAGCGGTCCGGTCATCCTGCGCTACGGCCAGGACGAGATAAAAGAGAAGATCTTGCCGCGCATCGCGCGCGGCGAGCTCTGTTTCTGCATCGGGCTCAGTGAGCCCAATTCAGGCTCCGACGTGTTCGCCGCCTCGACCCGGGCGACCAAGACCGACGGCGGTTGGCTGGTCAATGGCCGCAAGATCTGGACGAGTGGTGCGCATCAGGCGGATTACATGATCGCCTTGTTGCGCACCTCGCCGCCGACCAAGGAAAACCGGCGGCACGGCCTGACCCAATTTTTGGTCGAGATGAAAACCCGGGGGATCACTACCCGGCCGATCATCAACCTCACAGGCTCGCACGACTTTAACGAGGTCGTGTTCGACGACGCGTTTGTGCCGGGTTCCCATCTCATCGGCGAGGTCGACATGGCCTGGAAGCAGGCCACCGACGAACTTGCCTACGAGCGCAGCGGGCCCGACCGGTGGATCGAGACCTTCCCTGCGCTCGTCGAGCTAGTGCGCCGGGCTGGCGAGGACCCGAGCGAGCGCCTTGCCGAAGGCATCGGCCGCGAAGTGGCGCATCTGGCCACATTGCGGCGGATGTCGCTTTCGGTCGCGGGCATGCTGCAAGCCGGCAAGACACCGTCGGTCGAGGCCGCCGTCGTCAAGGACCTCGGCACGAATTTCGAGCAGGCTCTGCCGGACAAGGTTCGCCTGCTGGCGCCGCCCTCGGGCGACGCTTCGCCGGACAGCAACGACGACCGGTTCGAGGAGGCATTGCGCTACGCCACGCTGATCGCACCAAAGCTGACGATCCAAGGCGGCACGCGCGAGGTCCTGCGCGGCATTATCGCTCGCGGCCTCGGCCTTCGCTGAGCACAATGCCCGACCTCAAGCCGCTCCTTTCGCCGGAGAGCGTTGCCGTTGTCGGCGCTTCGGCCGATACCGAGACTCTGCGCGGCCGGCTCACACATGCGCTGATCGGTCATGGTTACGATGGCAGGGTCTTTCCCGTCACCCGCAGCCAAACCGAGGTGCTCGGGTTGCGCGCCTACCCCACCGTGGCCACGCTGCCCGAGGCGGTAGACCTCGCGGTGATCCTGGTGCCGGCCGCGCATGTCGTCGACACGCTGGAGCAGTGCGGGGCTCGCGGGGTTCGCGCGGCTGTAGTGATCAGCTCCGGCTTTGCGGAAGAGAGCAACGAGGAGGCACGTGCCCGCGACATTGAGCTCGGCAGGATCGCCGAGCGCCACGGCATCGTCGTCTGCGGCCCCAATTCCGAAGGGATTGTCAATCCGCTCCGGCCGCTCGTCGCGACCTTCAGCCCGGTTTTCCACGATCCCAGCCGAAGTCTGCTCCCCACAGCAAGCAAGGCGCGGCCGATCGCAGTCAGCTGCCAGAGCGGCGCTCTGACCTTCTCGTTTCTGAGCCGCGGACGCGACAAGCAATTGCGCTTCACGCATCAGGTGAGCGCCGGCAACCAGACCGTGTTGGAAGCCCATGATTACGCGGATTGGTGGCTCGACGAAGGCAGCGCCGATATCTTCCTGCTCTACCTCGAGGGCATTCGCTGTCCCGACCGTTTTCGCGCCGTCGCGGACAAGGCCGCCGCGGCCGGCAAGCCGCTGATCGTCGCCAAGGTTGGCCGATCGGCCGCTGGCCGCCGGGCTGCCGCCTCGCACACCGGCGCGATGGCGCAGGCCGGCGATATCGACGACGCGATGTTCCGCCACCACGGCGTTATCCGAGGCGAGGATCTCGACCATATGCTCGACATCGCCGCTGCCTTCTCGTTCTGTCGATTGCCGCGCGGCAACCGCGTCGCGGTGATCACCGGGTCGGGCGGCAGCGCGGTGTGGATGGCCGACATTCTGTCGGCGCACGGACTCGAACTGCCCGTGCTAGAGGACGAGATCCAGCAGCGCATCCTGGCACTCCTGCCATCATACGCATCGGCGCAGAACCCGGTCGACGCCACGGCGCAGGCCATCCACGAGGTCGGCTATACCCGGCTCGTCGAGATCGTGCGCGAGTCTAAGAGGATCGATACGATCCTGCTGATCGGCTCGCTAGCAAACGAGGCGACCGCTGCCAAACACGCCGAGCAACTTGCCGAGATTACCGCCTCGACCCAGCAGCCGATCCTGTTGTCGACCTATACGACCGCGTCAGCCGGGGCGATGGCGCGATTCGCCGAGGCCGGGATCCCGTGCTACACCTCGATGCCGAGCTGCGCGCGTGCGATCCGTGCGCTCGTCGAATATGCCGGGTTCCAAGAACGGCGGCGACAGCCTACGTCAATCTCTGTGACCCCGCCGGGAGTGCGCGACGAAATCGGCCGCGCCCTGGGGGCCTCGGGCCCAGTGCTCACCGAGGTCGACGCCAAGTTGTTGCTCGCGCGATACGGCGTGCCACGCCCACAGGAAATGCTGGCGACGAGCGCCGACCAGGCGGCGAAAGCTGCCGCACGCATCGGCGGCCCCGTCGCGCTCAAGGTGCAATCGCCCGACATCACTCACAAGACCGAGGCCGGCGGCATCGCGCTCGGCATCCTCGGCGAAACGGCCGCGAGCGAGGCCTATGAGCGGGTGCTAAGGAGCGCGCGAAGGGCGTCCCCAAATGCGGTTATCGATGGCGTTCTAGTGCAGGCGATGGCGCCGCCGGGGCGCGAAATCATCCTGGGCGTCACGCGGGACGCGGTCTTCGGCCCGATGCTGATGATCGGGCTGGGCGGCATTCATGTCGAGGTGTTGCGCGATATCGCTTTTTCCCCGGTGCCGATCGGGAAGGAGCAGGCACTCACTCTGCTCGACCAGCTGAAAGGCGCGCCGCTCCTTGGCGCTATTCGAGGGGGGCCGCCGGCCGACCGTGAAGCGCTTGCCGAGCTGATCGCGAATTTGTCGCGTTTCGCTGCCGACCATGCCGAGCTGATCGAGGAAATCGACCTCAACCCGGTCATCGTCCACCCGCAAGGTCAGGGTCTGACGGTGGTCGACGCGCTGATCGTCAAACGGAGCCCCGAGGAGATCCGCAAATGAGCGACACCCATGTCAGCCAGGATGGCTTCGTCGCGACGGTCGAGATGCGCCGCCCGCCGCACAACTTTTTCGACAGCGAATTGATCGCCGAGATCGGCGAAACTTTCGAAAGGCTCGACGCCGATCCGAGTTGCCGGGCGATCGTGCTGACCGCCGAGGGCCGCTCCTTCTGCGCTGGGGCCGATTTCTCGAAGCGCATGGAGACAGGGACCGTCTCCGAAGGCAGCCGCAGCGGCGCCGGCCGACACCTCTACAAGGAGGCGATCCGCCTCTTCTCCACCCGCAAGCCGATCATCGCCGCAGTACACGGCGCCGCGGTCGGCGGCGGTCTCGGTCTCGCGCTGGTTGCCGATTTCCGCGTGACCTGCCAGGAAGCGCGTTTCAGCGCCAATTTCAACCGCCTCGGCTTTCACCCCGGGTTCGGGCTGACGGCCACCTTGCCGCGCTTGGTCGGCGCCCAGCAGGCCGCGCTCCTGTTCTACACAGGCCGGCGGATTCCCGGAGACGAGGCGGTGCGGATCGGCTTGGCCGATCTGCTGGTGCCGCTCACCGAAGTGCGCAGCGCCGCGCAGGGTTTGGCCCTCGAAATCGCGCAATCGGCCCCCCTCGCGGTTACGTCAACGCGCGAGACGATGCGCCGCGGGCTGTGCGACGCGATCGAAGCCGCGACCGAGCGCGAGCTCGTCGAACAGGATTGGCTGCGCCGCACCGAGGACTTCAAGGAGGGGATCAAAGCTATGGCCGATCGCCGCCTCCCAAATTTCCAGGGTCGATAAGATTAGAACAGGTGCAACAGCGCCCCTGCCGCAAGTCGCCAGCTCTGCAGCGGGTCGGGTTTCACCAGAGCCGGGTCGAAGGCGTCGTAACCGGCCCGTTTCAATCGGGTCAGAAACCGCTGCGCGATTATTGCAGGTAGCAGCGCGGGAAACGCTGCGCGCGGGATCGCTTTGCGATGGAACCGGGCCGCATTGAGCTGCCGAGAGGCCGCAGCTGCGAGTTCGGTTACGGCTTTTTGGACGGGAACGTCTGCCGGGATTATCGGGCGCGAGCGGAATGGTAGAAGCCGCATGAGGCCGGCGAGCGCATAGGCTATCCCGATATTGCGTGCCGCTTCTCCCGCCGACGAGTTGTGCACCCCGAGAACCTCCAGCGCGAGATAAAGGAGCCTTGCAGAGGTTGCCTCTGCGTACTCCTCAAGGGCAGCAAGGCTCGCCGGCGGTTCGTCCGCGAGGTCGGTTTCGCGCGCATCGATCAGCCGATCGAAATGGTCGCGGGTCAATCCGAATTCGCGGATCGTTGCGGTGATGGCTTCTACAACCGGATGCTGACGGATGCCCCCGCCCTCAAAGGCGGCGGCGATGTTCTCGCGCCACCATTGGAGCCGGATCTGCCCGAGCATCGGCTGCGTGACGCTCTCGCGCGCCCTTGCAATCTCGTAATTGAAGGCGTAAAGCGCGAACAGCGCCTCTTGACGCGCGACCGGAGCAAACAGCACGGTTTGAAACCGGTCGCGGTCGTGGCGTCGCACCAGCGCCGCAACCGGTGACAGGCGGTCCGCATTAGTGGAACGTCGCTCCGGGACCGGTGTTTTTCGACGGACCTCTTTCACATAACCCGGGATGGTCGCCATGGCTTTCGAACTGCCGCCCCTGCCCTACCCGAAAAACGCCCTCGAACCGCATATCTCCGAGCGGACGATGGACTTCCATCACGGCAGGCATCACCAAGCCTATGTCACGAACCTCAACAACCTCGTCAAGGGCTCGCCAGCCGAGAACCAATCGCTCGAGGACATCATTAAGGCCACTTACAAGGACTCGTCGAAGATCGGCGTTTTTAATAACGCCGCCCAAGTGTGGAACCACACGTTCTTCTGGAACAGCATGAAACCGAGGGGCGGCGGGTCGCCGACAGGTCAGGTCGCGCAAGCGATCGATCGGGACTGTGGTGGTCTCGACAAGTTCAAGGAGCAGTTCAAGGCGGCCGCGGTCGGCCAGTTCGGCAGCGGCTGGGGCTGGCTTGTTGCCGAGGGAGGTAAGCTGAAGATCACCGCGACGCCGAACGCAGTCAATCCGCTCGCGGAAGGCCAAACCGCCCTCCTGACCTGCGATGTCTGGGAGCACGCCTACTACCTCGATTACCAAAACCGCCGGCCCGACTTCGTGCAGACCTTCCTTGATCACTTGATCAATTGGGATTTCGTCGCGCAGAACCTGGCGAAGGCTCGCTAGAGCGCAATCATAAACCACACAAAAAAGCCCTGCGGAAGCGGGGCTTTTTCACAAGTGCACACCTTTGTCGAGCAGCACCGCTGTATATTCGCGATAAGTGATGCCCAGCGTCTGGGCTCGAGCCAATCGAGCGATTGCAATCTCTCGCGGTGGCGTCTTCCACGCCTTTGCATGAGCTTTCTTCCAACAGAACCTGCGCCAATCGGCTCCGGAATCGAGTGCCGGGCCGCGATTGTGGCCGATGCCGGGAGGAACAAAATCCGCCATCTTTCGGCTCGCTTAGTGCCGGTCAAGACCGTGCAAGAAGCGAGCCAGGGCCCCCGCTTTACGCGGGGCCTAGCTTAACGTGAACTGCGAGTAATCCAGATCACCCGGTGCGGCCGCGATGCGATTGCGCGGCGCCTATGTGCTTCTCCGCATTGCCGCGGAATACCTGGTCGGCGACCTGCTTCTGTTGCTCCGGCATCGCGTTGTACAGATTTTCAAACGCCGGGATCAGCTTTTGAACACGCTGTGCGTGCGCTTCGGCCAGCTGGGCATAGGATTGCAGGTTTTGCACGGCGCTCATCGTTGAAAACTGCTGGCCCCGTTGCATCAGCGTCTGATCCATCTCGCGCGCGTTCTCACGCATTACCTCCGCGAATTGGTTCCATTGCGGCTCCTCGGCCGGAGTAATGTGCAACTGCGCATGCAGCTCTTTGATGCGGTTTTCGACGCGTTCCTCTGCATTCTTGCCGGCAACGGGACGACCAGCCATTGGGGAAGTCGTGTTGGCTGGCGGCGGCGGAGTTGTGACCTGCGTTGCCGAAGGTTGCGCAGATTGCGCCAGTGCGGCGCCAGGCAGTGCCAGCAGGGCGGCAAAGGTTGCGGCGGCGAGATGGTTTGAAAGCATCTTCATCGGCGTAGTCCCAAGCAAAGGTTTGTCATTCAATAGCCGTAGCCGTAGTAAACGGGCGGCGGCGGCGCGTAATAACCGGGAGGCACTCCTCCGTAATAAACGGGGGGTGGCGGATAAGCGCCGCCCGACGCTATTGCAGCGCCGAGACCGAGGCCAACAAGGCCGCCGATAATGCCGGCGGCGGCGCCCCCGCCGCCACCGCGGTGTCCGCCATGCCAACCGCCGCCATGCCAACCGCCACCGTGGGGTGCCGCGTAAGCGGCAGGGCTCATCGCAAGGCTCACGGCAAGCACCCCCGCCCCGAGCGCTCGTGCGCAAAAGGCCATAATTCGTCTCCATCAACGATCTAATTGGGGAACGCCGACGCACGCATTCGGTTCCCGACACACGGGAACCGTTGCCGCCAAGCGGCTTATCGAGCCGGCATCAGCGCCGCTGCGACGTGCCGGCCCTCGGCGACGAGCACGTTGTAGGTGCGGCACGCCGCCCCGGTATCCATAGGCTCGACCACGATCCCAGCAGCGCGCAGAGCCGTGCGCAATGGGCCGGGTACGAGGCTCATCGTCCGGCCGAGCCCGAGCAACAGGATCTGGACGTCGCCATGTTCGATAACAGGGGCAAGGCTCTCCGGCGTAACCGCCGCGGCATCCGTTGTCTCCCAGGGCACGGTACGATCCCGAAAAACCAACACCGAGCCATGATGGATCACCCCGCTCACCCGAAAGCCGCTCGCCGCGTAGCGTTCGATGATCTGATGCCCGGCCGGGCCAACTGGAGTGAGGTCCATCGCGGGGAAAGGGGGCTTAGCGCGTTCCGGGAGCGCGAGCCGGCACCGTCTCCCCCGATCGGGCAATTGCGGCACGGTTCGGGCGGACGTAGTAAAGGATCGGCGCCGCGATGAAGAGGGACGAATAGGTGCCGATGACGATGCCCCACAACATCGCGATGCTGAACCCTCTAAGCACCGGGCCACCGAGGAACAATAGCGCGAGAACCGCCAACGCCACCGTGCTGACGGTCAGGATGGTTCGCGACAAGGTCTCGTTCAGCGCAAGGTTGATCAGGTCGCGGAACGGCATCCTGGGGTATTTGCGCAGCGACTCGCGGATACGGTCGTAGATCACGACGGTGTCGTTCACGGAATAACCGGCGATCGTCAGGATCGCGGCCAAGGTGGTCAGATTGAACTCAAGCTGAAGCAGCGCGAACAGACCCACGGTGGTGAGGACATCGTGGAGGGTAGAAACCATCCCGCCGACGCCGAATTGCCACTCGAACCGGAACGCGATATAGATCGCGATAGCAAGCAGAGCGAGAATGGTAGCGATCACCCCGGCGCGGATCAGCTCGCTGCCGACACTCGGGCCCACCACCTCGACCCGGCGATAGTCGACCTCCGTTCCGAGCGCCTGGCGCACCTCCTGGACCGCCTTTTCTTGCGCGGCATCGCCCCCCGGCTGACGGGGCAGCCGGATCAGCACGTCGGTCGGCGGACCGAAGCCTTGCAGCGACGGTTCGCCAAGGTGAAGCGCATCGAGCTTTTGCCGCATATCGGCGAGGTTCGCCGGGCCGGTGGTGGAGCGCACCTCGATCAAGGTGCCTCCGATGAAGTCGATGCCGTAGTTGAGCCCTACAGTCGCAAACAGCACGATCGAGCACAAGGTCAGAAGCAGAGAGAGGGCGAACCCGACCTTGTGCCAGGCCATGAAATCGATTTTCGGCGTACGCCTGATGACAATCAGCGGTTTCATTTTGTCTTCGCGGTTAAATCGGAATGGCCCTCGGCTTCCATTGCCGAAGCCATGTAACGATAAGTAATCGGGTCACCAGGATCGCCGAGAAAAGCGACGTCAAGACACCGATGCTGAGCGTCACCGCGAACCCTTTGACCGGTCCGGAGCCGAGCCAAAACATCAGCGCGCCCGCCACCAGGGTGGTGATGTGGCTGTCAAGGATCGTGCCGAAAGCACGTTTGAATCCGGCGTCAAGAGCCGAGAGCATCGTGCGGCCCGCCCGGACCTCTTCACGGATGCGCTCGTAGATCAGCACATTCGCGTCGACCGCCATACCCATCGTCAGTGCGATGCCGGCAATCCCGGGCAAGGTCAAAGTGGCGCCGAGCAGCGAGAGACTACCGAGCATCAGGCAAAGGTTGAAAATCAGCGCGATGTCAGCGAACACACCAAACAGACCGTAGAACAGAACCATAAAGACGACCACCAGGATGACCCCGACGATGCTTGCGAGGGCGCCGGAGTGGATCGAGTCAGCGCCGAGATCGGGGCCCACCGTCCGCTCCTCGAGGATGGTGATGGGCGCCGGCAGCGCGCCCGCCCGCAGCAGCAGCGCGAGATCGCTCGCTGACTGAACCGTAAAGCTTCCCGAAATGATGCCGCTGCCGCCGAGGATCGGCTCGCGAATGACTGGCGCGCTGATCACTTTGTTGTCGAGTACAATCGCAAAGGGTTTGCCGACATTTTCGCGCGTCGCATCGCCAAAGCGTTTGGCCCCCGCCGAATCGAAGCGAAAGCTGACCACCGGCTCGCTGTTCTGGAAGGTCGGCTGCGCATCAACCAGCGTATCGCCGCCGACCATCACACGCTTGCGCACGACATAAGCCGCCGGCCCCGTGCGCCCTGCCCTCCCCTCCTCGGCCGGCAGGATTTCATCGCCGGGCGGTAGCCGCCCGCGACGCGCGTCCTCCAGCGAGACAGTGGTGTCGACGAGCTGAAAGGTCAGCTTGGCGGTTCGGCCCAGCAGGGCCTTGACATGCTCGGGATTATCGACCCCTGGCAGTTGGACGAGGATGCGGTCGGATCCCTCGCGCTGAATTGTCGGCTCTTTGGTTCCCGTCTCGTCTATACGCCGGCGGATGATTTCGATCGACTGATCGACCGCCTGCCGCCGCCGGGCTTCGGTCGCCACCGCGCTGAACCGCATCGTTCCCGACCCATCCGGGGCGATGTCGACCGTTAGATCCGGATCGATCTTGCGCAATGCCTGACGCGCTGCATCGATGCGGTCGGGCTCGCGGATCGTGAACACGATCGCGTCGCCTTCGACATTGAGCCCGGTATATCCGATATTTGCGTCGCGCAACGCATTGCGCACGTTGTCAATGATGGAGTTGAGCCGGTCACGCTGCGCCGCGGCGACATCGACTTCGAGCAGCAGGTACGACCCGCCACGCAGATCCAGCCCGAGCGCGATTTGCTTGTGGGGCAGCCAACTCGGCAGCTGTGCGAGAAACGATGGGCTGACCAAGTTCGGCAACGACAAAAGCACGCCGAGGGCGCACACCGCGCAGATCAGCGCAACTTTCCAATTCTCGAAATAGAGCATTCCGCAAGCTTCTGAGGGCCGGAGCGTCGCCTAACGCATTCCGGCCGCTATCACTCCTTTGTCCCGACCTTCGCCCGGGCCTCCGTCTTTTGCTTGGCGGCCTCGCGCGCAGCGGCGGGCTCGGGCTTGGCAAGTACGCTGGTGATCGTGCTGCGCACCACGCGGACCCGCACATTCTCCGCGATGTCGACAATGACCTCCTCCGGGTTGTCGACCCGGGCGACAGTTCCGATGATGCCGCCTCCGGTGACCACCCGGTCACCGCGCCGCAATGCATCGAGCATGGTCTTATGGTCCTTGGCTTTGCGCTGTTGGGGACGAATCAGAAGAAAATAGAATACGACGAAGATCAGGATCAGCGGCAGAAACTGGATAAGCGCATTCTGGTCGAATATGCCGGTTCCTTGGGCATAAGCAGTGGAAATCCACATTGGAATGCTGCCTCAACATCGCATTGCCGCATCGGGCGGCGTCGCCGTCACCGACATATGGTGCTGGTGCGCGGCAGGCCAATTGGTATCCGATGCCCGGTTAAAGGGCAACGCCAAGCCGGGTTCCGCGGCTCTCAGCGGCCATGCTAGCCTCCGGCAGCTTGCTGCTCCCCGAGGTTTAGAGTTGCCGAAGACCAACCCAGATTTGTTGCCGCTCTTGAGCCGGATTGCCGATGCGCTGGAGCGATTGGCTCCCCTGGCTGCGCCGGTCAACAATCTCGATGGGAGCGACGCCTTTGTTTGGCATGCCGATCGCGGTTGGCTGGAGCCGGTTTACGAGGTCAATCGGGTGGAGATCGAGCTACTGCGCGGGATCGACCGGGTCCGCGATATTCTGCTCGACAATACCGAGCGGTTTGCCGTCGGGCTCCCGGCTAATAACGTATTGCTGTGGGGCGCCCGCGGCACCGGCAAGAGCTCGCTCGTCAAGGCGGCCCACGCCGCCGTCAACGAGAAGCGGCCGCATGCGCTCGCCCTCGTCGAGATCCACCGGGAAGACATACCGAGCTTGCCGGAATTGCTGTCGCTGTTGCGAGCGACCGAACGTCGGTGTCTGCTGTTTTGCGATGACCTGTCATTCGACCAGCATGACGCGAGTTACAAATCGCTGAAGGCGGTGCTCGAGGGCGGGATCGAGGGCCGGCCGGCAAACGTCGTCTTCTACGCAACCTCGAACCGCCGCCATTTGATGCCGCGCGATATGATCGAGAACGAGCGCTCGACCGCGATCAACCCGGCGGAAGCAGTCGAAGAACGCGTCTCGATGTCGGATCGGTTTGGCCTGTGGCTCGGCTTTCACAGCCTCGATCAGGACACCTATCACGCAATCGTGCGGGGCTATGCCGAGCGCTACGGGCTCGATTTGCCGCAAGATCAGCTCCGGGCCGAAGCCGGCGAGTGGTCAATCACGCGCGGGTCCCGCTCGGGCCGCGTCGCCTGGCAGTTCATCCAGGATCTCGCGGGCCGGCTCGGCAAGCCGCTCGCGTGAGGCATCATCACCGGCAACGCGGGATCACCTCTTTCGCGAACAATGTCATGGCGTTTTTGACCACGACATGGTCCATGATCCCGCCTTGATTGAAGTAGCATATGAACTCGTCCATGCCGTACTCGCGCTGGAGCGCCTGCACGCGATCTGCACAATAATCGGGATCGCCGAAAACCCCGATCTCGCGGTCGAAGTCTTCGTATCGCACACGTTCGAGCCGGGCCATGACCTCGCGAAAGGCCTCAAAGCCTTTCACATCACCCTCGCCGAGAGGCCGGTTCAACTCCGTCGCCACGCGCAGGAAGCGCAGCAGACCGGGCTCGCAGTCGCGACGAGCCTGCTCTCGACTCGCGGCCACGTGGACCGGAAAGGCGAGCGCGACATCTCCCGCGGTGCCGGCAGGCAGCATATCGCGGTAGACCGCCAAACCCGCCTTGAGCTTCTCCGGAGGATTGATCAGCGGCGACGCGAAGATCGGTAATTTGCGCCGACCGGCAAAAGGGAAAGTGTCTGGGCTATTAGCAGCAGCCCGCACTGGCGGATGTGGCGATTGAACCGGTTTTGGGACGATGCTCAGGTCACGGGCCTGAAAATACTTCCCGTCGAACGAAAATGACTCGCTGTTCCACGCCTTTAAAATGAAGTCGAGCGCTTCCTCGAAACGCTCGCGACTCTCCTCCGAACGTAT
>Ga0306923_10004628_pt1 | contig 13194 bp, 9 predicted proteins | sample sta12Can44000108_FD_203841 | JGI IMG/M metagenome (GOLD analysis project Ga0306923, IMG submission 203841) | Lab enrichment of tropical soil microbial communities from Luquillo Experimental Forest, Puerto Rico - statanox.12C.anox.44.000.108 (v2)... | ecosystem: Environmental > Terrestrial > Soil... | reverse complement strand
GACCTTCAAACGCGATGGCGCTGGCCGCCGTCAAGAAGCCAGCGTGACCTCGACCAGCTGAGAGCAGCTCGTCCGGGTTCCCTCCGCCGTCGCCTCGGCGAACCGTGCTTCGCCGAGGCGACGCCGTGCCGCCTGCTCGATCCTGGCCACATCCGGGTGGGAGCGATCCGGCGCTCCACGCACGCTGACGCTGGCCGCGAGCAGCCGGGCCGCCTGCTCGTACTCGTCGCGGCGGAGCGCTAGGTCTGCGAACCCGACGAGTGCCTGGGCGATCAGGGGGGCGTATCCCGCCTCGGACGCCGCTTGCCAGGCCGCCGCGCGGTGCATCCGGGCTTCGTCGAGACCGTCGGCAAGATAGCCGAGCAGGTCGTGTGTCACCGCGCGGATGTTCGCCTGATCCGCGTCGTCGCCCAAGAGGGTGGTCGCGACGCCGAGCTGGTGGCGTGCCTGGTCGGCGTTACCGCCCCAGCGGCCGAGTTCCGCCTTCGCGAGGGCCAGCTCGACGAGCGCGTCCGGCCAGGTGACCCGTTCCGCGCACCGCTCGGCGTCGGCGATAGCGGCCGCGCTGGAGTCTCGATCGCCGAGCAGCCAGTACAGCTGGGCCTGTCGCGATCGCATTCGGATGACATCCTCGATGGCACCGAGTTCGGTGACGACCGTGATCGCCTGTTCGTAGCGCTCACACGCACCGGCGAACTCGCCGCGGGCAGCGATTCGGTCCGCCAGTTCGGTCAGCGCGAACCAGATCCCGAACCGCTCACCGAGTGACCGGAACTCGGCGAGTGCCCTCTCAAGGTACGCGTCGGCGTCCCGCCCGCCTTGGCCGAGCATGATCCGGATTTTGCCGAGGTGCACCCGGGCCAGCGCGCGCACCCAGGGGTCCTCGTCGTCCAGCAACGACTCGAATGCAGGCAAGGCAGCGTCCGGCCCCTGCAGCAAGCGTTCCAGCGGAGCGACGAGCCTCAGCACCGGGTAGCGGCCCTGACTGCGCCGGCTAAGCCGGTACGCCTCGCGGATCCATTCCTCCGCTTGGTGCTCGTCGGCGCGCCCCGACGTCACGAACAGCACGACCAGCGCGTAGACCATGGCCCGGGTCTCGTCGGTCACCTCGCCGGGCATTTTCGTGGCAGCGGTGATCAGCTCGAAGCCTTCGGCCCTGTGCCCGCCGAGCCACCAGTAGTAGCCGACGGCCGCCGCAAGCCGCATCGCCGCCTGCGCGTCGCCGGCCGCGAGCGCACCCCGCATCGCGGCACCGATGTTGTCGTGATCGGCTTCAAGCCTGGCGAGCCACTCCAATTGCTCGGCGCGGCGAAGATGCGGCTCCGCGGTCTCGGTGAGTTCGGTGAAGTAGGCGCGATGCGCGTCGCGCGCCAGGTCGGCTTCTCCCGCTTCCGCCAGCCGTTGAGCCGCGTACTCCTTGATCGTGTCGATCATCCGGTAGCGCGGTGCGCCGTTGCCGTCGGTGAGCACCAGCGATTTCTCGGTCAGCGAGGTGAGCAGTTCGAGCACGCGCTCCCGTTCGACCGCATCGCCGACGCAGACCCGTTCGGCCGCCTCCAGGCTCGCCCCACCGGAGAATGTCGAGAGCCTGCGCAGGACCATCCGCTCGGCATCGGTGAGCAGCTCCCAGCTCCAGTCGACCACCGCGCGCAGCGTCTTGTGCCGCGGCATCGCGGTACGGCTGCCACTGGTCAGCAGGCGGAACCGATCGTCGAGCCCGTTGGCGAGCTGGTCGATGGAAATGGTGCGCAACCTGGCCGCCGCCAGTTCGATCGCCAGCGGCATTCCGTCCAGCGCCCGGCAGACGCGCACCATCGTCGACAACGTGTGGGCGTCGACTGTGAGATCCTTGCGCACCGCGCCCGCCCGGTCGCGCAGCAACCGGACGGCTGGAGAGGACTCGATCTCGCCGGGACTGGCGTCCCCCTCCGGCAGGGCCAGCGGCTCGACCAGCCATAGCGCCTCACCGGTGATGCCCAGCGGTTCCCTGCTGGTCGCCAGAATCCGCAATCGGCGGCACTCTCCGAGCACTCGATGGGCGAACACCGCCGCTTGCTCGATCACGTGCTCGCAGTTGTCCAGGATCAGCAGCGCCTCCCGGTCGCGGATCGCGGCGATGAGCCGGTCAGTTAGCTCGGCGTTCGGTGCCCCGCCGAGCAGAGCATCGCGCAGCCCGAGCCCGGCGAGCGTCGCCTGCGCCACATCACCGTCCGCGCTGATGGCCGCCAGCTCCACCAGCCAGACACCGTCCGGCACCTCGCCCAGCAGCGTGCGCGCCGTCTCCGTGGCCAGCCTGGTCTTCCCCGAGCCGCCCGGCCCGATCAGAGTGGTCAGCCGATATTCCGCGACGAGCTTGCGGACCGCAGCGACATCGGCATCCCTGCCGACGAAGCTGGTTAGCTCCGCGCGCACGTTGGTCTTCCGGGTCTCCTCCCGCCGTCCCAACTCGCCTCGCAGCACCGCGACGTGCAACGCCGACAACTCCGGCGAGGGGTCCACGCCCAGCGCGTCGGCCAGGGCTTCCCTGGTGCGCTCGTACACGAGCAGCGCCTCGGTGTCGCGACCGGCCGCAACGAGGGCACGCATCAGCGCGGCGACAAGCCGTTCCCGCACCGGATGGGCGGCTACCGCATCGGTCAGTTCCGCGAGCAGCCCGACATCGTGGCCGAGACCGACTTCCGCCTCGAACCGGTCCTCTATAGCAGTCAGGCGCAAACCTTCGAGCCGGGTGACCGCCGCATCGAACGCCGCGCTTTCCTGCAGATCGACATCCTGCATGGCCGAACCACGCCACAGTGCGAGGGCCTCGCGGAGCAGCCGTACCCGCTGAGGGTCTTCCGTGTCGCGGGCCTGACGGACAAGGCTCTCGAACCGAACAGCGTCGACGGCCTCGGGTTCCACCGTCAACCGGTAGCCGCCCGTCTGCCCCTCGACCAACCCGTCTGGCAACGCCTTCCGCAGTCGGGAGACCAAGCGTTGCAAGGCATTCGCCGCGTCGAAGGGCGGGTGCTCACCCCAGATCCAGTCGATCAGCGTCGCCTTCGGGACTACCCGGCCTGGTTCGAGCGCAAGGGCGATCAACAGCGCGCGCAACCGGGCGCCCGACACATCGGCCAACACGCCGTCGTCCGTGCGAACCTCGAATGATCCAAGCATTCCGATCCGCACGAGCTGATTCTCTCACGGTGGCTTACGCCCGGGTCTGCCCGCTGGCCGCCGACGCTGGTCCGCCGAAGACCCGGACGCGTATGCGCACACCTCGCCCTTGGCTTGAAGGCACCGCTACGCGGAGATGAACCGCCTGGCCAGCCCTGGCCCCGCTGCTCCGGTTGCCGAATCTGGGCGAAACTGCGTTGGGCCACCGGCTGGTCATATCGGTGCGCCGGCCGGGAGAGGCTGGCCCGGTATATGAACGTGCTTCGCGTTGATGTCCTGGAAACTGTTTGACGTTTTCTGGCGGGCGGTCAAGGCTGCCGCGTATGACCAGCCGCATCTCGCACACGTCGTTCGACGCCATTAACGCCTACGCGCAGTCGGTCTTCTGGTCGCAGGTGCTGGACTTCGCTGAAGATCCTGATGACCCGAACGAGCCCGCACACGAGGAATGCCTGATCACCTCGCGTGACCGCAGCCAGCTCTTGCTGTTCATCACCGTCCCCGACAGTAAGAAGGTGAAGAACCGGGTGCACCTTGACCTGCGCCCGGTGGATCGCACCCGCGAGCAGGAGGTGGAGCGGATCCTCGCGCTGGGAGCGTCACACCTCGCCGATCACCGGCGGCCCGACGGCAGTGGCTGGATCACCCTTGCCGATCCGGAGGGGAACGAGTTCTGCATCTTGTCCAAGGATCCGGCCGGCTCTGGCGCTACTACCTGACGGCGGCGGCGGCCGTGCCAGAAACCAGTTAATGCCTGCCACCCAGGCCGCCCATCCCGTTCCCATCGCGGCAGGTGAGGGTGCGTCCGCGTCCCGCGCTGCTCGATATGTATGCAAGCTGGTGGGCCCGATCGTCGGATCGAAGCTGAGGATCGCACGACTACCGACAAGGCGATGATCCGATTTTCCAGCGCGAATAGATGGAGATCTGGCCGGGTCACGCCGAGACCGCGTTAGGCCGTGGTCCGTCAATTCGAGCCCAGCACAGCACTTGGTGTGTACGCTGACGACCGGCCTCTAGCCTCGCTGCGCAAGTTTCTGCCAGACAGCCCAGGCGGCAACCTGGGCTAAGCAGCCGGCGTCGAAGGCCCATTCCCGGCATCCAGGGTAATCTGAAGAAGGGTAAGGGGTTTCAGGGCTCCTGGTTTCGGCGTCCCGGCCCTTAGTCCAGCGCCTCCATGTCGAGGTCGACCACGCTTGCTTTACCGCCTTCAGGTATTCGTGCTCTGTACTCACCGCGGGCCCAGTGCCGACGCGGCGTTCGATGGCGCTTGCCGACTTAGCGTAAACGAATCAAATTGGGCTGTGTCCGAGCAGCTGTGGACATCGGCAGGATCGGCTGGAGCCCGGGTGCGCCGCGCGGCCCGGGGTCTCGGAGTGGTGGTTTAGTCAGCGTGCGGAACTCTCCGAGCGCTGAAAGCAGGTAATTCGTTGCATGAAGGCACCCGTTCATCTAAATTTTGCCTGTGAGTCTCGAAAGGACACTTCCGCTTACGGCGCGAAAGGCGATGCGGTGGCACCAGACTGGTCTGACGCCGAGTACGTCATGGACTATCGGGCTCTGCGAGCGCTGATAGGCGCTATCGCGATCCTGATTGTGCCGGTCGTCTACATCGGAAACTGGCTCATCTTCACCCGTCACCTCGGTGACTGCTTCGGGCCCAACCGGGGGATCCCGGGTTCGCTGAGCGCTTTCTACTACACCCACATGCGCAACCTGTTCGTCGGCGCCATGTGCGCCCTGGGGGTTTTCTTCGCTGCCTACCGCGGCTACAGCAAATGGGACAACCGCTTCACCAACGTCGCGGGCCTTGCGGCGATCTGCATTGCGCTATTCCCGACGTTGCCGCCGCCAAAGCTGTTCTTTACAGCCTCGAACCGGTGCGGTCCGGTGACGCCGATCACCTACCACCTGTCACCGCATCAGTCGGCCTACCGCTGGGTGCATGTGGTCTCGCTGGTCGTGCTGTTCACGATGGTGTTCCTCATGGTGCTCGTCCAGTTCACCAAGACCGACAAGCCAGTGGGTGAGCGGCAACCGGCGAACAGCGAGAATCTGATCGGCAAGATAGCGGCGTGGTGGACCGGGCTGTTCAAGGTCAAGCAGCCCAAGAAGCGCCGGAACAAGCTCTACGTGATCTGCGCCGGCGGCATCACGCTCTCCGCGCTGCTGGCGATCGCCGGGCCCTCGTTCGACAACACAGCGCCCTGGCTGCTGATCGCAGAAGTCGGCGCATTCTGGTCCTTCGGAATCGCCTGGTACGTCAAGGGCGCGGCGTCGGCGGTTAGCCAGCCTGCACCCGGCCACCTGGCGCTGCGGACACTCTCGCACACGATTCCCCGAAGGCTTGCTGGGTGACCGGAGCGGCGAACCTGCCGACGGCTACGCACCCGTGGCCGCTGGCCAGTCCTGGCGCTCACGGTCGGCCAACCAAGCTCCAGCTGCCGGTCTGATCTGCCCGGCCTGAGCTAGATGCCAGGGTTCACAGGTCCGGGCGGCCAGCGGGTGCGTGCCATCCCTTAACCGTTCAACCGTGAGAAAGGGATGACAGTGAAAATGTACTGCTTGCCCGGGTCCCCAGGCCCACCGACGCAAACGGGAGGTAGGGCACACTCAGCCCTTTAACGGCACGAAGAAGCCATATCCGTGATAAAGCTAGATTCAACCTCATACGCCCCGATACGGTGTTGCGCTAATCGCCGACACGGTCTCCTACCTGCACATGCACACCCTTAGCCCGCCCCGACAAAGCTCACCTCATCCCTTACCCACCCTACTTGCTATCCGCCAAGGATTTCTGCCATGAAGGTGCGCCATCTCAACTGCGGCACGATGCGGATGCTCGGTACCCCGATTGTCTCCCATGTCCTGCTCATCGAGACCAGCAACGGCCTAGTTCTGATCGACTCTGGTTACGGCCTAGACGACATCGCAGACCCGGCACGGCGCATCGGGCCGGCCCGCCATCTCACCAGACCGGCGCTGAACCCAGCCGAGACCGCAGCTCGCCAGGTCGAACGGCTCGGTTTCCGCCGCGACGACGTCCGGCACATCATCCTCACGCACCTCGACCATGACCACACTGGCGGCCTCTCCGATTTCCCTCACGCCCAGGTCCACGTCACCACAGCTGAAGCAGTTGGGGCAATCCGATCCCCGTCCCTGCGGGAAAGGATGCGTTATCGCCCGGCGCAATGGGCGCACCACCCGAAGATCATCGAACACAATCCAGCCGGAGACAAATGGCAAGGGTTCGCCGCAGCCGAGCAACTCGACACCATCGCACCTGGGATCGTACTCATCTCACTTCCCGGTCACACTCGCGGGCACGCAGCGGTCGCCGTTGATACCGGCGGCCGATGGCTGCTGCACGCGGGCGACGCCTTCTACCACCACGGCACCCTCGACGGCCATAGCCGCGTGCCCGCCATCCTGCGCGCCGGAGAAACACTCGTCGCGTACGACCCGAAAAAAGTCCGGGATAATCACAGCCGCCTTGCCGAACTTCACCGGCGTGCCGACCCCGCCCTCGTCATCATCTGCTCCCACGATCCAGCCCTGTACAAAAGCATGCGTGGTGACACATAAACAGGTCTGCCCGCATGAACGGGTCTGCCCGCAAGGTGCTGGTGAAGGCGGCGGCGTCAGGTGTCTGCTGCCGGGCAGGCGGGGGCGGTGCGTTGTGCCCGGTGCCCGGTTGTGCACCCTGGCTGGCCTTCTAGGCTGTGCCGGTGGAGACTTTTACGTTTCTGTTTACCGACATTGAGGGATCGACGGCCCTGGTACGGCGGTTGGGAGAAGGTCTCTACACGCAACTGCTTGCCGATCATCACCGGCTCATCCGGTCGGGGCTGGCCGCTCATGACGGCAAGGAAGTCGATACCCAGGGGGATTCGTTTTTTGCGGTGTTCTCCTCACCGCGGGCGTGCGTAGCGGCGGTGATGGAGTTGCAGCGGGCCCTGGACGCACATGGGTGGCCTGGCGGGGAGCATGTTCGGGTACGGATGGGCATCCATACCGGTGAGGCGGCGAAGACGGCTACGGGCCTGGTGGGCCTGGAGGTGCATCGTGCCGCCCGAGTGACCGCGGTCGGGTACGGAGGTCAGGTATTGCTGTCGGAGACGGCAGCCGCCCTGGTCCGCGACGCGCTTCCGGCGGGTGCATCGCTGAGGGATCTGGGGGTGCACCGGCTGAAGGACCTGGGGCGCCCGGAACGGATTTTCCAGCTGGACGTGGTGGGGCTGCCGACCGTGTTTCCGCCGTTGCGGTCGCTGGGCAACCCGTCGCTGCCGAATAATCTCCCGGCCCAGTTGGCGGCATTCATCGGGCGTGACCGGGAGCTGGCAGAAGTGCGGGCCCTGGTGGCGTCCTCCCGCCTGGTCACGTTGACGGGGGCCGGGGGCTGCGGCAAGACCAGATTGAGCTTGCAGCTGGCCGCTGAGCTGCTGGATGGGTTCGGTGATGGGGTGTGGCTGGTGGAGCTAGCCGCGGTCTTGGACGAGGACGCCGTGGCACTCGCCGTTTCGGAGGCGCTGGGGATCGCCAGGCAGCCCGGCCGGCCGGTCCTAGAGGCCCTGCTGGATGCCCTCGCCCCGCAGGACGTGCTGATTGTGCTGGATAACTGCGAGCACCTGATCGGCGGCTGCGCCAAGGCTGCTGATGCCATCTTGCGTCGTTGCCCAAGGGCGCATGTGGTGGCCACCAGCCGTGAGCCGCTCGGTATCGGCGGGGAGGCCATCTACCGGGTGCCGCCGCTGTCGCTGCCTGGGCCCGGCGCTACCAGTTTGCAGGCTGTTGAGTCGTCCGACGCGGTCGCGCTGCTCGCAAACCGGGCCAGGGCGGAGGGCGTCGGCCTGCCGGTTGACGAGACGACCGCCCCGCTGATGGTGTCGATCTGCGCGCAGCTGGACGGGCTGCCGCTAGCCATCGAGCTGGCCGCCGCGCGGCTGCGCTCGCTGTCGCTCGGCGGTCTTGCCGACCGCCTCGACCAGCGCTTTCGTCTGCTCACCGGGGGGAGCCGCACCGCTCTGGAGCGGCAGCAGACCCTGCGGGCGACCGTCGACTGGTCCTACTCGCTGCTCCACGGCGCTGAGCAACAGCTGCTGCGGCGCCTGTCGATATTCGCGGAGAGTTTCGATCTGGACGCCGCCGAAGCGGTCTGCGGCTTCGGGGACATCGTGGTGCTCGACGTCATCGGCCTGCTCGGCTCACTGGTGGACAAGAGCCTGGTCGTGACCGAGCCGACCGGACCATTCCTGCGCTACCGGCTGCTGGAGACCATCCGCCAGTTCGCCGCCGAACAGCTCGCCGAGGCCAGCGGCGACGAGGCCACCGCCGTCGGGGCGGCGCACTGCGCGCACTACCTTTCTGTCGCCGAGACGGCAGCTCCCCACCTTACCGGGCCTGAGCAGGGCAGATGGTTCGCACAGCTGGACACCGAGCAGGTGAACCTGTGGCGCGCCGCCGAGCACGCCGCCCGCAGCCCGGACGGAACCGCGCAGGTGCTGCGCTTCAGCGCCGCACTGCGCCGCTACTGGAGGGCGCGTTCCCGCGAACGGGAAGCCGCTGCCCTGCTCATGCCGGTGCTGGACCGCCCCGAAGCCCGAGCGGACCCGGAGCTATTCGCGACAGCGCTGTTCACTGCCGCCTTCTTCGCCGCTCGCCGCGTTGACCTAGCGGTAGCACGGCAACTTGGGGAACAGGCAGTCGAGCTTGCCCGCCAGCTCCACACCGGCCGGCCGCTCATCGAATCGCTTGCCACCCTCAGCTATATCTGCTACCTCGCCGGCGAGCCGGAACGAGGACTGCCCCTTGGGCAGGAGGCTGTCGAGCACGCCCGGCAGCTGGGCGATGATGTCCTACTCGGCGAGAGCCTAGCGGCGTATCTGCTGTGCGGCGCCCTCATCGACCCCGCGGACGCCATGCCACTGTTCGCTGAGGCCATCGCCTGCACACGGCGATCCGGCGACCATCTCTTTGCCTACTTCTTGACCAATTACGCAGGCGCTCAGGCCCTGCGCGCCGGGGACATCCCCGCCGCCCGGGCCTATCTGCAACAGGCGGCACAAGCGATGCGGGAATTCGGGGACAAAGGCCTCGGTGTAACGATTCATATGGGCTGGGTGCTGCGCCAGGACAACGACGCGGACGGTGCGCGATCCAGCTTCGAGGCAGCCCTGCGGATGAGCCGCCGCAACGGGGATCGTTTCGGAATCGCCTATACCTGCCTCGGCCTTGCGTGCCTGGCCGCGGACGCCGGCGATTGGCACCGGGCGGCCGTGCTCCACGGCGCCGCGCAAACTCTCCTCGGCCCAACTGGACAATCGTGGGAGGAGCCGGAAGCCCACTACCGCCTGGACAGCCTCGACCAGGTGCGCGCCCAACTGGGCCAAGAGCAGTTCGAGCGAGCCCACGCCGACGGTATGACGCTCAGCTCCGACGCGGCCTTGGACCTGGCCCTCGAAAAGGACCTTCTAAGCGGATCAGCAACTGGCCGTCTCGGGATCGGGCCAAGCGCATGGCCAGATACCTCTGGCGGGGTCGCTGCCCGCGAATGATCATTACGACCTGCGTATAAGCATGTACTGGGGCAACGTCCTCATTTCGGCTTAGTGCGGTAGACGTTGAGGCCTCCTGCGGAGGATCTTTGCGCGCCAGATCCGCCTGTCCGCGGCCTGTGCCGACGAGCGCCAAGGATCCCACTGGCCGCCCCTGCAGGCTGCGCTATCAGTGAGTAACGGGACGGCCGGCACTGGCTAGATCACGCCTGCCCGACGCCCCCCATGCGGCACGACCGGACGTCCAGTCGCAGGGCACCGCTGTCGCGCATCGACGCGTGTAACGTCTGCACCGTTGATCTTTCACGCTCGCGACAGGCAGGTGAGTTGCAGGATGAGCGTGTTTTCTGACGCCGAACTGGCCTACCTGGCCAAAGGCAAGCTCGGCCGGCTCGCAACCATCGACGCCACCGGAATGCCGCACGTCGTTCCCCTCGGCTGGCAGTACAACCCCGCGCTGGACGTGATCGACATCGGCGGCAGCGACTTCGCCCGGAGCCGGAAGTTTCACAACGCCCAGCGCAACCCAAACGTCGCCCTAGTAATCGATGACGTGCTGCCACCGTGGCGGCCCCGGTGCGTCATGGTCCGCGGCACCGCTGAGGCTCTCACGGAGGCCATCGGGGCAGATGGCCAGCCAACTGGGCCTATAATCCGGCTGCATCCCTCCGAAGTAATCAGTTGGGGAATGGAGTTCGCCGCGGAGTAACTGGCCGCCCCGCCAGGCGGATGACGCGCGTCGGCGCCCCAGTCAAGCACCTCGGTTCTGCTTGTGAGCCAGCGTCACCGTCCGGAAGGTCCGCGCTCGTCGCGGCAGTAAAGGATACGCGTGGCCGCGTACTCTTTCCTCAGTGATCACCATCCGTATCGCGGTCGAGGCCGACGCACCGGCCCTGCGCCGGATCGCGGTGGCGGCTTACCAGCACTACGTGCCCAGGATCGGCCGTCGGCCCGCTCCGATGACCGCGGACTACGCTCCAGCGGCACGCGGCGGCCAGGCATGGGTGGCAGCCGAGGAGGGCCAGGCCGTTGGCTTCATCATCCTCATCCCCCAGCCCGGCTACCTGCTGCTCGAGAACGTGGCCGTGCTGCCCGCCGCCCAGGGCCGCGGCGTCGGTGCCCGGCTGATGGCCCTGGCCGAAGAACACGCTCGCAGGCTTCACCTGTCCGAGATACAGCTCTACACCAACCAAGCGATGAGCGAGAACCTGGCCTACTACCCCCGGCACGGGTACACCGAGACCCACCGGGCGCAGCAGGACGGTTTCCACCGGGTTTTCTTCCGCAAACGTGTGGACACCTAATACCCCAGTCGCGGCATGTGCGAGCGTTCTTGGCACAGCGTGGGGCTGTATAGGTATGCGCGCAACCCAGGTCATGCCCTCACGGAGTCCACGGCAGGGCAGGAACGCTGACGACGTGATAGGCCGGGCCAAATAAGCGCGCGCCGACCCGCCGTTAGGTGTGCAAGATCGGGTGGCGCGGGGTGTCATCTCGAGGCGGCTGTGGGGTGAGGAGGGCGGCGGCGAGCATGCTGGCAAGCCAGTCTCCGTAGCGTGCGGGCGTCCATCCTCGCTGGATGACGAGAAGCTCCCATAGCTCGGGGGAGGTGAAGGTCCACAAGACGTCGCGCGCTTCCTCGGCCGTGATGCCGACGGGCACGTAACCGCCGGCGTGGAGATGGCGGGCGAACTGGCCCATCCCGGTGAGCCGTTGCTGCTGGATCTGTTGCCACACGGCGGCGGCCGCGGGGTCCGCGCTGGCGGCGTCCCGGGCGAGGAGTCCCACCGCGACGGCACGCTGGGCACCCTGGACGAAGTATTGGCTGTACATCCGCAGCTTACTGCGGGGGTCGGGCTCGGCCTGGATGCGCTTGATCGGGTCTCGTTCGGCCACCGGAATGGGCTGATCGTCGCCGGTGACGGCCACGTCGAACACCGCTTTGAGAAGGCCGGCCTTGTTCCCGAACACCTTGTAGACCGTCTGGATGGATACGCCGGCGTCACGGGCCACACCCGGGATCGTTGTCGCGGTGTAGCCGTCGGCGAGGAACCGCCCACGGGCGGCATCGAGCACCCGGGCGCGGTTCTCCTGCGCTTGTTCCTGGCGCCTCGTCGCGTCATAGGTGCGGGCCATCTTGACAGTCTCACCCATTGAGTAGAGGATACTATATCGAATAGTGGCAATTATATCTGAAGAAAGAGAGGGCGGCATGAGCTACGCGTTCACCCGGGACGTGTCCATCGACGAGAGTCACTATGGCGAGGTCCGCGCCGCCATCGGCGCCGTCACGCCGGAAGGGCTGATCGTTCACCTTGTCGTCCGGCGCGATGGCGGGCTGCGCTACATCGACGTCTGGGACAGCGAAGCCCACTGGCGGCGCTTTCACGACCAGCGGATCGGTCCCGCAGTCCAGAAGATCATGGCCGCCCACGGGATGACCCGCCCGGCCACCTCTGCGCCATACGCGCCGATGGAAGTCATTGACGTGTGGGTAGCGGCCAGCGCGCCCGCCGAAGCGGGCCGCGAGGTCCCCCGGGCAGGCTCGGCTCCGCGACTGGAGGGCATCCATCACCTGAAGGTGCACGTGACCGACGTACGGCGATCCGCGCTGTGGTACCAGCGGGTGCTCGGCTACCGGCCGGTGGTGGAGTTCACCGAAGCTGACCGCCTTGTCGGCTACGGGCTCGACCACCCCAACGGGGGCACGTTCCTAACCCTCAGACTTGACCCTGACCACGCGGCGGACACCGCAGGCCGGGTCTACTTCGAAATGGGCGCGCCCGACAAGGCTTCCCTCGATGAGCTCGCCCGCCACCTCGGCGACCTCGGCGAACCGCACGGAGCGGTCCTGCGCACCCCGGTCGGGTGGCTGCTGCCAGACCTGTACGACCCCGACGGTCACGAGATCCGCTTCTACGTGACCGGCGACGGCGCGCCGACGGCAGACCGGCCCGCGCGGATCCACGACGCGGGCCCAAATGCCTGGATCGAGCAGCTCGACAACCTTGACCTGGCACCATCCGCGTGACCATCGCCAGGCCGCGCCACAGCGCCGGTCAGCACACCGCGGCGCCGGCCCTGCAATCGCAAGCCAGGCAGACGCAGCCAGCTACGACCCTGGCCGCCCGAGCCCATGGTGACCCCAGGGCCAGCCAGATCCCATAGCGAACCCCTCATGCCGCCCCAAACAAGAAAGGGACAGGCCGGGCACCGGCACGCCCGCAGCGGGCCAGCGCGCACCGACGACGCCACGCCAGAACCGGCTGATCGGCGCGCAGTCCCGGCGCAGCTGGCGCGGCTTTTCGCCACCCGTACTCGGCGTTCGGCGCGAGCGCCAAAAGAGGACAGGCAAGTGGCCGACTCCGTTGATCGCGATCTTCGTACATGGGTATGCGCCGCCCGGCATGAGCATGCGCTCGCCGAACGTGCTGTCATCGGCATGAGTGAGCGTTGATACGGTGCACTCCGGTGCTCAGAT
>Ga0306923_10004626_pt1 | contig 13202 bp, 14 predicted proteins | sample sta12Can44000108_FD_203841 | JGI IMG/M metagenome (GOLD analysis project Ga0306923, IMG submission 203841) | Lab enrichment of tropical soil microbial communities from Luquillo Experimental Forest, Puerto Rico - statanox.12C.anox.44.000.108 (v2)... | ecosystem: Environmental > Terrestrial >... | reverse complement strand
CGCCGATGGCGACGACATTTACGGCGACGGCGTCAACATCGCGGTGCGGCTGGAAGGGTTGGCGGCGCCGGGCGGCGTCTGCGTCTCCGGCACGGTGCGCGACCATATCGGCGACCGGCTCCCTTACTCCTTCGAGGACATGGGCGAGCAGAGCGTCAAGAACATCGCGCGGCCGGTTCGGGTCTATGCGTTGCGCCCGGAAGGCGTAGCCGGCGTGTCGACGGCAAGCGTGTCGTCCACCACCTCGACTTCGCCGCCCCTTGCTGCGCTGCGCCTGTCGATCGTCGTCCTGCCATTCGCTAACCTTAGCAACGACCCCGAGCAGCAGTATTTCGCGGACGGGATCACCGAAGATCTGACGACTGATCTGTCGCGGATCGCGAATATGTTCGTGATCTCGCGAAATACCGCGTTCACATACCGGAACCAGCCCACCGATACGAAGCAGATCGGCCGCGAGTTGGGCGTGCGCTATGTGCTCGAAGGGAGCGTCAGGCGATCGGGCAACCGGCTCCGCGTCAGCGCCCAGCTGATCGATGCGGCGACCGACGCGCATCTCTGGGCGGAGCGGTTCGACCGCGAAACGGGTGATCTGTTCGCTCTGCAAGACGAAATCGCGAGCCAGCTCGCGAACGCGCTCGGCGTTGAGTTGATTGCGGCGGAGGCCGCCCGGGCGACTGAGCATCCTGACGCGCTCGACTACATTCTTCGGGGGCGTGCGGGAAAGCGCACCTTCGGCGAGGCAATAAGCTCATTCGAGCGCGCATTGGAGCTTGATCCGCGATCCGTCGAAGCACAAAGCCAATTGGCACACCAGCTCTCGGGCCGTGTGCTTACCGGAATGCCCGGCCAAGCGCCGGCCGATCTCGCACGAGCGGAAGGGCTGGTCGATCGAGCCTTGGCGGTGTCGTCCCGCTATGCGTTTGCGCATTTCGTCAAAGGCCAGGTTCTTCGCGCTCAGGAGCGATCGGAGGAGGCCATTCCCGAATATGAGACGGCCATTGCGTTGGATCGCAACCTGGTGGCCGCATTAAGTGGCCTCGCCTGGTGCAAGCTCAATGCCGGATCGATAGAGGAGGTGATCCCGCTCGCGGAGCAAGCCATCCGCCTCAGCCCCCGCGATCCGCTGATCGGCGTTCGCTACTACCAGATTGGGATTGTGCATCTGCTGCAATCGCGGACCGGCGATGCCGTCGTCTGGCTCGAAAAGGCGCGCAGCGCCATGCCTATTCAGCCGCACGTTCGCGGCCATCTCGCGTCGGCCTATGCCCTCAAAGGCGACAGAGAACGCGCCGCCGCCGAACTCGCCGAAGCCCGAAGGCTGAGCGGCGGCGATCGCTACTCAAGCCTCGCCCGGCTGAAGGCCCTCGCAAATTTCGGGGTATCGAAGATCCGCGCCTTGTACGAAGCCACGTATTTCGCCGGGCTGCGCAAGGCCGGAATGCCGGAGGAATGACCGACCACTGCCGGTTCGCCGACGCCCGGCTCGGTGCCGAGCTTGCCCTCTTCAGCATCGGGATGCTGAGCACCCATGGGGTAGGTTTCACGATGTTCTGATAGCATTCCTGCTGTTCATTGGCGCCTTTGAGTGAGGCAGATCGCGTCGGAGACCAGGGGCCTCGACCTCGACGTCATTGCGCCGCCGACGCGGTGAGGTGGGCGAAGGAGGCTCAACAGGGGGGAGGTAAACCATGAATGCTGTAGCGTCTCGCAACATCAAGTTCATCAGCCACTCCGACCAGGGCGGACGCGGCGACGGCGTCCAGATCATGGTGCATCGCGGCTATGCCTATATTGGCCACGGCTATTCGAACGGCATCACCGTCCTCGACGTGCGCGATCTGAAGAACCCGAAGCCGGTCGCGTTCCTGCCCTGCCCACCCGACACCCGCGCCATCCATCTCCAGACCCATGACGATTTGCTGCTCGCCGTCAACGGGCCGAGCATGTGGACGATGCAGGTCGATGCCCAGGCCTACTACTCGGGATCGCCGGCCGATCTGCTGAAGGGCCGGCAGTATACGGCCGGTGTGCGCGTCTACGACATCGCGCATCCCGAGGCGCCGCGCGAGATCGCCTTTATGGCGACCGAGGGGGTGGGGCCGCATCGCATCTGGTATGTCGGCAGCCGCTATGCCAACGTCTCGATCCACTATCCCGAGTTCACCGACCAGGTGCTGGCGATCGTCGACATGGCGGAGCCGACGCGGCCCGAGCTTGTCGGTAGGTGGTGGATGCCCGGCATGTGGACGGGCGGCGGCGAGACGCCGAGTTGGCCCAACGGCCGGCGCTACGCGCTGCACCATGCGCTCGTCGCCGGCAACCTTGCCTACGCCGCCTGGCGCGACGGCGGGCTCACCGTGCTCGACGTCGGCGATCCGGCACGGCCCAGGCTGCTCGCCCACCGCAACCTCGATCCACCCTTTGGCGGCGGCACGCATTCGCCGCTGCCGCTCCCCGATCGCAACCTCCTGGTGCTGGCCGACGAGGCCAATTTCGCCGATTGCAGCCAGGGCCTCCGCCACATCTGGCTGTTCGATGTGCGCGAGCCGACCAATCCCGTGAGCTTCGCCACAATGCCGGTCCCATCCGAGGCCGACTACTGCGCCAAAGGCGGCAATTTCGGGCCGCATAACCTCTGGGAAAACCGGCCGGGCGCGTTCCAAAGCTCCCGCTTCATCTTCGCGACCTATCACAATGCCGGTGTGCGGGTCTTCGACATCGAGAACCCGTTCCAGCCGCGCGAGGCCGGGTTCTTCGTGCCGCCCGATCCCGAGCATATGTTCGACCCGCGTCCCAACCGGCCGCGAGTGATCCAGTCCTGCGACTGCTTTGTCGATGCGCAGGGTGTCATGTATCTCACCGACAATAACGCCGGGCTCTACATCCTGCAGTTCGACGGCCCGTAGCCACCCACCCCAGATGAAATTGGCGCTTTCCCGTTCGGAGTAGGTTAAATTCGGCGCGGGAGTTAGCGCCACCATAGCTACGGCCACTGCGACCGCCGCGCGCCGTCTCGCCGCGATCCTCGCGGCCGATGTGACGGTCATCTGACGTCAGCAAAACCAGCCTTGCCGCCGTCCCTTCAACATTATTGGGATCGCGGCCGGCGCCGAAGTCCCAGATGAATTCGCCGCGCTTGCCCTTGCTTTCGGCGGCGTCGCCGTCAAAGTGAGGCAGAGAGCCGCTGCAGGATGGCTCGCGCATCAGCCATCATGGTCTCGACGACATCCTTGGCCGGTCGGATATCATGGACGAGGCCAACCCCTTGCCCGGCCAGCCAGGGCATCTCTTCCCAATCGCCCTCGGTGTCATCGGTCGGCAGAATCACGTTGAATTTGCGCATTTCCATCGGCTGGCCGTTGAACACCGTGTGTCCGATCACCGGTAGATCGTCGCGGACCATAGGGACTTCGGAGAGACGGTCCGTCCATTCATCGACGACCCGGTTGCGCAAAACCCTCATCGGATTGAAATAGGGCCATTCAGGGCCAAAAATCGAAGAGAGCACGGTTTGTTCGCCGCTGCCCTCGACGATGCGCCGCTTGTGTTCGGCGTGAACCGCCGCCTCAGTTGTCGCAACCAGCCGGGTCCCCACCCAAACACCGTCTGTACCGAGTGCGAGCGCTGCGGCAATACCGCGCCCGTCCGCGATACCGCCGGCGGCAAGCACCAACGCGGGTGACACGGCATCGAGAACCTGCGGCACCAACACCATGCTGGGCAAGCCCCCGTAATTGTGGCCGCCGGCCTCCCAGCCCTGGGCCACGACCACTTCGACCCCGTCATCGACAGCTCTCTTGGCCGCCTCCACATCGCCGACTTGCTCCCACACCGACACACCCGCATCGCGGAGAAGCTTGAGATGCTCTGGCGACGGATGACCCCAGTGAAAGGAGGCGACGGGCACTTTTTCTTCGGCGCAGACGCGGATCTGAGAGTCATTATTGAGGCAGGTGATGAGATTGACATTAAAGGGTGCGTCCGTGCCGGAGCGGATCTTGCGGATGATGCTCCGTAGCTGTTCAGCTGGGGTCAGTCCTACGCCGACTGCCCCGATCCCGCCGGCAGCGCAGACCGCGAGGGCGAGATCAGGGGTGCCGCCGACAAAGGCCATGCCGGCGCTGGCGAACGGATGCCGACAGCCGAACCGCTCCGTCATCCGAGTCGTAATGCTGCGCATCGTGATACCTTTCTTGCTCGAAGATCGAAGCTTGGCGCACCCGAGGTAAACGCTGCTCCGGACCAAGCGTCAGCGCGATCAGCCTATCGGTCGCATGAGGTTGGCGCATTCCTGCTCGAATTAGGTTAAATTTAACGCGGGAGTTAGCGCCGCTCGAGCAATGGCCACCACGACCGCTACCCGCCGTCTTGCCGCGATTCTCGCCGCCGATGTGGCGGGCTATTCGCGGCTGATGGGCGCGGACGAGGAAGGCACGCACGAACGCGTCAAAGCGCATCTCGTCGAACTCATTGATCCGATGATCCGCGAGCATCGCGGGCGGATCTTCAAGACTACCGGCGACGGCGTGCTGGCGGAATTTGCCAGCGTCGTTGACGCGGTACGTTGCGCGGCGGAAATTCAGCAAGCGATGGCCGAGCGCGATCTGGATCTTGCCGAGGAGCGCCGCCTCAGATTTCGCATCGGCGTCAATCTCGGCGACGTGATCGCCGAGGGCGGTGACATTTATGGCGACGGCGTCAACATCGCCGCACGGCTGGAGGGGTTGGCGGCGCCGGGCGGCATCTGCGTCTCGGCCACGGTCTGTGACCACATCGGCTACCGTCTCCCTTATGTCTTCGACGACATGGGCGAGCAGAGCGTCAAAAACATCGCGCGGCCGGTTCGGGTCTACGCGGTGCGAGCGGAAGGCTTAGGCGCGCCGCGTCGGCAAATGTGCCGTCGATCGCTTCACACCCCCCCCGCGCTGTGCCGCGGTTGTCGATCGTCGTCTTGCCGTTCACCAACTTGAGCAGCGACCCGGAGCAGCAGTATTTCGGCGATGGAATAACGGAGGACCTGACGACCGATCTGTCCCGGATTGCGGGGGTGCTGGTGATTTCGCGCAATACGGCATTCACGTACAGAAACAAGGCAATCGACACGAAGCAGATCGGCCGCGAACTGGGTGTGCGCTACGTGCTTGAAGGAAGCGTCCGCCGGTCAGCCAATCACATTCGCATCAACGCCCAACTGATCGATGCCGAGAAAGATACGCAGCTATGGGCCGAGCGTTTCAACGGCAATAGGAGCGATCTGTTCGCGCTGCAAGACGAGATTACGCGCCGCATCGCAGTGGCACTCAACCTCGAGCTCTGGAGTGCGGAGGCCGCTCGGCCAAGTCAACATCCCGACGCAGTAGACTACATCTTCCGTGCGGGTGCTATACTTATGAGAGGGTCGCCATCGCGCGAACGATACGCTGAGGCGATCGCTCTGTTCGAGCACGCGCTGGCGCTCGATCCGCGATCCATCGACGCCCAGAGCGGTCTGGCGACCGACCTCGCGTCCCGCGTCATCGACAATATGACCGACACAGCCGAGGCCGATCTGGTGCGCGCGGAAGGCTTGGCCGGGCAAGCCTTGGCCGCAGCGCCCAACAGCAGTCTCGCACATTTCGCCAAGGGACAGTTGCTGCGGGCGCAGCTTCGATACGAGGATGCCATACCAGAATATGAGGCGGCGCTCTCCTACAATCCCAACTGGGTGCACGCGTTACACGCTCTTGCCCTTCACCGGGTCGATAGAGGAAGTGATCCCACTGGAGGAGCAAGCCATCAGGCTCAGCCCACGCGATCCTGCCATTGGAGGCTGGTATCGCCAGATCGGGCTCGTTCATTTGGTGCAATCACGAACGAGCGAGGCGGTCATGTGGCTCGAAAGGGCGCGCAACGCCGCTCATGCACATCCGGACATCCGCGCCTACCTCGCTTCCGCCTACGCCCTTGCCGGCGAAACCGAACGCGCCGCGGCCGAACTCGCCGAGGCACGCCGGTTGAGCGCCGACGACCGGTATTCGAGCCTCGCCCGCCTGCGGGCCGTCGAAGATCCCGGGGTAGTGGCGCCGGAGATCCGTGCCTTGTTTGAAGCCACCTATTTCGCCGGTCTTCGCCTATCCGGCGCGCCGGAGGAATGACCCGGATCGCGACCTATGGGCGGGTGCCGAGCAAAGGTTCAAAATTGCAAAAAATCCCACGGGCATCACCCGCCCCTTCGCGCCGAGCGAGTGCGGCAGCTCTCATTGACCAACGCTGAAGATGCGCAAATATTGACGCATCAAGCGGAGCGACGGGGTTGCCCAAGCGGACCCTCGAGACGAACCGAAGCAGGGTGGCAGCACGGCTGGAACGGGAGGGATGGGTAGCTCGGCACGGCAGCAACCATGACGTTTACAATCATCCCTCGAAGCCGAGGCCGGATTGTGGTGGCGCGCCACCGAACCCTGTCGATCGGCGTTGCCGAGTAATCGCGAGGACCGCCGGCTGGGTCAATTGAGAAAAGGAGACCGCGATAATTGCGCGATATGTGGCACTGCTCGACGGTAAGGCCGGCGCCTACGGGCTCACCGTCCCTGATCTCCCCGGATGCACATCGGGGGGCAGCACGACCGACGAGGCGCTCCGTAACGCCGTCGAAGCGGTTCGACTTTGGGCTGAAGATGCCATCGCCGATGGCGAGGCGCTGCCGCAACCCCGATCCGTCGAGATGCTGCGCGCGGATCGAGCAATTGCGGACGCGATCGCGGAAGGCGCGGCACTCGCAATCGTGCCTCTGCTGCTCGACGCCGGGCGCCCGGCCAAGGCCAATCTGTCGATCGACGCCGGGCTTCTCGCAGCCATCGACGAAGCAGCCAAAGCCCGCGGTCTGACCCGCTCCGCATTCCTCGCGACCGCCGCGCGGGAGAAGATCGAGAGCGGGGTCTGAGCCCCCGCGCTCGCGGGCAGTGAGGGCTGCCGCAGCCATGGCCTCGACCCGCCGCCTCGCCGCGATCCTGGCCGCCGATGTGGCCGGCTACTCGCGGCTGATGGGGGCGGACGAGGAAGGCACGCACGAGCGCGTGAAGGCGCATCGCCGCGAGCTGGTCGAGCCGAAGATCGGCGAGCATTCCGGCCGCATCGTCAAGAATACCGGCGATGGGATGCTTGCGGAATTCCCGAGCGTCGTCGATGCGGTGCGCTGTGCCGTGGAACTGCAGCGGGCGATGATCGATCGCGAAGCCGTGATGCCCGAGGACCGGCGGATCAGGTTCCGCATTGGGATCAATCTCGGCGACGTGATCGTCGAGGACGACGACATCTTTGGCGATGGCGTCAATGTCGCGGCACGCCTGGAGGCGCTCGCCGAGCCGGGTGGGATCTGCATCTCGCGAGTGGTGCGCGACCAGATCCGCGACAAGCTGGCCTACGCTTTCGAAGATCTCGGTGAGCAGAGCGTCAAAAATATCGCGCGCCCAGTGCGGGTCTATGCATTGCGCCCCGAAGCCGTCGCCAGTCTGCCGTCACCGAGCAAGCCGACGGCTCCATCGATCTCCCAGCCCGCAGTCGCTCCGCGGCTGTCGATCGTGGTACTGCCGTTTACCAATCTCAGCAACGATCCGGAGCAGCAATATTTTGCCGACGGCATCACCGAGGATCTGACGACCGACTTGTCGCGTCTGGCAGGCATGATCGTAATTTCGCGCAATACCTCCTTCACCTATCAGGGCAAGCGGGTTGACACCAAGCACATCGGCCGCGAGCTCGGTGTGCGCTATGTGTTGGAAGGCAGTGTGCGGCGGGCGGGCAACCGGGTCCGCGTCAATGCCCAGCTGATCGATTCCGAGACCGACGCACACCTCTGGGCGGGGCGCTTCGATGGCGATACGAGCGACCTGTTCGCCCTGCAAGACGAAATTACGAGCCGGATCAGAAATACGCTCGATCTTGAGCTGATCGCCGCAGAGGCCGCGCGATCGGCTGATCGCCCGGGTGCGCTCGATTACGTCCTCCGAGGCCGGGCCACGTTGGCGAAAGGGCCGGAGCGTGAACATAAGGACGAGGCCATCAGCTTCTTCGAGCGTGCATTGGTGATCGACCCGCAATTCGTCCAAGCCCAAATGCGGCTGGCGAATACGCTCGTGGCTCGAGCGCGCGAACGTCAGAGCGAGTCGCCGGCTGCCGATCTCGAGCGTGCTGAGAGGCTCCTGAGGCAAGCCATCCGCTCATCCCCGCGGAACCCGCTCGTGCATTCCTACAGAGGCGGGCTGCTGCGTGCTCAGGCCCGGTGGGACGAAGCAATTCCGGAATATGAAGCGGCTCTCGCATCCGATCGGAATCTCACACACGCATTATTCGGCATTGGCATCTGTAAGGTCATGACCGGTTCGGTCGAGGAGGCAATCCAGCCCTTGGAGCATAGCATCCGTCTCGATCCACGCGATCCAAACATCGTCTATCGCTATGACTGGCTCGGAATGGTCCATTTGCTGCAGTCGCGCATCGACAAGGCGGTCGTCTGGTTCGAGAAGGCGCGCAGCATCAGTCCGGGTATACCAGACCCGCACGACCACCTCGCGGCTGCCTATAGCCTGAACGGCGAGACCGAGCGTGCCGCCGCCGAGCTCGCCGAGGCCCGAAGGCTGCTTGGCGCCGATGCCCTTTCGAGCATCGCCCGCCTAAGGGCTAGAGGAGTTGCTGGAACCGGATATTGGGGAGCGCCAAAGGTCCGCGCCATGTTCGAAGCCACTTATTTCGCTGGCCTGCGCAAAGTCGGCGTGCAGGAGGAATGACCGCGGCCCGCCGACTCATCGCCACCCGCGCCGCCGATGTGGCGGGCTACCCGCGGCTAATGGGTGGCGTGCCGAGGGAATGACCGACATTACCGGTTGGCCGGCCACCGTACTGCCGACAACGAAACTCTTTGCCGCGGAATCGAAACAAGGCCAGACTGGGGTCCTTGCGGCACCGGCAATCCGGGGACCTCGGTATGGTCGCCGCACCCAACCCAAACGGGGGGAAAGCCATGAAATTCGCCAGGTCGCTGCTACTGACAATCTTCCTGATCGGCGGAGCGAGCCTCGCTGGCGCCCAGGAGCCGACGCCGGTAGGGCATCCCGAGCAACTAGGGTTTTCTGCGACGCGCCTGCAACGGCTGACCCAAGCCTATCAGGGCTATGTCGATCGCGGCGAATTGCCGGGTGCCGTGTTGCTGGTCGCGGTCGGCGACAAGATCGCCTACCTGCACGCGATCGGGTTTCAGGATCGGGAAAAGAAGATCCCGATGAAGACCGACGCAATCTTCCGGCTCGCCTCGATGACCAAGCCGGTCGTCTCGGTCGCGGCGATGACGCTCGTCGAGGAAGGCAAGCTCGATCTCGACGCCCCGGTCTCGCAGTATCTGCCGGAGTTCGCCGATTTGAAGGTCGGGGTTGAAACCACCGACCCGGCGACGGGTAAACCAACGCTGAGGCTCGAGCCGCAGAAACGACCGATGATCGTGCAGGATCTGCTGCGCCACACCGCGGGTTTGGTCTATGGTCAATTCGGCGACCACCTCGTCCATCAGGCTTATCGTGCCGCCAATGTCAGCGACCGCGACGAGACCTTGGCTCAAATGGTCACCAAGCTGTCGAAGATCCCGCTCGCCCATCAGCCGGGTGAGGTCTGGGAATACAGCATGGCCGTCGATGTGCTCGGCCGCGTCATCGAAGTCGTCTCCGGCATGGACCTCGACCGCTTTATCGCCGAGCGTGTGACCGGGCCGCTGCACATGACGGCGACCGATTTCTACGTCCATCAGGCCGACCTGTCGCGCCTGGCCGAGGCGCAGCCTGATGCCGCGGGCCAGCCGCCGTCGCTGCCCGACGTCACAAAAAAGCCGGTGCGGTTTTCCGGCGGCGGCGGATTGGTGTCCAGCGCGGCCGACTATTTGCGCTTTTGCGAGATGTTGCTCAATTCCGGTGAATATGACGGCGTCCGAGTGTTGGCGCCGCACACGGTGGCGCTGATGACCTCGGACGCCCTGCCACCCGGGGTCGGTTATTCGGAGCGGGCGACGACGACGACCGGTGATATCGCGCCGACTCCGGCGATGGGCCAGGGCTTCGGGCTCGGCTTCGCGGTGCGCACCGCGCCGGGCCGCAACCCCGAACCCGGCTCGGTCGGCAATTTCTATTGGACCGGGGCCTGGGGCACGACCTTCTGGGTCGACCCCGCCGAGAAACTGATCGCGATGCAAATGATCCAGGTGCCGCTGGCGGAGGGCGGGCGCTATCGCCGCGCCTTCCGCAACCTGGTCTATCAGGCAATGGTGAGCCCGGAGTGACCGAGTTCAACCGGCGACGCGGGCGCCAGGCTCTGAACCGTCATCCCCGCGGCGGCCACCGCTGCGCGCCGTGCAGAACGCGGTGGATTCTGACGTAATCTCGCCCCACCGTATAAACGACGATGTAAGGCGTGCGGGGTACGACCAGCTCCCGGGTTCCCGCGACGCGTCCGGGACGGCCGCGGTGGGGGTTATCTGCGAGGCTCGCGACGGTTGTTGTGATTTTGTCGGCAAGTCTGTCGGCCGCAGTTGGGTTGCGCTCTCCGATATACTCGAGCTGCTCTTCGAGATTGCGCTCCGCGGCGCGCAGCCAGACGATCCTCACCGGCCCCGCTTAAGCCCGGCCTTCTTCATCAGTTTGCCACGACGCGCTCGCCACTTCCGCACGACCTCTTCGTGAGGAACCAATTCCACGCTCGGATCATCGGCTTCTTTCAGGCTCTGCTCGACTTCCGCTCGAAACCAGGCGTCGTGCTCGGTGCGTTCAACATAATCTCGCATAAAATCACGCAACAGCTGCGAACCGGGTCGGTCATTGGCGCGCGCGGCCTCGGTAAACGCATTTTTCAATTCCTGATCGACGCGGAAGGTGAAGGTGGTGTCCGGCATGGCCTCAGATCCCTGCTGCACGTTAGATGCACTAACAAAGTAGTTACGCTTCGGCCTTGCCTCCAGCCTGAAGACGGGACCGTGCCGCGCCCGGCTTCTCCAGCGAGATAGTCACCGGCAACCTGCGCCGGCCTCTCACGGTCGCGTTGCTGGGCAAGCATGGCGGTGCGCGCGTTGTGGTGTATGATTAAGATCCGTCTATAGCCCGAAGCCGGGTGGGCTGCCGCAGCCATGGCCTCGACCCGCCGTCTCGCCGCGATCCTCGCCGCCGATTTGGCGGGCTATTCGCGGCTGATGGGCGCGGACGAGGAAGGCACACACGAGCGCCTCCAGGCGCATCGCCGCGAGCTTGTCGAGCCGAAGATCAACGAGCATTCCGGGCGCGTCGTCAAAAATACTGGCGATGGCATGCTGGCGGAATTTCCGAGCGTCGTCGACGCGGTGCGGTGTGGTGTGGAACTGCAGCGGGCAATGATCGACCGCGAGGCCGGCCCTGCCCGAGGACCGCCGCATCAGGTTCCGCATCGGGATCAATCTCGGCGACGTGATCGTCGAGGACGACGACATCTTCGGCGATGGTGTCAACGTCGCGGCACGCTTGGAGGAACTCGCCGAGCCGGGCGGGATCTGCATCTCGCGGGTTGTGCGCGACCAGGTCCGCGACAATCTTGCTTACGCTTTCTCAGATCTCGGTGAGCAGAGCGTCAAAAACATCGCTCGGCCAGTGCGGATCTATGCATTGCGCCCAGAAGCCGTCGCCAGTCTGCCGTCACCGACCGTCGCACCCGGCCGGACAACCTCCCAGCGAGCCGTTGCGCCGCGCCTGTCCATCGTCGTGTTGCCGTTTACAAATCTCGGCAACGATCCGCAGCAGCAATATTCGCGGACGGGATCACCGAGGATCTGACGACCGATCTGTCGCGGATCGCGGATACGTTCGTAATATCGCGCAATACCGCGTTCACCTATCAAGGCAAACGGGTCGAGACAAAGCAGAACGGCCGTGAACTTTGTGTGCGCTATGTCTTGGAAGGCAGCGTCCGGAGGACCGGCAATCACATCCGCATCAACGCCCAACTAATCGACGCCGAGACCGACGCGCATCTGTGGGCCGAGCGGTTCGACGGCGACACGAGCGATCTATTTGCGTTGCAAGACGAGGTCACGAGCCGGATCGCGATCTCGCTCGACGTCGAGCTAGTTGCCGTGGAGGCCGTGCGGCAGACGCAGAACCCTGATGCCGCAGACTACATTCTCCGGGGGCGCGCAGCAGAGCTCAAAACACCATCACGTGACAGCCGTGCCGAGCGGGATTGGCCTGTTTGAGCGCGCGTTGGCGCTCGACCCCCAGTCGGTCGAGGCGCAAAGTCGGCTGGCGCAGCTTCTCGTAGCGCGTGTGATGGATCAAATGACTGACTCGGCAGCAGCCGACACGGAACGCGCGGTAGTGCTGGTAGGGCAAGCTTTAGCGGCATCACCCAGATCTTTTCTGCCGCATTTCGCGAAAGCCCAGCTGTTGCGGGCGCAGGGCCGGTATCCAGATGCCATACCCGAATACGGGACGGCGCTCGCGCTCAATCGCAACTGGGCTACCGGTTATGGCCACCTCGGGTGGTGCAAGTTAAGGAACGTCTGAACAAGGGGCTGGCGCATGGAGAAATGGAATAAGACTTTGGTCAGTCAGCGACAGGATGGGCGACTGGGCGCCGTCTTTGGTCGGATTCGATTGGCTGTGCGGGGTACTGGCGCAGTGCGAGCACTCTATTCCCCGTGGCAGCGCAGCAGATGGCGGCGCGCCACGAACAGATTGGCCAGCGCGCAGGTCACGAGCAGGCGATGAGCGTTCTTCTTGAGCCCGCGATAGCGCACCTTAGCGAAGCCGAACACCCGCTTGATGACCCCGATCGAATGTTCGACCCTGGCCCGCACTTTAAGACTTGGTGCGATTTTTCGCTCGCTCGACCTCATCCACAACACCGCGGTGGCGGTAGCGGCGATTGGTAAAGTCCTGGGCCTTTGGTGCGTGCTGTCGGATCACCGCCCGCTGACCGCGATAGACCTGATCACCCCATACGCGGGTCTCCTTGCCGTGCAACAGATCGGGCAGCACCGTGCTGTCCGCGACATTGGCCGGCGTGGCCACCGCCGCGTGGATCAGCTTGCTCCGGCTATCGATGCCGATATGCGCCTTCATGCCGAAATACCACTGGTTGCCCTTCTTGGTCTGGTGCATCTCGGGATCGCGCGCCTTCTTGGCGTTCTTGGTCGACGAGGGCGCGCTGATGATCGT
>Ga0306923_10004624_pt1 | contig 13204 bp, 11 predicted proteins | sample sta12Can44000108_FD_203841 | JGI IMG/M metagenome (GOLD analysis project Ga0306923, IMG submission 203841) | Lab enrichment of tropical soil microbial communities from Luquillo Experimental Forest, Puerto Rico - statanox.12C.anox.44.000.108 (v2)... | ecosystem: Environmental > Terrestrial >... | reverse complement strand
GCTCGGTACCGACGCAAACCTGCAGGCGGAGCGCGATCCGCACCTGCTCGGCGGTGTCGTCGTCCTGCGCGGCGTCGCGCATGAACAACCGCGCGACGAAGAGTGGAGCGAACATCTCTATCGGCCGATGGAGCCGTCGCCGTCCCTTCCCGGCCGCAAGCTGCCGCTGACGGCCGTCCCGTACTACGCATGGCAGAACCGCGGGCCATCGAAGATGCGCGTATGGCTGCGGCGGGTGACGAGCGTTCGACCGTAAGTCCGATGGAATGAAGCCCGGCGCAGCGCATATCGGCGCCGGGTTTCTCTGCGTGCTGCCGGGCCCGCTATCCCGATGTCCGGCAGACGGGCAGTTCGAGCGCCTGCAGCGGCCGGCCGGCCGAATCCTCGACGAGTGCAACGAAGCGGCTCTGCGCGGGGCTGCTGTCCGCGGGCAATACGAGCTTCGTCTTCCAGTCGATCGCGCCGCCCGCGGCCAGGGTCTGCGGCCCCTGCCAGACGCGCACCACATGCGCATGCCGCAGCGTTGCGCCGGAGTTCTCGCCCGCCTTCACCGCACTCGACAGTCCCGATTCGACCAGACCGATCCACAATCGTCCCGCCACGCCCGGCGGCATGCTTCCGCCGGCCGTCAACTGCCAGCCGCCTGACGCTGGGCTCGCTGCGAGTTCCAGGCGCGGCAGATTCGCTGCCGCGGGTGCCGCGATGCGCCCGCTTCGCCAGCCATCGCCGGGCCGACCGCCGACGAAGACTTGCGGCGTGTAGGCGGTGCGGCCCCCATTGCGCCGCACCGCTTCGTCCTGCCGCGCATCGAAGCGCGGATCGGCAAAGCGGTCTCGCCAGCCGAGCGAATCCCAGTAGTCAACATGGAAAGCGAGCGGAATGATCGGCCGGCCGTCGATCGCCTGCGGCAGCCCGGAGAGCCAGCGGTCCGCGGGCGGGCAACTGCTGCAGCCCTCCGACGTGAAGAGCTCGACGACGAGGGCGGGCGCCTCGGCTTTGGCACTGCAACCGGCGGCCTCGGCCGGGAGCTGCGTCGTCGCGGCGACGATGCATGCCAGTACGCGGGTGAAAGTCTTCATTGCGGTCTCCGCAGGATCGATGACGAGAAGACCGGCCAGGACGGCAAAAGCTTTCGACGCACGCGTGCCCGGCCGCCGATCTGGACGACCGGGGCGAAACTGTTGTTGAATCGCCGCGACACGCACGCGGTCCGCATCCGGCCGGCTCGCGTGCGGGGAATCTCGAAGCGTCCTTCCGCGATCCGCCCGAGGGGCAGTTGCCGCACCGTACGGCGTGGCCCGATGTCATCGCGCAGGTCAGGCGACCTTGCGACACCTGGAGTGGTCGATGATTCCACCTGCACGCGGTTACGAACCGTATCTCGGCGACATGGTCATTCTCGAGCGCGACCTCACGCCCACCGAGGCGCACATGCTGTGTGCCTGTCTTCGGGCGGCGGGCATCGAGGCCGAAGCGGGCGACACGAACTTCGTGCAGTTCAACGCTTTGCTGGCCATCGCGGTCGGCGGCGCGAAGGTTCGCGTGCCGGAGACCCAGCTCAAGGATGCACGCCAAATCCTGCACGCATATCGTCGCGGCGATTTCGAGCTGGATGACGACTTCGACGTCGGCCAGACCAGGGCCTGACCGCCGGACGCGCCTGTGGCGGTTCGATGCCTGAGACCTCTATCCGCATGGCGCAGCAAAATCTTCCAATCGAGCCTTGAACGCGGCACCGCGGGGATCACGCCTCCGCCAACTGGTCGATGAGGTACTGCCCCTTGCTGTCGGTCGCGAACATCTCGTCCCAGAACGCGTTGGCGGGATCGGAGAGCCGGTCCACCTCTTCCTTCGTGAGTCCGAAGACGGTGTGCTTGCGCAGCGCGACGACCTGGTCGGCAATCATGCGCACCGTGCGCTGCGGCGCCGGACGCTTGGTGCGCGACTGATAGAGCTTGCCGGCCCAGCGCTCGAGTTCCTGGAAGTCGGCCGTCTGCAGGTTGATGGCGGTGTCCTCGTAGAAGCCGGTCACCGCCTTCAGGCTCGCCAGCACCGCGGCAATGCCTTCGGGCGGCGTACCGGCTTCGCACATCATCTGCGCGACGCTCTTGAAGTTGTCCCCGATCGCGAGCTTGTCGTCGCCCCGCTTGCCCAGGCTGCGGAACACGGCAGCGCCGACGAGCCACAGATCGCGCCTGGGCGAGCACATGGCCACGGTCGTATCGGCGGCGACGTCGCCGAAGCGTTTGTCGACGTCGAACACCGGTTCCATCTCGGCGGTAAGCGCCTCGCCGAGGATCGCCTGTGCGCCGCCGGGCAGCTTGGGGTCGGCGCCGAGCGCATACACGTAGTGATCCACCTCGATGGTCTTGTCGGCTTCAATACGCGAGACGTTGAGGTTCAGATCCTTCTGGCGGTTGCTCGCCGCGCTTTTCTGGTTTTCGGCGTACCACTGCTTGTAAGCCTGGGCCAGCGTGGAAAGCTTCTTCGGTGACGCGTCGTCACGCGCGGCACCCTTGCTGAGCGTGAGTTCGAGCCGTTCGCCCTTGGTGGCGACCTTGCTGACGTTGCCGATGACCAGCCAGCCTTTCGCCGACGCCTCCCTCAATACGTCCGAGTTGCGCCCCGCCGGGTTGGCGTCGGCGAAACCGCTGCGCGAGACCCACACGATGCGTTTGGCACCCAGCGCCAGCGCCCTGAGCACGGCCCACGACGACGTGGCCGACGAGCCATGTACCGCCACCGTGAACTCGTCATGTGTGGGGACTTTCACTTCCGAATAGAGGTATTCGGTGCCGCCCATGACCTGCTTGCGCCAATTGCCGTCGACGTCGAGCAGTTCCTTCGGGAGCGTTACCGGTGGCAGCGACGAGGGTCCGAAGCCGGTTGCCACGATGACGCGCGTGGCCGTCACCTGCGAAACGCTCTGTCCGCCGCCCGTCTTCACCGGCGGCGAGAAATCGGCGATGAAGCCGATGCCTCCACGCACCACGCGGGTGACCTCGGCGTCGACGAAACTCAGGCGTGAATCCTTGCGCAGCGAGGCTTCGAGATTCTCCAGCCCGCTGCTGATGCTCTTGGCCGTCTGGAATTCGGGCTTCTCCACGGTCTGGCCATGTCCCGGCGTCGCGCCCACGGATACGATCTGCGCAGGTTGGCCGAAGCGATGTTCCGGGTCCTTCTGCGCGACGTTCGTCCACAGATCGGTACGGCCGATCACCATTGTGTTGCTTGCCGTGAATGTCCCGGCCTCGCGCGCGTAGTGCAGAAAGCCGAGCGCACTGGTGCCGCGCCCGATGACCAGTTGGGTGTAGACGAACATGCTTGTCTCCCGCCACGCTCGAACTTCATGCTAGGTGGCGGGATTCGCGGACGACAAGGAGGCTTTTGTCGACGCGCCGTGCACGACTGCGCACGCGCGCGGACTCAGGCGAGCGCCGGATACCCCGTGATCTGCTGGATCTCCGCATAGAGCGGTGCGAGCCGCTCGTACATGTGCTTGTACACGCGCCCGTAGAGTGCGTCGTAGATCTCGGCGTTATGCCGGATCGGCTCGAACACGCGCGCCGTGCGGGTCATGGACGAGACGGCTGCGTTGAAATCGCGATGCAGGCCGAGTCCGACCGACGCGACGATCGCAGCGCCCAGCCCCGAGGTCTCGTAGGTATGCGGTCGCGACGTCGGCAGGCCGAACACGTCGGCCGTCAATTGCAGTGCCGCATCCGATTGCGAACCGCCGCCCGATACGCGCAGCGATTCGATGCGGCGCCCGCTCGCGGCCTCGATCTTCTCGCTGCCTTCGCGCAATGCGTACGCCAGGCCTTCGAGGATCGCCCGGTACAGGTGCGCACGCGTGTGCACATCGCCGAAGCCGATCACGGCGCCTTTCGCGTCCGGCCCCGGGTGACGGATGCCGGGGCTCCAGTACGGTTGCAGCATCAGGCCATGCGAGCCGGCGGGCACCTGGCCGACGAGTTCGTCGAACAGCGATTCGGGCAACACGCCGGCCTGCTCGGCAGCCAACCGCTCTTCCGCGGCGAAGTTCTGCTTGAACCAGTCGACCATCCAGTAGCCGCGGAAGATCTGGAATTCGACGCTGTAGCGGCCGGGCAGCGCCGCGGGATAGGGCGGCACCCAGCGCGTGGCTTCGAGGTATCGCGCGCTCGTGATGTTGATCGTCGCGGTCGTGCCGTAGGACAGCGCGCCGACCTCGGGCGTGAGGGCGCTGGCGCCAAGGATTTCGCAAGCCTTGTCGGCGGCCGCGGCGATGACCGGAAGCCCCGCGGGAATGCCGCAGGCATCGGCCGCTTCGGGCGTGACGGTGCCGAGCGTGCCGCCGACTTCGACGAGGTCGGGAAGCTGTTCGCGCGTCAGCGCCAGCGCCTGCCACTTCCAGTCCCACGAGCGCGCCCAGGCGTGGCGCTTGAAGTCGAACGGCAGGTAACCAACCTGGGACGCGGTCGAATCGACCCAGCCGCCGGTAAGTTTCCAGTTCAGGTAGCCCGAGAGCAGCACGAACTTGTGTGTCCGGGCCCAGACCTCCGGCCGCTCTTCGGCGAACCAGTTGGCCTCAGCGTCGCGCTGGAAGGCGCGCAGGAGGTCGGTCACGCCGACGACGCCGAGCGCGGCGCGCCACCAGGGCGCGAGTCTGGGCAGGCGTTCGGCCTTGCGCTGGTCGAGCCAGATGATCGCCGGATGCAGCGGGTGGCCTTCGCGGTCCAGAGGCATCACGCTGCCGCGCTGCGTCGTGACGGCCACGCCACGCACGCGGTCGCGCAGTTCGGGCCGCTCCTGCCATAGCCGGCGGCACACCGATGCCGTTGCGTCCCAGAAAGCCCCGACCTCGTGCTCGAGCCATCCCGGCTGCGGTGCGGCGTAGTCCTTCAAAGGCTGTTGGACACGCGCAACGAGGTTTCCTTCCAGATCGAACAACAGCGCGCGCACGCTCTGCGTGCCCGCGTCGATCGCCAGCAACAGTTCCGTCCCCGAATCCCGCAAGGCGCTCTCCCCGATGAAGTCTGCGCGCCGTCGTTGCAGCGCGCAGTTTTTCCGTGCATTTTGCGGCCTTTTAGGCTCGGGGTAACATCCCACACCACCCTTCACAAGAGGACACAAATGAAAAAGCACCTGACCATCGCCCTCGTCGCCGGCCTCGCAGCCATGAGCCTGCATGCCGAGCAGACCTGTTTCGCCCCGCCGCCGCCGAACGAGTGCAAGCAGCCGGAAGACCTCGGCGTCCAGCCGTCGGACCGGGAAATCAAGGCCTACAACAAGAACATGAAGGAATACCAGACCTGCATGCAGACCTACATCAAGGCGCGCCAGGCCGACGCCGCCGCGGTGCAGGCGGTCTACAACCAGATGCTCGAAGCGAACAACAGCGCGATCAAGGACTTCAACGCCTGGATCGACAAGATGAAGAAGCAGGAAGCCGAGCGCGCCGGCAACTGAGCGCGCGCCGCTGCAGCTTCAATGAAAAAGGGCCGCGTTCGCGGCCCTTTTTCTTTTGTCGGCTGTCCCGATTCCTCCCCGGAGCGGGCAGGCCACGAAGACGAGCCGAAGACAGTGCACGCTGGCACGGCGAGGCGAAGTCGACAAAGGCATGCCCGCTCTGGCGCAGGAATCAAGCCGCTTCGAGTTTCGCCATCGCCAGCATCAGCCACTTCATACCGGCCGCGCCGAAGTTGATCTGCACCTTCGCATCGGAGCCGGCACCTTCGGCCGAGACAATCACGCCGTCGCCGAACTTCGCGTGGCGCACGAGCTGGCCGATGCGGAATCCCCCGAGGTCGCGCGCCTGCGAGGCGGCCGGACGGGCGACGGGTCTCTCGTATGAAGCGGACGGCTCGTAGTAGCGCGTCGAGCCGGCCGACACGCGCGGCGTGAGCCACTTGATCAGCGGTGCCGGGATCTCGTCGATGAAGCGCGACTTGATCGAATAGCGCGTCTGGCCGTGCAGCATGCGGCTCTGCGCGAGCGACAGATAAAGGCGCTTCCTCGCCCGCGTCACCGCGACGTACATCAGGCGCCGCTCTTCTTCCAGACCGTCCTGCTCGGTGATGCTGTTCTCGTGCGGGAACAGCCCTTCCTCGACGCCCGACAGGAAGACCATGTCGAATTCCAGGCCCTTGGCGGCATGCACCGTCATGAGCTGGATCGCGTCCTGGCCGGCGTCGGCCTGATGTTCGCCGGCTTCGAGCGAGGCGTGGGCGAGGAAGCCCGCGAGCGACGGGTCCTCCGCTTCGGCGACGAAGTTCGCCGTGGCGTTCATCAGTTCGTCGAGGTTGGCCAGCCGCTCTTCGCCTTCGCGTTCGGAGCGATAGTGCGCGCGCAGGCCCGAGGTTTCGAGCACGTGATCGACGATTTCCGGCAGCGGCAGATCACGCGTGACGTTGCGCATGTCTTCGATCAGACGCACGAACACGGCGAGCGAGGCTGCGGGCCGGCCCGACAGATGCGGCACCGTCGCGTAGAGGCTCGTGTTGAACACGCGCGCCGAATCGGCGAGCAGTTCGATCGAGCGCGCACCAATGCCGCGCGTGGGGAAATTTACGACGCGCGAGAACGCGGTGTCGTCGTCGGGATTCGCGAGCAGCCGCAGGTAGGCCAGCGCATGCTTGATTTCCTGCCGCTCGAAGAAGCGCAGGCCACCATAGACGCGGTATGGAATGCCGGTCGAGAAAAGCTGGTGTTCGAGCACGCGCGACTGCGCATTGCTGCGGTAGAGCAGCGCGATGTCGGAACGCGCAGCGCCGTCGCGGATCAGGGACTGGATCTCCTCGACGATCCAGCGCGCCTCGTCGCCGTCGGTCAGCGCCTCGTAAAGACGGATCGGCTCGCCGGCGCCGGCCTCGGTCCACAGGTTCTTGCCGAGGCGCTTCGAGTTGTTGGCGATGATCGCGTTGGCGGCGTCGAGGATGTTGCCGTGCGAGCGATAGTTCTGCTCCAGCCGGATCACGTTCGCAACCTTGTACTCGCGCTCGAAGTCGCGCATGTTGCCGACCTCCGCGCCGCGGAAGGCATAGATCGACTGGTCGTCGTCACCGACGGCGAACACCGCCGCGGGCGTCGCACCGCCGTGGCCCGACAGCAGCTTCAGCCAAAGGTACTGCAGCCGGTTCGTGTCCTGGAACTCGTCGACGAGGATATGACGGAAGCGTTGCTGGTAGTGCGCGCGCAGCGGTTCGTTGCGGGACAGCAGCTCATACGCGCGCAGCAGCAGTTCGGCGAAGTCGACCACGCCTTCCTTCTGGCACTGCTGCTCGTATTCCTGATAGAGCGCCTGCCGTTTGCGCGTCCATTCGTCCCAGGCCTCGACCTCGTGCGAGCGGATACCGGCTTCCTTGTTGCCGTTGATGAAGTGCTGCAGGTCGCGTGGCGGGTACTTCTCGTCATCGACGTTGAGCGCCTTGAGCATGCGCTTGATCGCCGCAAGCTGGTCGGCCTGGTCGAGGATCTGGAAGGTTTCCGGCAGGCCGGCGTCGCGGTGATGCGCGCGCAGCAGCCGGTTGCACAGGCCGTGGAAGGTGCCGATCCACATGCCGCGCGTGTTGATGGGCAGCATCGCGCCGAGGCGCGCGAGCATTTCCTTCGCGGCCTTGTTCGTGAAGGTCACGGCCAGCACGCTCTGCGGCGAGGCCTGCCCGGTCGAGATGAGCCACGCGATGCGTGTCGTCAGCACGCGCGTCTTGCCCGACCCGGCACCGGCCAGGATCAGCGCCGGCTGCGGCGGCAGCGTGACGGCAGCGAGTTGTTCGGGGTTGAGGTTGTCGAGCAGGGCCATGGCGGGAATCTTCGGAGCAATCCGTGATTTTACCGCCGACCGGCCCCGGGCCCGAACAAAGGCGGGGCGCCTTGCAAGGCGCCCCGGAACGACCTCAGGCCTTCCTTCGAACGATGTGGTAGATCACCAGCAGGATGATCGCGCCGATGACCGAACCGATGAAGCCTGCGCCCTGCCCCGCCTGATAGATCCCGAGCGCCTGACCGCCATAGGTGGCAAGCAGCGCGCCACCGATACCGAGCAGGATCGTCATGATCCAGCCCATGCTGTCGTCGCCCGGCTTTAGGAAGCGCGCGACCAATCCGACGATGAAGCCGATCACGATTGTGTAAATCAGTCCCATGTTGCCCTCCAGTCTGCGTTGAGAAACGGTGGCGTTCCATGCGCTGCTTTTCCGGATAGCGCTCCGGCGATTCGCGATCTTACCCGCGCCCGGTCGGTTTGATTCACCGCAAGTGGCGTCGCCCGGCAGGACGCGATCCGGGACCGCGTCGCTAAACTCGAACGTTCGCCAGACGGAGCACGCCCATGATGCATCGCCGCCGCTACCACCCGCTGATGATCAGCCTGCACTGGCTGATGTTCCTGCTTTTCGTCGTCGCCCTGTGCGCGATCGAGTACCGCGGTTTCCTGCAGAAAGGCGACCCGGCCATCGGCCAGGTCATGTCGATCCACAAACAGGCCGGCGTGCTGGTGCTGGTGCTCGCGCTGCTGCGGTTGGCCACACGCGCCAATACCGCTGCGCCGCCGGTGCTCGGCGCGCTGCCGCTGCAACGCATCGCCGCGCACGCGATGCATGTCGCGCTCTATGTCGTGATGTTCGCGCTGCCGATCAGCGGCATCCTGATGTCGCAGTGCGCCGGCCGCGCGGTGGAGCTCTTCGGCTGGGCACTGCCTGCGCTCGTGGCGCAGAACGACGCGCTGCGCGACCTCATCAAGCCGATCCACGAGTTCGTCGGCAACGCGGTGTACTTCCTCGTCGGCTTGCATCTGGTCGCCGCGCTGTGGCACCACTTCGTGTTGCGCGACGAGACGATGAACCACATGTCGCTCAAACCGCGCTGAGGCGCGGCTCGACGCAAAAAGGGCGCGGTCGGAACCGCGCCCTTTTCGTTTCAGTCCAGCGCGAGATTGGCTGGATCGCGATCGAGCATCCGCGCCAGCACTTCGACGACGAGTTCGTGGTCCTCGCGCTGCGGCAGGCCGGATACCGTGACCGTGCCGATCGGCCCGCAACCGGCCACGCGGATCGGGAAGCACCCGCCGTGCGTCGCGTAGTCGCGCGTCGGCACGCCGAGGCTCGCCTCGATGCTCGACTGCTTGTTCGCGTATTCGAGCCCCACCGCGTAGGAACTGCGGTGCAGCAGCTCGACGACGTTGCGCTTGCGCCGCGCCCAGTCCGCGTTCGACGGGTTGGTGCCCGGCATCGCGTAGAAGAACAGGATCTGGTCGCCGCGGCGGATGTCGATCGTCACCGCCACGTCATGCGCCAGTGCGGCGTCGCGCAGGGCGCAGCCGAGTTCCCAGGCCGTACTTTCGTCGAAGCGCGGGAAGACCAGGACGCGCTCCTGGTCCGCGATGCGAGCCAGGTCCTTTGCAATGTCGGTACTCATGATTGCCTCGTCGGGTAGGGGATTCAGTCGAGGGTTGTGATCGGGATGGTCCGGCCTTCGACGGCGCTCTGTTGCCCGAGTTCAATCATCCGGATCACGCGCAGCGCGTCCTCCGCCGGCACCGGGTTGGCGCCGCTGCCGCGGATCGCGTCGCGAACGCCGGCGTAGTAGCGCGCGTAGTCGCCGGGCAGGCTGTCGACGTCGCCCTCTTCCGCGTGGTCGCCGTGCCAGACCGTCAACGACCCCGGCAGCGGGTCCGCGCCCCAGTCGGCCGCGCCCGGTCGCAGGCCGGCCTTGAGCGCATCTTCCTGCGCATCGAGACCGTATTTGATGAAGCTTCCCGAGGTGCCGTGCAGCACGTAGCGCGGGCCGAGATCCGGCACGAGCGCGCTCGCATGCAGGATCACGCGCAGGCTGCCGTAGCGCAGCACGGCATGGAACCAGTCGTCGGTCAGCGCGCCGTCGCGCTGCTGGGCCAGATCGAGCGTGATGCTCTCGGGCGTGCCGAAGAGCTGGAGCGTCTGGTCGACGAGGTGGGCGCCGAGGTCGTACCAGAGGCCGCTGCCTGGGCCGCCGCCCTCCCGCCAGCGCGCGCGGACTTCGGGCCGGTAGCGGTCGAAGTGCGATTCGAAATGCACGAGCCGGCCGAGCTGGCCGGATTCGATGATCTGCTTGAGCGTCAGGAAGTCCGAATCCCAGCGCCGGTTGTGGAAGACGGACAACAGGCGCCCCGCCGCGTGGCCGCTTGCGATCAGGTCGCGCGCCTCGGCGCTGGTCAGCGTGAAGGGCTTGTCCACGACCACGTGCTTGCCGGCCGCGAGCGCCTTGGCCGCAAGCGGCGCGTGGGTGTCGTTCGGCGTCGGGATCACGACGAGATCGATGTCGGAACGGGCGAAAAGCGCGTCGGGCGTGTCGCATACCTCGACGTTCGGCCAGCCGGCACGCACTTTTTCCGGGTTGCTCGACGAGATCGCCGCGAGTTCGAGGCCCGGCACCGAGGCGATCAAGGGGGCGTGGAAAGTGGTGGTGGCGTAGCCGTAGCCGACGATGCCGACCCTGAGGGTTTGGGTCATGAACAGTCTCCCGGGAAGCTTGCCCGACAGGCAAACCTGTGCCGGCCGGTGCGGGACGGTAGAATACGCGTTTCGCCCGGATTTCCTTCGAGTTGCCGCCCATGCAGGACAACAAGTACGACCACACGCACGTCGAAAAAGCCGCCCAGCAACACTGGGATTCGAAGCAGGCCTTCAAGGTCGCTCGCGACGACAGCCGTCCCAAATACTACTGCCTGTCCATGTTCCCCTATCCCTCGGGGAAGCTGCACATGGGCCACGTGCGCAACTACACGATCGGCGACGTGCTCTCGCGCTCGCACAAGATGCGCGGCTTCAACGTGCTGCAGCCGATGGGCTGGGACGCTTTCGGCCTGCCGGCCGAGAACGCGGCCATCAAGAACGGCGTGCCACCGGCCAAGTGGACGCGCGAGAACATCGCCTACATGAAGATGCAGCTCAAGTCGCTCGGTTTCGCGATCGACTGGAGCCGCGAACTCGCCACCTGCGATGCCACTTACTACAAGTGGAACCAGTGGCTGTTCCTGCGCATGCTCGAAAAGGGCGTGGCCTACAAGAAGACGCAGGTCGTGAACTGGGACCCGGTCGACCAGACCGTGCTCGCCAACGAGCAGGTCATCGACGGCCGCGGCTGGCGTACCGGCGCGCTCGTCGAAAAGCGCGAGATCCCCGGCTACTACCTCGGCATCACGCAATACGCGCAGGAACTGCTCGGCGACCTCGATGAACTCGGTGGCTGGCCCGAGCGCGTGCGCCTGATGCAGGCGAACTGGATCGGCAAGAGCGTCGGCGTGCGCTTCGCCTTCCCGCACTCGATCCGCGACGAATCCGGCGCCGCGATCAACGATGGCAAGCTCTGGGTCTTCACCACGCGCGCCGACACGATCATGGGCGTCACCTTCTGCGCCGTCGCGGCCGAGCACCCGCTCGCCACGCACGCGGCGCAGAACAATCCCGAACTCGCCGCCTTCATCGACAAGTGCAAGCACGGCTCGGTGATGGAAGCCGACATGGCGACGATGGAGAAGGAAGGCCTGCCGACGGGCCTCACCGTCACGCATCCGCTGACCGGAAAACCGGTCGAAGTGTGGGTCGGCAACTACGTGCTGATGAGCTACGGCGACGGCGCGGTCATGGGCGTGCCGGCGCACGACGAGCGCGACTTCGCGTTCGCGAAGAAATACGGCATCGCGATCGAGCAGGTCGTCGATGTCCCGGGCGAAGCGTATTCGCTCGAAGCCTGGAAGCCGTGGTACGGCGACAAGGAACGCGGCGTCTGCATCAACTCGGGCGTACTCGACGGGCTCGGCTACGAAGCGGCCGTCGAGAAGGTCGCGGAACTGCTCGCGGCCAAGGGTATCGGCGAGAAGAAGGTGCAGTGGCGCCTGCGCGACTGGGGCATCTCGCGCCAGCGCTACTGGGGCTGCCCGATCCCGATCATCCATTGCGACGACTGCGGCTCGGTGCCGGTGCCGGACGACCAGCTCCCGGTCGTGCTGCCCGAGGACTGCGTGCCGGACGGCTCCGGCAATCCGCTCAACAAGCTGGAAAGCTTCCTCGCCTGCAACTGCCCGAAGTGCGGCAAGCCCGCGCGCCGCGAAACCGACACGATGGACACCTTCGTCGATTCGTCGTGGTACTACGCGCGCTACGCGAGCACCTTCTCCGACAAGGCGATGGTCGACGCCGAAACCGGCTACTGGATGACGGTCGACCAGTACATCGGCGGCATCGAGCACGCGATCCTTCACCTGCTCTACTCGCGCTTCTGGACCAAGGTGATGCGCGACCTCGGCCTCGTCACCTACCGCGAGCCCTTCGCGCACCTGCTCACGCAGGGCATGGTTCTCAAGACCGCCTTCTCGCACAAGCCCGAAGGCGGCGGCAAGAACTACTACTGGGAAGATGACGTCGAGATCGAACGCGGCCCGCAGGGCCAGATCACCGCTGCGAAGCTCAAAAGCGACGGCACGCCGCTCGAGTTCGAGATGACGACGATGTCGAAGTCGAAGAACAACGGCGTCGACCCGCAGGCCCTCATCGAGAAGTACGGCGCCGACACCGCGCGCTTCTTCATGATGTTCGCCGCACCGCCCGAGCAGACACTCGAATGGTCGGACGCGGGCGTTGAAGGCGCGTATCGCTTCCTGCGCCGCGTGTGGAACTTCGGCCACCTGTTCGCCACGGAAATCCGTGCGCAGTTGCCGGCCACGCGCGAACTTGCGACTGCGAAGCTTCCGTCCGAACTCGCCGCGCTCCGTCGTGAAATCCACCTGCTCCTGAAGCAGGCCAACTACGACCTCGGCAAGCAGCAGTTCAACACCGTGGCCTCGGCCACGATGAAGATGCTCAACGCGCTGGAGAAGGCTCCGCGTGACTCGGCACTCGCCGCGGAAGTCATCGAGGAATGCTTCGGCATCCTGCTGCGCGTGCTTTCGCCGATCACGCCGCACGTCACGCATGCACTGTGGCAGGAATGCGGCTACGGTGAAGACATCCTCGATGCCGCCTGGCCGGAACCGCAGGACGCCGCGCTCGTGCAGGACGAGATCGAACTCGTGCTGCAGGTGCTCGGCAAGACGCGCGGCAGCATCAAGGTGCCGGCCTCGGCCGACAAGGCGGCGATCGAAGCCGCTGCGGTGGCGTCCGAAGCCGCGCAGAAGTTCATGGAAGGCAAGCCGGCGAAGAAGGTCATCGTCGTGCCGGGTCGCCTGGTCAACATCGTCGTCTGAGAC
>Ga0306923_10004617_pt1 | contig 13216 bp, 9 predicted proteins | sample sta12Can44000108_FD_203841 | JGI IMG/M metagenome (GOLD analysis project Ga0306923, IMG submission 203841) | Lab enrichment of tropical soil microbial communities from Luquillo Experimental Forest, Puerto Rico - statanox.12C.anox.44.000.108 (v2)... | ecosystem: Environmental > Terrestrial > Soil... | reverse complement strand
CCGGGACGCCGCCGCCGGCCCCGCCGGCCGGCTCGAAGCCGTCCTCACCGCATTCGCGCTGATCCAGCACCAGCACCACGACACCGAGCTGCCCGTGGCTCTGCTGCACCGCGGCGAGCATGTCGCCCGGGCTCAACAGCAGCTCCGGGACCTCGTCAGCGACCTGCTGGCCGCGGGCGCCCAGGCCGGTGTGGTCCGGACCGATATCGCCCCCGGCGAACTCGCCAGCTACTGCCTGCACGCACTGACCGGAGCCGGGAGCCTGCCCTCCGAGGCGGCGGTGCGCCGGCTCCTCAGCGTCACCATGTCGGGGCTGCGCCCGCAGCCCGTCGCGTAAAGGCAGCTGTAAGTGACCGTCAGTGCGACGGGTCGTATCCGGGCAGGCTGGCCAGCTGGTCAGTCAGCCACCGCGACGACAGCACCGTGCGCAGGCCCCGGACCTCCAGCGACCCCCCGGCGGCCGGGATCACCAGGTCAATGTACCTGCTGGCCAGCGGCATGAACGCCAGGCCGTAGGCCAGCGCGGCTGGTTCGCTCGCGATGCCCGCGTCCGCCAGCCCGGCCGAGATCGCGGCGGCCACCTGCAGGTGCCCGGTCGCCTGCGTCTGGTACCCGGGCAGCTGGCCTGGGTCGATGCCGTGACCGGCGAGCTGGTTGTCGAGCAGCCGCCGCGCCTGGGACCCGGGCTCCCTGTTCACCACCCGCAGGCCCGCACGGTGCAGATCGGCGACCCCGACGATACCGGCGGCCAGCTCCGGCCGGAGCGCCAGGCCTATGCGCCAGGAGCAGAACCCGATTACCTCGGCTCCCTGGCGCAGCAGGTCCGCTCCCTGGCCAGGAAGGTCCCCGCGCAGGCATGCCGCGGCGGCGTGCACCAGTCCCCGGCCAGCCAGTCCGAGCGCCTCCCCGTCTCCGCGCGGCCACCAGGCGAAACCCACCGGCGGATCGAGCAGACCCAGCGGCACCTGCAGCAGCGGCAGCGCCGGATCATCGCCCGCCACCACCACCGTCGGGCGCCGCGGCCCGATCGGCCGGACCAGCCATTCACCTCCGGGGTCAGGGCTACGCCGCTGGGAGCCCGGTGGCTGCGGCCCGCCGACCGTAACGCCGTCGGCCGGCCCGAACCCGATAGCCGCCGCGCCGGTCGGCGGCAGGGCGACGAATGTCTCGCCGACCGGGGCCAGGACCACCCTGGAGCCGCCCTCACCAGCCGGTGCCACCGGCCGGGCGCTGACGGGGAGCACCGGTGCAGCAGACCCGAATAGCTCCTCGACGCTCAGCCCTAGGGCGCGGGCCAGCGCCAGCGCGACCTGCAATGAGGTACCCGACCTGCCGGACTCGATAGAGGAGACCTGCTGCGGGGATATCCCCGCCATCTCGGCTAGCTGCTGCCGGGAGAAGCCCCTGGCCTGACGGGCCAGCCGCAAGCCCAGCCCGTCATTGCCGCTCGCACCCGCATCTCCGGGCCTCATGTCTAAGCCTTCTGCCGGGGGACTATCGGCCCCTGCGGGTGATTCGCTCTGGCCCGGCGCAGCCCGGCGCGGCCGCTGGGTGGCGGGGCCTGCCGCGGTCGCGGGCATTGCCGGCCTCACATCTGGTGGATGGCCCGGAAGACCAGGTCGGTGTACTCGGCCAGCCGTTCGGCGCAGTGCTTGAGCTGCTGGGCGGCTTCGGCCGCGCCGGGCGCGCCGAACACGTCCCGGGCCGCCAGCTCCCGGTGCCAGCGGCGCAGCCGGTCCAGGCTCTGCTCTTCTTCTTCCAGCTCGGCCAGGGTGAACTTGGCCTTGCCGATCTCGGCGTCAATCTCGGCGCTGAACTTGCCGCAATCGGCGAGAAACTCGGACCAGTCGGCCTGCCGGGCCTCGGTGAACAGCTGCTCCAGCCGCACCGCGTCGGCCTGCCCGCGCCCGGCCGCCTGCAGCACCATGACCTCGCCGGCGCCGCGTCCGGCTAGCTCCATCGCACGGGCGACCCGGTCCGCAACTGCCGGTACGTCCGGCACCGCCCAGCAGCCCTGTCCCAGCGGCACCGCCCCGGCCCGGCGCAGCTCGCGCCACACCGCCACCCGGTGCCGGGACGGCTCGGCCGGCACCCGGACCACCAGCACCAGCCATCGACCCGCCTGGCTGTCCTCTGTCACGCCACCGAATGTATCAGCTGTTACAAACTATGGGACGATGAATGTTACCTACTGCACGCCGGGTTGCGTATCGTCCTGCCCAGCGCGGCCATCCGTGCCCGTCGGCGCAGGTCACGGGGGCCCGGAGCGCCTCAACTTGCGGCAAAGATGCACAGCATGTCCAGATATCCCTGGCAGTGGCTGAACCTGCCTGGCGCGCGACACCCATTCCTAACCGGTCAGCGGCTTGTCTCGTCCGATATCCCTTTCCCCAGACCGCCCGCACGTCTGGCACGCCTGCCCGCACCGCCCCGCGCAGGCGCCACGATCCGGTGGTGTCCGGCGAGTCTATGAGAGGGTTGTGAGGGATCTCCGCCCCCAGCTCGCTTCTCGGCTTCGTTCGTCATCACTTGGAGGGGCTATGCGCCGTAGCACATTCGACCGCCTGGTAAGCACCGAAGGCCTGGTGCTGGTGCCCGTTCTCGCGGTCGCGGGGGGGCTGCTGACATGGGGCCAGAGGTACATCACCAGCGAGGTGCGCAACCAGCTGGCGGAGCAGAAGATCTACTTCCCGGCCAGCGACAGCCCCGAGCTTGCCGCTCCCGGGTTCGAGCCCGTTCGGCGATACGCTGGCCAGCAACTCACCACCGGTGATCAGGCGAAGGTCTATGCCGACCACTTCATCGCCAACCACCTGAAGGCCATGGGGGGCGGCAAGACCTACGCCGAGCTGTCCGGTGAAGCCCTGGCCCGGCCTGACGACGCTGAGCTGGCAGCCACAGTACAGCTGATGTTCCGCGGTGAGACTTCCCGCGGCCTGCTGTTGAATGCGTACGCCTTCGGGAAGATGGCCAACATTGCCGGGTACGCGGCTATCGCCGCTTTTGCCGGTGCCGGACTCTCGCTGGTCCTCTCCATTCTGGGCTTCTCTCACGCCAGCAAGGTCGCCCCCGACCAAGAGTGGGTGTAGATGGGCTTGAACCATTGATCTCATCGGTATCAGTTCTGGCCAGACGCACGTCATCGCACCGAGCCCATTTCATCCGCTGATTCCGCGAGTTTGAAGGACGGCTGTGGCTTTTGGCCGGTTTCGCGGTGTGCCGAGGACGGCAGTCGGGGCTTGTGCGGGTGCCAGGGCTTGAGCTGGGCGTTGGCGGGCGGGGAACCGGCAGCGGGGGGTGGGCGGCCGGCGGGGTTACCGTGTGAGGCGAGCCGGCGGAGTGCTGGCGCGGGGTTGGTGGCGGCGGGGGGCGCTGGGGGAGGGCCAGCAGGACGACGCCGGCCGCGGCGGCCACGATGATGCAGGCGATGAGCAGGGCGAGGTCCATGCCCGAGACGAATGATCGCCGGGCGGCGTCGGCCAGCGCGGTACCGGTGGGGCCGGGGATGCGCGCGGCCACCTGGAGTGCCCCGCCCAGCGACCCGAGGATGATGTCGTGGATCGCCGGCGGCAGGGCGTGGTGCCCGAGCAGGGCGGACATGAGGTGCTGGTATTGGAGGTTCAGCGCGGTTCCGAGCACGGCCACGCCGAGTGCCCCTCCGACCTGCAGCGACGTATCGCTGGTGGCGGATCCGACGCCGGCCTCGTCCTTGGGGACCGATCCCATGACCGAGTCGGTCGAGGGGGCCATCGCCAGGCCGACCCCGCACCCGATGAGCAGGAAGAACGGCAGGCACCAGCGCAGGCCGTCGCCCACCGTCGTCTGGGACAGGAAGCCCAGGCCGGCCGCGATCAGGAGCAGTCCCGGCACGACCACGGACTTGGTCCCGATCTTGTGGGCGAGAACGGCCGAGAAGGGCGCGGTGGCCAGCAGCACCAGCGCCACCGGCGCGACGGCGAGCCCGGCCTGGAAGGCGCTGAGGCCGAGGACGAACTGCAGGTACTGGGTCATCAGGAACAGCAGGCCCATCAGGGCGAACAGCACGAGTGCGAGCGAGGCGATGGCGGCGGAGTAGCGGCGGCTGCGGAAGAATGACACGGGGAGCATCGGGTCGGTCCGGTGGTGCTCCCAGATGATGAAGCCCGTGATCAGCGCGGCGGAGGCGGCCAGCGCGCCGAGGACGGGGGGCGCGGTCCAGGTCCGGCTGGGAGCTTCGATGATGGCCCACAGCAGCAGGCCGAACCCGAGGATGGACAGCAGCATGCCGACGGGATCGAGCCGCTTGGCCCGGGCGTTGCGGGAGTTGGGGACCAGGAAGATCGCGGCGAGCCCGCCCAGGGCGGCGATGGGGACGTTGATGAGGAAGACCGACCCCCACCAGTAGCGGGCCAGGAGGAAGCCGCCCAGGATGGGGCCGATCGCCACGCCGAGGCCGGCGGTGGCGGACCAGATGCCGATGGCGCGGCCGCGGTCGCGGTCGGTGCTGAAGATGTTGGTCAGGATCGACAGCGTGCAGGGCATCAGCGCGGCCGCGCCGACGCCCATCACGACCCGGCCGGACGTCAGCCATCCGACGCTGTCGGAGAAGGCCGAGAAGGCCGACCCCGCGGCGAAGACGGCCAGTCCGGCGAGGAACACCCATTTGCGCCCGATGCGGTCGCCGAGCGCGCCCAGGGTGAGCAGCAGCCCGGCGAAGGCGACGGCATAGGCGTCGACGATCCACTGCAGCTGGCTCGAGGTGGCGTGCAGGTCCGTGACGATGGACGGCAGAGCGACGTTCAAGATGGTCAGGTCGAGGCTCACCAGGAGCAGGGTCACGCACAGGATCGCCAGGGCCGCCCACCGCCCGCGGGGGCTGCCGGGGCCAGTGTGGGGCGTCATCATCATTCCTCCGTTCCGCCGCGGGCGATGGCGGGACCGACCCAGCGGCGCAGGAAGCCGCGCAGCTCCGAGCCGCTCCGCCTCGGGGTGCCGGGGTCCAGGACCAGTGATTGCAGCACCCGCAGGGCGAATTCCGCGAGCTCGTCGAGCTCTTCGCGGCCGTAGCCGGCGTTGTCCCAGTCCACCGCCGTCCGCTCCAGCAGGGAGCGGGCGAACCCGACCGCCTCGGGCGAGGTCACGCCGGCGAAGAACCGGCCGGACCGGCCGGACGTGAGCAGTACGCCCAGGTAGCGTTCCTCGGGAAGGCGCTCGATCGTGAACGCCAGCGCCTCGATGACGGCCCCGGCGGGGTCGGTGACCTGGGCGAGATGCCGCGCGAGGCCGTCGAGGTAGCTGTCGGCAGCCGAGCGGGCCACCGCGGCCAGCAGGTCGTCGGTGCCGGCGAAGTACCGGTACACGGTCTGCCGGGTCACGCCCAGCTCGTGGGCGACGTCAGACAGACCCGTCTTGCCGGGCCCGTAGCGGTCGACGCAGCGCATCGCCGCGCCGACGATGCGCTCGCGGGCCTCGGCCTCGCTGCCCGGGGGGTCGCCGCGCCACCCGTGACGGGCCTTGCCAGCCATCGAGGACCTCCGCTCTCGGCTACCCTGTTATTCTCCATTCAATCATACACTAAGTGTATGATTGTATGGTAATGGAAGCTGAGCACGATGCGGCGACGCCGCTCAGCGGCGCCTGCCGCTCAGGTCACGGCAGTCCAGGGATCCCGGCCGGCCCAGCAACCACGCGTGTGCCCGCCGCCATGCCAGCCAGTTCTCGGCGACGCCGGGCGGTGGCGGGTGGCGAGCAGCCGGCCGGTCTCGGAGACAGTGAGCGGGATCAGGCTGGGGTCGGCGAGCAGGGCTGGTCTGGCCGGAGTAGTGCCGATGCCCAGGTACTCGGTGCGGCGACGAAGCAGGGCGGGCGGCGCCGGCCGGGCCGGCGCGGGAGGCATGAGTGCTGCGGGACGCCTGCGGCGTGAGGTACAGAGCCCGGCCGGGGCCCAACCCAATCTGCTGCGGCACTAGCAGTCCGTTTCGCGCCTACGATGCGGCTCGAGAAGGATCAGGCCCCGGGATGATGTGCCACGAGCCATCTGACTAGATGCTCCCCAAGTAAGGAGAGACCGACTGGCTTGGGCACGCACTAGGACGAATCCGTCTCCTAACGGGCGGCCGGGAACCGGGACGCGGGATCGGGATCAGTGAGGGGGTGAGCCGTCGCCCGTAACCTCCGGCAGGCGGATCCCGACAGCGGCGTTTTCCTCGGGGGAACCGAGCCAGTAACCGAATTTCCTCGACACGGCGAGGAAATGCGCCAGGACGTCAGGTGCCGGCGGCCGGCGGGTACCCGTGTCAGGCGTGCCGACCTCCTCGAACCAGTTCCCAAGCCTGGCCGTGGTGATGACGAGCTCGATCAACGGCTCGCCGGACACGTTGCGATGCGCATGGTGCGTGCCCCGGGGGACGTGGACGTAGTCTCCAGCGCCCACGTCGACCCACTCGGCTGGACCACTGCCCAGCGTCAAGACCTGCTTGGTGCCCGAGAGTACGAAGAAGACCTCGGTGGCATCATGGCTGTGCAGGGGAACCGCAACGCCCGGCGGGATCACTCCCCTCATCACGCAGAAGTCGTCGTGCGCGGCCGCCGGCGAGGTCAGGAACTCGACGGTCGGTCCCAGCACATCGAGACCGATCCTGGATGTCCCTTCGGCCACGCCACGGATGACTTCGCCGGGGTTCGTCTGCGGATGCATCAGCTTCCTCTCCTTGTGGTGTCTTGCTTGTTCATGCCGCGTGATTGAGCGCGGCGGCCGACGCCTCACTGGTGTGCGGGATGGCCAGGGCCCGAGTCAGGTGCCGGAGCAGGGGCGGATGTCACCGGCGTCGGAGATGGCCAGGTTGTAGTCCCCGGCACGCCAAAGACCGAGGCCAGGCCGACTTCAGCCAGGCCGGTCAGCAGGTAGCCGGCGACTGTGGTCATCCACGGCGCCGGGACGAACGGGACGTCCCGCAGGGCACGGGTGTTCATGATGGCGGCCTTCCTAAGGTCGGGGTGGGGGCTCTTCTGGGACGCTAGAGGCGTGAAACCCGGCCCGTTCGGACCGATCTTCTTCCTGGTGGTCGGGGGACATCGTGGCCGGCGGGGATCCGCCGGCCACCGGCCTTCACTGGCCGGAAGCGGCCAGGGCCTGGGTCAGGTCCTGGAGCAGGGGCGGGACATCGCTGGCGCCGAGGACGGCCTCGATCAGGACCGGGCGGCCCGTGTCTGCGTGGTGGCTGGCCGCGTTGAGGGCCAAGGCCAGCCCGTGCGAGCTGCTCGCGCGCAGCGTCACCGTGGATGACTCGGGGGCGACGGCGGCCGGCCACTGGGTCCAGTCCCAGGCCGGGATCTCGTGGTATCCGGCGTCGGGACGGTGGATGGTCCGCTCGATCGTGTAGCCACCGTTGTTGATCACGATGACGACCGGCGTCAGGCCCTGGCCGAGCAGGGAGCCGAGTTCGGCCGCGGTCTGCTGCATGGCGCCGTCGCCGGCGACCAGGATGACGCGCCGGTCCGGGGCGGCCAGCGACACGCCCAGGGCGCCCGGCAGGGTCCAGCCGATCGAGGCCCACATCGGCTGTCCGACCAAGTGCGCCCCGTCGGGCAAGGTGAGCTCGGCCGCGCCGTAGAACGCCGTGCCCTGGTCGGCGATCAGCAGGTCGCCGGGGCGCAGGAAGTCCTGCACGCGCGCCCACAGGCTGGCCTGGGTGAGCTTCCGGTCGCGGCCATCGCTGGCGGCGGACGTTTCCCAGGCTGGCAGGCCGGCCAGGTCGGCGCGGGGCGGTACGGGCCGGACGGCCTCGGTCAGGGCGGTCAGCGCCTCGCGCAGGTCCACGCCGGGGTAGGTGACATCGCCGATGCGGGCCTGCAGGCCCAGGTCGATTCGGCGGGTGCCGGGCGGCCGATGCGCACCACCCAGCACGGTGTCGGCCAGCGTGACGCCGACCATGATCAGGACGTCGGCGTCCTCGACCGCCAGGCGAGCGCGCTTGACCGAGGACGGTCCGGCGTAGAGCCCGGCGAAGCGCGGGTCGGACTCGGGGAAGTCCCCTTTGGCTGCGGACACCACGGCCACCGGAAGGTTCCCGGCGACCGCCAGGTCGCGGACCTGATCGGTGACGCCTCGCCGGGCGGCCAGGTGGCCGACCAGCACGCTGACGCGGTCCGCGGGGCCCAGCACCCGGCGGACGTGGGCGGCAAACGCGGCCAGGACCGCGGGGTCAGGGTCCTGGCCGATCTGCGGCAGCCGGCCCATCGGGGCTGGCACAGACGCGGTGGCCACGTTGGCGGGAATGGTGAGGTAGACCGGGCGTGAGGTGCGCAGCGCGATGCTCAGCACGCGGTCGATCTCCTCCGGGGCGGTATCCGGGCGCAGGTCGGCCTGGGCCGCGGTGACCTCGGCCGCCATGCGGGCGAAGTGACCGTAGTCGCCGCCCGGCAGGTTGTGGTGCAGCGTGACGTCGTCGTCCCTGGCCGTCAGGGCCGGGGTGCCGACGATGTGCACGACCGGGACGGACTCGGCGTAGGCGCCGGCGATGGCGTTGATCGCGGACAGCTCGCCGACGCCGAACGTGGTGACCAGCGCGCCGATTCCCCGCAGCCGGGCGTAGCTGTCGGCGGCGTAGCCGGCGCCCTGCTCGGTGGCCATGCCGATCCAGGCCAGCTCCGGTCGGCCGGCGATGGCGTCGAGGATGGGCAGGTTGTAGTCCCCTGGCACGCCGAAGACCGAGGCCAGGCCGGCTTCGGCCAGGCGGGTCAGCAGGTAACCGGCCACGGTGGTCATCGGCCGGGACGGGGTGGAGTTCGTGAGAGGGCTTTGGGCCATCACAGCATTCATTGGTGGTTCCTTGACGACGAGACATTGTGTTGTTCCTCGACGCTACGGACCGAAGACCTGGGACAAATCGGCTGTGGCTACGGAGATCCGCGGCACCAGGGCCCGGCGGCGGGGCGCTGTATCCGTAGGGCTACTGAGATCCGGGCAGGCGCCGGGCCAGCTCGGCGCGAGTACGCACGCCCAGCTTGCGGTAGATGGCGGCGACGTGCGTCTCGACGGTCCGCACGCTGACGAACAGCGCCGCCGCGGCGTCCCGGTTGGTCGCGCCGCCCGCGATCAGGTCCGCGACCCGCCGCTCGGTGGCGGTCAGCTCGGCGCCGGACCGCTTCGCCGCCACCCGCGGCATCTCCTGCCGAATCTGGTCGAGCAGTGGCCGGTGGCCCATCTCGGCGGCCAGCTCGTACGCGCGGCTCAGCGCCTGGCGGGACTGCCGGCGGGCCTTGCGCCGCCGCTCGACCTGGCCCAGGACCAGCAGGCTGCGGGCCAGTTCGGGGCGGAGCGGCGCGGACCGGTGCGCCGCAACCGCGGCCCGGACCAGGTCCGCGGCGGCGTCCAGGTCGCCGGCCGCGGCGGCAGCGAGGGCATCGATGCGGGCCGCGTCGCCGGTCAGTGCGGGACGGTCCAGCCGTTCGCCGACTTCTCTGAGCCAGGCCGAGATCCGCCGGGCCTCGTCGGCGCGGCCGGTCGCGACGTAGGCCTCGGCCAGCAGGGGGTCCAGATAGCAGCGCACCCCCGGATCGGCCCAGTCGCACTGCTCGGCGCACCAGACAGCGAGCTCGAGATGCCGCATCGTGGCCGGGTGATCGCCGCGCCAGGCGCTCACCCTGCCTCGCAGGCAGGCGCCCATGAACCGTGTGGTGATAGCCGCGCCCGCGTGATCGGGGAGCTGCTCGTCAGCCAGGCGGGCCGCACTATCCAGGTCGCCCGCCGCGATCAGCAGCTCGCAGCGGGGCTCGACGATCCATGGTGATGATGGCCAGTCGTACCAGGCGGCCACCGCCTTCGCCGTGTCCGCCGCGGCTGTGGCGGCCGGGTAGTCGCCCGCCAGAGCCTCGGTCGTGGCCAGGTAGGACAGGAACACTGCCTGCGCGAAGTCGTCACCGGCCTCCCTGGCCTGGGCTATGGACCGTCGCAGGGCGGTCCGCGCGGTGTTCAGGTCCTCGGTGTAGCGGGCCCACGCGCGGTGAATGTCGGCGCCGTCGTGTATGCGTCGTGACGGCAGACCGGCCTCAAGGGCGGCGGCCCGGTCGAGCAGGCCGACCTCGAGTCCCTCGGCCGCGACGGCCTTGGCCATGAACAGGTTGACGAGCGCGCGGTGCAGCGCCCCCGCGGCCGGAGGACCCGCGGCCTCGGCACAGCGGATGGCCTCCTGGGCGGCGGTACGCTTGCCGCCACGCACGCCGTAAATGACATCGGAGGCTGAGGCCAGCACCAGCGCGCGCCGCCGGGGGTCGGTCCCGGCCTCGCCGACGGCGCGGGTCACGATCGCGGTGGCGGCCGCCGCGCCGTGCAGGATCTCGGTCATGTCGAGCAGCAGCGGCAGCACCCGCTCCAGGTCCGCGGTGGCCAACTGGCCCAGGTCGAGCTCCTCCAGCTGCCCCAGTGACCCCGCGAGGTCGCCGGCCAGGAACAGCAGTTCGCCCGCGCGGATCCGGCGGCGGACCAGCCCGGTGGCGTCCGGGGCGGGGGTGAACTGCACTGCCTGCACGGCGAACTGGCCGGCCGCCGCGTTGGCGGCCCGGGCGTACGCGGCGGCGGCGGCCGTGTCCAGCGCGTCCGCGACAGCGGGCTCCGGCCCCTGGCCGCCGGCGGCGAGGGCGGCGAAATACGCATAACGCTCCGGACCTGAGGCGGCCTCGGCCAGCCGCCGGTAGAACTGCAAGCGGCGGCCAGGCGGCAGGGACTCCACCGCCGCGGAACCGATCAGCGGATGCGCCGCGGACAGCCGGTCCCCGGTCTCGATCACCACCCCGGCCAGTACCGCCGCGTCCAGGGCCGCGGCGGGATCCGCCAGGTGGTCAAGGACCTCCAGGGCATCGGCCATCCCGATTCGGCCTGCCGCGGCGACCACGGCCAGGGCCTCCGCGGCCTCAGGACTCAGCGACCGGGACAGGCGGCTGGTCAGGGTGCGGGCCAGCGGCGGCACCGGCCCCTCGGAGTCGAGGCTGGCTAGGATCTCCTTAGCCCAGAACGGGTTGCCGCGCGACTGCTGGGCCACCAGCCGGGCCCGTGCCGCGGTGACGTGGGCGGGGAGCAGGTTCTGGATCTGCCGCATGTCCAGCGGGGCGAGATCGATCATCTCCCCCGACGGCAGCGCGTCCAGCAGGTTACGCCAGTCGCGCGACGGAGGCGGTGCGCCCGCGGTGAGCGGATCCGCGGTCGCCTCGGTGCGCGCGGCCACCATCAGGGATAGCGGCCCGCTGGACGCTCGCCGTAGCGCGAAGGTCAGTGCCTCGAGGCTGGCCGTATCAAGCCATTGGACATCATCGATCGCGGCCAGTACGGGGCCCTCGGACGCGCAGGCGCTGAGCGCCGCCAGCACCGCGAGGCCTACCGCCCGGGCGGTAGGCGGCTCGGCGCCCGCGGGCCGCAGCAGCAGCGCGACCTCCAGCGCCTCCCGCTGCGGTGCCGGAATCTGCCCGGCGACCCGGGGCAGCACCTCGGCCAGCAGGTCCGAAAGCCCGGCGAACGACATGTCCGCCTCGCTGGCCGACGGCTCGCTGCGCAGCAGGCGGTGCCCGGCCGCCGTGGCCACTTCGGTCCCGGCGCGCCACAGCGTGGACTTGCCCGCGCCGGCCTCGCCTTGGATGGCCAGCGCGGCGGGCGAGGCCCGGACCTCCTGGGCGAAGTCACGAACCCGGTGCCATTCGGCCGATCGGACGAGATCGCCGCGAACCGCAGCCACACCCACATCTCATCACAGGCCGTCAGGCCGTGCATGACCCCGGTTCTTGGGGTCCAGACTGCTTCTTCGCGGAACCACGTCTCGGTCCGGCGCCGCGGCCTTCGCCGGCGTGAGCGCTTCGATCTAGCCGGCGAGGAGGGGCCGACTGCTCAGTAGTACTACTTATACGGCACGGTCCGCGCGCGTCCGGGTGCCGGGAATATCCGTACACGCAGCGGATTTGCTCAGATCTTCCCCTTCGTAGCGTCGATGGCATGCAGACAGAACGCACAGCGCGTTCGGTACGGAAAGGGAAGAGCAACCATGGGAAATCTTGACAGCCATGTCGCCGTGGTGACCGGCGGTGCGACCGGGATCGGCCTGGCGACGGCCCGCCGGCTCGCCGCCGAGGGCGCGACGGTCGTGATCGCCGGCCGCGACACCGGGCGCGGCGCGGCCGCGGTGGAGGCGATCCGGGCGTTCGGCGGACGGGCCACGTTCATCGCGACCGACGTCACCGACGACGGTCAGGTCGCCGCCCTGGCCAAGGAGGCCGCTGATCAGGGAGACGGCATCGACATCTGGTTCAACAACGCCGGGATGGAGGGCAGGCTCGGCGCGCTCGACGACGTCGACGACCTCACGGTGCGCGACCTGCTCGACACCAACATCAAGGGGGTCTACTCGGGCATGCGCCACGCTGCCGAGCACATGCGCACCGGCGGGATCATCATCAACAACGCCTCCTTCGTCGGGACGGTGCTGCCAGCGCCGGTCGCGATCGCCTACGGCGGCACCAAGGCCGCGGTGGTGTCCATGACCAGGGCGGCGGCGCTCGGCCTGGCCGATCAGGGCATCGATGTCGTCGCGGTCGCGCCCTGGATCATCGACACGCCGATGATCGACCGGCTGACCGGCTTCCAGGGACAGGAAGCGCGGGCGCAGTTCGCCGCGCTGTTCAACCCGAGCGGAAAGATCGCTTCGCCCGAGCATGTGGCCGAGGTCGTGGTCCGTCTCGCGGACCGGACCGGACACTACCGCAGCGGTGACGTGCTCCTGGTCGACGCCGGACCGAGCGTCACGCCCATGCCGTGAGCGCTGGCCGCGCACCGTTCATTTTCGTCGGAATCTAGCGGCAGCCTCGAAACACGACACAACATCTCCTGCGGACGGCCGTCCCGTTCGCGGCGCCCGGAAGGAAGCGCGACATGACATGGGATGGAAGAAGCACCGTAGAGATGATCACCAGCATCGGACACCAGCGACGCGACGTAGTAGTGGTGGGCGCCGGCCAGGCCGGGCTCGCGGTGAGCTGGAATCTGCGGCTGCTGGGGATCGATCACGCGGTGCTTGAGCGGGACCGGGTCGGTGAAAGCTGGCGCTCGGCCCGCTGGGATTCGTTCACGCTGGTTACCCCGGCTTGGATGACCCGCCTGCCCGGCTTGACCCAGCCCCCTGGCACCGGCGCGGAGTTCACCACCCGCGACGACCTGGTGGCCATGCTGGAGGCCTACAGCAAGCAGCTCCCGGTC